>JAABUX010007257.1_pt1 | contig 13060 bp, 13 predicted proteins | sample 5561851 | NCBI WGS metagenome assembly JAABUX01 (sample SAMN10711883, study PRJNA513361) | rock metagenome | isolation source: Antarctica rocks | place: Antarctica: Victoria Land, Richard Nunatak red sandstone | collected 2016-01-03 | reverse complement strand
GTCGTGATGGGCGGCGGTCCGACCCGATGCGCTGCCGGCGCCTCGGACGAGGCCGAGATCGTCGCCGGGTCTGCGCCTCGCATCCGCCGAACGGCCAGCGTTTGCACGGGTGCCTTCACCCTGGCCAATGCCCGGCTGCTCGATGGCCGCCACGCGACGACGCATTGGCAATACGCCGCCCTGCTGCAGCGCCTCTTTCCGCGCGTGAAGGTCGATGGCGATCGCATCTTTACCCGGGACGGGTCCGTCTGGACCTCGGCCGGTATCAGCGCCGGGATCGACCTCGCGCTTGCCCTGATCGAGGACGATCTCGGCCCCGACCTGTCCCGCGCCACGGCGCGCACGCTTGTCGTGTATCACCGCCGGCCCGGCGGGCAGTCCCAGTTCTCCACCCTGCTCGACTTCGACCCGCAATCCGAGCGGATCAGGAAGGTCCTGAGCTTCGCGCGCGAGCACCTGCAGGAGCAGCTTACGGCCGAACGGCTGGCGGAGGTTGCCTGCCTCAGCCTCCGCCAGTTCACCCGGACCTTCGTGACGGAAACCGGAGAGACACCCGCACGGGCAGTGGAACGCCTGCGCGCCGAGTTGGCCCGGCAGCGGATCGAGGGCGGCTCCGACCCGATCGAGGTGATCGCGCGCGACGTCGGTTTCGGGGATCCTGAACGCATGCGGCGGGCCTTCCTGCGGCGCTTCGGGTTCTCTCCCCAGAACGTCAGGCGCTTGGCGCGGCTTTCGTGATGCTTTCTGTGCCGGTTCGCTAGCCGGGCCGCGGTGTTCCGATGACGTCCGAGGTAATTGAGACTGCTCTGGCGGGGGCCTAGCAGGGAGATCCAACGCAGGAGCGACCCCATGACCCTCAATTTCGGACAGCCCGGCACCGCAGCCGCAGAGTTCCAGCTCGACGTGACCAGCCAGCGCCCCTTTCCCGACATTCTGGCCGCCCTGCGGCAGGCAATCGACCAAGCCGGCATGAAGGTGTTACACGAGATCGACCCGCAAGGCGCGTTGCGCAGCATCGACCAGGTGATCGGCGGCGCGCGCCTTCTGTTCTTCTTCCATCCGCAGCTGCTGGCCCGGCTGCTGGAAATCGACTCCTCGGCCATCGTCGAGGCGCCGCTCAAGCTCGCCGTGCTGGAGATGCCCGATGGCTCCGTCTCCATCCGCGCCGCCGACCCGGCCATCGCGTTGGGGCGCTACGGCAATCCTGCCCTGGCCGGCTTCGGGCAAGAGTTGTGGGCGGCGTGCGCCCAGATCGTACGTGCCGCCACGTGACTGCGGCCTCACGCGACAAAGACATTCCTCGGTGGGCGGCCCTACCCGGGTCCCCACCGGCAAGGGCGCCCAGCGGGTTGCGGGACTTGCTCCGTGGCTGGCGCGACCTTCGTGGTAAAAGTCAGCTCGACCTGTCGCTCGACGCCGGCATATCGCAGCGGCACCTCAGCTTCATCGAGACCGGGCGCAGCGTCCCGAGCCGCGAAACCCTGCTGCAGGTAGCCGAGGCGCTCGACGTCCCGCTCCGGGAGCGGAACGCGCTGCTACTGGCCGCAGGCTATGCTCCCGCCTATCCCGAGCCGGCATGGGACGCGCCCGAGATGGCGAGCATCGCCGCAGCCCTGCGCCGCATGCTGCGCCAGCACGAGCCGTTTCCGGCTATCGTCATGGACCGCTACTGGGACGTCGTGCTGACCAACGACGCCGCGCCACGCTTCTTCGGCCGCTTCGTCAATCTGTCGGCACGTCCGACCCCGCGCAACATGCTGCACCTGATGTTCGACCCGGACGGCATGCGTCCCTTTGTCGCGAACTGGGAGGGCGTGGCCCGAAGCCTGCTTGCGCGTGTTCGCCGCGAGGCTGTCGGCCGTGTCCTCGATACGAGGAGCAAGGCCCTGGTCGCCGCCCTGCTTTGCCTACCCCGGAGCGGCCTGCCTTCGGGACGCCGCCGCGCCCACCCACATGCCGGTCATTCCGCTGCGCTTCGTGAAGGACGGGGACGTGCTGAACTACTTTTCCATGGTCACCACGGTGGGCGATCCGCAAACGGTTGCGGCCCAGGAGCTGCGCGTCGAGTGCATGTTCCCGGCCGACGACGAAACCGAGCGCTTGCACGCAACCCTGATCCGCCGCTGTGACGGACCGTAGAAGCGTGGCTCCGGCACCGTTAGCTTATCGTCCACGCACGAAGTCGCGATAAGGGAAGCAATCCATGGCTCGCTATCGGCTGCACTACTTCCCGGAGTCCGGGAACAGCTACAAACTGGCGTTAATGCTGACCCTCTGCGGCCAGTCGTTCGAACCCGTCTGGACGGACTTCGGCGGGGGCGTCACGCGCACCAACACGTGGCGCGAAGCAGTGAACGCCATGGGCGAGATACCGGTGCTGGAAGACGATGGTCAGCGTCTGACGCAGACAGCACCGATCCTGCTCCGCTTGGCCGAGCGCTACGGCCGTTTCGCCCCTGCCGACGGAACCGAGCGGTTCGAGATGCTGCGGTGGCTGTTCTTCGACAACCACAAGCTGAGCGGCTCCATGGCGCCCTATCGCTTTCGCCGTGCCTTCACCCCCGATCCCAATACGGCGGTGCAGGCCTACCTGTGCCGGAATGTCGACAACGCGCTCGAGATCTTGGACAGCGAGTTGACCCAGCGACCTTTTATCGCGGGAAAGCGGCTAACCGTGGCGGACCTGTCGATGTGCGGCTACCTGATGTTCCCGCCTGATGAGAGTGGATACGATTTGGCGGCGCGGTTCCCCGGCATTGGCACCTGGCTGAGGCGCATCGCTGAACTACCCAGCTGGAAAGCGCCATACGAGTTGTTGCCCGGGCAGCGCCTTCGCAAGTACGTTTGAATGGGACGCCCTCGCGAGCTGAACCGGCAGATGCATTGCCACCGCATCAGTGTTGGCTCCCACAGGACACCTTCCGGGACGCGGCAATGTCCGAGAAGGGTCGCCTGCCGGGGAAGCTACCCTGGCCGGGGCTACCGCTGGGCAGGGTGGCAAGCGGCCTCTCGCTCGATCGCCGAAATTGCGCTTCGATTACCGAAAGCTGAGAAACGGCGAAGCAAGTGCCGACATGGATGAGGCGATATACGAACTCTATTATTACCTAGGCAACGCCAGCCTTCTGCCGCACATGGCGTTGCGTGAGGCCGGCGTATCGTTCGAGCTGCGCCTGGTGGACAGGACGCAGGACGCCCAGCGAAGCGCGGAGTACCTGCAGCTGAACCCGAGCGGTCGCATCCCTGTGCTGGTGCAAGGGGATTTGGTGCTGTTCGAGGCCGCGGCGATCACGATGCACCTCGCCGACCAGCATCCGGCCTCAGACCTCGCCCCGCCGGTGGGCACGCCGGAACGGGCGCAATTCTACAAGTGGATGGTGCACCTGACGAACACGCCGCAGGTCGAGTACAGGGCCTGGTTCTATCCCTGGCAGCACACGGTGGATCAGGGAACAGCGGACGCCGTGAAGCAGGCATCGGGCGCGCGCCTCGATCGCATGTTCGACGTCATCGCCGGCCAGCTCGGTGCAGGCCCCTGGTTGTTGGGCAACCACTTCTCGGCGGCTGACCTGTTCCTCCTCATGCTGGTGCGGTGGGGCCGAGGCATGCCTAGGCCCCCGCGTGACCTGCCGCAACTTCATGACCACGCTCAACGGGTACTCGCTCGCCCGGCCGTTCAGGCCGCCTTCGCGACGGAAGGCATCGCGGAGCCGTTCATCTGACCTCAGGTCGTGGAGAGATTGATTGGGTGCCCGTGTCGTCGCACCGCTTCGTCAGCCGGAGCAAGCGAGGTCGCTTCACGGGAGAATGTCCGCATCGAGTCCAACAGCAGCGGATTGAGGCCGCCGAAGTGCAATGTCCGCTCTCTCTTAGCGGTTCTCCATTGCGGACCGTCCGTTGTCGGCCAGCTACAGCCGTTAAAGCTCGCTGGCCCTTCTACGCGCGAACAGGCTTAGCAACGGTCGTCGCTGTTCCAATCTGCAGTTTCTCCGACAATATCGAAACCGGATGGCGGCAATCCGGATGGCGGCAATGGCGAACGGGTGGGCTCCAGACGGAGCTGTGCAGGATCAGATCGACGACACCGTCACGGACGAAGTGATGAGGGCGCGGGCGCGCATGCCGACGGGCGAGGGCGAGGCGTACTGCGTAGAATGCGGCGGCGACATCCCGGAAGGGCGCCGCCTTGCGCTTCCGGGCGTCCGGACCTGCATCACATGTCAGTCGGCTCGTGATCGCCGTCCGGCGGACATCGGGTTCAATCGCAGGGGCAGCAAAGACAGCCAGCTCAGATAATGGCGTTGTTTCTTCGGTCCGGCCCGCCCGGCTCCGTGTGGGCCGGCACACGGGCGCCATGGAACGGCAGATCGGGGTTGCCCACGCGGCGGGTTGTCAGGATGCCCCTGCCAGAACGGATGCCTGCGCCTCCGCACTCCCCACGCCCGATCCGAACAACGGCAACCCGGCATTCCCGTGCACCGGCGTTTCGAAGTTCGATACCGTCACGCCGACCAACCTGATCCCCTTCTCGGGCGGGAAGATCAAGCGGATGAGATCAAGGCCCGCCTGGCGAAGCTGTGCGTGGTGGACCACCGCGCCCGGATAGCTGCGGCTTCGAGTGACCTGCCGGAAGTCCGCAAACTTCACCTTCACCGTCACGGTCCGGCCGAACGCTCCCGCGCCCTCGCACCAGGACCACACGTCATCGGCCATCCTCAACACGCCAGCCTCGATCTCGGCAGCCTCGGCAAGGTCGCGGTCGAACGTGGTCTCCGACCCGGACGACTTGCGCGTGCGGTCGGGATCGACGGGCCGGTCGTCCTCCCCCCGTGCGATCGCGTAGTACCAGCCGGCCGCCTTGCCGAAATGCTCCTGCAAGAAGGCACCGTCAACTTGGCAGCTGGCCGGCTTGTGAGATGGAGCTGAGCCAGGTAGCCGGGTGGGATGACAACGTCCGCTGTTCCCAGCTACGCCGGCTACCGCTTCCCGACCGAGGTCATCAGCCACGCCGTCTGGCTCTACTTCCGCTTCCCGCTCAGCTTGCGCATGGTGGAGGAGCTGCTGGCCGCGCGCGGCATCATCGTCAGCCACGAGACCGTGCGCCAGTGGGCGCTGAAGTTCGGGCAAGTGTTCGCCAACCAGATCCGCCGCAAGCTGCCTGCGGCCGGCGACAAGTGGCACCTGGACGAGGTCGTGCTGACGATCGCCGGGGTGAAGCACTGGCTGTGGCGCGCGGTCGACCAGACCGGGACGGTGCTGGACATCCTGGTGCAAAGCCGGCGCGACACACAGGCCGCCAAGCGCCTGCTGCGCAAGCTGATAAAGCGGCAGTGCCGGGCACCTCGTGTTATGGTGACCGACAAGCTGCCGAGCTACGGGGCGGCCAAGCGCGCGGTGATGCCCTCGGTCGAGCACCGAAAGCACAAGGGGCTGAACAACCGGGCGGAGAACTCGCACCAGCCCACGCGACACCGAGAGCGACAGATGAAACGCTTCAAGTCGCCTGGCCAGGCGCAGCGCTTCCTCTCCGCCCATGACGGGATCAACAACCTCTTCCACCTCCGCCGTCACCAAGTGCCCGCAACCCAGTATCGAGCCGCCCGGACCGAGGCCTTCCAGGCTCGGGCCGAGATCACCGGCGTCGCCACTGCGGCATAACCACGAGCGCGCCGTCCTTATCGCGCCCCATCGCGACCTCAATCGGTAGTGGGTCAGTTTGAGCTTTTTGCCAGTAAGAAACGTAGAAATATCAATGCTTTCAAGTGTCTTTAATTCGATACTGGGACACTACCCCTCAATCCAACAAGTTGACAGTGCCTTTCGAACCTGTCCATACGACTGGGCGTGGATGCATCTGGCTTCGATCTCGACGCGCCGCTGCCGGAGCTGCCGGTGACGAACCAGGGCCAAAGCGGCCAGGCCGCGCTGGTGGCCTTGGCCAGGCGCGAGAACCTGACCGTGCGGCAGTTGGCGCAATTGGCCGGGGGCTACGCCGGCCGGCAGATGGTGGGCACCGCGGACGAGATCGCCGATACCATGCAGGCCTGGCTGGAGGCGGAGGCGGCGGATGGGTTCAACGTCATGTTCCCCACCGTGCCGCAGGGCCTGGACGACTTCGTGGACCTGGTCGTGCCCGAGCTGCAGCGGCGCGGCATCTTCCGGACCGCCTACGCGGGGACGACCTTGCGCGATCACCTGGGGCTGGCACGGCCGAAGAACAGGTTCTTCCCGGAAGCGGACAGTGCGGCAAACAAGGCAGCAGCGGAGTAGGTAAGCTTCGAACCCTGATCGTGAACAAGCGACGACGGATGTGCCGGTCGCTCCAAGGTGCCCGGCGCGTCTTTCAGGTGAGGGCCGCAGTGCTGGACCGACGCTTCGGCCGCCAGGCAATCCAATCCATGGCGTGGCGCCCTAGCTTTTTGGCACCCCACTAATGTTGTAGGCTTTCGCCGGACTGAGTGGCCCGACGATCCGCTTGGCATTGCCGCGCAAGTCCGCGTGACCATGCTGGGCACACCGTACGGGCCATGCGTTTGCGAGCTGTATGGAGACTTGACCTGTGACGAAGGCCCAGCGGCGCAGCGCGCCCCCTCCAGCCTCGATGGCCACGCTGCCGACACGCGCTGCCGAGGCATTGCGGCAGGAACGGTTCAAGGAAGCGGTCGAGCTCTTCAAGCAGCTGGTCCGACAGGATCCGCGTCCGGAATGGAAGGAGGCCCTGGCCGACTCCTATGGCGGCCGGGCCCGCGCCCTGGCCGCCAAGGGGATGTTCAAGGAGGCCGCGATGGTGCTCGAGAACACCTTGACCCAAGCCGGCATGCTGCGCGAACCAACCCTCTACGTGACATGCCTGCTACGTGAAGGCCAGCAGCCCAAGGCGGCCGCCTATCTGCTCCACTGCGTCGCCAGTGGTGCCGTGCCGGCCGGCCAGCAGGCCGCCTTCGAGGAGTTGACCATTGCCTTGCTGGTGACGGTGCCGGTGCTTCCGGCGCCGGCCCGCCCCGACCCGCCCGAGGCAGCGCGCTGGCGCGAACTGGCTGCCGCGTCGCGTGCCGCTCTCGCCGCATGGGTCGATGGCGCAAGCCCGGAGGAGATGGACCGGCACCTGAAGCGCATCTCGCTGCGTTCCGCCTTCCGGCCAATCCGCCTGCTGCTCCAGAGTCTGACCACCCTGCCGCCAGATCTCGAACGGACCGCACGGCGGCTGGAGACCATCGAGCCGGGCTCGCCGTTCTTCCCGTTCCGTCAGGCGGTGGAGGCGGCGATGCGCGCTGGGCCCGGGCTCGACGCCGATGCGTGGCACCGCCTGACACCGACCCAGCAGGCCTTTTCAGCCGAGATGGGCGGCCTGCAAGCCGCCGCCGTGCAGTCTCTGGGGCGGCTGTCGACGGCCGCACGCAGCGGTCCGGCAGCATTGTTCGCCTGGTTGCTGAAACAGGTCGACCTGCCGCAGTACGATGTCAGAAGCGCCTGCCTGAACCTCCTGCCGCAGATCCCTGACCGCATGTCGCAGTTCGAGACGCGCTTCGGGCCGCTGTCGCAGCTGGAGCGGCATCGTGTCCAGGCGCTCGCGGCCGAGGCCCGTGGCAACTGGAGAGCTGTCGAGCGGTTCTGGTCCCTGGCTGCCCGAGGGACCGGCGCGGCGGGAGACCGGATATCGCGGCTGTCGTCGGGCGTCATCTACCGCCACCTCGCGCATCTCGCGTCCCTGCATCCGGAGATTGAGGGCGACGACGGCGACGGCGACGGCGACGGCGAAATCTTCTATCTGGAACGCAGCGGCGAGGCCGATCCCGACCACATCCCCACCGTGCTCGAGCGCATCGCCTACTATCGCAAAGAAGCGCGGGAGCAGGACTGGCACCGGCTCGCCGACGCGGCGGTGCAGCGCTTTCCCGACGAGAGCCAGATCCTGTTGCAGGCGACCCAGTCGGCGGTGGCGCGCCGGGCCTACAAGAAGGCGGCCGGGTTTGCTCGCCGGCTGCTGAAGATCGACTTCATCAATCCCGGAGTGCGCCGGCAGATGATCGAGCTGCAGTTGGCCCATGCGCGCAAGCAGATGCGCGCGAAGCGTCCCGACCTCGCTGGCAAGGAATTGGCACAGGCAGCCGAGTGGGACCGTCCGGATGCCCCGAGCGGGCCGCTGCGCATCGCCCGCGGCCTGGTCGCGCTGCAGAGTGGCGAGAAGGAGCAGGCAGGTGCCTGGCTGCGGGAGGGAGTGGCGCTTGCAGGCGGCGGCGTCGCCGGCTGGTTTTGCGCCGTTCTTGAGGCCGAACTGATGAGGTGCGCCGGCGGCGACGCCCGGTGGCTGCGCGAGGAGTTGGCGGCCGCGCGTCGGACGCCACCGTCGAAGGAGCCGGTCATGGCGGTCGTCTCCGCCCTGGGCCAAGTGGAGGCCGGCGAGAACAAACGCGCGGTGTTGGGCCTGCTGCTGGGAACGCAGGCGTGGCTGGAGCAGGGGGCCGGGCTCGTCTGGTCAGCGGCGGAGTTTCAGCTCCTGGCCGACGTGTTCGGGCATTTCGATGCGTTCGAGCTGCTGGGCACCTACGCGCGGGCGGCGCGCCAGCGGGAGCCGGCGAACCCGAAGTGGCGGTTTCACGAGATCGTTGCCCGCACCCGGGACGACAGTCGCGCGATGACCATGGCCGAGACGCAAGAGCTGGACGACATGGCCGAGGCAGCATCCGAGCGGCGAGACTTCCACGCGGCCAGGCAGGTCGCGCGGTTCCTCGGCATGGATCTGCCCCGGTCGTCCCGCAGAAGCCGGATGGCGGATGACTTGGATGACGACATCGACGATGCCGAGATGTTGGAGTTGCTGCGGATGGTGCTCAAGGACATGCCCAAGGGAGCGGCCGACACCCTGCGCGGGCGTGTCGGGGAGATCGGGCGAACAGCGGCGATTGAGGAGACAATGGACAGCTTCCGCTCGTCCGAGCTCGGCGCCATGCTGCCGGAGCCGATGATGCGGCAGCTCTGCGAGGACATGGTGTCGCGGGCAACTGGGGGACCGACGGCGCGGAAGGGTCGGCTCTGATGCGTGATCCCTTCACCGTTCTCGGCGTGGACGAGAGGGCCGACGATGCCGAGATCCGGCGCCGCTATCTCGCTTTGGTGCGGGAGTTCCCGCCGGATCGTGAACCCGAGCGGTTCCAGGACTATCGCGCCGCCTACGAGGCGCTGAGCGACGAGCGCAAGCGGCTGGAGATGACGCTGCTGCGCACCAATGAGGCGGCACTGTCGCGGCTGAGCATGGCGGCGCTGAGCTCGGCGTCGCCTTTGGCCGCACGGGCGACGAAGCGGACGGTGGCAGCGCTGCTGGCCGAGGGCATCTTGCAAGCCGCCATCAAACCGTGAGACCGGCCCGGGGCTCTGGACCCTCTGGCCTTACTTCTGAACAGGAGACAAGGTGGACGACAGCATCAAGCAAGCGTTGCTCAGCCGGTTCCAGGCCTACCTCGACAGCGCGGAAACGGCGGCGCCGGAGCCCCTGACCGAGACCGCCGACCTCTACTCCCTCTTCGTCGAGGTGGCAGGCCTGCGCAGCGAGGTCCGCACCGAGTCCCGCCTGGTCAAAGAGGCGCTGGACCAGTTCCGTGGCGTCTTCGACACGCTGCAGACAAGCCAGGCCAACGTGCAGCAGGAACTGGACCGCGCGCGGACCGCAGCGCGCGACCAGGCGGACGCTGCGCTGCGCCCGCTTTTGCTCGATGTCGTCGACCTGCGCGACCGCCTGCTCGCGGCGTTGACGTTGGTGGCGGCGGCGCGTCCCGGCTGGGTGGATCGCCTGTGGCGTCGACCGGCGTCGGGTGACGAGGCCTGGCAAGCGGGCCTGCGCATGACGGTGCGCCGCCTCGACCAGGCGCTGCTCGACCGCCGGGTCGTGCCGATGCAATTGATCGGCCTGCCGTTCGACCCACGGCGCGCCCGCGTGGTTGGCACGTCGGCAGAGAGTGCCGCGGCGGACGGGACAGTGATCGAGGAGGTCCGCGCTGGGTTCTTGTGGGACGACCAGGTGTTGCGGACCGCGGACGTGATTGTGAGCAAAAGCGCCACCGGAACAGGAGAACGCGCATGACGGACCTTATCGTCGGCATCGACCTCGGGACCACCAACTCGGAGATCGCCGTTTACCAGGATGGCCGGCCGCTGGTGCTCGCCGACGAACGAGGCCGGGTGATGCTGCCCTCCGTGGTCGGCCTGTCCGAGACGGGCGAGTTGCTGGTCGGCGAGGAGGCCCGCAATCAGTTCATGCTGTATCCCGAGCGCACGGTGCGCTCGATCAAGCGGCGGATGGGCACCGACGCGCGAGTGCGTCTCGGCGAGCGGGACTACGCGCCGCAGGAGATCTCGGCGATCATCCTGTCGCGCCTGAAAGAGATGGCGCAGCGCCGCCTGGGTGGTCCGGTGCGCCGCGCGGTGATCACTGTCCCGGCGTATTTCTCGGACGCGCAGCGGCAGGCGACGCGCGAGGCCGGCGAGATCGCCGGGCTGGAGGTGATGCGGATCATCAATGAGCCGACCGCGGCGGCCCTGGTCTACGAGGCGGCACAGCATCAGGGCAAGCGCATTCTGGTCTACGATCTCGGCGGCGGCACCTTCGATGTCTCGGTGGTCAGGATCGAGGGCGGCGTGGTGGAGGTGATCTCCAGCCACGGCAACAACCAGCTCGGCGGCGACGACTTCGACGAAAAGATCGTCGCGCACGTGCTCGAGCATCTGAAGCTCAAGCACGGGGTGAGTGTGTCCGACCAGCCGCAAGCGATGGCGCGCATTTTGCACAGTGCTGAGACAGCGAAGAAGCATCTCTCCGATCACCCGTATGCACGCATCGAGGAGGAATACCTCGCCGTGCATGACGGCAAGCCGGTCAACCTCGATCTCGAACTGAGCCGTGACGAATACGAGGCGATGATCATGCCATTCGTTGAGGAGACGCTTGCGGCGGTCCATGTCGCCCTCAGGTCGGCGGACCTGACATCCTCGCAAGTGGACGAGATCCTGCAGGTCGGCGGTGCGACGCGGACCCCGTTGATCCGTCGCCGCCTGATCGAGGCGTTCGGGCGCGAGCCGCGCAGCGAGGTCGATCCGGATCTGTGCGTCGCCATGGGAGCGGCGATCCAGGGAGCTGCCATGTCCGGCATCGAGGTCTCGGCCGTGCTCGTCGATGTCACGCCCTACACGTTCGGCACGAGTGCGCTCGGGGAGCTGGACGACGACCTGTATCCTTATTGCTTTGTTCCCATCATCCCGAAGAACTCGCCCATCCCAGTACGCCGGAGCGAGGTGTTCTGCACGGTCATTGATGACCAGACCTCGGTTGAGGTGCGGATCTACCAGGGCGAGAACAGGGATGCCGAGGAGAACGTCAAGATCGGCGAGTTCCGGGTCGACGGCCTGAGCAAGGCACCGGCGGGCAATCCGGTGATCCTCGATCTCGCGCTTGACCGTGACGGGATCCTGCAGGTGTCGGCCCGCGAGAAGAAAACGGGCCTCGAGCAGCGGATCACCATCGAGAAGGCGATGTCGCGCTACGACCAGGCCCAGCTGGACGAGGCGCGTGAGCGGATCGGCTCATTGTTCGAAGGTCGGGAACAGGGGGCGGAGGCGCAGGTCGCCACCAGCCCTGCTCTCGATGCGCTGCTGTCGAAGGCGAGCACCAAGCTGGATGACGCGGGCGAGGAGGACCGCCTGGAGATCATCGACCTGATCGAGACGATCCGGGATGCTCGCAGCAGCGGCGACGACGCGGCCCTGGAGGACGGGCGCAAGCAGCTGCAGGACCTGCTGTTCTATCTGGAGACCTGACCGATGGATCGCTGTCCGCTCTGCCGCGCCGCCCTCAACGGTGCCGAGATCTGCCGCCGGTGCCGGGCCGAGCTTCAGCTGGCGCAAGGGGTCGAACGCGAAGGCCAGGCCCTGGTCGACGCAGCCATGCATCGCTGGTCTCTCGACGATGCCGGCATCGCGGAGCAGTTGCTGCGGCGTGCGCTGGTGCTCCACGCAGCGCCGGAGACTCTGGCTCTGTGGCAGATCGTGGCAGCGTCGCTACGGCAGATTGACGATGCAGGCCTCGACGAACCGCAGAACGCGGATGCGCTGCAAGATTGGGGATCGTAACCTCATCGAGCGCTGAGCAGCGCGATCCTTGGCGTGGGCGGAGTTTGTGTCGTGTCGGACACCGGCTAGCACCAGCCTCGCTCCTGATTGGATCAAGCCACGTGCCAAATACCTGAAAGGGTAGGGATTTCACTTTTCGATGTAGATCAGACCCGACCTAATTCCATTGTTGCAACCAGATAAAAATGTCCGCTGGTCAGCAAAGTAGAAATGTCACTCAGCAGCGGCCACCCATCCGGCCGCAGGGTCACGCAGGCCCGCGCGACGGGGCGGCCGGGGGCGATAGCCGACGGCTTCACTGTTTGTCTTGACTCGCGGTGCAGGTCGCTCTCGCTCCTGCATGGTCCTCACCAACGCCAGCGCGCTGCCCAGCCGCTTGTTCTCAATCACCGCCGCCTGCGTGACCCGCTGTTCCTTGTCGAGCACCGCGTAGGGCAGGGACACACCGTTCCAGCGTAGATCGAGCCGCTCGTCGGCGTAGTGGTAAACCTCGATGTGGTGGCCCACCAATCCCTCGGTAATCTCGTTGCGGGCTAGAATAAACATCTTCCGGTCGTAGGCGACTGTCAGCTGCTGACCGACGTGCCGCATCTCCCGATGGCACAGGATGTCGCGCAGCCTCTCCCGCGACACCTCAAGCGGCCGGTGCAAATCCTGAGCGCGGTAGGGGTCGATCGCGAAGCGGCCGTTGAAGCGCGCGATGTAGTCCGCGAGAAAGGCGTTGCCCGCCTCGATGCCGCTGACGCCGGCAAGGCGCATCTCCTTCACCAGACGATCTTGCAGGGTCCGGTTGACGCGCTCGACACGCCCCTTCGCCTGGCTCGAATTGGCACACAGAATCTCGATGTTCAGTTCCAACAGTGCCCGGCCAAACTGCGTCAGACCCTGGCCGCCTTTGGCGTCGGATTTGGCAACCCGAAATACCGTGTGTTTGTCAGAG
>JAABUX010007256.1_pt1 | contig 13062 bp, 10 predicted proteins | sample 5561851 | NCBI WGS metagenome assembly JAABUX01 (sample SAMN10711883, study PRJNA513361) | rock metagenome | isolation source: Antarctica rocks | place: Antarctica: Victoria Land, Richard Nunatak red sandstone | collected 2016-01-03 | reverse complement strand
AGTTCGCGCGGCACGCCCACGCCGACGAGGCCGATGCGGTCCGGCGCCGCCCCTTTCTCCTCCGTCAGCCTGGCCGTGTGGCGGCTGATGGTGATGACGCGCGTACTGCCGGCGAAGGTGTCGCGCAGATAGGGCTGGATGCGGCGCGCCTGCAGCTCCATGCCATAGGTCACGACGACGTAGGGGAGGCCGAAGCGGCTGCAGAGCCGGCGGCCAGCGACCGCGGCGAAGACGTGGCAGAAGAGCACGACATCCGGCCGCTCGCGCATCACCTCGCGCGTCATGGTGACGGCGATCGCTCCCAGCGAGAGCGGACGCGGACCAAGATTGGGGAAGCGCAGCACGCGGTAGGGCACCGCCGCGTCGTGGACATGGTCACCCTGTTGGGCCGGGGCGATCACCGTCACCTCATGACGGGCGGCAAGCTGACGCGCGACCTGCGATGTCCATTGCTGGATGCCGCCGATAGACGGTGGGAAGTCAGTGGTGATCAGCAGCATACGCCGCCGCGACAGGGGTTGGCTCATCGGTGACACCTTCTCGGAACTGTGGGACGCTCAGTGAAGGCAGCCGGAAATCGATCCGCTCCGGGCGCAGGAAGACCTCGTCGTACCAGGTCTCGAAGCAGAGTAGGGTCCAGAGCACGACGGCATGGTTGCGCGACGCGGAGAGGTGCTCGTCCCAGAGGTGACGGATCTGCGCGCGGTCGAACAGGCCGTGGTCGTGCGCGGGGGAGAGCAGTTGGTCGGCGGCCATCGCGCGCAGGTCGCCGCGCAGCCACTCCGCGATCGGCACGCTAAAGGCGCGCTTGCGCGTGCCCAGCACCGATTCCGGCAAGAGAGGGCGCATAGCCTGCCGCAGCAGGGGCTTGGTGCGCGGGAACGGTTGCTTGAAGGCCTCGGGCAGCGCGGTGGCGAACTCCACGATGCGATGGTCGAGGAACGGCACGCGCAACTCGAGCGACGCCGCCATACTCATCCGATCCGCCTTCGTCAGAACGTCGTCGACGAGCCAGACGGCAAGGTCGGCCCGCATCAGGTCATGGACCGACGTGCCCGCGCCGATGTAGCGGCCGTAGGCCAGTGGCTCGGGGGAGCGCACGCTCAACAAAGCGGCGCGCTGGGCCGCGCCGGCGCCTCTCGTCCAGGCCACATGGCGCGCTACCGGGCTCTGCGGTTCCAGCAGCAGGCGCAGCTGGCGCTGTCGCTCGGGAGAGCGCGCGAAGGGCAGCCCGGCAGCGGCGCCGACGAGGGCGCGTGAGAGGACGGGGGGGAGGATGTTTTGCAGCCGTTGGGCGTGGGTAGCCCAATAGTAGCGCGGGTAGCCGCCCAGCAGCTCGTCGGCGCCCTCGCCGGAGAGGGCCACGGTGACGGAGCGACGGGCGAACTCGGATATCTGGAAGGTGGGCAGCGCGGCAGGATCGGCCACTGGCTGGTCGAAGTGCCACATCAGCTTTGGCAGGAGATCGACGACCGAGGACGTGACGTGGATCTCGTGGTAGTCGGCGCCGAAGTGCGCAGCGATGGCGCGCGCCTGAGCCGTTTCGTCGTAGTCGCCACCGTCCTGGGTGTGGGCATAGTTGAAGCCGACCGTGAACGCCTGCACCGGACGCGTGCTATGCTGGCTCATCAGCCCGAGCAGCGAGGCCGAGTCGATGCCGCTGCTGAGCAGCACGCCCAGGGGCACATCCGCGATCATGTGCAGCCGCACGGCCTCGTCGAGCAGGCGGTAGATCTCGTGTGCGGCCTCGTCGCGGCTCAACTCCGCGTACGCATTGCCGAGGGCGGGCGCCCAGTACCGCGCGACGTTCAACTCGCCGTCACGCAGGATGAGGGTGTGGCCCGGCTGCAGCTTCAAGATGTCCTGGTACATGGTGCGCGGCCCGGGCACGTAGCGATAGGCCAGGTACCCGTCGATGGCGCCGGGATCGAGCGCGCGTCCGATGCCGGGGACCACGCGCAGCGCCTTGATCTCGGAGGCGAAGGCCAGCCGCCGTCCGTCCCAATGGTAGTAGAGCGGCTTGATGCCCAGGCGGTCGCGCGCCAGGAAGAGCGACCCGTCCCGCGTATTCCAGATGGCGAAGGCGAACATGCCGCGCAGCAGATGCACGCAGGCCGGCCCGTACTCCTCGTAGAGGTGCACGATCATCTCCGTGTCGCCATGGGTGCGGAAAGAGTGGCCCTTCGCGGCGAGCGAGCGCTGCAGTTCCTGGTAGTTGTAGATCTCGCCGTTGAACACGATGGCCAGTGAGCGGTCCTCGTTGAAGATTGGCTGCTGGCTGCCGGCGACATCGATGATAGAGAGGCGGCGCATGCCAAGGCATATGGGGCCATCCGCGTAGACGCCGTCGTCGTCGGGGCCGCGATGAACGAGTTGAGCAAGGGCGTCACGGACGAGCGGACGCTCGAAGCCATGAAACCCGACGATACCACACATAACGTTTCTCCTCAGGGGACGACCAGGGAGATCGATAATCACTGGGCTGGCGCCAAACAGGCCGCGCCGGCGCCACGTGCCGGACGGGCGCCACAAAGGGATAAGCCCGTCACAAGTATAACCGGCCAGGCAGAGAGGTCATCGGGGCTACGTGACGGGCATGAAGGCCAGCGACCCGCCGCGGATGGCGTACACTTCCCGGCCCCTGGCAAACTCCTTGAGCCAGCGGGAGACGCCGTTGACTCCAACGCGGCCGAAATCGTGCCAGGCGATGACACTGCCCGGATGGCAGCATTGCAGAGCGTTCAACGTGTCGGAGCGCACGTACTCGTAGGAATGCGCCCCGTCGATAAAGAACAGATCGACCGCGCCTTTGTACGGCGAGAAGTCGAAGGAGGCGCTGTCTCCGTAGAGGCACGTGATCTTCGGCGCAACCTCGCTCTGATCGAACGCATAGTTGCCAATCTCTTCGTGCACTTTGACGAGGCCGACATCCATCGTCGTGATCGGGAGTGCCGGCGATGGATCGTGGTCTCGCGGTAGATCCAGCGTATAGACCCGCGCGTCGTCCGCCGTGTTCAGCGCAAAATGCAAGGCGGTGTAGCCCACGTAGGTCCCGATCTCGAAAACAACCCGTGGCTTCAGGATACGGCACAACAGGCAGAGATTGATGATATCGGCGGTAAACGAGGCGTGCCAGAACCAATTGCCTCCCCGATTGAGGTGCCCCAAGGCGATGTCCTCCACACCGTTGGCATCGAACACCTCGGAGACGTTCCGCTGCGTCAGGCCCGTCCGCTCGTTGAGCTTCTTGTACAGGAACAGCGTTTCGGAGGCGTAGTACACCAGCTGCCTGGGATTGCCCAGCAGGCTAAGCGACGCCACGTTTCCGCCCAGCAGAACGTTGCGCCCCGCTATGGCTGCAAGACGGGCGGCGTCTCTCGCTTTCATATACGGTCCTTTCGGCGCTTCGCTACTGATACTCTTAGGTCATAGTGATCTTGGCGCGAGACACCAAGCACAAGACAAGATATCACCGGCCAGCTACCTTGGTTATCTGCTGTAGAATAGTTTCCAGTTGGTTGGCCAAGGCGCTATAGGTGTAGTGCTGGCGAACATAGGCGTGCCCACATTGCGCCATCTGTGTCAGCAACTCTGGCCGGTCCAAAGCCGTGGTTATGCAGGTCGCGAGAACGTCTACGTCTCCTTCCGCGAAAACAAGACCGCCGCCGGTTTCCTTAACAAGGTGATGCAATTCACCGTTATCCGACGTGATCACCGGGACTTGACAGGCCAGCGCCTCGATCACCACGCGGCCAAACTGCTCTTTATAGCCCTCGTACGCTATGGTTGGAACGACTAGAGCGTCGAGAGATTGTATGACCTCGGGTACCTGATCATGAGCCACAGCTCCGTGCCAATGCACCACGCCCGTAGGTAGCACGAGATCGCGCTCGGCACGGCGTAGGTCGGTGAGATAAGTTTCCGCACCAGTACCGTAGATATGCACTGCGAAGCGCCGTTGGTCGCTTTGCGCTACGAGTATGGCGACGGCCTGCAGCAGCATCTCCAAGCCCTTTTCCGGGGCAATGCGTCCGACAAAGCCTAGATGGAATGTCGAAGGATCACGTGTTTGAGCATTATCGGGATGAAACAGACCGGTATCGACTGCATAGGGCAAGAGTGAGGAGCCACCAGTATAGTTGTGTTCCTTGAGCACATCCATACCGTAGGCGTTAACGGGTGAGATCCAGGCCGCGTGGCGCAATATCGTCGTGTAAATAGACGAAAACGGCCAGGGATAGGTCCGTAGTCGGTTCTCGTTGGTGCGTACAATAAACGGACTGCGCACGATCCTGGCGAAGGCAGCCCACTGTAGCGTGGCCAAAGACCATGGCTCTTCGTCGATAAACACGACATCGGGCCGCCAGCGCAACAGATTAGCGTAGGAGGCAGATAGATAGAATTGAAAGGCCGTACGCCCATACATAATGACCTGACACGCCTGTACGCTTAAACGACCGCCGCCGCTATCGCGCAAGGGCTCGGGCTGGAGAGGCCATGCCCCAAAGTCGTTCTTCCAGCGCGACGGCACGACCAGCATCACGCGGTGCCCGCGTCGCCCCAACTCGGCAAACAGTTCCCGATTGACCTCTAGAATTGCCGAGTGACTGATGGCCAGGATACGCACCGCTAGCCCTCCTGCTCCGAAGGTGCGGTTCGTGCTGGTGAGCGACGGCTAATGACGGACCGGTTCAAAGTTTGAATGCCCACGCCCGAGCGTCCCAGGTTTGCCATCACTTAATTCTCTTCCCGCAACCTTTTTACCACCTTACGTCCGCCTTCCCCGCCGTACATAACGAGCCTGTGCTTGCCGGTAGACCTCTTCGTACCGCTCCGCGAGAAGGTTCCAGTCGAAATCGGCGGCGCGCGCCAGTCCAACCTCGCCTAGCTCGCTCCGCCGCCCGTCATCAGACAAGAGTGAGAGGAGAGTAGTACCCAGTGTATCATCGCTGGCGAGGACGCCGTAGCGGCCGTCCTGCAAGATTTCCCTGGCTCCAGGATTGGGACTGGCCACGACGGGAGTGCCGCAGGCCAGCGCCTCGACGTACGGGACGCCGAAGCCCTCATACGCGCTGGGCAGGCAGAACACCCAGGACTGCTGGTACAGCTCGACCAACCTCTCCGTGCTGACCTTACCACACCAACGCACGCCGTCGCGCGGCTCCCCCGGCTCACAGACCATCCACAACTCGGCGGACGGCAGAGCGGGGCGCACCTGCCGCTCGAAGGTGTCGAGCAGCAAGCCGCCGCGCTTGCGGCCCCGCACCGTGCCCACGAACAGGATCGACGGCACGGATGAACGCGGCTGCGCGGGCGGGCGAAACACCCGCAGGTCCACGCCGCAGGGGATGACCTCGTCGATGCCGGTGATGCACGATGCCGTGTCGCGCGAGATGCCCACGCTCAGGTCGGCCACGCGAGCCGACAGTTGCTCCAGGGGGATCAACGCGGACTGGGAGAGCCGCCGCCTCAGCCGCACTGCGCTTTGCAGCTCTCGCTTGGCCGAGCCATAGAATGTGCGCACCCAGGGCAGCGGCCGTCTGACAACGAAGTGGTCGTCGCCGTGGGCGTGCATCACGTCGAAGCTATGCAGGTTCAGACCGCTCAAGACAAACCCCGCCAGCGCCACGCGGGCGGAGAACGAGTCGCCCAGCAGGTGAGGACGGAGCCGTTTACTCACGTACGCGGCATCGGGGGGGACGGCATCGAACGAGAAGAGCGTGAGGTCGTGTCCCCGGCCCACCAGCGCATTGGCCAACCGGTGCACCACATAGCTCACGCCCCCCTCTTTGCCGGGCCGGCCGCCGGGCAGCGTGCAGTGATAGAAGGCGATCCTCACCGCACGCGTCCGTGCCCGAACGGTCGGGTGCCGTGCGCGGTCCGTTGGTCCACCGCCAATTCTTCCCGTCCCTTCAGCAATGGCGCGATAGGATCGCCTGGCCACTCCCCGTCGCCGCCAGCGGCACGGGCCGCCTCTATGCGCGGCAGGGCGAAGCACAGGCCGGCCAGCGCCCAGTAGTAGATGCTGCCAGGCGCCTGGAACAAGGTCGGGCCGGCGATCCACGTCGAGATCGACGCTACGGTCGCGGCCAGGCAGCCGAGGGCGATGGCTCGCAAGGTGCGGTCCGTCAGCCGTCGATACACCCGCCATTGCCCCACTATAAAGGCGACGGCGATGGACACCAGGAGCACGCCGCCCAGGACCCCCAACTCAGACATAATGGCCAGCAGCATATTGTCGTACCCGATTGTGGAAATCGACGACCCGCTGGCGGCGATCACGGAGCCGGCGCCCGGCCCCACCCGGCCCATACCCTGACCCAGTGGATGATCGACGGCCAGGGGCACGATCTGTTGCAGTAGCGAGGTGCGGCCGCTCGACTGCAGCGCCTGTCCGGGGTTGAGCAGCGTCGCGAAGCGGACCAGCCCGGCGCCGTGCGTGAGGTTCGCCACGATGTCGAGTACGACACTGCCGAAGAGTAGCCCGACGACGACTGGCACGATAGCACGACGACGCCCTGCCAGCGCTACTACGAGGAGACCGACAGCCGCTCCAGCAACGGTGATGCGGATGCCGGAGGTGATCAGGGCCGTGGCCATGAGCAGACCCGTCGGGATGACGACGAACAGGCCCGCGCCGCGGGTCCAACGGCGATTGCCAACGGTGATCAGGGCAACCAGCAGGACAAGCGCGATCATATAGCCGGTCACGTCGCTCACCACCTGGATGGGCAGCCAGCCGCTATTCTGCCCACGCGCATCGAAATACACGTTGCTCGGGTCGAGCGCAGTACGAGCGAACTGCGGCCCCAGCCTCGCGACCCAATTCCGGCCCAGAGCCACAAACAGGAGCGAGAGGGCAGAGCCGAGCACCGACGTGACGACCGTGAGCGCGAGGAATATCCGCACGTGTTCCACGGTGCGCAGTTCGTAGAAAGCCAGGGGAAGAAACGCGATAGGCAGCACGTAGCTGATGATCCCACCTACCGCCACCACGGGCGAGGTGAGCGGGCTAAACATCATCAACAAGGCCAGGGCCACGAAGGCCTTGACCAGCAGCGACGCGGGAATCGGGGCCGTCACGCGTTTACCCTGGGCTGATGCGCCGTAGCGACTACCTATCCAGCGTAACAGGATGGGCGCCAGGATCAGGGTGGGCGCCAGGTGGATGATGGAGTTGTAGGACGAAACGTATTTCAGCAAGGGCGAGAAGGCGGAGTAGACAAAGTACAGCATGATGGCCAGCCATGTCGGCGCAAGAAAGAGCAGCAGCGCCGCGATCGGCACGATGACGACGAGCAGGCCGATCGTGTCGCCCGTCGCGAGCAGATAGGCCAGGCCGACCGTGACTAGACAGCTGGCCACGATAATGGCACTCACTGCAGTCCGGGAGAGGGACGTTGAGTGAGAATAGGTGGACAACATTGACGTTAGCCTTTTCGCCGAACTATGCAGGTACATCCGCGGCGCGATCAGCGGAGCCATCGGCGCGTGATCGCCCGCCAAGCACATCGTCATAAAAATGAGCAAACTCGGCCGCCATGGTCTCGACGGTGAAGCGATCCTGTACCGTCCGTTGCGCCGCCGTACCCAATCGTATGCGTCGTGGTGGGTCGTCGAGCAGAGAGACGAGCGCCGCCGACAGCGCGGCGGGGTCATCAGGGGGCACAAGGACGCCGTCCACGCCATCAGTGATGATCTCCAGTGGACCACCGGCCGCGGTCGCCAAGACCGCCTTGCCCAAGGCCATGCCCTCCACGATGACTTGCCCGAACGCTTCCGGCGTGATCGACGCATGGACCAACACATCACTCGCGCTAACCAGACGAGCGACATCGTCGCGCTGGCCGGTGAACGTCACCTGCTCGGTCATACCGTTAAGCTCCACCAGGTCCCTCAACTCTTGTTCATACGCAGGCTCGAGGCTGAACATCGTTCCACCGACGATGAGGAAGTGGACATCAAGACGCTCCATGAGCACGCGCGCGGCCGCCGCCAGGAAGACATGCTGGCCCTTCCATCGCTGCAAGCGGCCCACCATCGTGACCACGGTCGACCCAACTGGGACTCCAAGCTCCGCGCGCACGGATGAGACTGCCTCAGCATCCTGGCCGCGCGACATCGCGACCGAAGTATACTCGACACCAGGATAGACCACCACACTGTACGCCGGCAGCCGCCGCGCCTGTGCATAGGCGTCGAGGCTCGCCCTAGAGAGAGCAGCAATGCCCGCGGTCGGAACCACACTGGCGAGGTGAGTCCATGGATCGTGCGGAGTGGGCAAGTCCTGGAGGCGCCAGACCGCGGGGATGCCGGCAAGCAGAGCGGAGAGGCCGCCATACATGTGTCCCTTGGCGCCCGCGCTATCGACCAAGGTGACGCCACGCTGCCGTTCCAGATGGGCGAGATGCCAGAGGGTACGGAGCAGATGCCACGGCTGCCGGAAGCGCCCGGCCGGCAGCACGGATGTGCGAACGCCGCGCGCGCGCAACTCCGCGGCGAGCGGGCCGCGCGAAAGGAGGACAACCTCCGCCCGCATGGTAGGGGGGAGATAGCGAAGCAAATTGAGCAGAATAACTTCTCCACCGCCCCGTTCGGCGGCAGGGTTCACGAATAGCACGCGCTGTCCCGGCTCGCTCATGGCTTGCTCGCAATCAGCAGGTATCCAACTGTAATAGTACGCCGGTCACCGGTGGCAAGCCACAGACGATCAAGGATCGATCCGGTTATGTTGATCGCGGCCACCGTAACGTTGGCAATCGCATGCAATGGGGCGATTTTGTAGGCCTTGGGTAGCTCACGGGCGGCGAGGAGCGCGAAGGTCTGGACCGCGCCGCCGAACGGCTGTAGGGCGATAACCCGGAGACCATGCGTTTCGGTGAGGTACTGAAGTCCATAACGCGTATAGCGGAAATAATCGTGAGGCTGCTCGTGCATCTCTTCGGTCTGAGGAGTCGTGAGGATGAGAGCGCCGCCCGGGCGCAGAAGGCGCGCGCATTCCTCGAACAGGCGCGCCGGCTCCGGGATATGCTCGGCCACCTGCGTGCAGAGCACCGTGTCGAAGCTTTCATTCGCGAACGGCATGTCCAACGCGCTGCCAAAGATGTCCGCGCGCGTCTGACCAGAGGCGCTTTCCGCGAAATCGAGGCCCGTCCAACCCGTCGTGCGCGTGCCCAGCAGCGCCTCGTAGGGCTTCATGCCGCAGCCAACGTCGAGCAGATCGCCATGCACGTACGGCGCGGCGGCGTCAAGCAAACGGGCGATACTGTCGCGCGCGAGCTTGTGAGCATCGTTCCAGGGAGACCGCGGCAGGCGTGATGTCATAACCGTTACCTAACCGTCACCCGCGAGCGGATTCGGATGCCGCTCAATAGATTGTCAAGCTGCGTCACGATCGCAGGCCAGGTGAATGTGCGTTCGTAGAGGCTATAGCCGCGCTCCGCCACGGCACAGCGATCGTCAGGGTCGCGTGCCAACTCGGCAACGCGCCGCACAAAAGCGTCCTCGTCCCCACAAGGAACCATCGCGACGGCATTGGCGAACAGTCCTTCCTCGGTCAAGCGACCACTGGTCGTGACGACGGGTAACCTATGCTGAAGGGCCGCGATGACCGTCGTGCGGCGCGTCGACACGCCGTCCGTGAACGGCGCCAGGAACAGGTCGCCGCACTGGAGATAACGTGAGACATCCTTAACCGAGCTGTAGCCGGTACAAATCACCGTTCCGGGAATCAGACCAGCCTCGGCCGCAACGCTGGAGAGGACTTCCGCCTCTTGCCCGACGATGAGTAGCACGGCAGGCAGCCCCAAGGACTGCAGATGGGCCACGGAGCGGGCGATCAAGCCCAACAGTTTTGTCCCATGCAGTGACCCGAAGAAGGTTAGCACCAGATCGTCCTGGGCAAGCCCCAGGCGGGCACGCAGAGCGGAACGCTCGGTTGTGCTGATGGGCGACAAGGGAATATTGGAGCCAACAGGGATACGGGCGATGCGCTGGCCGCGCCAGGGCATCCAGCGGCGCAGCTCACGCTCCCAGAAGCGTGTCGTGACGGCGACACGGGCGCTAGCCAACATCAGCATCACCAGCATCACACGCTGAGCAAGGCCGCGCACGAAAGACTTGATACCTCTCCACAATGGTACGTATGGTTCATGCACGATGGTTATCACGCCGACCCCGTGACACCGCAGATACCAAGCCAAAACCGGGGCGGCGAAGCTAATGCCATGGCGGGCGTACAGAAATGGCACATACTGGATTAGCACGATAGCAGGTTGGTCTTGTGCGATGCGCGCGCCGATCTGCATCATTGAGGCAACCGACCAATCTGGGACTATCGGATAGACACGCACTCCATCAGGTAGGGCCGGACGCTCTACACCCCGCATTGTGAAGATTTCCACGGATGCGCCCGCGGCCGCGAGTGCTGTGGAGAGCATGCCCGTGTGGTCCCCAACACCACAGCGGTCGGGCGGGAAGGTAGGGGCAACCACAGCCACTCTCCGTAGCAACGGTCCGGCTGCAGCGCCTGGCGCCGCGGCGCGGCTCATGCAACCCTTCCTGTAATGTATGTCAGACCCATCATTGCTCACCACCCATTAATCAATGGAATAGCCGTTTATAACGCAGCACATAGGTGTACGGTCCTTGCCGCTGCCGGATCGGACGCGCTGGATTTCCGGCCACGATCCAATTAGGAGCGACATCGCCCGTGACAACCGCTCCCGCTCCTACGACCGCGCCGTGCCCTAGTCGTACTCCCGGTAAGATAGTTGCCCTCGTGGCGATCCAGACGTAATCCTCTATGACGATCGGTCGAAGTATTTGTCCAAAATCGGCGTCGTCTGGGTCGTGACTAGCGGTCAGCAGCATAACTTCAGGAGCTAGATTGACGTTAGAACCGATCGAGATGTGACCTCGTCCGTCGAGGGCACAGTCCCTATCGATAATCGTTTGTGTGCCGATAGTGATTTGTCCTCGGGTATACAGTCTAAGCCCAAGATGAACGGCACTACCACGACCAAGTTCAATATTCATGAGTCTGGTATAAAATAGGTCGCGAAGAGAATGGCTTGGAAGGTGCGCAACGATTCTATTGCAAACATATAACAACACATCGAATCGTAGCGACTTGACACGCTGTTTATACACGCGGAGCGACGTCAGCATACCGATATAACCCATCTTGCCCGATGCTCCGTCCCCGTTGTCCACATATCATAAAGTGCCGACCTATGCCTTTAGCTAGCCATGCCATCGTAGTTTAGACAGTATTTCTCGAAAGGTCCTTGCAAGAACATGGTGCGAGACGTCAGAGAAACGGACGGTCAGCATTGCGAGTACGCCTCGATGTTTACGAAAGTAGTAATAGGTGCTCTCCTCCAGTATGCGATGCATTTTGTCCTTCTCTTCCTGACTGCGCCTCGATGCGCCTTGAACGTGCCAGACATGGGTGCGAGGAGAGTAAAGGCAGGACCACCCAGCGTTTCGAGCCAAACGCGCTTGATCTGTCTCCTCATAGAATATGGGCAAGCCCTCATCGAGCACGCCCACATCATCAAGGACTTGGCGACGCACTAATCGAGACGCTCCGTTGACCCAATCTACTCGTTGGAAACGTCGATGCTCTCTATCAGACAAAGATCCATTGAATGGTAGTCGGCCACTCGGACGAAACCGTGCCACCCAACCGAACCACCGCGTCAGAATCTTTTGACGTACTGTAGGGAAACGCATGCATGTCGCCTGCAGGCTGCCATCCGGGTTCAGGATAGTGACGCCAACAATCCCAGCTTGCGGGTACTGTTCCATTGCGCTCAGCATATCACCTAAGACGCCCGCACCGATAATAGTATCTTCATTAAGAATCCACACGTACTCCGTGTTCACCTGCTTTAAGATAAGGTTCTGGTTTTCGGCATAGCTACCCCGATCCTGTCTTGCAATCACATGGACAGACGGGAACAAGGATCGCACCATATCGACGCTACCATCGATAGAAGCGTTATCCACCACATAGATGTCCAGGGCGTGCATATCGCATGTCTCGTATATAGATCTAAGACAATTTTGTAGTAGGGAGCAGTTATTAGTGTTGACGATCGAAGCGGTGACGAGGCCGCGTTCGCTAACCGCACCATCAAATATCTCCCATGCCTTCATAGCTTCATTGCCCGGTCCTTATCAGACATGGTTCAAATATATGGTGATTGTTTCAAGGTGCCCGAAAGAGCTTTTAGCCCCTGTCCAAAGTGAATTTGTTCCGTCTCGACGCCAAGATATCACCAACGTTCTCAGGCGCGAATTGAACCACATATCCCCGAATAGCTCTAAACAGCGTGCTCGAGATCTTGCTTAACCTCACATCGTCTATGCTCCCTGCGCTAACTACGAGGTCCTGAAACAGTGTGCCTACCTCGGTCGGCCCTTGCACCACATCTTCCAGTGAAAAATGCAGCAAACATGCTCGAGCGTGTGCGACGTATGGAACTATACCGAACTGCGCTTGAATGCTATAGATTGAGGTATAAGATATGGTTGAAGCTTACGTGCAACTCGGCGCCAGATCCAACGCCGATCACGGGCGAGGGCATTTGTCGCATATGCTAACACATGTCGTGGCTGCTTCCCACGCGCGGCCGCACGAACCGCTTCCCGCGCATACCACGTGCCCGTAGTCGCGCGCCGCAGCGAGATCGCTATATCCGGTTGTACAGACGAGATCGCTCGCACAGCCACGCCTATCGCTATCATTGCTTCGGTTCGTCCCGCAAGAACTGGGGGAACGCTGTCTAGAATGAACTGAGACAGACGTGAGACATCCTGCGTGAGCACTCGGATCGGAATGTGTTTCCTGGCTTCGTGCCAATGATATAAGCCCTCATCGGCACGTAACGCGCCAAAATATTTAAAGGCCACATCCAGATGACGACGAGCGACAACCTCATCGCGATAGCGCCTGAGCCGCAGCGGGATGTCGGCCCGCGCAAAAAAACGATTGAGCGGCCCAAGGTGCTCTTGCGCGGCAATTGCACGTCCAGAGACCGTCTTGGTCCCCTCGAT
>JAABUX010007254.1_pt1 | contig 13066 bp, 16 predicted proteins | sample 5561851 | NCBI WGS metagenome assembly JAABUX01 (sample SAMN10711883, study PRJNA513361) | rock metagenome | isolation source: Antarctica rocks | place: Antarctica: Victoria Land, Richard Nunatak red sandstone | collected 2016-01-03 | reverse complement strand
GGGTGAAGTGGAATGCGTTCTTACCACCGATGGCGACGAAAGAGTATTTGAGTTCTACGCAATCAAGAACTTCCGCTTGTACCGGGAAGATGCAAAACTTGTCAAGCTGCCGCCGGTCGAGGTCTGCCTGGAAATGGAAAAAGCAACGCTTCAGCCTGCCTGAACTTGTGGTACTGCGCCGTGGCCTAAGCTCACATGGTATAATGCGGCTATGGCAACACTCACGCTGACAATAGATGAAGCTACGGAAACCAGCTTACATCAGCTTTCCGCCAAAGAAGGCCGCCAGGCCAGCGAATACGCCGCCCGCCTTCTGGCCCGTGCCGTCCGGGCGGCCAGGCCGCGCCCCGTGTTTGATTCGGCGGTACTGAAAGCCTACGCAGAGGAGAACCGAGCGGAAGAACAGGCGCTTGCCGATTCCGATTTAGAACATCGCGCTGAACTGTTGGCTGAAGAGGAGCGGAGATGAAGCGCGGCGAGGTTTGGATGGTAGACTTCGGCACGCCATCAGGGCCAGAGCAGGCGGGAGTTCGTCCGGCTATCGTTCTTCAAGACGACGAGCTGAATCAAGACCTGGAAACAAGCATTGTCATTCCACTGACCAGTAAAACTAAGCGTCTATCCATTCCTACCACTGTCTTTTTCCCTGCCGGCGAAGCGGGTCTAACGCAAGATTCCGTCGCGCTCTGCCATCAAGTTCAGGTGCGCGGCAAAGCGCGTTTCCTTTCCTTGCTTGGCTCTCCCACTCCAATCAGGTTAGCCGAAGTGCAGACTTATAACACAGTCAAAACAAAAATGCCGCTCATGTCAAGCATGAGCGGCGTTCTCGCAACAGAGAAGATCATAGGCAGGCAATAGTTTTGGCCCATTTCCAGACAGCACCGGAAGTATGTAGTGCGACGTAATCCTGAAAAAGCGCAATGCCTTCTTCACGTAGAATGCCGCCTTCTATTTTAGGAACACGATAGTTTGGAAAATCCTCTTCTTTACGCTTCCACTGCTGTACCAGCGAAACTGCCCCGTCCCCTGGCATTTCATGCCCGTAGTAGAGTTCGCCTAAAAAGAACGACATGGCCGCGCCCAGGCACATCAAGCAGGGTTCCCCGGTAATGAACATCTTGACATCGCGCCGCCTGCCAGGGAAAGGTTTAATGCTGTCGGCTGCTTCCAGTGCAAGAAGATCGGCATGAACCAGAAGACGGCCCTGTGCCTTCTCCTGCGTATAGGCCGAAGCAATAATTCGCTCCTCCTGAACAATGACCGCCCCTATCGGCAGTTCGCCGCGCTCCAGCCCCATCTGCGCCACCTTCAACGCTTCACGCATCCAAAACTCGCTGTCCATTTACAGCCGCCGCCCGATAGCTTCCCCAATGACGTTTATCTCGCCCATCAATGTCTGAAAGGCGGGGATGGTGATGGATTGTGCGCCGTCTTTGAGGGCTTTTTCGGGGTTGGGATGGACTTCGACTAAGAGGCCGTCGGCACCGACGGCGAGGGCGGCGCGGCACATGGCGGGGACCATTGACGCCCGGCCTGTGCCCTGGCTGGGGTCTACGATAACGGGCAGATGGGACAGCTCGCGGACGGCAAGCACGGCGGACAAATCCAGTGTGTTGCGGGTGTAGGTCTCAAAGGTGCGGACGCCGCGCTCGCAGAGCATGACGGCGTCGTTGCCGCCTTTGATGATGTACTCGGCGGCTTGCAGCCATTCTTCGATCTTGGCGGACATGCCGCGCTTCAGCATCACAGGCTTTTTCAGCTTGCCGACTTCAATCAGCAGGTCGTAGTTCTGCATGTTGCGGGTCCCGATTTGCAGGATGTCGGCGTACTTGCAGACCAGGTCAATGTTTGCAATGTGCATGACTTCGGTGATGACCGGCAGGCCGGTCTCATCCCGCGCCTGGGCCAGCAATTTTAAGCCGTCCTCGCCTAAACCCTGGAACGAGTAGGGGGACGTGCTGGGCTTGTACGCCCCGCCGCGCAGGACAGTTGCCCCAGCGGCTTTGACGGCCCGCGCCGTTTCCATCAGCTGTGCTTCGGACTCGACCGTGCAGGGGCCGGCCATCATCACGAAGCCGTCACCGCCGATGACCACGTCGCCGACTTTGACCACGCTTTTGTCGGGCCGGTACTCGCGGCTGGCAAAGCGATAGGGCTTCAAAATCAGCACGGCACGGTCTACGGCAGGCAGCGACTCCACCTGCTCGGCGACCCGCGCTTCGTCCTGCGTCGGTGCGCCCACCGCCGCAATCACGGTTCGCTCAACGCCGTAGATGGGATGGATTTCATAGCCCCATTCCTGCAATGCGCCCTCCACTTCGGAGATCTGAGCGGGTGTCGCTTCCGCCTGCATGACAATAATCAACGTGTTATGCCCCTTATAACTGCTGCAATGTTTTGTATCAGATTATGATCCCGTGCGAGGTCAAACGGCTTGGAAGCACGTTCTTCACGCGGGTAAGAGAAGACGGGGCCGCGCAGATACTCTTCCGGCTCATCACGGTAGCGCGGGAAGATATGCGTGTGCAGCGCCGGGTCCGCGTTGCCTAAGATTTCGTAATTGATGCGGTAGGCATCAGTTACTTCCAGCAGCGCATCCCCAATCACGGTCATGTCGTAAAGATACTGACGCCGGGCCTCGGCGTCAAGCGCGTTCACGTCCGGGGCAACCGGATCGGGCAAGAGCAGGCTGTATCCACGAATAAATTGGGCATCCCCCAGTACGGCCCAGCCGGAAGGCATCCGGCAGATGACCGTCGGATTAGTCCCGGCCCGCGCCAGCTCCACGCGCTCATCAATCAGTGTTTTCATGGTTTCAGATACCTGTTCAGCCAGGCTAAATTACGCTGAAGCCTGTCTAGGCGCAGATCGGGCGGACCGTTCCGGGACAGGCCGTGCGACGTTTCTGTGGGGTAGCGGACAAACTCGACGGGCTTGCGCTGAAGGCGCAGCGCCGCGAACAACTCTTCGGCCTGGCTGACCGGGCAGCGCAGGTCGCCGTCGGAATGGATCAGCAGCAGCGGCGTATTGATCTTGCCGGCGTAGGCCAGCGGCGAGTGGTGCCACAAATCCGAAGGATCGTCCCAGGCGTTGCCTTTGTAGTAGGTGCCGTGCGACCAGGGAAAGTCGCAGGTTCCGGCCATGGACGGCAGATCGTTGACCAGCCTGTCGGCGATGGCGCAGGTAAACCTGTCGGTGTGTCCGACCGCCCAGGCCGTCAGGTAACCGCCGTAAGAGCCGCCCATAATGGCGGTCTTGTTCGGATCGGCGTAGCCGCGCTTGATGGCTTCGTTTGCGACTGACTCCACATCGGCAAGCGCCGGGCCGCCCCAGTCGCCTTTGATGGCTTTGGTATGCGCCTCGCCGTAGCCTTTGGAGCCGCGCGGGTTGGCGTAGGCTATAACGTAGCCCTGCGCGGCCAGCCACTGCAATTCATGGAACAGCATATTGCCATACTGCAAATGCGGCCCGCCGTGAACGTAGAGGACAAGCGGCGCGTTTCCATTCGCCTGAAAGTCCGGCGGCGTCAAGAACCAGCCCGGCACTACGCCGCCGCTGCCGTTTGGAACGGCGAACGGCTCCGGTGTTTGCAGGGAGATTGCATCGAGCCAGGGCTGATCGAGATGCGATATTTGGCGGTCGCCGACAAACACTTCTCCCGGCGCGGTTGGCTTAGACACGGGCGCGGCAAACGTCTCCCCTGAAATGCTGAAGCTGCCGACAACTTGATTGGCGGCTGTCAAGTAAACAAGATCGCCGCCGTCTGCGGCGAGTTTGCAAAGCCGCACGTCGCCATTCTCGCTAACGGGAAAGTAAAGCGCCGCGCCGTCCGCACTCCAAACCAAGCTCTCTCCGCCCCCGCCGCCGACATCGGAAATTGCCAGAGCGCCGACTGCCTTGTCGGTCTGGTCCGTCAAGTCCTGCGCTTCGCCGCCTGTCACCGGCAGGACAAACACGCGCTCATTGTTGGTTCCCCACTGGTCTAAAGCGTCCGGGTTGCCGGTATATGCAAACTGACTGCCTGCGGGCGACCAGGTTAAACTGCTTTTGTCCCCGTTCGGCGAGGGTATTTGCGTGAGTTCACCTCCCTCTATCGGAACCGTCCAAACCTGCGTGTCGGCGTCCGGCAGCGCATCGCCGTCAGGACGGCGGTCAGACAAAAACGCCAGCGTTTTGCCGTCGGGCGACCAGGTGACGCTGCTGCACGAGAACGCGCCGCTTGTCAGCACGCGCGTCTCGCCGGTGACTGCATCAACGACTGCCGCCTGCCAGTATTCGCCGTCAAAGTAGCCGAAGCCGTCTAAACGATAGAACAGATGCGTATGAACCCGCGGCGGCGAAGACAGCCCTTTTTCCTTGCGATCTTCCACCGCTTTTTTGGTATAGTTTGCAGGCGTCGCGCGGTACAAAAACGCGAGCTTCGACCCGTCCGGCGACCAGTGCAGCCCTTGAATGCCGCCCGGTTCCAGCGTCGTCAGCGCCTGTGCCTCGCCGCCGTCCGATGCAATCAAAAAGATTTGCGCCGTCTCATCACGTCTATCGGAAATAAACGCAATCTGCGTTCCATCCGGCGACCAGCGCGGCGACGAATCGTTCCACATTCCGCCGGTGAACTGCCGGGGCGGGCGGCTGCCGTCTGCCGGAACCAGCCAAATCCCGCTTCGGTATTTGTTCTTATCAGTGTCCGTGATCGTGCGGACAAACGCCACCTGCGCTCCGTCCGGCGAAATCTGCACATCGCCGACATTTTGCAGCGTCAGCAAGTCTTCCGCCGTAATCGGTCTTTTCGTCTCAGTCATTCAGTGTTTCCTTCGCGCATGGCATGAAGCTGGACCAGCACATCCTCCATGCTTAATTGATCCAGCCATTGATGGCGCTCTTCAGTATAGTTGCCGTGGCCCTTGTTGATGGTCTGCCTGTCGAAGAGGAGCAAAAACCGCCTTGCGTTGGCAACACCAAGTTCACGCTCAAGGATTTTAATCCCATTCTCGCGGATTGCATCATCCGTCATCTTTTCGCTTACAATCGTATCAGTTTCCATTTCTATCTACCTCACTCAGCCAGTTCACAGGATTGGCGACTTTGACAAATAATTCTTTGTACACTCTGTTTGCTAATCGCATGAAGCGATCATCCGTTGTCAGCAATATATTGGCCTGCCCATGTTCAGCGCAGGCAACGTGTAAGGCATCTAGCGTCTTGAAGCCCAAATTTTCCAGCAGCCTGCCGCGCACAACTTGCTCTTGCTGTATTGTAACCATCTGCGTAAATATATTTGCCTGCGCCTGAACTCGTGCCTTGCATTCGGGATCAGAAATACGCTCCGTTTCCAGACGAACCGCTTCGCTACCAACTCCGATGTAAGAGCCAATTTTTACTCGATAGACCACAGTTTCTACTGCTGCCGTTTCCAGGCGCACACGATCCTGCGTTTGATCATCGAAAGGGCGGTTAAGGCAGCAGACATCCAAATAGACGCTAATCATAATCAGGCCAGCACTTCTTTCAGCGTGGCAATGAAGCGCTGGTTCTGGGGCATGGTGCCAGTGGAGACGCGGATATGGTGGGGCAGGCCCATGCCGTAGGCGGCGCGGATGATGACGCCTTTCTGCTGGAGCTGCTCGAAAACTTCGCGGCTGTCGCGGGCTACGTCTACCAAGACGAAGTTGCCTTGGCTGGGGACATACGAAAGGCCCATCTTCTCGAACTCGGCGTAAAAGTAGCGCAGGCCCTCGGCGTTCAGCGCCACGGTGCTTCTGACGTGATCGGTGTCCGACAGGGCGGCGGCGGCGGCGGCTTGGGCAGGCAGGTTGACGTTGAAGGGGGAGCGCACGCGGTTCAGGACTTCGGCGATCTCCGGGCGGGTCATGCCGTAGCCGACGCGCAGGCCGGCCAGGCCGTAGGCTTTGGAGAACGTGTGCGAAATCATTACATTCCGACCCTCGCGGACGAAGGGGCGCAGGTCGGGCTTTTCGGCGTCGGCTACATACTCGCCGTAGGCTTCGTCGAAGACGACAATAACATTTTCAGGCACACGGTCTAAAAAGCGCTTGACTTCAGCCTGACGCACCAGAGTCCCGGTCGGGTTACTGGGATTTGCGATAAAGACAATGCGGGTCTTCGGTGTAATCGCCTCGGCCATCGCGTCCAAATCGTGCGTGAAGTTTTGGAGAGGAACTTTGACGGGAACCGCGTTGCACTGAGCCGCGTATATCTCATACATACTAAACGACGGATCGCCCTGAATTACCTCGTCGCCCGGCGACAAGAACGACAGGGACAAAAGATGCAGGACTTCATCGCTGCCGTTGCCGAAGACCAGTGTGTTTTCCGGCATGTCCTGAGCTAAAGAAACGGTCCGGCGCAGGGTGGGGGCGCTGCCTTCCGGGTAATGCGCGACACTGGCGGCGGTCAGCAGGAGAGCTTCCAAAGCACGAGGCGAGGGACCGAGCGGGTTTTCGTTGGAAGCTAGTTGGATGACATCGGTGAGGCCCAGCTCGCGCTGCACTTCCTCAATCGGCTTGCCCGGCACATAAGGCCGCAGCCGGGCAATATGGTCGGCGACGGTAAAGGCCAAAGTTGTCTGCATCGTTTTCCCTTTCAATTGCTTGCAGTGTAGCATAAAACCGAAATAAAACTTAATCAAAACTTAACAAAACTTTTATATAAAATTGTTGACCTTTGGGTATTTACCTAGTATAATAACTTCATCGCAACCGTAGCGATTATGGACAAAATGCTCATTTCCCTGTTCGGCACAGTTGCCGGACAGGCTTCATACGCGACGTGACAGTGATGTTCGCGCGGCGCTCTCTGAGCCACCTAGAAGTAACGCTAGAAATCTAGAAACAAAGCTAGAAATTAAAGACTACAGGAGAACCCGTTTTATGCATCGCAAATGGAATAAAGACGCTATCGCCCTCGAAATTCTCAGCATGTACGAATCCGGCGAGAACTTGAACTACTCAAGCGTCGCCTCTAACAACCTTTCCCTGCTCCGCGCCGCCACCCGGTACTTTGGGACCTGGGAAGATGCGGTCAAGTTCGCCGGTCTGGACTACGACTCCATTCGGCGCTACAAGTCCTGGAGCCGCGAGCGCATTATCGCTCGCATCAAAGAGCTGCACGCGCAGGAAGCCGATCTGTCCTGGCGCAACGTCTGCCTGAACATTGACCCGCAGCTTGCCGCCGCCGCCACGAAAAAGAGCCACTTCGGTTCCTGGCGCGAAGCCCTGGAAGCGTCGGGCCTCGACTATGATGCCATTCGCCGCTACCGCGAATGGGACGATGAGCGGATTTTAGAGATGGTCCGCGAGTTCCACCGCGACGGCAAAGAGCTGAACGCGAAGAACGTGGAGATGGAAGACATTACGCTCATTACCGCCGCCCGCCGCCGCTTCGACTCCTGGCACAAGGCGCTGACCGCCGCCGGGCTGGACTACACCGAGATTGTCCACCGCGCCCCCTTCAAGCGCGGCCTCGGACGCGGTCAAAGCAAGCGCATCGTCGCCGCCAAATAGAACACACTCAGACAGCTAGAACACACTCGACAGCCTCGACACGGGCCCGGCGTTCCAATTGGAACGCCGGGCTTTTTCTTGTCTCACTTCGCTTGCCCGGTTTACTGCAAAAATCCACCGGGTAGAAGGTGCAGGAAGTCAAAGACGCTTCTTAAACTGTCCCAGAGGTAAATAAGTGAAAGACAATCTCAAGTTAAGCGCCCTGCTCGGCGGCGTACTGATCAGCGGCGTATTGGTCAGCATCGCAGCCGGCGGCGCTCAGGCCCAGACCGCGACCCAGCCGGTTCAAAAACCGATCACCATCAAGCTCGGTGCCTATTTCCCGACCGCCAGCAGCGGGCGAAATGCCGGCAGCAGCACCGAGTTCAGCGCCGGACTGGATTATGCGTTCATAAAGACCGCGACGGCAAGCCCCATCCTGCCGTCGGTCTACTTTGACTACCAGGGCGGCAGCAGGAACGGCGGCCATTCCGACTCCTATGGCCTGGGCGTCGCCGCCCGGTACTACACCAGCACGCCCGGCGCGAGCGTCTCTCCCTACTTCGGCGCGGGCGTCGGCATCTACGACGAGAGCTTGAAGCGGAACGGCGGCGGCTCCAGCAGCAATGCGAACATCGGCGCGAAACTGCTGGCCGGCGTCGAGTTCAGCAGCGCTTTGGTGGAAATCAACTACCAGTTCCTGCCCAAGCACAACGGCGTCAACCCCGACGGCCTCGGCCTCCAGGTCGGCTACCGCTTCTAATTTACGCTTGGATAAAACGCCCGGCTTCTTAGCAAAGAAGCCGGGCGTTTTTGCGTCTATACCTGCGTGTCCAGAGGATCAGGCGGATCGCTTGGCACTTGCGCCAGCGCCGCCTCAAATTTTTCTCGACTTCCACGTTCGGCCCGTGTCTTCAAGTAGTCGCGAGTTGCCAGCGCTGCCATCTTTTCCGATAAGGCCGACGCAGCAAGCTGGTTGATAGAAATCCCTTCTTTCTGAGCAAATGCCCGAATCTGCTTGTGCAGCGACTCGGGCAGGCGCAGGCTGATCGTACTCATGGCAACTCTCCAATTCTCCGCAAGAACTGATAAGGGGTCAAAGCTTGTATGCCGAACTGTTCAACACCCATGAAATCCTTCTGGTTGAATGTAACTATGTATTCGCACTCTGCTTCGACAGCAACCTCCAACACCATGTCGTCTTTAGGGTCTTTCAAAAACGGCCTCCACAAAAAGAAAATGTCCCTCTGGTTTCCGACCGTGCAAAGATAACCCAAGATGTCAGTGATAGCTGTGTGCGACATTTTCGGCAGCAGGTCAGGCCGCAAAGTGACATCCTCATATTCCATGACAAATGGTATCGAAAGGTTGATCTCGAACTTCGCGCTTCGCCCGATAAGAGACAGCAGCAGAAAAGCGGCTCCCAAGTTCGAACGCAAAGCGGCAACAAGCACGTTCGTATCCAAAACGATTTGCAGGCATCTCACATCATCATAATACCGAATTTTGGTAGCATCCGCAATACCATCTCTGCTTTGTGTTAAGCCATCTGCGGCCGGGCGTTTTTGCGCCTTGTTGACAATCTCTTGCCCCTGTGCAACAATAGCCCTATGGAACACGCAGAATTCACAATCCAAATCCGCCGGGAGGCATTAAGTACAGGCGAAGACATTTATGTCGCTCTCTGCCTGGAACTTGATATTGCCAGCCAGGGCGCGTCTATCGAACAAGCCAAAGCAAACGTAATTGATGCGATTGAGTCATTTTTTGAGGTGGCCTCCTCCTCCGAGATTGAGCAGCGTCTACCCTTTCGCACCGCCGCTCATTCCGATCTTTTCTTAACAAACATAGAGGTCTCTTTTGGGAAAACTGCGCGTCTTGTCGGGGCGGGAAGTCTGTGAAATTTTGATGGCGAACGGTTTTTCTTTTGCCCGGCATGGCAAAGGAGACCATGATGTTTACCAAAAGCAGACTAAGACGACTACAATCACGGTCTCCATTCCACTGCACCGCGAAATTGCTGTGGAACCCTTACCTCAATCGTTCGCCAATCTAGCCTGTCGCGCAGCTTGTTTGAGGCTTGAGCTTTCATTTACTCCTATCATCGCTAAAGACGCTTACGAAAATAGGCCGCTGAATTTTCGTATCCCAGTGCCTGATAAAAACCCGCTGCTCGCCGGGTTGCCAGCGCGATTTGTTTGGCTTCGCGCTCTTCCGCCCACGCCTCAAACGCTTCCATCAGTTTCCGCCCGATGCCCTGCCGGCGGATTGCCTCGCTGACCATGATTTCCTCAACCCAGGCGACGCGGCCATTGGCAAAGAACGTCAGATGCTCGAAGCCCAGCAGATACCCGGCCACTTGTTCATCTTTTTCCGCCACGGCGAGGAACGCTTCGGGATGCGTCAGAAGTTTATCAAACGCCTGGTCAAAGGCGGGCTGCTCGACGGCGAACGATGTGGCGAAGGCACGGGTAAGCAGGAGCACTTCGGGCTTGTCGTCTGTTCTGGCTTTGCGGATGATCATTCGCCAGCGCCCGGCTCGACCGTCGAGATAACGGGGTGGTTGAAGTATTTGACGGCGACGCGCTGGACATCAGCCGCAGTGACGGCGTTAATATACGTGTTGTAGTCGGTGTCGAGCTTGTAGCCGTCGGGGGCGGAAAGCTCCGCCGCGCCGAGCAGGGACGCGCGGTCCTCTAAGCGCTCATGGCGCAGGGCGTAGGAGCCAATGAGATAGTGCTGGGCGCGGGATAGCTCCGCCGGGGTGGGGGGCGTTGTTTGGAGGCTCTTGACCTGGGCGAGAATGCCGTTTTTGATGAGGCCAACAGTCGGGATGTCTTTCTTCGTCGCGGGATCGGTTTTTGTCGGTGCGCCGAAGACGTAGGCGGCAAGGGCGGCAGCGGCAAGGTGCGGGTCATACAGGGAGCCGAGGTCGTAGGCCAGGCCTTGCTGCTCGCGTAGCGCCGTAAAGAGCCGCCCGGACTTCATGCCGCCGAGCAGAGCGTTCGTGACCAGCAGCGGAAAGTAGTCCGGGCTGTCCATCGGGGCCGCCCGGTAGCCGGCCACAACGCAGTTCTGGGTGAGGTCCGGCTGGTAGGTATGCACGGCAGGCAGGTCAACGCTAAGGGGCGGCAGCGGATCGCTGACCGGCATGGCGGGAGGACCGGAGCGGGGAAAGTCGCTGAGGTCTTCGGCCACGACTTTTTCAGCGTCGTTCGGGGCGATATTGCCGACAACGACGACGACTAAATTATTAGGCACATAGAAGCGGTTGTAGTAGCGCAGCAAATCGTCCCGCGTCAGGCGGCTGATCGTGTCAGGCGTGCCGCCTTCCGGCCGGGCATAAGAAGTCCCGGCGTAAAGGGAGTGTTCCAGGCTGCCGTAAGCGGTCTGGAACTGGTCGGCGTCCCGGTTATCCAGCGCGGACAAAATCTGCCGGCGCGTGTCTTCCACGGCGGCCGGGTCAAAGTCGGCGTTTTCCAGGGCATCAGACAGCAAAGAAATCGCGTCTTTGTATCTGTCGCTGACCGTGAGCGCCGAAATCTGGGTCCAGTCGGAATGCCAGGCGGCGGAGACATTGCCTCCGAGCGCATTGATTGCCGCTGTCATGCTTTCCGGCGTGTTGGTGGTCGTCGAGTCAAACAGCGCCTGAGCCGTGAAGCTGCCGATGCCGGAATTCGCCGCCGTTTCCTGCGTCGCACCGGCGCGAACAAAGACATCAATGGCGATCAGCGGCGTACTGGCCTCTTGTTTGCAGATAATCCGCAGGCCGTTCGGCAGGGTTGTTTTGACGGGAGCGGCAATAGTATCTGCGGCGGCGATACTGGGAACGCAAAGCGCCAGCAGCGCGGCGGCGCAGGGCAGGAAGAACTTTGGCACGAATCTCTCTTTTCTTAAAGCTGATGTCTTAACGGCGGGACGCGGTGATGGGATCGGGGGGCGGCAGCAGCGTCACGACCGTGTAGGCGGACAAATTGAAATACTTGCGGGCGACGGCCTGCACCTGAGCCGGCGTGACGGCCTCGAAGCGCCCGATATACTCGGTGTCGTACTTGTACGTGTCGATGCGGCTGTAGAACCCCAGCGCATCGGCCCGGCCGGAGTTTGTCTGCGAATCAAACAAGTACGACGCCAGCAGCGTGTGCTTCGCGGCGGCAATCTCGGCGTCCGAAACCTGCACATCACGCAGCGCCTTGATTTCCGCAAGAATGGACGCCCGAACGGCGGCGTAATCGCCGGGATCAAACTCGGCGCTGATGCTCATGGTGCCCGGATCGCGGCGCGTCAAATAGTCGGTGCTGATTGCCCGGACCAGCTTTTGCCGCCGCTCCAGGTCTTGTTCCAGGCGATTGTTGCCGCCCTGGCCCAGCAGGGTCATCAGAACGTCCATCACCCAGGCATCGGGCTGGTCCCGCACCGACGGCGCGTGAAAACCGAGCTGCAGAAAACCGTGGGCCGCCGCCGCAGTCAGCATCTTCTCGCGGATGTCCGCTTGCGGCGCTTGCGGAAGTATTTTGTCGTCCGGCACGGCGCGGACCGGCCAGCCGCCGAAGTCTTTGCGGGCCAGCGCGAGGCCCGCTTCCGGCGTAATGCGTCCCGCTAGAACCAGCGTCGCGTTGCCGGGCGCGTAGTAGGTGTGGTAAAAGTCTAAGATCGTTTGGCGCGGCATGTCGGAAACATGGTCGGCAGTCCCCAGCAGAGGCCGTCCGTAAGGGTGATCGGGGAACTCCAGCGCATTATACACCTGGCTAATGCGGCCCGTCGCGGTGCCCGCGTCGCGGGCCATTTCGCTTAAAATGACCGGCTTTTCGGCATCGATATCTCCCTGCCGCATTTGCGAGTTTTGCAGCGCGTCCGCCAAAATTGCGAGCGCGGCAGGCGCGTCCGCCGAGTCGACCGTGCCGTAGAAATGCGCCCAGTCATACGAAGTCGCGGCGTTCAGCGAGCCGCCTAAATCCTCAATCGCCGCGTCAATCTCGCCGGGCTTTCGGGTCGGCGTTCCCTTGAAGATCAAATGCTCCATGAAGTGCGCGACGCCGTTGTTGCCTGCCGTTTCCCGCCGGGTTCCCGCCCCGACCCAGACATCCATCGTCACTAAATCGGCGGCATTCGATGGCGCAACCAGTACTTGCAGCCCATTCGCCAGCGTATACTCGGTGACTGTTCCCAGGCCAACCCCCGTCGCCGTGGAAGTCGGTTCAGTGATAGTGGGGATTTGTCCGGCAGACGACACGGTTTGAGCATGGAGTGTGAGCGGACACAGGGCGGAAAGCAGGAAAAGAGGCAGATAAAAAGAGACACGCAACGGGCAGGTTCCTTCCAGGACGGCACTGCGAGCAGGGCGGCGTTACAAGCTGACTACGCTCATTGTACCTGCATCGGTTCCTTTGCGCGTCACTGGAAGAACTAGCGACGAATGAAAGAAGAACTAGCGACGAATGGAAAGCGGGTGTCTCACGGCAGGAGCAGCAGGAGCCTGATTGCCGATGGGAACCACAAAGCTGATAGGAATGGTCTTTAGCTCGGCAGTCTGTATCACGCTCAGTGTCAGCGCGTTCAGATGCTTA
>JAABUX010007253.1_pt1 | contig 13066 bp, 9 predicted proteins | sample 5561851 | NCBI WGS metagenome assembly JAABUX01 (sample SAMN10711883, study PRJNA513361) | rock metagenome | isolation source: Antarctica rocks | place: Antarctica: Victoria Land, Richard Nunatak red sandstone | collected 2016-01-03 | reverse complement strand
GGGGGGGGCCCCGCCCCCCCCCGCCCCTCGCCCACTACCTATATATTGGACAGTAGCTGCGCTACTTGCGCTACTGCGCGAGCCCCTCGGTGCTGCGTAGGGTGCTATGGTTGGGGGCGAAGACGGTCTGCTCGGCAATGAAGCCCTGTGGGCTCGTCGAGGAGAGGATCGCCCCGTGGATCGGCGCGAAGCCGGGGATGAGCCGGTTCACGTCGAGCGTGTAGCGCTGCGTCGGCTGTACGTCGATGCGCTTGGTGATTTGCTGGCCGTTGCTGCCGTAGAAGGTCGCGTCGACCGGGACCGTCGCGGACGACGGGTTGTAGAGCAGCAGGAACTCGCTGTTGCCCTCCGTGTTGCCGCCCGGGAAGCTCCAGCGCACGCCCGCGCCGTTGCGCCCGAACACGTCGGAGCCAGGGATGCCCGCGGAGTTGGGCGAGCCGAAGTACTCGGGCCGCTCCACCACGACCGGCTGGTCGCTCGTGACCACGCTAGCCACGCCGCTGGCGCTCAAGATGTCGTTGAGCTTGATGTTGGCCCGGCTGCGCGCCGCCACCAGGACGGTGCGGCTACCCAGGGGATTGCCTCCGCCGCCGAAGAAGCTGGCCGTGACCAGGGCCGGCGTCAGGTTGGGGTTGAGCACGGTCAGGAATGTCTCGAAGCGGTTGACGGTCGTGCCCTCAGCGAAGACCCAACTCGTCGCGGCGGTGTTGGTCCCGGCGCGCGTGGTCATGCCGTAGCCGTTCGCGCCGAAGGTCAGGGTGCGCTCGACCACGACCGGGCGGTCCGACGTGGCGACGATGCTGACCGACTTGCCGGGGAACTGCGCGTTGATGTCCACCACGCCGTTGCTGTGCGCGGGGACCGTCACGGGCACGCTCTTGCCCGCGCCGCCGCCCAGCGGCAGGATCTGCAGCTGCACGTGCGCCGGGGTGGTCTGGTCGGGGTTGAGGATCGACACGCTCTCGCGGAAGGAGAGGCCGGTGTAGCCCTCGGCCAGGTACCAGGTCTGCCCCAGGCCGGTATTGCCCAGGATGGCGTCGCCGTCCTGGCCGGGGCGGTTGATGTTGAGCTGCGCCGTGATGCGGCGGTCGGCGCTCACAACGAGGCCAAAGGCGCCGCTGAACGGCTCGAGCGAGGCGACCGCGAGCGTCTGCTGCGAGGTGGGCTTGACCGTCACCGTCTTGGTGTCGGTCGCGCCGTTATTGAAGTAGAAGGTGAGCTTGACGGTGGCGGGCTGGCCGTTGGCGTTGAGCAGGTTGACGAAGGACTTGGCCGAGGCCGTCTGAAGGCCGCCCGCGAAGTAGTACTGCTCCGCGCCCTTCAACTGGCCGGTCAGCGACGCGACCGCGCTCACGCGGCTGCGGTTGCCGATGGCGCTCACGGTGTTCAAGCCCTGTAAGAGGGCGCTGGGCGCCGTGAACGAAGCTGTGAAGGCGCCGTTGTTCGTCGAGATCGGCGCGGTGGTCGAGATGGCCGCGCCGTTGAGCGCGAGCGTGACCCGCTCCTCCCGCCCGAAGCCGCTGCCGGTGACCATCTCAGTAGCGCCAGGGGCCGCCGTGGCCGGGTTGAGCGAAATAGAGGGTGTGAGCGCCTGCACGGTCACCTTGGCCTGGGCCGAGCGCTTGCTCGTGACGCCCAGGGCGCTGAGCGTGTAGACGCCGGGTTTGAGGCCGTAGGCGAAGGTCACGCCGGTGGGCGTAAGGGCGCCCGCGGCGGTCGCCTTGGTCGTCGTGGCCGTCTTAGCTCCGTTGATGAGGATGACGACGGTCTCGTTCGCGGCGTAGCCGGTCCCCGAGAGAGTGACGAGGCCGCCGCGGTTGGTCGTGGTCGGCGTCACGGCGAGCGTGGCCGTCACGACGGGCGTCACGGTCGCCTTGGCCGTCGCCGTGGCGGCGGGCGCCTTGGTCGCGGGCGCCTTGGTCGCGGTGGCGGCAGGCTTGGTCGCCGTGGCGGCGGGCGCGGTCGCCGTGGCCGCCGCGACCGCGGCGGACGCAGGCGTCGCCGCGGCATAGCCAGACATGACCAGACCGCCCGTCAGCAGCACGGCTAGACCAGCCCCTAAACGTGGTGTAGAACCCATGATAGCGTAATTCCTCCAAGCGCCCATGTGCGATATCGATAAGTGCACGGGCCTAGCAAGGCGCGCCGGCCGAGATCTATACCCGGGGTGGATACTCGCCGCGGCGCCTCTCGCGCTGTCCCGGTGCGAACGACCGAGACCAGCAGATCAAGACAAAGCTTTCGTCCTGGCTGTCGACAAGAGCTCTATCTTCACTATAGACAACAGGTGGCGGAATAGCATGATATAAAACTCACCTGTTGCGACGGTGATAAAGGCAAGAGTGGGACCACGACACGGCGATTAGCCGTTAGCTTTGGGGAGCGGGCGCATCCACAATCGCTTCGGCGGATGCTCATTCGGTCGCCTGTCGCCGAAGGTCGCCCCCTCGGTCACAGATAGCTAGCCGTTAACCGCGGTCCACGCCACGAAGAGCAGATAGGCCGCGATGATCGCGCCGCCACCCGCGCGCGTGAGGCCACGCCGGCGCGACAGCAGCGCCAGCGCGACGACGGTCATGCCCAGCAGCCAGGGCAGGTCGGCCCTTCCGGGGCCCCGCGTGGCCACGCCGCCGAAGACGAGCGCCGGGAGGGCGACGCCGGCGAGCGCGTTGATGGTGTTGCTGTTGAGCGTCTCGCTCACGACCGCCGCGCCGCGCCCCTGCAGCGCCAGGCGCGCCGCGGCGTAGGCGTTGGGCAGGCTGGTTAGGGCCGCGAGCGCGACCGTGCCCACGAGCGCGTCCGGCGCCCGCCACGCCGTGGCGAGCGCCAGTGCGGCCGACACCAGGGCAAAACTCCCGCCGACGATGAAGGCCAGCGCCACGAGGATCAGGGGGGCGAGTAGCCACGAGCCCGGCCCCGCCCCGGGCGACGCCGCGGCGCCGATGCGCGGATCCTCGGCGGATTCGTGGTCGACCTCGCTCACGGCGACGGCGAGGAAGGGGGCCAGCCGCCAGGGCAGGGGCAGGCGCGCCAGGCGCCGCGGGGGCGCGCCCAGCACGAGGCAATAGGGGATGAACAGCACGACCAGCAGCGCGGCGGCCGCGACGGGCGCGAGCAGGCCCCACACGAGTCCGGCGATGATGAGCGTGGAGAGCGCGGCGACCCCGCCGTCGAGGAGCAGGCCCTGGCGATGCACACGCACGTGGCCGGCCAGCACGGCGCCGAGACCCAACAGGGCGGCCAGGTTGAAGATGTTGGAGCCGAGCACGACGCCGAGTCCCACGGCGCCGTTGCCGGCGTGCAGCGCCACGAGCGCGGACGAGACCTCGGGTGCGTCGGCGCCCAGCGCGGTGAGCAGGCCGAGCAACCCCTCGGAAAGACCCAGGCGCGCGCCGAGGCGGTCGAGCCCGCGCACCAGCGCATCGCTGGCCACGAGCGTGACCGCCAGTCCGGCCGCGAAAACGAGCAGGGCGAATCCGGGAGACTGCATACGCGCTATAGCAGTGGGCGGACGGCGCCGATGAGGATGAGCGAGCCGGTCACGACGAGGGGGAGGCCGTGGGCGCGCGCCAACTCTTGCGCCCGCGCCAGCGCCTTGGTATGGTCCGGCACGAACGCGACATCGGGCGCGGGCACGCGGCGCAGCAATTCCTCCATGACGATGTGGGCTCCGCCCGCGCGACGCTCCCACGGCGGCTCGGTCACGACGACGGCCGCGGCGAAGGGGGTCAGCGCGCCGACCATGGCCGCGATGTCTTTGTCGCCCAGGATGCCGAGCAGGAACACCGCGCGCCCCCCCGGCTCTCCCCGCGGTCCCGCCACCCCCGGGAGCAGAGCGGGCAGGGCGACGGCCAGCGCGCGCGCCGCGTCGGCCGAGTGCGCGCCGTCGAGGAGCGTGCGCGGGTCGTCGCCCATCCACTCCAGCCGGCCCGGCACGCGCGTCGCCGCCAGGGCGCGGCGCACGGCCACCTCGTCCGCCCGCCCGCCCGCCCGCGCGACGCCCAGGACGCCCAGGACGCCGAGCGCGTCGATCGCGCCGACGGCGCAGGCGGCGTTGGCCCGCTGGTGGGGTCCCAGCAGGCCCAGGGGCAGGTCGACGTACTCATGGGCCGGCGTCGCGATGCGGAAGCCGGAGGGGTCATCCTCGGCCGCGTAGCGCACCTCGCCGTCGCCCTCCCCGGCGGTCACGCGCCACAACAGGGCGTCCAGGCGCGCGCACTCTTCGGCGATGATGCGGAGCGCGGTCGCTTCGGTCGCCGCGGTCACGACGATGCCGCCCGGCTTGGCGATGCCGGCCTTGTGGCGGGCGATGTCGGCCAGGGTCGGGCCGAGGAGCTCGGCGTGCTCGAGCGAGACGTTGGTGATGATCCCCACGCGCGCGCTGTTGACGGTGGTGGGGTCGTAGCGCCCGCCCCGGCCGACCTCGACGACGGCGATGTCGACCGCGCGCTCGGCGAAGTAGAGCGCGGCGAGCGCCCACAGCACCTCCATGAACGCGGGTCGCCCGAGCGTGTAGCCGGGCGTGCGGTCCGCGGCAAGATTTTCGATGGCGGGCCGCAGCTTCTCCAGCAGGCGCGCCCAGTCCGCGCGCGCGATCGGCGCGCCGTCGACGGCGATGCGCTCGGTGTAGTCGCGCAGGTGCGGTGAGGTGAACAGGCCGGTGCGGTAGCCGGCGGCGCGCAGGATGCCGGCCGACAGCGCGGCGGTCGAGCCCTTCCCCGCGCTGCCCGTGACATGCAGCGTGGCGAAGCGTCCCTGCGGATCGCCGGCGCGCGCCAGGAGGGCGCGCGCGCGGGCCAGCTTCGCCTCCGGGGCGCCGCGCACCGGCGTCGCGACCAGGCGCTCCAGGTAGGCGATGGCGTCGTCGTAGCTCTCTATCATCGATCTTCTATGCAGTATCGCGCATTAGAGGTCTTTCTCACCCGCCCCCACCCTATGTGTGGCATAATGGCTGACGTACCAACATACAACGCACCCTGAAGAGGAGAGAGGGCGGAGGGAGGGTGGTGTCCTACGATGGAGGAGAGGGCTGTCGTGGCACGGAGAGTGCGCGTGTGGGGCGGGAAAAGAGCATGGGCATAGATCGACAGGAGTGTGTGATGGAACTGTGGCCGGGCATCCATAGCCTCGACGCGTCGCGCGTGAGCAACGTCTACCTCGTGATGGGCCCCCCCATCACCCTCATAGATACCGGCCCGCCCGGGGCCCTGCCGCGCATCCTGGCCGCCCTCGACAAGGCGGGGGTGCGCCCGTCGACGCTGGGACGCATCGTGCTCACGCACTGCGACGCCGACCACATTGGCAACGCCTACTCGCTGAGCCTCGTCGCCGACGCGGAAATCTGCGCGCCCGAGGGGGACAAGTCCTACATCACCGGGGAGCGCGGCTTCCCGGGGCCGGCCGCGCGCCAAATCATCGATCTAACCAGGGGGCGCCACCTGCCCCGCCCGCGCGTCGACCGTGTCCTGCGCGAGGGCGACGACCTGGACGGCCTGGTCGTGCGGCGCCTGCCGGGCCACACACCGGGGCACATCGGACTGCAGCAGGGCAGCGTGCTCTTCGGCGGCGACGCCCTGTTCGGCGGCCGCAAGCTGCGCCCCGCGCCCGGCTTTCTGACGTGGAACAAGGAGGAAGCGCGGCGGTCGATCGCGCGCATCGGCACGCTGGAAATCGACCTGCTGCTGCCCGGCCACGGCACCCCCGTCAACGACGGCTCCCGCCGCGCCGCCGCGCTCGACCCCTATCGCTAGCGCGGGCGCGATCGGGAACATCGCGGGCCTCTCACCCTCGACTCACGGACTCTGTACGCCAGATTGTGGCCCCCGGGCACGGTGACGCAGGAGGGACGAACAGAGCTCCGGTTCCATAGCTTGTACCCTCGTTTGTACCCTCGTACGGCCGGCGTTGACGCGCGGGGCCACGTTTGATAGGCTACAGCCGTTCCCCCCTGTCCTCTGAGATCGCGCTCACCACTGTTTGAGATGGCTCAACACTAGGGGAAGTCTGTGCCCGCATTATCTTCGTCGCGTCGAACCCTGCTTGTTCTGCTTGTTGTCCTAGTCCTCCTGTCGGCGTTTGGTTCCGGCCGGGGTAGCGCGGCGCAAGGCGGGCGCGCGGGGATGGCCGATCGGGTCGCCGCTAGCAGGCCGGGCGCGGGGGCCCCGCGCACGCGTATGGCCGCCGCGGACTACGCCGACCGGCGGGTGGATTACCGCCTCGTCGGCAACGTCGTGCAACGCTCGACCGACGGCGGCCACCACTGGAGCCAGGTGCTCGATCCGGGCGGGCGCCCCCGGCTGCGCGACAACTCGTGCCACCCCGCCCGCTACCACGACGTGGCCAATCTGCGCGTGGCCGGGCTGTTCCCGGGCGCGCTGCTCGTCGCGGCGCGCGGCGCGCCCGGCGCCGCGCGCCGCGATAGGCGCGACATCGGCTGCGACGCCGCCACCGGCGGCCTCTTCCTGCTCCAGCCCGATGGGCGCGGAGGACTGCGCAGCACGGCCGCCCTCGCGGCCGGCCTGCCCTATGCGCAGGCCCCCGTGACCGGCGCGGGCAGGGGGCGGCCGCGCGCGGGGGTCCCGCGCGCCTACGACCTGCTCGACGTGGTCACCGACCCGACAAACCCCGCCGTGCTCTACGCCGAGGCGGCCGCCGGCGCGGGGGCCCCCGCGCCGGGTTCCCCGCCCCCCGGTCTCTATCGGTCCGACGACGGCGGCCTGCATTGGCGCGCGGCGATGCGCGGGCTGCGCGGACGTGTCTCGGGCGGCACGATCGTGATCGACCCCGCGCACGGCGCCACGCTTTTCGATGCCGTCGGGACGGACGCCGGGACGGCGCTCTATCGCAGCGTCGACCGCGGCGCGCGGTGGTCGGCTGCACGGGGCATCGCGGCCACGCGCACGCTGCGCCTGTTCATCAATGGGGCGAACCCGGCGCTCGCCTACGCGCTGACGGACCGTGCGCTCTACCATAGTCGAGACGCGGGCGCGACGTGGGCGGCCTTCGCGCCGCGGGGCCTGCCGGCCGCCAATTCTATCCGCACCCTCTCCTTCGACCCGCGCGACCCGGCGCTCCTGCGAGTCAGGACGGCCGGGGGCGCTACGCTGTGGCTGCGCGAGACGCGCCCGCCGGCGGCGCCGCGCTTCGACCTTGCGCTGACGCTCACGCCGCGGACCGGCGACCGCGTGGCGCTGGCCCTGCACGCGGCCCCGCTGGCGGCGGCCCGTCTCGCCGTGGTGGCCGGAGCCAACACGACAGTGGCGCGCCTGACCACCGACGCGGCGGGCTTCGGCTACGCCGAGGTAACCCTGTCCGGCCACGTCGCGCCGGCCGCCCTGCGCGTGCGCGTCGAAACGGGCGGCCGCGGGACGGTCCTGCGTCCGTGGGCGCCGCGCGGGTACGCGCTGGGACGGGCCACGCAGCGCCCGCGTCCCACGCCGACGCCCAGCCCGACGGGGACCGCCACCGCCACGGCGACCGTGACACCGTTCCCCACGAGCACGCCTCCGCCGACGGCGACGCTCACCCCGACGGCGACGCTCACCCCGACGGCGACGCTCACCCCGACGGCGACGCTCACCCCGACGGCCGCCCCGGCCGCGACGATTGCCCTGCCCACCCCCTACCCGCCCGGCACGCTCGCCCAGGTCTGGGCATGGCAGCAGCGCGCGCGCACCCTCCCGGTGTGCCCGCAGCCGACCGTGGCGCCTCCGCCCATCTCCGCGACGGCGACGCTCGCGCCCTCGCCCACCGCGATGGCGACGGCGACGCCCCTGGTCTTGCCTTCGCCGACTCTGCCGCTCAGCGCCACGGGCACGCAGACGCCCCCCGCGACGGCGACGGGCGCGCCCTTGCCCACGGCGACAGCCGTGCCCACGGCCACGCCCACGGCCACGCCCACGGCCACGCCCACGGCCACGCCCACGCCGCCCGGTCCGTGCGACGCCGGCCCGCCGCCCCCGCGCCAGGACTACGCGGCGGGGTGGGACAACGCCAACCGCCGCCTCTACGTGTTCGGAGGGACCGACAACAAGACCTCGACGGCCTACAACGACCTCTCGGCCTACAGCGCGATCACCAACGCCTGGACACTCATCGCGCCGGCGCCGGCCGCCGCCCTAGCGCCGCCGGGGCGCTACGGCGCCGGCGCGGCCTGGGACGCCGCGCAGGGCCTACTACTCGTCTTCGGCGGCATGCGCGGCGCCGGCCCGTACACCGCTTTCACGAACGACGTGTGGGCCTACGCGCCGGCCACCAACGCATGGACGGCGCTCTCGCCGAACGGGGCGCCCGGCGCGCCGAGTCCGCGCGCCCACGCCGCCGTGTCCTGGGACGCCGCCGGCAATCGCCTCCTCGTCTTCGGCGGCCAGACCAACGACCTGTCGCAGTCGACCTTGACCAACGACCTGTGGGCCTTCACCCTGAGTCCGGGTGGGGGCGGGAGCTGGACGCAGCTGTCGCCGAACACCGGCGACCAGAACGCCCCACCCCCGCGGCAGTGGGCGCAGATCGCCTGGGACGCGCCCGCCGGCGCGCTGCGCCTCTTCGGCGGCAAGAACCCCGGGAACGGAGCCATGAGCGATACGTGGACGTGGACGCCGTCCTCGGGCTGGGGCTACGAGAACGCGCCCGACCAGCCGCCGGGGGCCGCGGCGGCCGGCTACGACTGGGACAGTACGCACGGGCGCTTCCTGATTGGGCCGGGCCTGGCCCTCGCAGGCAACAGCAACGACGTGTGGGACTACGATCCGTCGGCCCACGATTGGGCGCAGGTCCCGGTGGCCAACCCCGCCGCGCCGCCGTTGCGCCAGATGGCGCGGATGGTGTGGGACGCCGCCGACAATCAGTTGCTCTTGTTCGGGGGACGGCAGATCGGACCGGGCGCGGTCCCGAACGTTTCCAACGACCTGTGGGCGCTGACGCCGACGGGCGCGGCCGGCCCCGCGCCGGTCCCGGCGACGCGGGCGCCCGTGGCCAAGGGGATCGACCTGGGGCAGACCGTGCACGCGTACGACAACAAGCTCTACCTCACGGACAAAACGGTGGCGGCCGCGGCGGCCAGCGGCGCGGCCTACGCGCGCGTCTCCTTCTACATCGGTGACGGGGCCATGGCCTGGACCGACGCGCGCTTGAAGGCTTACGACCAGGTGATCGGCATGCTCGACGCGAAGGGCATCGGCGTCCTGGCCGTGGTCGGGAACGGCATCACGGCCGGCTGGTCGCCCGCCAGCTGGGCGCAGAACGCGCAGGAGACGACGGGCGGGAACGGCGACAACCCGGCGATCAGGGACTATGTGCGCGAACTGGGCATCCTGGCCGGCCATTTCTACGGGTCCCCGTCCAACGTGCGGCACTGGGAGCTGTGGAACGAGCCCAACGTGGCGCTGGCCGGCTGCACCGACATCGATCCCACCGCGCAGTGCCTGCAGCACCCGGGCCTGCAGCCCTCCAACTTCGCCGCGCTGCTGGCCGAGTCGTACACGGCGATCAAGGGCAACGCCGCCACGCGCGACGCGCAGCTCATCTCAGGCGGCATCTTCGGGCACAGCATCGCCGGCGCCTACAGTGCGACGGCGTCGGGGGCCGACTACATCGCCCGGACGTACGACGAGGGCATCAACCGCGCCGGGACGTGGGGGGCCGTCAAAGCGCAGTTCGGCGCGTACCCGCTCGACCTGGTGGGCGAGCACCTCTACGTCGACCAAGGGCAGCGCACCACGCCCGCGCTGCTGCGCGCGTATCTGGGCTGGTTCCACGCGGCGTACGCGGGTAGCGACCCGTCGCGCGGGATCGCCATCACCGAGGCGGGGTGGAGGACGGGCGACGCCAACGAGCCCCACGTCACGGACGTCATGCAGGCCTTCAACCTCGACACTCTTTTCGAGGCGGCGCGGCGCAGCCTTTTCGTGCAGGACCTGCTGTGGTTCGAGTTGCAGGACAACCCCGGCGATCTCAACAGCACGTCGTGGGGGCTGCTCGACAGCGGAGGCGCGTCCAAGCCGGCCTATACCCACTTCCAGGCGCAGTGATCCCTTCACCTACCCCGACACCCCGACACCCCAACCCCCTCTCCCGGACGCGAGAGATGCCGGTTGGGCTCTTGGCCCGCGGCTAGGGCCGCTCCCCAGAGGAGCCCCGAATTCGCATGGAGTGGGGAGTAAAGGGTTGTTATCCCATGGCATGATGTCTGCCGTTTTCGGGATGTCGGGAACATCGAAGCCAAGGATGTGGCCGTGCAGTGCGCTACACTGATGGTGTCACCAGCGGTCTTTTAGATAGGGAGCTACCAGCGTGCGCTCACCGACGGCACGAATCCTCGTCATCGAGGACAATATGGACAGGACGCTCTTGCAGAGCGTCCTGTCCAGCCACGACTACCACGTGGACCTGGCGGATGATCTCTCGGCCCTGATCGCCAGTCGCGAACACCTGCCCGACCTGATCGTGACCGACCTGCTGATGCCCACCATGGGCGGCGACGAGGCTGTGCGGCGGCTGCGCGAGTCGCCCGAAACATGCGACATCCCAGTCGTGCTGATGTCGGCGTCGCAGGATCTCCCGCGGCATGCGGCCGAGTTAGGGGTCGCCGGCTACCTGAGCAAGCCGTTCGACCTCGACGATCTCCTCGCCGTCGTCCGGCGCGCCCTAGTCATGGCCCGCGACGGCTAAAAACTCTCAGCCTGTGACGATTCTATCGCCCCTATCGCTTTTTCCTCGATTAGATAGCATCAGAGAATTGCCCGGACGCGACGGAGGCCCGCGACCACTAAGGTCGCAGGCCTCCGTCGCGTTCGTGGAGAGTAGTAGTGGGGCAGTTAGGGCTTGTTACGCTCCGGCGGGCAGCGGTGTCGAAATATCCTTGATGTTATACCCCGCGCCGTTCGCCTGGCTGCCGAGTTGGCTCGACTGCGAGTTCAGGCCTTGCAGGGAGGAGTCAACAGTCGAGGGATCGACGTTGCCGTTCTTGCCGTTGAACGTGCCGTACGTGCCCTTGGCCTTGCCGAGCAAGGCGTTAATCGGCGAGACGAGCGCATGCAACGTCTTGCTGTTGCTCTCGTTGGCCCTCTTGTACGCGGCGTTGAGGCGGTTGACGGCGATCAGGAGGACGACGCCGGCCGCGATGATATGCTTGGTCCGGCCCGATGTACCCGACGCATAGTAGCCCTGCTGATACTTCTTGTAGACGTGGTGGATAGCGAAGAACGCAATGCCCATGTCGAACAGGAAGCACGTCCGATCGCAGAATGCCTGGTTGTGCGCCGCGGGCGCGCTGGCGACGGGGACGGTTCGCACGGCGGCGCTGGCGCGGCCGGTGAACGACGGCCCGGCGATGCTCACCATGAGCAGCGCGAGCAGTCCGATGGCGAAAAGCTTGATCTTCATTAGTCCGGTCCTCAAATCCTTCTGGTTTTCTTGTGGTTGGGACGTTCGTCCGACCGTTGCAACTACTCTCCACGGTCCGTGAGACCGTTGGGACTCACCGGGTATTACTCTACCCAAGCGCTCACTAAAGCACAATGCGTGCCAGCGAAACTGCCGAACAACCAACGGGCTATTGACCCGTAGCCCTACGGGGCGTATCATATAGTTGCATGGTGACGCAAGTGTTAACGCGAGAAGACGTGGTGCCGGGCGACGGGGTCCTCGGGCCGACTGCCGACGGTGGAGGTATCGGGCCGCGCCCGAACGGCCGGGGCAACGGGCAGGACCTGCCGCCGCGCGTCGTCGATACGCTGGCCGGGGTCTTCGCGGCCCTCGGTGAGCCGGCGCGCCTGCGCATCGTCCACGCCCTATCGCGCGGCGAGTTGTGCGTGGGCGACCTGGCGACCACGCTCGGCATGGCCGTCCCCGCCGTGTCGCAGCACTTGCGCGTGCTGCGCGACCTGCGCATCGTGCGCAACCGCCGCGCCGGCAAGTCGATCTACTACGCCCTCGACGACAGTCACGTGTCCGACCTGTTCCACCTGGCGTTGGCGCACGTGCAAGGAGGCGAGGACTGATGGTGGCCTCTGCCCACGACCACGACCACGATGGCCACGCGCATGGCCGGCGCGACCACGGTGGCCACGCGCATCCGCGTGCCCGCGGCGTCGAGGCTGGGTTGCGCCTCGCCCTGGTCCTCACCTTCGTCATCCTGCTGGTCGAGGTCGCGGGCGGCCTGCTCTCGCACTCCCTCGCCCTGCTGGCCGACGCCGGCCATGTACTGACGGACGCCGGCGCACTGGCCATGGCGCTCTTCGCCGCGCGCCAGGTACACCGGCCCGCCGACCAGACGCGCACCTACGGCTACCACCGCACCGGCATCCTCGTGGCGCTGCTCAACGCGGCGATGCTGATCGCCATCACCCTCTTCATCGTCGTCGAGGCCTACAGCCGGCTCGCGCACCCCGAAAAGGTGCAGACCGCGCCTATGGTCGTCGCCGCGGCGATCGGCCTCGTCGTCAATCTGTTCACGGCGACCCGCCTGCACGGCCACGGGCACGACCTCAATACGCGGGCCGCGTGGCTGCACGTGGTCAACGACGCCGGGGCCTCGGCCGGCGTCATCGTGGCGGCGCTGCTCATCGCCTTTACCGGCCAGACGGCGCTCGACCCCGTGCTCTCGGTCGCCATCGCCGCGCTCATCGCGGTCGGGGCCTGGCGTCTGCTCAACGAGGCGCTGACGGTGCTAATGGAGGCGGCGCCGCGCGAGATCAATATGCCCGAGTTGGTGCGCCAGATGCTGGGCGTATCGGGGGTGCGCGACGTGCACGACCTGCACGTATGGAGCATCGGCAGCGGTCTCACCGCGCTCAGTTGCCACGTGCGCATCGACGATCAGCCGCTCTGCGATGGGCTGGGTGTCGTCGATCGGCTCAACGCGACGCTGCGCGATCGCTTCGGCATCGCGCACTGCACGATCCAGCCCGAAACGACCGGCTGCGCCGCCCCCGACCTGTACTGCGCGCTGCCGTGCGGGTGCTGCGAGGAGCCGTCAGCCGTCGGCAATCAGCCGTCAGCGGTTGGCGAGTAACGATGGCGCTGATCTACTGGGAGCGCGAGGGCGTCGCGCGCGACGCCCGCGCGC
>JAABUX010007252.1_pt1 | contig 13069 bp, 29 predicted proteins | sample 5561851 | NCBI WGS metagenome assembly JAABUX01 (sample SAMN10711883, study PRJNA513361) | rock metagenome | isolation source: Antarctica rocks | place: Antarctica: Victoria Land, Richard Nunatak red sandstone | collected 2016-01-03 | reverse complement strand
GCGGGGTCGAGGCTATGCTGGGCGCCGCGCTGCCCTCGGCGGCGGCTGACCCCGTCCGGCTCAGCAGGTGGCCCCTGTCCAGGGTCTGCTGTTCCGCAGGCGGCGCCTGGGCGGACGGGAGCACGATCAAGCCTCACTTAAAAACACGGAGACCGCCTCAGAACTATGTCAGGGGTAGGCTTGCAAGGATGCATGTGAGTTGGAAAGCTGAAAGTCGTGCGCTGCTGTGGCAAGGTATGTGAGGTAGGTGCACGGCTTTGTCGCATGTTTGTCTGTGTCAAATCAAGCACTCGCCTGGTCACGCAGCAGGTCCAGGACGCTGTCGCCAGGGCCGAAACCACCGCCATTGCCCGCTCCGTCACCGCTGCTCGCCCTCTGCGAGTTCAGCCGGGTCTGGGCGTCTGCCAGCTGCCGCTGCAAAGCAGCATTCCAGCGCCGCGTCTCAGCGGGCGGCAACAGGTAACAAATATGCACCAGGAGAATATGGCAAGGACTATGACACTGAACAGAGGCAAAATGCTGTTATACAGACGCAACAAAGGTTTGGAAAGGACAGTTTCTGCTTTGTTCTCAGCACCCACGCACTGCGCCTCTGTCTGACAGATATTGAGCGGGTGAGATATGCGAAATCACCAAGCCCGTCGCCACAGCTTGAAGCCAGGGTCACACCTCCAGCTGGGCAAGGCGCAGCAGCGCGTCGACGCGCTCGCGGATGCGGCGCACCATGGTCAGGTGGTCCGCCTGGCTAGCATCGGCTGCATCCGCGACAGTCTCCTGCACATCAGTCCTTCCGAGATCAGCCCGCGTCGTTTGGGATCCACCCTCAAGACCGAGCGTCAGCCCGGCATGGAGAAGGAGACCGGTTGCACACTGAGCTGCATGTCGTCAACAGCTTAGAGTGAGTGCCGACGCCCGCACGTGCGCGGAAACGAGGCCGTCCGCGGCGTCTCGGACCTCCAGCAGGCGGCCGGCGGCGCTCTGCCACACCGCGGCGCGCGCGTCCGCCAGCTCCGCCCCGTGCATCATGCTCGCCTCGCACTCCGCCTGCGCCAACCCCGTCCCGCGTGAGCTGCGCCGCCGCACAATGTGGCGCTGCTCTGCCAACATTGGCTAATATCTTGATGATCACTGACAGCCCTCAGACAACGTTCCGGCGTGCAGTCACGGTGCGCGGCGAGTCTTGCTGACGACCAAGTCAACAGGTTGGTGGCTGAAAGCCGCGAGACTGGGATGCCTGTGGTTTCAGCGCTAGCAACGTGCCTGTGCGGCAACGAGGCGGTTGGCGGCGTCAGCGACGGAGGCGACGGCGGCGCGGGCGCGGGCGGCCTCCTGATCAGCCTGCTGCCGCTGATCGTCGGCTCGCTGCACGATAATGGACAGATCGTCCACCTCCTGTGCCGCCGCGAATTCACCATCTCAGTGGTCTGACCCCAGAGTCAGAAGTCTACACCTGTTGATTGACCAGTGCCACCACCTACGGCTGCAAAATAATGACACCCGAGCTGAGGTGACTGCAAGATGGCCTATGTGTTGTGCAGGGATTTTGCAGTGGCAGAGCTGGGGTCCCAACAGCACAACTTCAGCAGCATTGACAGTCAAATCAGGTTTGAGAGCTGAGCGCCAGCGCTTCGCTTTCTGCGCCTGCTCATAGAGGCGGATCCGGGACTCGGCGCTCGCTTTCTGGCGCGCCGTGTGGCCCAGCGCCAGCGTCAGCTGCTCTACCTGCGCACGCAGCAAGACGGTCAACCAACGTTCATCTCATGTCACACGGAAGGACAGACAGGGTTGCGCGATGCAGAGCTTGCGCTGTCCCCGCCGCCAACCCACCTGCTCTTCCAGGAGGTCGTACTCGCGTTCCACCCTCGCCACAGCATCCCGAGCCTCCTCCAGCTCCAGCTCGTATGCGCTGATGCCCTGCAGGCAGGTTCAGAGTGTCCATTCTTTATTAGTTATGACACTGCAGCATCTGTCTTCTTGCAGCCGTCATCAGTCCCAGCACTGGAGTCGTGATTCAGGAGGAGTGATTGATCCCCCGCACACGCAGCCAAGCACAAGCGTTTCGGCCAGAAGACACGCTGCAACGTTTTCAGGCGGGATGCTGGGCGCCTGCCTCAGAGCTGGCGCACACGAGCTGCTCGCCGACCGCAATGGGACCGGCGGTAGCGTCTGGGCGCTCCTCGATCGCTGCCACCGGCTCCTGCGATCAACCCGGCGTCAGCACGGCAGCTGCGTTCTTGGCAGACAGGGTATGCCTTTGCGGTATGCACAGGCGCAGCGGAGGGTTCACAAAACAAGGGGAGCGCCTGCACCTCGGAAGGCAGCTCCATGTACCGCCGGATCAGCCAGATGAGCAGCAGCTGCGACGCCAGGCAGCCAACCATGCCAGCGGCCAGCCGCTGCTCGCGGGTCAGACCCAGCGCAGCGTCATACACCCGCCGGCAGAAGTCGGCAACTTTTGACACTACCCACAGCGGTGCATGAGTCTCGTACGTGTGCAGCAGGGGGAGCTCTGCGTGTGAGGCGGGGGCCGACTGCTGCTGCTGGAGGGTGCGGACCAGCGCCGCAGCCCGCGCGCTGGCCTCGTGCAGAGCCTCGACGCGGTGTCGCAGCGGGGCCGTCGCGGCCTCGACGGCTTCCGCCGCCTTCTCTCGCTCCGCGCGCATAGCATTGTCATGGGCCGCCGCGTCCGCTGCAATACGCTCGTGCAGCGGCGCCGCTGCCGCCTCCACTGCTGCCGCACTCCGCTTGCTTTCCGCCTCGAGGTCAGCCTGGTGCTGCGCCACCAACTCGGCGACCTGTTTCTGCAGAGCATCCTCCGCGGCAGCCAAGGTCGCTGCACTGCGTTGCCGCTCCTCTGAAAGGGCGCGCTCGTGTCGCGCCGCGGCGTCGGCGGCGTCGACCCGCGCCTCGATGGCCGCTCGCTCGCTGGTCTCTGCCCGGCGCCGCAGCGTCTCTGTGTCTGCTAAGTCACCTCGATCGCGCGCTGCCTCCGAGGGTGCGGAGGCTGCGAGCTGCGCCGCAGGCGGCGCCGCAGGGTGATGCTGTGCGGTCCCCGCGATGGAAGACACGACCGGCACGGCATGATCCGCTGAGTGCCTGCTGGCAATATGCAGGGCTTCACGTGTCTGGAGTCTGCATCTACCCTCAATATTGTGGCTGGGTTCACAGGATCGTTGAGGCATACGCAGCTAGACGCTACACAGCTGCGGACGACTCGATCTTCATTCTGCCAACCGGCATACAAGAAGGGTACCAGTGCATTACCTGTATGAATGCATTGCTGCCATGCTGAGCGCGAGCAGCACTGCAGCAGCAGCAGCAACGCCGCACAGCGCGTACTGCCTGGCGTGTGTCCCATGGCGACGTGTCTGCCAAGACTTGAAAGCCGGACTATCCTGCAGGCTGCACGGCGGCAAATAGCGTTTGACTTCAGCATCACTGCACATAAGATCACACGTCGGCAACGCCCGGGGGAGGCCATACCTGGCCAGTGCCTGCTGCGTTGCCGCATCTCGGCGTGCTGCGTACTCATTTGCCGTGAGCGGTCTGCCCAACAGCACCCCCGCGGAAAAGGCCAAGGACCCCGTCGTATCATCGACCTCGGCTCCGCGCTTGCGAGCCATCTACAGCAACCTGTCGTCTAGGCTTTCAAATCATAGCAGACGTTGAACAGTCGTGAGCAGGCTTATGACGTAGTTTCTCATTTGGCTAACGCAAGTGTTGATCTGAATCGAATAACATCTGTTTGCCGATGGCGCCCTTCATCCCTTTGACACCCTACTGCTGTTGCTTTTGACAGGAATTTTTGGCACCAGCAAATACCGACCAGGGCAGGCCGGCCGAAAAGCTAGATGTCATGGGAGCTGCTCATCTATCTGATCGCCTTCATACTGCAGGCGATCCTATTAGGCATCGTCATGTTCCAGGTGTGGCATGCATGTTCGGCACCTGCAACACAGAGCAGCATCACGCGCGGATGTCCCCTCCTCCACCCCCCACATCCTATGCCATACTGGAGCTCACAGACTTGGCGTGCGTTGCAGCTAATATCGCTGTCGGACCTCGAAAACGATTTCATCAATCCACACGACGCCTCGGCACAGATCAACGCATGGGTGGTGCGACACGACCCCAACTTGCTGTCCAAGAGACGAATCTGCAAGACGCTACTGACGGGCTGCTTGCCGTTTCTTCCCATACGGTTCAATCTGTGCGTCGTGCAGATGCCTGAGTACGGCATCCAGGCGGCTCTGGTCCTGGTCATGCTGCTCAGTCGGAGATGGGTGGTGCTGCTCATACACCTGCCGGTGCTGGCGTACCACGTCCGGACGTTTGCGCTCGACGCGTACAAGACGGACGTGACAGAGATATTCAGGCAGCTGCCGCGGGAGCGGAGGATACGCATCATCAAGCTCGCCATCTACATGGGCGGCTTCGTGTTCATCGTGTACAAGTGCGCACTGAAACTGTTTCTGCTCTGGTGACTACGTCATGCGGACTAAGGTGTTGGGTCTGCTACTGGGATCCCCAGCCATGTGCCTGTTCTGCTGGGTGTCGCACACGTGTTTCGTGCCGATGGCTGGCCAAAACTGAGCCCCGATCGGGCAAGGCTTCACGTACGAAACATGCATGCCATGCATTTGGCTGGTAACGACAGCCGTTGTTGGGTATACAGGCTGGTAGAGACAGCTGTGCACTCTTTGATGACTGAAGAGGGACGAGCGCATGCCGCGAAGATCATCAGAGAAGCCACAGCCGACATGTAGTAGAAGCGGTCAGACGTTGGTTGTTGATTTGCATCTGGAAGTGTGGTGGCATGTGATTTGATTGCAGGTTGCATCATGATGTGCAGCATGAAATACAAGCGATGTACTGCCAGCAAACGCCATATTTACATGTGGACAAGCGCGAGCACAATTGCACCTGTGGAGACTACTCTATATCCTCTCAAGTCTGCTCCATCACTCCAGCGCTCAATATGACACCAATCAGGTGTTCGACCAAAAATCACTGTTCAGTCAGCAAAGAGACAACCTCTGAGAGCCCACTGCCTATGTGTGCGACCAGTGCGGCATCACCTATCTCTGCACTTCATTTATGCAGCCACCTTAGCATCCTGATATGGCACCTGGACATCCGGTGCATCCTGCTTGAGGTACTGCTGCACAGAGTTCTGGACCAAAATGCGCTGAAACTCATCGCCGTCGATCTGCTCGCGCTCCATCAGCACCCGCGCAGTGTTGTGCAGCACGTCGATGTTCGTGGTGATAAGATCCTTTGATCGCCTGCATACCAAAGACGGCACGCTCAGTCATGAAATTTTACGACTACATTTGAAACCTTCTTATCTTTCTTGCTTGAGGCGAGCCCTCAGCCGAGTAGTTATGACGAGGACACGCCAGCACGCAGTTGCCCACTTAAGGTCCAAAGTGAATGCTGCCGAGCAAGCTCGCAACACGGGAGAACAACCTGCTTGAGGAGGCACGACCAACTGCAGGACAGAATAGGTGGCAGCGCTCACCTGTAGGCACGCTCGACGATCTCCTTAACCTCCGCATCGATCATGTCCGTGGTCGCCATGGAGCAGTCGCCGGACTGGCCCATCTGAGCGCCCAGGAATGAGGGGCCGCCGCTGTTGCTCCACGCCACCTGGCCCAGCTTCTCGCTCATTCCCATCTGGGTGACCATCATCTTGGCTATCCGCGCGACCTGGCAGTCACAGGCACGGCACCAGATCAGCTGCTGACCAGAAATGGTGTGATTCTAGAAGCAGCGGCGAGTCTGTATCGCAGGGCTGAATGCACCTCAAGGATTGCCATGCCCACAAAGGCATGCCATTTGATGCGTAAGACGGTATGTTGACAGTCTTCGTGGATCTCATTTAGCGATATCGGTAAGGTTTTACTAGCGATAGCAATGCACGTACAAAGACTAGCCTTGTGTCCAGCCCCAGTGGCGCACCTGCATGAAGTCGGAGGAGGCGCCGGTGGTGACATCATCCTCGCCGAAGATGATCTCCTCGGCGACGCGGCCGCCCAGCGCCACGCTCAGCTGGTTCTCCAGGTACGTCTTGCTGTACAGGCCGCTCTCCAGGCGCTCCTCGCTGGGCGCGAAGAAGGTCAGGCCCCCCGCCGAGCCGCGCGGCACGATGGAGATCTTCTGCACCGGGTCGTACTCCGGCATCAGGGCGCCCACCAGCGCGTGCCCGGCCTGTGTAGAGCACCGAAACGCTGTCAGACCACTGCGGGCTGTGCAGAGATGACCTGGCGGATAGCGAGGTCGATGTTGCGTGTGCTCGCGTGTGCTCGATAACCCAAAGGAGCAGCGCGGACGTGTGCTATCATGCGACAATCGCGGATGCGAACGACGTAGACTGCTGAATGCGCAGAGGAATCAGACGGTGTGATGGCAAGTGCTGCGGTGACTGCTTCCATGCATCTGGACCCTCACGCTGCGCAGCCTCTGCCATGACACCTGGCTCGCAAACAGACAGGGCGCACCTCGTGGTAGGCGACAAGCTTCTTCTTCTGCTCGCTCATGACGGCGCCCTTCTTCTCGGGGCCCGCCACGATGCGCTCCAGCGCGTCCGCGATCTCCTCCTTGCTGATCTCCTTCAGCTCCCGCCTCGCCGCCATGATGGCCGCCTCATTCATCAGGTTCTGCAGGTCCGCACCCGTGAACCCTGCGCCATGGCCACGCATTGATCAACTACAACTCCGGGCATACACTCTTGCGGGATGTGACAGGGCTGCATCGCACCGATAACACATACACGACCCCAACAAATACATGATGGCCGATGCTGACCAGACAAGCCAATCAGGCTCCGCACAACAGTTGCTGTGCAGACTATCAGGTTTGCAGGTTGTGCGAAGATAGTGGGCAATGGGTTCACGCATAACGAAGCAACGTCAGCGGCGCACCAGGGGTGCGGCGGGCGACCTTCTCGAAGTCGACGTCCGGCGCCAGGGTCTTGCCGCGCGAGTGCACCTTCAGGATGGCGATGCGGCCCTGGACGTCTGGGCGGTCGACCGTCACCTGCGGCACAGGGAACCAGGTGCATGAGTGAATGCGACGATCGATACTGCACGGAGCTGTAGCAGCCAAGAGTGATCGAGACACATGCCTGGCTCACCGGCCAGAAGCTTGTCACTGCGCACGGGGAACGATGTAGCAAACGGTTGCACAGGCAAAGAGACACTGTAAATGTGCACCTGGCGATCGAAGCGGCCCGGTCGGAGCAGCGCCTGGTCCAGCACGTCGGGCCTGTTGGTGGCGGCCAGGACGATGACGCCGGTGTTGCCCTCGAACCCGTCCATCTCCGTCAACAGCTGGTTGATGGTCTGCTCGCGCTCGTCGTTGCCGCCGCCCATGCCGGCGCCGCGCTGCCGGCCCACCGCGTCGATCTCGTCGATGAACACGATGCACGGCGCCTTCGCCTTGGCCTGCAACAATGAGCAGAACACGGCTCCTCAATCGCACTGGCATCATGGCTGCACAGAAAAGAAACGACTTGCATTGAAGATGATGGCTCGTTGCATGGCGTTTTGCCAATCCCTTAGATGACACTGGAGAAGGACAACTGTAGACGAACATACACGAGCTCTGGATACTGTGCACACATGGACCAAGCACAATGACAAGTCTCAGCTCAACAAAGATGACATTGTAAACGGCTTTGCAGAGCGCTCATGCCCGGGTAATGTGCACACCTTCTCGAACAGGTCCCTGACACGCGAAGCGCCGACGCCGACGAACAGCTCGACGAACTCCGATGCCGCGCACGAGAAGAATGGCACGCCGGCCTCGCCTGCGATGGCCTTGGCCAGCAGCGTCTTGCCCGTGCCTGGGCCACGACACAGCAGTTATCAGCTACTTCTTGCTGCAGATATATGCACATTCATCCCGCCATCACCTCGGTACGTGGACCGCGCTGTCATGGGATTGTGACGGTTTCTGGATCTGGGTATGCTGGAGCAGTGCACTCACCGGGCGGTCCGACGAGCAGGCAGCCCTTGGGGATCTTGGCGCCCAGGGACGTGTACTTATCGGGGTTCTTCAGGAAGTCGACCACCTCCGCCAGCTCCAGCTTGGCACCCTCCACGCCCTGCACAGCACGAAGCCAGGTTCATCATGCTGGAACACCCCCCAATAGCCTGTAGCCTGTTGCTACGAATGCGAGCCTGCAAGCATGTTGCGCAACCGTACAGCACGTTTGCCACATCACGCCCTGAGTCGCGCATTGGCATATTGCTGCGATAGTTGTACACGAATGCACTCAGCCCACGGCACAGCAAGGCTAATGCCGCACCGCAACGTCATCGAAGGTGACGCCGGTCTCAGGGACCTCCTGGAACTTGGACTTGTTGCGGCCAAAGTCCATGGGGCCGCCGCCGCCGAGTCCGCCGAAGCCTCCCGGGCCGCCGGCACCTCCCTACACGACAGTCAACGTGCTCTTGAGTCGTGTTCAACCCGGGCGTACGAAACTGGTCATGAATAATGCGAACCATGAAAACACTCAATATGGACAAGTCAAAATAACCGCCACCGAAATCGGCGAGTCTCATTACAGCAGACCAGAACGCTATCTGACTCGAGGCGTTGTAACAGATGCTGCAACACCTGGAGTCCGCAATCCCCTCGCGCTCAGGACTAGTCCGTACCTGGCCGCCGGCACCGCGGAAGAGGAAGAAGAGGCCGCCGAAGGCGATGAGCGGGAACAGGAGGTTGCCCAGCAGCGCCACGTAGTTGCCCTGCTGCTCGCCCTCGCTGACGCTGATGTCCACGCCGTTCTTGGCCAGGATATCCACCAGGTCCGGGTCGTTGGGCAGCACCACCAGCGCGCGCCGCCCTGCGCATCAACATAACAGGCATACTGCTACTTGTCACAAGCACCGCTCATGAAAGTGCTGATACGCATGGACACAGTCGACGCTGTTACCATCCGCAGTAGTCGCCATAATTGTGCATGATGACCGTTGTAGATGGAGCTGATCTGCCGGCATCACACACACGCAGCCGAAATGCTGACTCAACCAAGGCGCAGGCGGTCACCGTCGACGGCGGTCAGCTGCAGCTGCGTGCCGTCCTTGGCGAAGCGCACGCGCTCCACCTTGCCCGACTGCACGGCGTTGATGAACTCGCTGTACCGCCACTGGTTGCCCTCCGGCAGGCCGCTCTCGCTGCCTCCGGTCACCGCCGGGGCGGTAACTGACTTGTTGCCCTGGAAGTCCATCGTCTGCGGCTTCTCCGCCTGAGCGGCACAGCGTGGCCCATGGGCGACTCAGAGCGAGAAGCAACTGAACAAACACCCAGACGCCTTGCAACATGGATTTTTGCTGCAATAGGCTTGGCTGCCAATACACCATGGATGACCAATTAATGCTGTGTAGATCAACAACCGTGAGACCGAAAAACAGGAGGTAGCCGGCCATTCCCCGCGGTTGCTTGCGGCGTCGTAGGCAATGAGACTTGGTACGCCTGCCACGCTTGCTCACCTGCTGTGTCGCAGTCTGGCTCTGGCTGGGGGGCTGGTAGAACTCTGCGGCCACAGCGACATTGGCCTGCGCAAGGCTGAGGCTCGCAACCAGGGCGGCAACGCTCGCCGCCGGCAGCTTCTGCACGATGTCCGTCGCCAAGTGCTGGCTCTGCATCGAATAGACGTAACAATGAGGAGTCGGGCAGCTTCGGTGTCCGCATGGGGGGTCGCCAAGCGCGATAGGAGCAGACGAAAGCCTCTGATATAGCTCCGTTGCATCATGCATGGCGTTTGATTGCTTGTCGATAGCTGCAGCAGAGCTTCGACGTGGCACGGCGTGTGGACACCTGCTCACGGGCGGACGCGCAGACCGGCTGCGACCGGCACGAGCGCGGCTCGCTCAGGATGCGTGCCGCCAACTTGTTTGCAGTGCGGGCGAACTGCCGACGAGCCTGCCGGGGCACGGCATGGCTCGATGTCGTCTGCAACTGAGCTGTCTGCATCTTGAATGTATGTTGAGGTGGAAGAGTGTCCCCTTTCTCTGTGGTCGGTCTGCATCGCGTGCATGAGGGCACCCAAAGCAGGGTCTGGATCAAATCTTTTGGAAGTGAGCACCGTGTAATGCACCTGACTAAGATGTTGCTGTCTATGTTATGGTTCAGCTATGTAGACTTTCCTTGGTGCACCCAGTACGGTCAGCATGACGTCACTGCAACAAGGACTGGGTGTGGTGTCCAACTGCCAAGCCTGTGGTCAGGAGCCCGAAAACCAGGAACGGCTGTGCTGACGCCTGGTACTTTACGTCGTTTTTGATTGGGTCTGGCAAGAAGTACTTGGCCTGGAAGAAGATCTGCAGGGCAAGACGTGCTGGACTTAGTCAGATGGAGGGCCGCAGACAGAGCACACTCACCAACCAGTTCCGTGTATCTGCCAAGGAGTTGCAAATGTCAATTGGACTTACCTGCGGCAGCACAAGTGCTAGCAGCACCGCGGCATAGATGTTCTCGTGCAGGCCTGCGAAGAGGTATGCTGCCACTGAGAGCTGCGTAACATCGATTGATGCAGCGCATATCCACTTGGCTGTATCCACGCCGAAGGCGACAGGGAGCGACTGCATGCCCATTGCCCTGCAGCAACACGTTTGCTGTGAGGACACGCTCTTACCTCATGGCCATGCTCGACAACATAGGCATGTCAGCAAGCTAGACATCAGCACAGCACGCACTTGTCTCCCTCAATGCTCTTGAAATCATTGACGATGGCGATGCCGAGGCCAGCGATCGAGTACAGCACCGTGAGGATGGTCACGTCCCACGAGAGCTGGCCGAACAGAGCCTGAAGCACCCGACGACCTCTGAGTCAGTTCTGCTCACACTAGGCAAGCCGACAAAGCAGGCTTGTTTGTGTGGATCAAAACAACAAGCAATGCAGGGTGCGCAACTTGACACGAAACAGGTAGTGGCGCTGTGCAGCGTTATGAAACTATAATTGTCGCTGCACAAGCCAAAGAGCTGGTGTTTGCGAACCTCACCTGACCCGCCAGCCACGGCAGCGCAATGTAGGATGAGCCGAGTGCGTAGTTGCCGATCCAGCCGCTCTGCTTCAGCTTCAGCGGCGGGGCGCTGTAAATGTACGACACTATGGACCCGAAGACGGCCAGATAGAATAGCGTCGGCGTCTCATGACCTGCCCACCTGCGGGCGCATGGGGTTTGGTGATGGCAACGCTGTGAACTTCGGGCTGATTCCAAACTGATCATGGGAGGTCGGGCACTGGAGTGTCGACGGAACCTGTCCAGGCCGTAAGACACGCCGAGGCCGGCCGCCAGCAGCGTCAGGAACTGGACGACGACCTCTGTCTCCGAGATGGCGCCTGCGCAAACACAGCAAGCTGTATCAGCACCATACAGTGCTGTCTATGTGCCGCTGGGGAACAGGCTGCACTGCAATATTACGCTGCGCAAGTCGTCAACCCGATTGGTGTGTCGCCTTGGTCTTCACGATTTCAGTGAGCCTCGCGCTCCTCCGGCATGCTGCCACAGATATGATGGTCAAAACGCGGGCACCTGAGGGGATGGGCCGGTACGGCTCGTTGATGGCGTCCAGCTCGCGGTCGTAGTAATCGTTGATGGTCTGCGTGTAGCCCGTCAGCAGCGGGCCGGACATGATCATGCAGACGATGGACTTGGCGACGTTGTCCGGCGTCCACGTGAACTGCCCCGAAGCTGCTGCCCCGCACAGCACGCCTGCGGCGGCACAGGTCGCGATCGAACGCTGTGAAGGGTGGTGCACAGCCTGTGGCTGGTCAACAAGGTTGAGTGCTTGATGCCATTTCAACAGCCACAGACGTCAACCATACGTTCAGCAGCATGGCTTCAAGTCGCCTTCAGGGCATGAACGGATGCCGTCTCAAATGTGCCGCAGCGCAGATGGCATGCAAGCGCAACTCCGTGCCACGGGCAGGGAGGACGCACCCCAGATGAGCGGCACCCAGGTGACGGGCTTCGTCAACTGCAGCCTGATCTTCCACTTGTTCGTCTCCGCCCCAGCGCCCTTCATGCCCAGCAGCTGCGCGACATTGCTCTTCACCACTTCCCCGGTGTCCTCGGCTGCCTGCACTACCTCCTGAAGCTGGGTTGGAACATCGTCCTGCTTAGACGCAGCGCATGGCTTGCATCGGCGGCTGCCGTGTGGTCGCCAAACGGCACGGGATCCTGTCGACGGAGTCAGTCACCACGTCGGGGGGTGTGGCATTGGCACGATGCATGTCGACGTGCAGTCGCACCCATGCAGTCGACATGCTGTAGCAGTCGCACCCATGCATGATTCCTCACCTATGCCTGTGACCCGAGGATGAGCTTGCCATTGACGGGCACGCCCGCGGACCGGGAGCAAATTGCAGCCTTGGCAACCATGCACGCAGGGGGTCCGGGAGATCATGACCTCCTCAGCTGGCTGGACGTTGTCCGCCGCCTGATATGCCGTCAATCAGATTGCACAGCTGTGCCAATACTGCAAGATGTATCTGTGACAATCTGAGGATGCGTCCCCACACCCGCTGCCGGACGGATCACATGGCCGTGTTTATACTCCGAATCCCAGGCACGCCAACGAAAGAGACTACAGTTATCCGATCCGATGCCAACCCGAAGCACACAAAGGAAATCTAGCATCAGTTGTTATTGTTCATCTCTGTTCAGGGGCAGGAACTCGCTGATAGGATCCTGTTGTTGGGCATATGCATCCCAGCCGCCAGCGCGCATAGTACGGCGAGACCACGCCGGTTGCTTCGGTTGCTTCGTTACTTCGGTGCTGGATGTCGCGCCGGCTGTCCGCTATGCTGCGCTTACATGGTGGCTTCCTCGGCCCGCTCCTCGGCAGCCTGCTCCTGCTGTCGCCTGGTGTAACTGTTTAGCTCCGCATGCTCCTTCGCCTCGGCCTCCTCTTTCGCCTGGACCTCCTTCCTCTGCGCCTCTTTTTTCGCACGGTGATGCTTGAAGTGGTGAGGCCTGCGTGGCGTGCAGCCGCAAGTCACGCCGTGCGTGCTTGAAGGACGACCGGTCAGCGGCAGCGGGGCATGATGGCGGTCTGC
>JAABUX010007250.1_pt1 | contig 13070 bp, 12 predicted proteins | sample 5561851 | NCBI WGS metagenome assembly JAABUX01 (sample SAMN10711883, study PRJNA513361) | rock metagenome | isolation source: Antarctica rocks | place: Antarctica: Victoria Land, Richard Nunatak red sandstone | collected 2016-01-03 | reverse complement strand
TCGGCCTGGATCTTCTCGCGCTCGAGCCCGGTCAGCCGGGCGAGACGGAGGTCGAGGATGCCGCGGGCCTGGGTCTCGGTGAAGCGGACGGTGTCGTTCTCGATCTGATTGCCGTGGTCGTCGACGAGGGCGAGCAGCGGGGCGATGTCGGCGGCGGGCCAGTCGCGGGCCATCAGGGCGGCGCGGGCGGTGGCGCTGTCCGGGCTAGTGCGGATGACCGCGATCACCTCGTCGATGTTGGCGACCGCGATGGCCAGGCCGATCAGGAGGTGCGCGCGGTCGCGGGCGCGGGTGAGTTCGAAGCGGGAGCGGCGCAGGATGACGTCTTCACGGAAGACGAGGAAGACTTCGAGCGCGTCCTTGAGGCCGAGCAGGCGGGGGCGTCCGCCATCCAACGCGAGGCAGTTGACGCCGAAGCTCGTCTGCAGCTGGGTGAAGCGGTAGAGATGGTTGAGGACGACTTCGGGGGTCGCTTCGCGCTTGAGCTCGATGACGATGCGCATGCCGTCGCGGTCGCTCTCGTCACGCATGTCGGAGATGCCTTCGACCTGCTTGGCGCGGACGAGTTCGGCGATCTTCTCGAGCAGGGTGCTCTTGTTGACCTGGTAGGGGATCTCGTTGACGACGATGGCGGTGCGGCCGCCTCGCATGTCCTCGAACTCGGCCTTGGCGCGGATGATGAGGCTGCCGCGGCCGCTCTCGAAGGCGGAGCGGATGCCGGCGCGGCCGAGGATCATGGCGCCGGTCGGGAAATCGGGGCCGGGGACGATGCGCATGAGGTCTTCGAGGCTGAGCGACGGGTCTTCGATGAGGGCGAGGGTGGCGTCGATGATTTCGCCGGGATTGTGCGGTGGGATGTTGGTGGCCATCCCGACGGCGATCCCGTTGGCGCCGTTGACGAGCAGGTTGGGGTAGGCGGCGGGGAGGACCTTGGGCTCGTGCTCGCTCTCGTCGTAGTTGGCCTGGAACTCGACGGTGTCCTTGTCGATGTCGTCGAGCAGGCGCTGGGCGGCGCGGGCGAGGCGGACCTCGGTGTAGCGTTGGGCCGCCGGCGGATCGCCGTCGACGGAGCCGAAATTGCCCTGCCCGTCGATCAGCGGGACGCGCATGCTGAACGGCTGGGCGAGGCGGACGAGGGCGTCGTAGATCGAGGCGTCGCCGTGGGGGTGGTATTTGCCCATGACGTCGCCGACCACGCGGGCGGATTTGCGGTAGGGCTTGTCCGACGTGTAGCCGGACTCGTTCATGCCGTAGAGGATGCGGCGGTGGACCGGCTTGAGGCCGTCGCGGGCATCGGGCAGCGCGCGGCTGACGATGACGGACATGGCGTAGTCGAGGTAGGAGCGCCGCATCTCGTCTTCGAGCATGACGGGCGGATAGACGGGGCCGGGCGTCTGTGGCGTGTCGCTCAAGCGGGGGGTCCGATGGGATGAGGGAGCCGCGCGGGGTGCGGGGCGGGGGCAGCCGTCCGTTTCTGTCGGATTGCGTCAGTCTGTCGGGTTGCGTCAGGTGGATATGGCGAAATCGGGGCGTTTCGTAAAGAGTTGGCCGATGCTGATGGCCACTCCGGCGCTGCTCGCGCTCAACAATGCCCATGCGTCCGAACTGTCGTGGCTGGAGCCGGAGCGCTTGGCGGCGCTGTTCGCGCGGGCGTATCACGCGCGCGCCCTGGGCGAGGCCGACGCACTGTTGATCGCGTTCGACCAGGACAGCGACTACGACAGCCCGAACTTCTTGTGGTTTCGGGCGCGGTTTCCGCGCTTTGCCTATGTCGATCGGGTGGTGGTGGCGCCCGAGGCGCGAGGCCGGGGGCTGGGCCGTGCGCTGTACGAGGACCTGTTCGCCAAGGCCCGCGGCGATGGACATGCTATGGTTGGATGCGAGGTGAACGTCGATCCGCCGAACCCGGGATCGGACGTGTTCCACGCGGCGCTCGGGTTCGTGGCGGCGGGCCGGGCGGCGGTGCGCGACCGGGTCGTTCAGTATCTGACCTGCAGGCTTTAGGGGAGGCAAGCCATGAACAACGGAGCTTTCGTTTGGTACGATCTGGCGACCACCGATCCGGACGCCGCCGGGCGGTTCTATCAAGAGGTCGTCGGCTGGGTTGCAGAGCCGGTGCCGGAGATGGACTACACGCTGCTCAAGGCGGGCGAGACCCGCGCGGCCGGCATCATGTCGCTGCCGCCGAACCTGCGCGTGGCCGGGATCCGGCCGCATTGGACCGGGTATATCCTGACCGACGACGTCGATCGGATGGCCACGAAGGTCGAGCAGCATGGTGGCCGGTTGCGTTACGGGCCGCAGGACATCCCGGGCGTCGGCCGCGTGGCCGCGATGACCGATCCGCAGGGGCCGCTGTTCTATCTGTTCAAGGCCGCTGGCGCGAGCCAGGGTGATCCAGGCCAGATGCGGCCCGGCCATGTCGGCTGGCACGAGCTGATCGCGACCGATCATGCCAAGGCGTTCGAGTTCTACGGCGCGCTGTTCGGCTGGACGCGCGGGCAGGCCATCGACATGGGTCCGATGGGCACCTACCAGCTGTTCGGCTACGGCGGCGCCGACCGGGGCGGCATGATGAATGGCCCTGGAGGCGTGCCCCCGCACTGGTTGTTCTATTTCGTCGTCGAAGGGATCGACGCGGCCAAGGCCCGCATCGAAGCCGCCGGCGGGACCGTCACGAGCGGCCCGATGGAGGTTCCGGGCGGCGCCTGGACCGTCCGTGGGCAAGACCCGCAAGGGGCGGCGTTCGCGCTGGTGAGCGCGACCAAATAGGCACACAACGCAGGTAACGGGAGCCGGCACGGGCGGCGGAACGGCGGGTCGACTAGAGCACTTTCCGAGCCACTTGGCTCGGAAGTAGTGCTCTACTTCATTGTTTTAGCGAGCATTACTTCCGATCGGGTGATTCCACCCGATCGGAAAATGCTCTAGAACGGACCGATGCTTCCGCCCGAACCCCGGTCCCCGACCACCAGCGTTTGGCCGGCCATCGCGCAGGTGCTCGCCGGGGTGATCCTGTTCTCGTGCTCGGACACGATGTCGAAGTATCTGCGGCAGGATCTGCCGTCGGTCGAGATCGCGTGGTTGCGGTATGTGGTGTTCGTGGTGTTCGGGCTGGGGTTTGCGGCGCGGCGGAGGTTCACCGGGTTGCGGCCGCGGCGGGTGTCGCTGCAGCTGTTGCGGGCGATCATGGTGCTGGGGTCGGCGGTGTTCTTCATCGGCGGGTTGTCGGCGTTGCCGATGGCCGAAGCGGCGGCGATCTCGTTCGTGTCGCCGGCGTTCATCACGGCGCTGTCGGTGGTGATGCTGGGCGAGCGGGTGGGGGTGCATCGGTGGGGGGCGACGCTGGCCGGGCTGATCGGCGTGCTGGTGGTGATCCGGCCCGGTGGCGGCGCATTGCAGTGGGCGGCGCTGTATCCGCTGGCGTCGGCGGGGTGCTGGGCGGTGGGGATGATCGCCACGCGGCTGATCGGGACGCAGGATCGGAGCGAGACGACGCTGCTGTGGTCGGCGTCGGTGGGGCTGGCGTTGCTGAGCCTGGTGCTGCCGTTCGGGTTCGTATGGCCGAGCTTGGGCGAGGTGGCGATCGGGCTGGTGCTAGGGATGGCGGCGTCGTCGGGGCAGTATCTGGTGATCTTGGCGTACCGGCGGGCGACGGCGTCGGTGCTGGCGCCGTTCTCGTATATCCAGCTGCTGTCGTCGGCGGCGCTGGGTTACGTGGTGTTTGGGTCGGTGCCGGACGGGGTGGCGTTCCTGGGCGCGGCGATCATCGTCGGCAGCGGGATGTATATCGTTTATCGCGAGCGGGTTCGGGCGCGCGCAGATCGGGCCCGGGCGGCTAGAGCGGCTAGAACGGACGGATCGGCGGGATCAGGGCCGGGCGGCGGAGCGTCATCAGGAAGCAGCGACGATCCCCGCGTGCCTGCTCGGTGAGCAGGAGGAAGTGGCGGCGCTGGAAGCCATTGCGCCAGCGCGGCTGGGCGACGCCGCAGGTGACGATGAGGACGATGTCGGGATGCAGCCGTCGGCGCAGCAGGGCGCGGCGGACTTCGGCGGCTCCGCGCAGGCGGGTGTAGCGGTGGCCGGTGTGATCGTGGCCGAGGTGGTAGTGGTGCGCGTGTCGCTTCATCATTCTGGTATGGGTCTGGGCGGGGTTGGCCACAACCGTGGCACGTCGTTTGCTCAGTCGGGAGAATGCGTACTCGGGAGAATGCTCGACAATGCGCGTTCTCCTGGCCGACTCTCATCCTGATCGTGCGGCCGAGGTCGAGGCGGCGCTGGCCGGGGCGGCGGCGGTCGTGCGGCCCGGTGTGGGCGAGAACCTGCTCGATGCCGTGACGCGGCTGCGGCCGGACGTGGTGCTGGTGGACATGCAGTTGCCCGATCGGGATGCGCTGGACGATGTGCGGCACCTGACGGCGCGGGATCCGCGGCCGATCGTGATGTTCATCGACCAGAACGATCCGGGGTTCATGGAGGAGGCGATCGCGGCGGGGGTGAGTTCCTACAACGTGGTGGGGGCGGCGCTGCCGGACGTGAAGCCGATCATCCACGCGGCGATCGCGATCTTCAGCCGGTTCGCGCAATTGCAGACCGAGTTGCGCCGGATGGAGGCCGATTTCGAGGAGCGGGCGATGGTGGATCGGGCCAAGGCGGTGTTGATCCGCACGCGCCGGCTGAGCGAGCCGGACGCATATCGGTGGTTGCGGCGGCAGGCGATGAATCGCGGGCGCAAGCTGGCCGAGATCGCGGCCGAGGTGTTGGCGCAGTCGCATGAGGGGTGATCCGGTAAGGCTGGGCATGGTGCGACTGGGCATGGTGCGGCTCGCGGATGCGGCGCCGGTGGTGCATGCGGCGGTGGCCGGGCTGTTCGAGGCGGAGGGGGTGGCGGTGTCGCTGACGGTCGAGCCGTCGTGGGCGAACATCGCCGACAAGCTGGCGTGGGGATTGTTGGACGGGGCGGTGATGCTGCCGCCGTTGGCGATTGCGATGGCTTTGGGGTTGCGCGATCCGCCGACGCCGTTGGTGATCGCGGCGGGGATCAGCCGGGATGGCAATGCGGTGACGCTGTCTTCTCGGTTGGCGGGGCCGCTATTGCGTGAGGGACGGGCGGCGCCTGCGGTGATGGCGGCCCGGCTGCGGCCGTTGTTGCCGCTGCGGCTGGCGGTGGTGCATGCGCGTTCGACGCACGATTTGCTGCTGCGGCTGTTTATCGAGAGCGGCGGGATCGATCCGGCCGGGCTGGCGCCGTTCGTGGTGGTGCCGCCTTCGGAGATGCCGCAGGCGTTGGCTTCGGGGAGGATCGACGGGTTTTGCGCCGGGGCGCCGTGGGGCGCGGTGGCGGCCGAGCAGGGGTGGGGCGAGACGGTGGCGGTGAGCGGGGAGCACCTGATGCCGACGCTGATGGAGCGGCAGCTCGATGCGGAGGCGGGGGCGCTGCTGCGGGCGGACGTGGAGCGGCGCGGGATCGCGGTCATCACGGAGGCGAACACGCAGGCGATTTATGGCCGGGAGGGCCAGGTCGAGGCGGTGGCGCTGGCGGATGGGCGGGTGTTGCCGGCGGACCTGGTGGTGATGGCGGTGGGGATCCGGCCGAACACGCAGCTGGGGGCGGCGATCGGGCTCGCGTGCAAGCGGGGGATCGTGGTCGACGACCAGATGCGGACGTCGGACCCTGACGTGTTCGCGGTCGGCGAGTGCATCGAGCACCGGGGGCTGACCTATGGGCTGGTGGCGCCGCTGTGGGACATGGCGAAGGTGTGCGCGGACGCGATGACGGAGGTGGCGGAGAGCGCCTATGCCGGGAGCGTCACGGGCACGAAACTGAAGGTGTCCGGCATCGAGATGTATTCGTGTGGCGATTTCGCCGGCGGGGTGGGGACCGAGGACGTCGTCTTCCGCGACCCGGCGCGGGCGTGTATCGGCGCCTGGTGCTGCAGGACGATCGGCTGATCGGGGCGGTGCTGTATGGCGACGCGCGGGATGGCGGTTGGTATTTCGAGCTGTTGCGGGAGGCGGGCGCTCTCGGGGCGTTGCGCGATACCGTGATCTTCGGGCGCGACGTGGCGCTGGCGGCGACCGGGGTAGATCCGTTGTCTGGGCTCGGGGCCGGGCTGGCGGCGATGGACGATGTGCAGGAGGTGTGCGGCTGCAACGGCGTGTGCAAGGGCGCGATCGTGGGCGCGATCCGGGCCCAAGGGCTGACGACGCTGGACGCGGTGCGGGCGCAGACGAAGGCGTCGGCATCGTGCGGGAGCTGCGCGACGGTTGAGGGATTGCTGCGGCTGACGCTGGGCTCGGGATGCGGCGCCGGCGGGGGAGAAGGCGATGTGCAAATGCACGTCGCTTGGGCACGATACGGTGCGGGCCGAGATCGTGGCGCGGGAGCTGAAGTCGATCGCCGAGGTGATGCTCGCGTTGGACTGGGGCACGCCGGATGGGTGCCATTCTTGCCGGCCGGCGCTCAACTATTACCTGCTGTGCGCTTGGCCGGGCGAGTACGAGGACAGCGCGCAGAGCCGGTTCGTCAACGAGCGGATGCACGCGAACATCCAGAAGGACGGGACCTACTCGGTGGTGCCACGCATGTGGGGCGGGCTGACCAACTCGCGCGAGCTGCGGGCGCTGGCCGACGTGGTGGAGAAGTTCGCGATCCCGACGGTGAAGGTGACGGGCGGGCAGCGGATCGACCTGCTGGGGGTCAAGCGCGAGGATCTGCCGGCGGTGTGGAAGGACCTGAACGCGGCCGGGATGGTGTCCGGGCACGCGTATGGCAAGGCGCTGCGGACGGTCAAGACGTGCGTGGGGTCGGAATGGTGCCGGTTCGGGACGCAGGACAGCACGGCGATGGGCGTGGCGCTGGAGCGGATGACGTGGGGCTCGTGGCATCCGCACAAGGTGAAGCTCGCGGTGTCGGGGTGTCCGCGGAACTGCGCGGAGGCGTCGATCAAGGATTTCGGCGTGGTCGCGGTCGAGAGCGGGTGGGAGCTGTCGGTGGGCGGCAATGGCGGGATCCATCTGCGCGGCACCGATGCGCTGTGCAAGGTGGAGACGCCGGACGAGGTGCTCGAGTATTGCGGGGCGTTCCTGCAATTGTATCGCGAGGACGCGCGGTATCTCGAGCGGACGGCGCCGTGGGTGGAGCGGCGGGGGATCGCGTGGGTTCGCGCGCGTGTCGTGGCCGACGGGGAGAACCGGCGGCTTCTGCATGCGCGGTTCCTGTATGCGCAGCGTTTTGCGCAGGTGGATCCGTGGGCCGAGCGGGTGGCCGACGAGGGTGCGCAGGCGCCGTTCCGCACGCTCGTGACGGCTGGGTAGCATGAGCGGTTCGGGCTGGATCGACGTGGATTGGATCGACGTGGCCGGGGTCGAGGAGATCCCGCGTCAGGGCGCGCGGGTGGTGTCGAGCGTGCGGGGCGACATTGCATAATTGGGTGATCGGGCTCGAGGACGGGCGGGTGCAGGCGCCGGACGAGGGCTGCGTGCGGCGGGTTCCGGCGCGGGTGGAGGGTGGCCGGGTGCTGCTAGACCCGGCGGGCCGGGTTCAAGAGCACCCGGCGGGATGAGCGGGGTGCGGACCACCTGCCCCTATTGCGGGGTCGGGTGTGGGATGGTGGCGCAGACGGATGGGCGGATCGTGGGCGATGCCGCGCATCCCGCGAATTTCGGGCGGTTGTGCAGCAAGGGGGCGGCGCTGGCGGAGACGCTGAGGGATGGGGCGCGGTTGCGGCATCCGTTGGTGGCGGGCGAGCGGGCGAGTTGGGACGCGGCACTGGGGCTGATCGCGTCGCGGTTCGCCGAGGCGATCGCGGCGCATGGACCGGACAGCGTGGCGTTCTACGTGTCGGGGCAGTGTTCGACCGAGGATTACTACGTGGCCAACAAGCTGATGAAGGGGTTCATCGGCTCGGCCAGTATCGACACGAATTCGCGGCTGTGCATGGCGTCGACGGTGGCGGGACAGATTCGGGCGTTCGGGGCGGATGTGGTGCCGGGGACGTATGAGGATCTGGAGCTGGCCGATCTGGTGGTGCTGGTCGGCAGCAATCTGGCCTGGTGCCATCCGGTGCTGCACCAGCGGTTGATGGCGGCGCGGGAGGCGCGGGGAACGCGGGTCGTGGTGATCGATCCGCGGCGGACGGCGACGGCGGAAGAGGCGGATCTGCATCTGGCGTTGGCGCCGGGGTCGGACGTGGCGTTGTTCGCCGGGCTGCTGGCGCATTTGGATCGGGTAGGCGCGGTCGATCGGGCGTGGTGTGCGGCCCATGCGTCGGGGCTCGAGACGGCGCTGGATGTGGCGCGCGAGGCGGATGTGGCGTCGACGGGGTTGGAGGCTGCGGAGATCGCGGCGTTCTACGCGCTGTTCGCGGGGACGGAGCGGGTGGTGACGGTGTTCTCGCAGGGGGTGAACCAGTCGTCCGCGGGGACGGACAAGGTGAACGCGATCCTGAACGTGCATCTGGCGACGGGGCGGATCGGGCGGCCTGGGGCGGGGCCGTTCAGCGTGACGGGGCAGCCGAACGCGATGGGTGGGCGCGAGGTGGGCGGGCTCGCCAACCAGGTGGCGGCGCATATGCGGTTCGACGAGGCGGGCGCGGTGGATCGGGTGGGGCGGTTCTGGGGGGCGCCGGGGATGGCGCGGGCGCCGGGCTTGAAGGCGGTGGATCTGTTCGAGGCGGTGCATGACGGGCGGATCCGGGCGCTGTGGATCATCTGCACTAATCCGGCCGACAGCATGCCGCGGGCGGAGCGGGTTCGGGCGGGGCTGGAGCGGTGTCCGTTCGTGGTGGTGAGCGATCTGTGGGCGACGGATACGACGCGGCATGCGGACGTGGTGTTGCCGGCGTGCGGGTGGGGCGAGCGGAACGGGACGGTGACGAATTCGGAGCGGCGGATCAGTCGGCAGCGGGCGTTCCGCGATGCGCCGGGTGAGGCGCGGCCGGATTGGTGGGCGTTGGCGCAGGTGGCGGCGCGGATGGGATGGGGGGCGGCGTTCGCGGAGTACGAAGCGTTGGCGCCGGTGCAGTGGCCGGCACCAGTGCGTGGAGTGGGGGGCGGGCGGTTGTTCGCGGACGGAGGATTCGCGACGGCGGATGGGCGGGCGCGGCTGGTGCCGACGCGGTGGCGGCCGCCGGCGGTGGCGCGGGATGCGGCGTTTCCAATGCTGCTCAATACCGGGCGGGTGCGGGACCAGTGGCATACGATGACGAGGACCGGGCTAGTGCCGCGGCTGATGCAGCATGTTGCGGAGCCGTTGGCGGCGTTGCATCCGCTCGACGCGGAGGCGCTGGGGGTGCGGGAGCGGGGGGCTGGTGCGGCTGGCGACGGCGCAGGGGTCGGCGGTGTTGCGGGCGACGCTGGATGCGGGGCTGCGGCGGGGCGAGGTGTTCGTGCCGATGCATTGGGGCGACGGGTTCGCGTCGGCCGGGCCAGTGGCGCGGCTGGTGGGGGGTGCATGCGACCCGGTGTCGGGGCAGCCGGAGCTGAAGGCGACGCCGGTGGTGGTGGCGGCGGTGGCCACGGCTTGGCGGGGGTTGTTGCTGCATTCCGAAGCAATTGTGCCGGCGGGAGCGGTGTGGTCGCGGGTGCCGTTGGCGACGGGGCATGCGTTCGATTTGTCGGGGATGGATGCGTTGCCGGGGGATGTGGCCGGATTCGCGGGGGCGATGATGGGGGCAGGGGGGGCAGAGGGGGCAGAGGTGCTCGAGATGGCGGATGCGTCGCGGGGGGTGTGGCGGTTCGCGGCGTTGCGCGGGGGGCGGTTGGAGGCGTGCCTGTATTTGGCGGTGGGGGAGCGGGCGTTGCCGTCGGTGGCGGCGTTGCGGGCCGGGCCGGTGGCGGAGGGGGCGCGGCTGGCGGTGCTGGCGGGGAGCGGGGCGGTGGCGGAGACGCCGGTTTGCGCGTGTTTCGCGGTCGGGTTGGAGACGATCCGGCGGGCGATCGTGGAGCAGGGGATGTCGAGCGTGGCGGAGATCGGGGCGGCGTTGAAGGCGGGGACGAATTGCGGGTCGTGCATGCCGGAGTTGCGGCAGATCTTGCGGCGGGAGTTGGCGCCGGCGGATTAGGGCTTGGCGGACTAGGGCTTGGCGGCCTTGGCGGCGTGCCATTCGGGCCAGTTGCGGACGGCGACTTCGCCATCTTCGGCGAAGGCGAGGCAGGAATTGAGCAGCGCGGGGCGGGTGGGGTTGGCGATGGCGTTGGGGGCGGGGTCTTTGCGGACGCCGAACATGGTCTGGAACGCGACGGTGCCCATCTGGCCGAGGAGTTCGCGCAGGTGGGTGCAGCCCTTGATGCCGCCGACGCGGTCGTTGGCGGCTTTGAGGAAGCCGCGGCCAATGACGAGGCCGGCGAGGGCGGCGAAGTTGGGGGCGGCGGCGGGGCAGATGCGGAAGGGGCCGTATTCGGTGTCGGCTTCGAAGCGCTGGATGGTCATGTCGGTGTCGATGGTCATGCGGGCGAGCATGCGGTGGACGGGGGTGCCGGGGTGGACCTCGCCGCGGTCCTGGTTGGTGAAGGCGTAGGTTTTGGTGTCGGTGAGGGTCGCTTCGATATCGAAAAGACCGTCGTCGCGCTGGTAGCCGCGCAGTTCGATGTCGCGCTGGTGGAGCAGGCGGCGGGGGGCGGGGTCGGTGAGGGGCATGGCGGTCTCTTAAACGAAGCGGGCTTTCAGACGAAGCGGGCCATGCGCACGGCGGTATGGCCGCGGCTGGCGCGCAGGCTGGGCATGATGAGGATCGTGTCGTCGTGGGGGGTGCGGATCTCGGTGTCGCCGTCGAGCGCGATGAGGGTGTTGCGTTGGGCGATGACCTGGCCGCCGCGATAGGGGTGGAGGAAGGTGAAGGCGCTGGTGGCGGCGGTGATGGCCACGGTGACTTCGGCGCAGCGCGGGGCGGGGCGTTGGGCGGCGGGCGGGGCCATGCCGGCGTGGGCGAGCATGGCCCCGAGGGTGTTCTGCATGATGTCGACGGTTTCGGCGCGCCAGTGCTGGCCGGCTTCGACGAGGCAGGCGGAGGCGGTGCCGGGTGCGGTGAAGCGGGCGTAGTCGATGAGGCGAGGTCCGGTGGCGTGGCCTCGATCGGCGACGACGAGGTCGGGGATGCCGAGCGACATGCCGAGCTGGCGGCCGCGGGGGCCCGGCCCGCAGAGGAGGAGCGGGTCGCTGGGCCAGAGCATGGAGTGGAGGTCGAGCAGGAGGTCGGCGCGGTCGATAACGGGGCGGATGGCGCGGGCGCGGTCGAGTTCGCGGCTGACGCGGGGTCCGTCGAGGACGGCGGGGTCCCAGACGCGGTTGAGGTCTTCGTCGAGGAAGCGGGACGCGGTGGGCTGATCGGGGTCGAAGAGGGCGTAGGCGTCGAGATTAGCGAAGACGAGGGTGAGGGTGCCGCGGGCGGGATAGGTGGCGGCGCGGAGCAGGCGGTCGAGGACGACGGCGCCGGCGATCTCGTTGCCGTGGAGCAGGGCGACGACGACGAGGTGCGGCCCGGCGACGGCGGCGCGCAGCGTAGTGACCCCTGGCAGGCCGGTATTGCCGGCGAGCCACGGTCCGATGTCGGGCGCGGAGAGATCTACGGAGAAGTGCGGCACGGCGCCGGAGGGAGAGGCAGAACCCATGGACGTGCGCACTCTACAGACCTGCCGGGACCGGGCAACTCGGGAGCGGTTGCAGCCGGGCGTCGGGCGCTGGCGCAGTGGGGCGGGGCATGGCAAGAAGATCGCCCGTCGTCGCCGCGATCGCTTGCAAGGAGGGAGAAGCGGACCGTCTGCACCCGTTGCATCGTGCCTGGCGTCTGCTGCCGCAGGGGGCGCGTCGTTCGGCGCTGATGCGGGCGTCGCTGGCGTTGGCGCCGCGGCCGGACCGGGGGGTGCAATCGGCGCCGGGTCTGGCGGTGGCGGGAGAGTTGGATCGGGCGTCGGGGTTGGGGGAGGCGGCGCGGCTGATCCTGGCGGGGTTGGAGCATTTGGGGGTGCCGTGCTGGGCGGTGCGGCCAGGGGGCGTGGTGCCGCCGGCGGGGGTGCCGTTGCTGGTGGTGGGGCATGGGGCTTCGTTGCCGCTGGACCTGTTGCGGTTGGGGCGGCGGGTGGTGCGGTCGCGGCGGGTGATCGGGTATTGGTTCTGGGAGCTGCCGTCGGTGCCGCCGTCGTGGCGGGCGGGGACGCGGTTCGTGCATGAGGTGTGGGCGCCGTCGCGGTTCACGGCGGCGGCGTTGGCGCCGTTGGTGGGGCCGTTGATGGGAGAGGTGCGGGTGGTGCCGGTGCCGTTGGCGATGCGGGCGGTGGCGCCTTCGGGGCGCGGCCGGGCGGGGTTCGGGCTGGCGCCGGATGTGTTCGTGACGCTGGTGATGTTCAGCCTGGCTTCGAGTTTCGAGCGGAAGAATCCGTTGGCGGCGATTGCGGCGCATGCCGAGGCGTTTGGGGCGCGGGCGGACCGGGTGTTGTTCCTGCATGTGACGGGTCCGCACCATTTTCCGGCCGATTTCGCGCGGTTGCAGGCGGCGTGCGGGGCGAATGTGCGGCTGCATACGGAGGAGTTGTCGCGGGCGGATACGCAGGCGCTGATCGGGGCGTCGGACGTGGTGCTGTCGTTGCATCGGAGCGAGGGGTTTGGGTTGGTGCCGGCGGAGGCGATGCTGATGGGGCGGCCGGTGGTGGCGACGGATTGGTCGTCGACGGCGGAGTTCCTCGATGCCGAGGTGGCCGGGCTGGTGCCGGTGCGGCTGGTGCCGGCGCGAGATCCGCGCGGGGTGTTCGAGGCGCCGGGGGCGGTGTGGGCGGAGCCGGATGTAGCGGCGGCGGCGGCGTGGCTGCGGCGGCTGGCCGACGATGCCGGGTTGCGGGCGCGGATGGGGGTGGCGGGGCGGGCGGCGGCGCAGGCGCGGTTCGGGACCGGCGGGTTGGCGGATGCGATCGGGGCGTGGGGTTGAGGGTCCTGATCTGGCAGTGGGGAAGGCGGGGGGCGGGGCCGCGATATGCGGCGGAGCTGGCGCGGGCGTTCGGCGAGGATGCGGACACGCGGGCGCTGCTGAGCCTGTCGGTGGGGGCGGAGTTGTTGCAGACGGACGATCCGCCGGCGT
>JAABUX010007249.1_pt1 | contig 13071 bp, 10 predicted proteins | sample 5561851 | NCBI WGS metagenome assembly JAABUX01 (sample SAMN10711883, study PRJNA513361) | rock metagenome | isolation source: Antarctica rocks | place: Antarctica: Victoria Land, Richard Nunatak red sandstone | collected 2016-01-03 | reverse complement strand
TCGTCCAGCACGGCGAAGCGCGGCTGCAGCACCGCCATCTGCAGGATCTCGGCGCGCTTCTTCTCGCCGCCCGAGAAGCCCTCGTTGAGGTAGCGCTTGAGCATGTCGCCGTCCATCTTGAGCAGGGCCAGCTTCTCGTTGAGCATCTGACGGAACTCGCGGGCCGTCAGGCGCCGACGGTAGGGGGTTGGGTCGTCCTCTTCAGGCTTGCTGACCGCGCCGTAGGAGAGGCGCAGGAAGTTAGCCACGCTCACGCCGGGGATCGACATGGGATACTGGAAGGCCAGGAAGAGACCCTTGCGGGCGCGCTCGTCGGGGCTCATCTCCAGGATATTCTCGCCGTCGAGCAGCACCTCACCACTGATGACCTCGTAGCTGGGGTGGCCCATCAGCGTGCTGGCCAGGGTGCTCTTGCCCGAGCCGTTGGGACCCATCAGCGCGTGCGTCTCGCCCTGACGGATGGTCAGGTTGACGCCCTTGAGGATCTCACGCCCCTCGATCCCCGCGTGCAGGTCCTTGATGACCAGTTCTCTCGGCATTCTTTGTCCTCAATTAATAGCTATTAGCCATTAGCCTTTTGTTTGTACCTGCGCATCTTCGTACATCTCGTGCCGGCCACCAACGATAACTACCAGCCACTGGCTAATGGCTAATGGCTACGTTCGCTGGTTGGTATTCTTCACAGTGCGCCGGACCCATCGTCACGGGGACCATCAGGGGCATCGTGCTGGTTGTCGTCGGGTCGGCATCCGCGGCGGCATCGACCAGGAGGTCGCTCAGCAGGGTGCGGTCGAGCGCCTCGTTGATGCCGTCGCGCACCCTGGCCCAGAGTACGCGCGTGCCGCAACTGTCCTCGAAGGCGCAGATGTCGCGCTCGGTCGCGTCGGTCACGCAGAACATCGGCGCCAGCGAACCTTCCAGCACGCGCAGCACCTCGCCCATACGAATTTCTCCTGGCGCCCGGCTGAGCTCGTAGCCGCCGCGCACGCCCTGGCGGCTCCGCACCAGACCGGCTTTGCGCAGGGGGATAATGACCTGCTCCATAAAGGTCTGGCTGAGACCCTCGTCGCGCGCCACCTCGGTCAGCGAGACGGGTCCCCGGCCGAAGTGGCGCGCCAGGTCGACCATCAACCGCACGCCGTACTCGCTCCGCTGGGAAAACTTCATGCGATACCCGCCTTTGCGTCCGCGTCCCTGGTAACTCCGACCAGTCCACTCGGATTTAGTATACCTCTTTGGGAGAGACACCGTCAAAGAGCGGCCAGACCTGTCCACGATCCATGCGTTGTCGTTTGGACGGACCGACTGGAAGCGCGAGCGGCCCGCCCGCCTCGTGCAGCCGTTACGACGGTTGGAGACGCCGATGCGTGTGGTTGCGATGGAAGCGGGCGGGCTGCCCGCGCTCCCAGTCGGCGCTCCCAGTAGGACGGTAGGACGCCGCATCATTCACGAGCTATTCACGAGCCGTCAGGTAACACTCACTCTTTTGCCCCATCGGGTACAAGGTTTCCCTCGGCGGAAAGGTTGCAGCCTGGCTCAAGGGCGGCGATGACGCGCGCCAGCACGGTGTCCCAGGGGCGGGCGGGGATGGCTGGCACGCCGAGCCGCTCCGCTTCATGACGCAGCCACTCGCTGTGCCGCCAACTGGCCCGCGCCCGTCCCGGCTGCTCCTGTTCCTCTCGTACCAGGTAGTTGCGACATAGCTGCTGTTCATCGTCCTCGTAGAGGAAGACGGCCCGTACCTGTCCCACGGCGGCGATGCCGCCGTAGGCGGGTTGGACGGCAAGGGAGGGCAGGATAAAGTCGCCCTCCAGGACGAGCGGGACGCGGCTCTCGATGTGGTTGGCGATCACAAGGTCCAGAGCGGCGGCCATCGCCCGCGAGTAGCTTTGCATGAACGCCAGTTGCTGCTCCTCGTCCATGCGGCGCGCCTCGTCGGGGTGGGTGCGCCAGTAATGCAGGATCGGCTGCTGCTCCGGGGTGGTCATGCGCTCCAGGACCACCTGGAAGTCGTCCACCTCGGTGATGCCCACGGCATAGTGGTGGGCCAGCCGGTAGCTAACGCTCGTCTTGCCCACCCCGCTCGCGCCGCCGATCAGTAGTACCTGCCAGGCGCGTCGTCTATCCTGTGTATCCATGTCACTATTCTAGCTCAAACGAACGACGATGGGTCGCATCTTCGAGCCAGTATGACGCCTGGCAGGGGTACGCCAATCGTCGACACGAACGGTGGCACGCTATATGCCACCGTCGCGTTGCGCCGGATGCGGCAACGTAGCGCAAGGGAAGGTAGAGAAAATGGCATCCGAGGGCAACGAGCCCCGCGTCCGCCCCAGGGCAAACGGATTCGACGAGCGGGTCACGGGTGTCGCCGAGCATGTCGAGCGGTTGCTCACCGCCGTCATCACCTTCTTCATCATTGGCCTTGCCCTGCTGGCGATCGGCGACGCCGTGCTGCAGGTCGTGCTGAACGTGGTGCAGGGACCGGAGCAGGCGCAGGCGCCGGGCGTTCTACCGGCGCGCCTGGACGAGGCGATCGTCTCCGGGATCGACACCATCTTTCTGGCCATCATCCTGCTCGAATTGTTACACACCACGTTGAGCCGCGGTCCGATCGGGCAGCAGTTGCAGGAGTTCCTCGTCATCGGCATCACGGCCGCGGTGCGGCACAGCCTGGAGCTTGCCTCGACGGGCCGGAACACGCCCGGGAACAAGGCGGGCAGCGCCGCCGCCCAGCGCGACCTCGTCATCAATCTGACCATCAATGCCGTCGGAGCGTTGATCCTGGTGATCGGCCTCTACCTGGTACGGAGTCAGTTGCCCAAGTCCAAGGATGCAGCCCCCGTCGAGTGACGATGACTGAGACGTTGCCGCTATCGTCGACGCCAGACTATAGTGGCCGATCCTGACGATCGTGGGCGTGAGACTCTAGAACGCCTGTGGGGAACGCAATGGACCGTTGCGTTTCGGCCCGGCGAAGGACGCGCATGATACCGCAGAACGCGCCACAGACGAACCCGAGAAACAGCCCGCAGCACGTCAACCCCGATGACCCCAGACACCGCGGCATATCATCGGCGACCGTGATCGCGCCGATCCGCGGCACGGAGACCGTATGCTACGGGATAAGTAGTAGCTGCCCTCCGACCGGTTGCTAGGCAGAGGACCAGGGGGCGTCGGGGACGCTGGCCCGAGCGTTGGCGGCGCGGGCGAGGGCGAAGAGAAGATCGGAGAGGCGGTTGAGGTAGCGCAGGACCTCGGGGCGCACGCCACCAGGGTCAGCATGGGCAAGGGCGACGGCGTGACGCTCGGCGCGGCGTGCGATGGCGCGGGCGAGGTGCAGCGCCCCGGCGGCAGGGGTTCCGCCGGGCAGGATGAAGGTGTGCAGAGGTGTGAGGGCAGCCTGCAGGCGGTCGATCTCGGCCTCGAGGGCGGCGGTGCGGGCTGCATCCACGCGCGGCTCGGGCCTGGGGGGCGCGACGCCCGGCGGCAGGGAGAGTTCGGCGCCGAGGTCGAAAAGGTCGCGCTGCAGGTGGTCCAGCGTCGCGTCGAGGTCCCTCGGGGGCTGCAGGGCGCGGGCGAGGCCGAGCGCGCTATTCAACTCGTCGAGGGCGCCGTAGGCGTCGACGCGGGCGGCATCCTTGGGGGCATGGGCGCCGGCGCGCAGATCGGTCTCGCCGGTGTCGCCGGGCGTGGTGTGCGGCGTCGGCGCCGTCATAGGAAAATTCCCCTCCTGAATGCTATGCTGTTCCCCTGTGTGGCGGCGGATTGTCGTCGCGCCGTGGGACGTATAGGTGCACATCCTATGCCGGCCGCGATTGAGGGCGCGGTGCGCATGGTCAGCGCGGTCCCTCCGTCGAGGTCTACTCGCGCCGACCGCGGCTGACCGCGGGAGAGTGCTGGTCGGGGGATGTGGTGGCGTGTTCGTGATCGGGCGCGTGATGAGGCATGTCCCGGTGGGTGCGGACGGTCTCGTGCGAACGCCCACCATCTTCAGGATACGAGCCGGGTATGAGGCGAGTATCAGGCGAGTATTAGCCGAGTAGTAACGGAGGAGAGGGGCGCCGCTCGTGCGCGGTCGTGATAGTCGTGATAGGTACGACGGCACCGCGAGAGCCAACGCGCGCCCATGGCGGCTCTGCTCCGGGGGCGGCGTTCTGACCCTGCCGGCCTGGTAGCATCATGGTAGCGCCTTGGCCCCACCCGGCGTTAAGGAGTTGTATCACGTGAGCACTGCCGGACCGCATCCGCCCATCACCCCGCTGTTCCCGTCCCTGCCCCCGCGCGCGGCCGTGATCCGGGTGGGCGACATCGAGGTCGTGCTGCGGCTGGGCGGCTGTCTGTTTTTCGCCGCCTTGACGGCCGGCCTCGACGTCGTCTGCCTGCCCGGCCTCGTTTTCGCGCCGCCCACGGCCGCGCATCTCGCGGTCGAGATCGCCGTACTGCCCCTGCTTATCGCGACCCTGTTGCTGCACGAGGGCGGGCACGCGGCGGCGCTCTATCGGCAAGGCTACCGGCCCCTACGTATCACCGTGCAGGTCAGCGGCGCGACCTGTGAGGCCGTCATCACCCGCCAGTTGCCAGGAGAGGCGCTGGCGCGTGCCCTGGCCGGGCCGGCGATGACGATCGTCGTGACGATCCTCCTCGTGCTGGTCTGGATCGCCCTGCCTGCGGCGTCCCCCTGGAACCTAATCGCCAAACCCGTGGCCGTCTTTGGCCTACTGGAGGGAGCGGCCAACACGCTGCCCTTGCACGCGCGCAGCGATGGGATGGCGGCATTGGGCGCGCTCGTGTGGCTGGCGCGTGGCCGCGCCCCATCCGCCTGCGCGGCACTTTATATCTGGCGCCCGCTCATGCTTATGGCGCTGCTCGGGGTAACGCTCACCTGGGGAGTGGTTATTGGGAACATTGTTCCGGGCTCATCCCTGTTCACAGGACTCGCCCTCGGGATGCTGACGCTTGGCGCCATCGCACTTGGCGCCATCGCACACGATGCACGCGCTAGGTGAATTGTACGATCCCAATCGTCGTGCGCGCACATCGTCCCCCCTGCGACGGGGCGGGTCGTAGCCGGCGATGAATGGCGCGAATGGGCACGGTCCACGCGCGATCGTGCGAGCGATGGTCAACGCATCGCGCTGCGGGTTGCCATTGCGGTGCTAGTGGGTCAATCTACAAATAAAGCGGGAATACTCTACCGGCCAAACAGCTGTGATCGGGGCGCTGGAAAGGCTGCATCACATGCAACATGACCCACCAGGGGACTGTGACGGAGAGGCGTCAGGGGCTACGGGTGACGCACGGGGCGGGAGGAGCGAACCAGACGCCGACCTGGACGGCGCCGATGGTGAGGGTCAAGCGGGAGGGTCAAGCAGGTGGCGGGTGGCTGGGGAGGGAGCACGACGGTGGTGGCGCAGCGCAGGACCTGGGCGTCGGAGGTGCAGTCGGCGCCGAGCGCGGAGGTGGGCATGAGGTGGCCGGCGGCGTCGCCGATCTGGCCGGCGGGGTCGAACGCGGCGCCACATGTAACTGGCTATCGGGCTCCATCCCTCGCAGCCGACGCGTTCGGGCTGCGGGGGACGTGCCGGTCGGGGGACACGGTGGAGTGACCGGGGCGAGGGCCGTTGCGGTGGGAGCGGCGGGTGGCGAGGTCGGTGTCGCGGCTGGTGTCGATGACCGAGACGGTGTTGTCGCCCTCGTTGGCGACGTAGGTGCGGTGAGCGATGGGGTCGACGGCCACGCCCGCGGGATGGGCGCCTACGGGGATAGTGGCAACGAGGGTGGTATGGCGGGTGTCGAGGACGGAAACGGTGTCGTCTCCGTAATTGGCGACGTAGGCGCGATGGGCGGTGGGATCCACGGCCACGCTCCCGGGATCGGTACCCACGGGGATGGTAGCGACGGCGGCGTCACGGTGAGTGTCGATGACCGCGACGGTGTCGTCGTCGAAGTTGGCGACGTAGGCGCGGTGGGTGGCGAGGTCCACCGCCACGCCCCTAGGAGAGTCACCCACGGGGACAGTAGCGACAACGGCGGCGCGGGCAGTGTCGATGACCGAGATGCTGTTGCTGCCAAGATTCACGACGTAGGCGCGGTGGGCGGCGGGGTCCACGGCCACGCCATGGGGGGCCTGGCCCACGGGGAGGGTGGCGACGACGGTGGTGCGGCGGGTGTCGATGACCGAGACGCTGTTGCTGCCGGAGTTGGCGACGTAGACGCGCTGGGCAATAGGGTCGACCGCCACAGAACCGGGGGAGACGCCCACGGGGAGGGTGGCGACCACGGCGTGGCGGGCAGTATCGACGACCGAGACGGTGTCGTCGTCGAAGTTGGCGACGACGGCACGGTGGGCGGCGGGGTCGAGCGCGACATCTAAGGGTCCCTTGCCCACGGGGATGGTGGCGACGACGGCGTTGCTCCCGGTATCGATGACCGAGACAGTGTCGTCGGAGTTGGCGACGACGGCGCGGTGGGCCGCGGGGTCCACGGCCACGGCCTCAGGATCGGCGCCGACGGGGATCGTGGCGACCACATGTGGGGTGGCAACGGCCCCCACGGAGCCGCGCGCCGTGGCGACGCCGGGCAGTACCAGGCCCAACACGATCGCTGCCACGGCGCCCTGCCTGCTCCAGCGGACGACTCGCCACCCCGTCCTCTCTCTGCTGTCGGTCATCATGCGTGTCCCTCTCTCCTTCCCGCCGGATCGGTCGATCCGGGCATCCACCGCGTCCCGGCAGCGGGCGCGGTCCTTGTCTCGTCGCGCCCGCTGCATGATAGCAGCCGGTGGCGCCGTGGGTGGACAACCTCGCGGGGACGCCCACCGTTTTCAGGATACGGGACGGGTATTAGCCGGCTATTAACGGCAAAGAGGGGGACCTGTGGACGGCGCGTCGGCGCAGGCAGGTCTCGGACGCCCCGTCGCCGCAGACCCCCCAGGCTCTGAAGGGAGCCCAAAAGGCCCGGAAGGCGATGCCGACAAAGCCGAACACCTGCAATGCGATCCCGACGACGACCGCGAGGGCGACGTGCGTCGTGCGCAGGTGCGATGCCAGATGTCGTAGGACGCCCACAAAAGAATACCTCCCGCGGTGAGGATAAGGGGGCGCGCAGGGGGGATCAATAGCCCGGCTGGTGGCGGCGGCGCGGGGTTCCTGGCGGCCGTGAGCGCGTCGGGAAGGCCGTGGGCAGGCGGCATACGCACGGACTCAACTTTTGTGGCAGGGACCTCAACCTTCAAGATCAATCGATGAGCCGAATGAGCGCCAGGGCGATCCGGGTATCCATGGCGTCCGCGGCCGGCGGGTGTGGGAGCAACGGGGTCAGCGCCGCGATGGAGCGCCGCCCGCCCACCCGCGAGAGGGCCTCGATGATGATCGCGCGCGCCGCTGTGTCCTCGGCGCGCGTCGCCGTGAGGGCGGCGAGCAGCGGTTCTTCCGCCTGTCGGTCGCCGAGCATGCCCAACGCCTGTGCGGCGGCGGTGCGCACTGCGCCATCCGTGTCGTGCAGCGCCCGGATGAGGGCGTCGGCCCCACTCACGTCGCCCAGGGCGCCCAACCCCGCCGCGGCCATGGCGCGCACCGCCGTGTTGCTGTCCGTGAGGGCGGCGACGAGGGCCGTGCCGGTCCCCGGAGCGCGCACCGTTGCGAGCGCCGCGCACGCTGCCCACCGCACCTTCGCTGACGGGTCGGCCAGCGCGGCGTGGAGCGGACCGAGCGCGGGGGAGCCGATCTGGCCGATGGCGGTGAGGGCGAGGGTGCGCGCCGTCTGGCTTTTCTCTCGCCGCACCACGTCAAGCAGCGGGGCGACGGCCCGCGCGTCGGCAAGCGCGCCGAGCGCGCCGAGCGCGCCGTGGCGCACCTGCCACACCGGGTCGGCGAGCAGGGAGACGAGCGGGCTGAAGGCCGCCGGGTCGGCCAGGTTCCCCAGGGCGCGTGCGGCTGCGCCGCGCACGTTGTGGTCGGGGTCGGCCAGCAGCCCCAGGAGCGGGGCGACGGCCTGCCGGTCGCCGCTGGCGCCCAGCGCCTCCGCGGCTAACAGCCGCACGATGTGGTCCGTGTGGGTCAGCGCGCCGACCAGGAGGGCGACCGTCTCGGCCCCGCCGATCGTGACCAGGGCGTCGGCGGCCACGCGACGAATCGCGCTGCGCGTGCGCTGCAAGGCGTCCAGCAACGGGGCGGCGGCGCGCGGGTCGCCGAGCGCGGCGAGGGCCTCGGCCGCGCACCCGCGCACGGCGTGGTCCGCGTCCACCAGGGCCGCACTCAGCGGCGCGACGGCGCGCGGGTCGCGCAGCCTGCCCAAAGCCCAGGCGGCGGAGGAGCGCACCGCGCCCTTATGGTCGTTGAGCGCGCCGAGTAGGGCGGGGACGGCGCGCGGGTCGCCGAGCGCGGCGAGGGCCCGGCCGGCGCTCGCGCTCACGCGACGGTCCCCCAGGAGGGCGATGAGGCTTGGCGCGGCGCGCGCGTTGCCAAGCGCGCCCAGCGCCTCGACAGCCTCGTCGACGGTCCGTGAGCCTGGGGGCCACACCGTGGTGATCCGGCACAGCGGCGCGACGGCGCGCGGGTCGCCCAGCGCACCTAGCGCCCGGACGGCGGAGAAACAGGCCACCTCGTCGGTGTCGTTCAGGGCGGCGAGTAGCGGCGCGACGGCCCGCGGATCGTGCAGCGCGCCCAGCGCCTTCGCCGCGCCCGCCCGGACCCAGGGGTGGTCGTGGGCGAGGGCGTGGAGCAGCGGGGCGAGGGCGCGCTCGCCGAACGCCGCCACCGCCTCCACGGCCCGGTCGCGCACGTCGGTGTGCCAGTCGGTGAAGGCCTGGATCAGCGGGGGGATCGCCCGCGTATCGCCTGCCGTGCCCAGCGCCCGCGCCGCGCGGGCGCGCACGTCTTCCCCTCCGTAGCGCGGCGCCCCCTGGAGTAGGCGCAGCAAGAGGCGCACATCCTCAGCGCCCTTGTCCTTGCCCATTCTTCGCGGGTGTGCGCGGCGTTTGAGCGGCCACCGCGGCGCTTGGGTCTGGCCCTTCCTGAGAGCACGAGCGCGCCGAGGATGAGGGACGGCAACGGATTCCCTTTCCCTCATGAGGCGACCCACGGAGGGAGGAACTGATGGGCATACCAGGCCTCCTCGGCGCGCTCACGAGCGGTAGCGGCGGCGAGGTTGTCCGGGGTCACGGTTTCGCGGAGCGGGCGAGGATTGTCACGATGTGAGCGGCGGCGGGCGTCGAGGTCGGCGTCGCGGCTGGTATCGATGACCGAGACGCTGGCGTCGTCGATGTTGGCGATGTAGGCACGGTGGGCGGCGGGGTCCACGGCCACGCCAAAGGGAGCGCCGCCCACAGGGATGGTGACGAGGACAATGTTGCGACGGGTGTCGAGGACGGAAACGGTGTTGTCTAGGTTGTTGGTGACGACGGCGCGGTGGGCGGCGGGGTCCACCGCCACGCCCTCGGGATAAACGCCCACAGGGATGGTGGCAACGAAGGCGGTATGGCGGGTGTCGAGGACGGAAACGGTGTCGTCGCCGAAGTTGACGACGTAGGCGCGGTGGGCGATGGGGTCCACGGCCACGCCCTTGGGATATCGGCCCACGGGGATGGTGACGACGAGGGCGGTGTGGGTGGTGTCGAGGACGGAAACGGTGCTGTCTCCGTTGTTGGCGACGTAGGCGCGGTGGGCAGCGGGGTCCACTGCTACACCCGTGGGCTGGGCGCCCACGGGGATCGCGGCGACGACGACGGCGTGAACGGTATCAATCACCGAGACGCTGCTACTGTCTTGGTTGGTGACGTAGGCGCGGTGGGCGGTGGGGTCCACCGCCACGCCCGTAGGAGAGTAGCCGACGGGGATCGTGGCGACGACGTGCGGGGTGGCAACGGCCCCCACGGGGCCGCGCGCCGTGGCGACGCCGGGCAGCAACAGGCTCAGCGCGAACGCCGCCACGGCGCCCTGCCTGCTCCATTGGACGATTCGCCACCCCGTCCTCTGTTTGCTGTCGGTCTTCATGCGTGTTCCTCTCTCCTTCCCGCCGGATCGGTCGATCCCGGCGCACATCGTCGTGTCATAGGAGGGGGCGCGGTTCCCGCCGCGCCGCGCCCCGGCGCATGGTAGCAGGCGCCGGTCAGGGTCGCCTGATCTACGGGCCCACCGTGAAGGTATGGGAACTGGCCACCTTGCCGTCGAGGCGCAGGTCGAGCCGGTAGGTCCCGTTGGGCAGCGTCTGTTGCGGCCCGATGTCGTCCGCGATGCCTATCTTATCGTGGTCGAGCACGTGGGAATGGTACCTGATCAGGACGCCCGTTGTGTTAGAGAGCGTGAGCTGGGAGGTCGTGTGGCCGCCGTTGGCCCCGTCCACGGCGTAGTAGACCGCGAGGTCGTCGGTTTGGGCCGGGAAGCGGTCGGTCTCGGGGGGCGCCGGCGCGTCGTTGGTCGCGGGGTCGAAGGCGTCATAGTTGGCCCGCGTGATGGTGTAGAAGCGATCGACCGAGGGGCCCGTCAGGTGATGCCCGCGCCCCGAGACGCCGCGACGGCGGGCGTCCAGGTCGGCGTCGCGACTGAGGTCGAGGACGGAGACAGTGTTGTCGCCGAGGTTAGTGACATAGGCGCGATGGGCGGCGGGGTCGATGGCCACGCCTTGGGGACTGCGTCCCACAGGGATGATGGCGGCCACGGCGTTGCGACTTAGGTCGATAACGGAGACGGTGGTGTCTGTAAGGTTGGTGACGTAGGCGCGGTGGGTGAGCAGGTCGACCGCTACGCCCCCGGGAGCTTCGCGCAGGGGGATGGTGGCGACCACGGCGGGGCGGGCGGTATCGATGACCGAGAGCGTGTTATCGTCGCCGTTGGCGACGATGGCGTGGTGAGCGACGGGGTCGAGCGTCACCGCGACGGGATGCTGGCCCACGGGGATGGTGGCGACGACGGCGGGGCGGGCGGTATCGATGACCGAGACGCTGTTGTCTAGGTTGTTGGCGACGTAGGCACGGTGGGCGACGGGGTCCATAGCCACGCCTTCGGGGCTCTGGCCCACGGAGAGGGCGACGACGACGGTGGCGCGGCGGGTGTCGATGACCGAGACGCTGTTGCTGCGGTAGTTGGCGACGTAGGCGCGGTGGGCGGTCGGGTCGACCGCTACAGAACCGGGGGAGTCGCCCACGGGGAGGGTGGCGACCACGGTGTGGCGGGCAGTATCGACGACCGAGACGGTGTCGTCGTCGAGGTTGGCGACGACGGCGCGGTGGGTAGCGGGGTCGAGCGCGATGTCTAAGGGGTGCTCGCCCACGGGGATAGTGGCGACGACAGCGTTGCTCCCGGTATCGATGACCGAAACGCTGTCATCTTGGGTGTTGGCGACGACGGCGCGGTGGGCGGTGGGGTCCACGGCCACGGCCTCGGGATCGGCGCCGACGGTGATGGTGGCGACGACGCGCGGTGTGCCAGGGCGCGCGCCCACGTCGGCGTTGCCGCTCGCATCGAGCACCGAGACGCTGCCGTTGTCGGCGCTGGTAACGTAAACGCGATGGGTATCTGGGTCCACCGCCACGCCCTCGACATCGGCGCCCACAGCGATGGTGGCGATGGGGGTGTTGCTCCCGGTATCGATCTCTGAGATGCTCTTGTCGCCGTTGTTGGCGACGTAGGCGTGGTGGGCGGTCGGGTCGACCGCCACGCCGATGGCGATGGAGCCCACCTCGATGGCGGCGATGGCGGTGTCGCGCCGGGTATCGAGCACCGAGACGGCGCTGTTGTTGCCCGAGTCCGGGCTATACGTGACATAGGCGTGACGGGTGCCCGGGTCAATCGTCACGCTGTTGGGGAATGGACCTGTGTCGATGGTGGTGACGACGGTGTTGCGGCGCGTGTCGAGCACCGAGATGGTGTTGTCGTACTCGTTCGTGACGTAGGCACGGTGGGTGACCGGGTCGACCGCCACGCCCGTGGGATAGGAGCCCACGGGTGTGGTGGCGATAACGGTGTTATGGCTGGTATCGAGCACCGAGACGCTGTTACCGGAGGCGCTGTCATTGCTGTCGTTGCTATCTTTAGTATTCGTGACGTAGGCACGGTGGGTGACCGGGTCGACCGCTACGCCCGTGGGATAGGAGCCCACGGGGAGGATGATACTGGCGACGACGGTGTTGCGAGCGATGTCAAGCACCGAGACGGTGTTGTCGTACTTGTTCGTGACGTAGGCACGGTGAGCGGCCGGGTCCACCGTCAAGGCATTAGGGCCCTGGCCTACGGGGATGGTGGCGACGACGGCGTTGCGGGTGGTGTCGATGACCGAGACGCTGCTGCTGCCGTTGTTGGCGACGTAGGCGCGGTGGGTGGCCGGGTCGATCGCCACGCTGCCAGGCTTGGCGCCCACGGGGATGGTGGCGACGATGGTTGGGGGGACGACAGTCCCCGTCGAGCCGTGCGCTGCAGCGGCGCCGAGCAGTACCAGGCCCAACACAATCGCTGCCAGCACGCCCCGCTTGCTCCAGCGGACTATTCGCCACCCCGTCCTCTCTCTGCTGTTGGTCTTCATGCGTGGTTCTCTGTCCTTCCCGCCGGATCGGTCGATCCCGGTGCACATCGTCGTGTCCTCTCAGGGGGCGCGGCCTCCGTTTCCCCATGCCTCGGCGCATGATAGCAGGATGGGGCGCCGCGGTCGGATGGCCTCGTGCGGACGCCCACCGATCCCAGGATAGGGAACGGGTATTAGCCAGCTATTAACGGTGGCCGGGGGGCCTTGTGGGCGGCGCGACGGCGCGTGGGTCGAGGGCTCCGCACGCCTCAGTCACGCGCGGACGTCGTGCGTCTCGCCGTCGTCCTCCTTCTCCTGGAGCCTACAGCTGTGGGTCGCGATCCGCGCGCCGGCCGGGGGACGCGGTAGGGTGGTCGGGGCGAGGGCTGGGTCGATGAGAGCGGCGGCGGGCGTCGAGGTCGGCGTCGCGGCTGAGGTCGATGACCGAGACGGTGTTGTCTTTGTCGTTAGCGACGTAGGCGCGGTGGGCGGCGGGGTCCACGGCCACGCCCTCGGGATAGTTGCCCACGTCGATGATAATAACAGCGGCGTCATGGGCAGTATCGATAATCG
>JAABUX010007248.1_pt1 | contig 13072 bp, 12 predicted proteins | sample 5561851 | NCBI WGS metagenome assembly JAABUX01 (sample SAMN10711883, study PRJNA513361) | rock metagenome | isolation source: Antarctica rocks | place: Antarctica: Victoria Land, Richard Nunatak red sandstone | collected 2016-01-03 | reverse complement strand
GCTGCTCAGCGTGACAACATACCTCTTCACCACAACCTGTCTCGAAGACACCGAATCGACCTCCACACAACCGACCAGCCATCGATTCAAAGAAAGCGGTCTCTGTCAATGACGAGAGGTACTAGCACACGCCGCGAGAGATGCGCCTCAGCCCGCCCGCAGACCTCGACAGAACTCCGCGAACCTTTCAGCCGAGGCGAACGACTTCTGCGTGCCTGGCCGCGTCACCGCATCCGCCGCGTAGCGCGCTGCCTGCTGCAGAGCCTGAAGTCTGTCATGCCCGGCGGCGAGATGGTGCGCGAAGGCGCCGATGAAGGCGTCGCCGGCGCCGGTGGTGTCGCGGGCCAGCACCGGAACCGGCGCGATCACGTGCGTCGCATCCTTCTCCACCAGCAACGCGCCATCCGCGCCAAGCGTCACGATCACCGAGCCGACGCCCTGATCGAGCAGCGTGCGCGCCGCGTGCTCGGCCGCATCCGGACTATCCGCGGCGAGCCCGGTCAGCGTCGCGAGCTCGGTCTGGTTCGGCGCGAAGAACTCGATGCCGCCGATGCGCTCGATCGACAGCGCCGTGGTCGCCGGCGCCGGGTTGAGCAGCACCGCGATGCCGTTTCCCGCCGCCCACGCGATGGCGTGGTAGACCGTCTCCAGCGGGATCTCCAGTTGCAGCAGGATCAGCCTGCAGCCACGCAGGTCCTCCGCCGCGGCCTCTATGTCCTCCGGCGCGAGCGCGTCGTTGGCGCCCTTGACGATCAGGATCCGGTTCTCGCCGTTCGGCTCGACAAAGATCGGCGCGACGCCGCTCGACAGCCCCGGCACCGTCCGCACGTGGCGCGCATCGATGCCAAGCTCCTCGAAGTTGCGCAGCGTGTTCCGGCCGAACAGGTCGGCGCCGACGCAGCTCACCATCAGCACGTCGCTACCCAGCTTGGCCGCCGCGACCGCCTGGTTGGCGCCCTTGCCGCCGGCGCCCATCTCGAAGCGTGGCGCCTCCAACGTCTCGCCGACCTCGGGCATCCGGCTGACATAGGTGATCAGGTCGACCATGTTGCTGCCGATCACGCCGATGCGTGTGTTCATCCTGCTTCTCCCTGATCCGCTTCCTGGGCCGCTTCCTGGGCCTGTGCCAGCGCTGCGATGCGCAGCGCCATGGCGTCCGCGGCGTCCGCGTCGAGATAGCCGGCGCTGACCGCGAATGTCGCCCGCTCCCCCGGCGCCAGCAGGCGCACATTTCCCTTGCGCAGCTCCGCCGCGTAGCCTTCCGGCTCGCAGGTGGCAGGCAGCGCGAAGGCCGCGACCTTCTGGTCCGGATCGTCCAGGATCCAGCGCACGCAGCGCGAGAACTGCGCCGGCCGGTGGCTGAGCGCGAACGCATCGCCCTGCGGACGACGCAGCATCGTGTGGGTGCGTCCGTCCGCGTCGGTCGGCAGGCCGTCCAGGTAGAATACCTGCTCGGGATCGTAGCGTGCCGGCTCGTCGAGGCATTCCATCCGCGCCGGCGTCTCCGACAGCGTCTCGATGAAGGCGAGGTAGCCGGGGTTCGGCCGCACGTGCGCGGGCACCGCACGGCGCACCCGCACTCGCGCCGGCGTGAACGGCACCGGCTGCACGATGCGTCCGCCGGTCACGAAGGCGAAGTTGACGTGCGCCATGTACATCAGCTCCATCGGCCGGCCCGAGCGGTTCTCCACCTGCATGCCGATCTCCAACATCGTGTCATGCTCGCCAAGCGTGACCGAGGGATGTGCGCGGTAGCGTGGCCCGAAGCCGATGATGTGGTCGCGCTCGCCGACCAGCCGCAGCGTCGGTCCATCTGCATCCTCGCCGAGTTTCAGCCAGGCGCGCGCCATCGCGCTGCACGGAAACTCGCCATGCGCCGCGTGATCGTCCTCGGCCGACGGCACGCCGTTGCGCAACAGGCCGCTATGGAATGCGAAGCAGCCATAGCTGCCGGCGATGCTGTCGGCCGGCAGCGGCATCGTGAAGCCGCTCTGCATGGCGAGCGACACGCCGTCGAACTCCGCCTGCCAGACCATCTGCCCATACCAGGGCAGCAGCACCAGGCTGCCGCGTGCGTTGCGCAGCCGCAGCGCCTCGATGCCGCTCGGATAGCGGAACACCGAGGCGGTGAGCGCACCGGCGCGAAGCACCACCTGCTCGGTGTCGGAAACGGCGCCGCGCAACAGCGGCAGGGTGGCGATCATGCGGTCCATGTCACGATGTCCGGCGGCGCATGGCGTTGAGCGCGATCGAGAGCAGCAGGAACGCCCCCCAGATGAAATCGACCAGGAAGTTGCTGAAGCGCATGATCTGCAGGCCGCTGGACAGCAGCATGAGCGCCACCAGGGCGATGATGATGCCGGGTACCGATCCGCGTCCGCCGGCGGGGTTGGTGCCGCCCAGCACGGCGATCAATACCGCTTCCAGAAGATACGAGACGCCGTAGTCGGATTTTGCCGCATTGGTGCGTCCCGACAGCAGGATGCCCGCCATGCTGGCGAGGAACCCGCTCAGCACGTAGGAGAGGAAGATCGTCCGCGTCGTGCGCAGCCCGGCGAACACCGCCGCGCGGCGGTTGGTGCCGATCAGCAGCAGGGCGATGCCGAACGGCGTGCGCGCCAGCATCAGCGCGACCAGCCCCGCCACCGCCAGCAGCACCAGCAGCGGGATCGCCACCCCGAGCAGGCTGCCGTTGCCGATGAAGCTCCACCAGGCCGGGAAGCCGACCACCGCCGGGCCGCCGGTCAGCACCAGGGCCAGACCGGTGAAGACCTGCCCGGAGCCGATGGTGGCCAGGATCGGCGTGATGCGCGCGCGCGCGATCAGCAGGCCGTTGACGGCGCCGCCCAGCAGGCCGGTCGCCAGCGCGATGGCGACACCGCACAGCACCGGTCCGGCCGCCATGTGCATCAGCGCCGGACCGCGCGGCCCGGCATAGGCGTGGAAGAACAGGCCGGCCAGGATGGCGGAGAGGTTGGCGAGCCCGATCACCGAGAGGTCGATGCCACCGGTCAGCATGGTCAGCATCATCGCGATCGAGAGCAGGCCAAGCTCCGGCGCCACGTAGGTGATCGACTCGAACACGTACGGACGCAGGAACTTGTGCGGGTCGAGCATCGCCATCAGCGCGAAGATCAGCACGGTCAGCACCACGAGCTGCAGCAGGCTTGCGTCCGGGCGGAAGCGACGTGCGATGCCGGTTGCCATCCTACGCCTCAGGCCAGCTTGCGGCGGTCGCGCCACGAGGTCGCCGCCGTCGCCGCGATCACGATCAGCCCGACGACGACGCGCTGCCAGGTGGTGTCGATATGCATGATGATGAGGCTGTTGGTGACCATGACCAGGATGAACACGCCGAGCATGGTGCCGAGCACGCTGCCGCGCCCGCCGAAGATGCTGGCCCCGCCGAGCACCACCGAGGCGATCACGTCCAGCTCCATGCCGACCATGTCGTGCGGGTTGGCGATCCAGATCATCGAGCCGTGCAGCAACCCGGTGAAGCCGGCCAGCGCGCCGGCGAGCCCGTAGATCACCGTGCGGGTCATGCCGACGCTGAAGCCGACCCGGCGCGCCGCCTCCTCGCCGCCGCCGAGGGCGAAGATGCTGCGGCCGATCAGCGTGTAGCGCAGCAGCAGGTGCACGACGAGCGCCAGGGCGAGGTAGATCAGCACCATCGCCGACAGGCCGGCACGCTGGCCGCCGGAGGTCACCACCAGCAGGTCGGTGCGCGCGAACGCGATCAGGGCTGGCGGCATGCGGTCGATGTTGATCTGGCTGGCGCCGACCGCGCCGAGCAGGAAGCCGCGCACCGCGGTCCCGGTCCCCAGCGTCACGATCAGCGGGATCATGCGCAGCCGGTGCACGAACAGCGCGTTCACCAGGCCGAGCGACAGGCCGATCAGCGTGGCGGCGATGAACGGCAGCACGACGCCGTCATAGCCGAGCGCGATCATGCCCTTGATGGTCAGGTACATCGCCGCGATGGCGAAGGCCGGGAACGAGACGTCGATGCCGCCCGACAGCATCACCACCAGCACGCCGAGGGCGAGGATGCCGGTGATGACGTTGGCGCGCGCCAGGCTGAACAGGTTGGACGCGTCCCAGAAGGCCGGGTTGATGCTGCCGATCACGAGCATCGCCACCACCAGCACGGCACCGACGCCAAGCTCGGGCGTGCGCGCCAGACGCTGTGCCAGGCTGGCCATGCCGACGCCCCTGTCCCTGACCGCCCCGCTCATGCGAGCGCCTTCAGGCGGTCGCCGAGGGCCGTCTCGTCGACGTCGGCAGCCTGCATCTCGGCCACCAGCGCGCCGCGATGCATCACCAGGATGCGGTTGCAGTTGGCGACCATCTCGGGGAGATCGTCCGAGATCATCAGAACGCCGAGCCCGCGCGTGACCGCCAGCTCGCGTATGGTGCGGTGGATGCCCGCCTTCGAGCCGACATCGACGCCGACCGTCGGACCGTTGAGGATCAGCAGGCGGGGATCGCACAGCAGCCAGCGTCCGATCACGACGCGCTGCTGGTTGCCGCCCGAGAGCTGCATCACCGGACGCGCGCCGTCGGGGGTCGCGATCGCCATCCGCCGTATCATCGCGGCTGCCTCGCGAGCGGCGGCGCGCGGGCGGATCAGGCCGAGCCGGCTGAGGCGTGGGAATGACGCGGCGAGGATGTTGCGGTCGATGCTCTGCGGCATGAACAACCCCTCGGTGAGCCGGTCCTCGGGCACGTAGGCGATGCCGACCCCGATCGCCTGCTGGGCGCTCGCCAGCCGGATCTCGCGCCCGTCCAGCCGGACCCGGCCGGCATGGTGCGGCCGCATCCCGAACAGGGCGAGCGCCAGTTCGGTGCGTCCAGAGCCGAGCAGTCCGGAGACGCCGACAATCTCCCCGCGCATCACTCGCAGCGACACCCGATCCAGCTCGCCGGGAACGCTCAGCTCCTCGACCTCGAGCAGCGGTGCCGTCACCCGGTCGTCCGGGGCCCGCCAGCGATAGGGCGCGCCGATGATGTCCGAGCCGGTCATCGCGCGAGTGATGCTGGTCTCGTCGTGATCGCTGGTGCGGCCGGACGCCACCACCGCGCCGTTGCGTATCACCGTGAGCCGCTCGCTGATCTCCAGCATCTCGCGCATCTTGTGGCTGACGAACAGCACCGAGATGCCGCTCGCCCGGATGTCGCGCACGACGGCGAAGAGCCGGTCCACCTCGCGGCCGGTCAACGCCGTGGTGGGCTCGTCCATGATCAGCAGGCGCGGGTCGGCGGTCAGCGCGCGCGCGATCGCGACGAGCTGACGTCCCGCCGTCGTCAGCGTATCGACGCTGGCATCCGGATCGAGTGCCACGCCGAGCCGGCCCAGGGCGGCCGCGGCGTTCTCGCGCATGCGGCGCCAGCGCACCACGCGCCGCTTCTCGCGCAGCTCCGTGCCGAGCGCGAGGTTCTCCGCGACGCTCAAATTCCCGAACAGCGAGAAGTCCTGGTAGATCACCTGAACGCCGTGCGCGATCGCCTCGCGCGGCCCGAGTGCCGCGATGCGCTCGCCGTCGATCAGGATCTCGCCGCGGTCGGGCCGGTTCACGCCCGAGATGATCTTGATCAGCGTCGACTTGCCGGAGCCGTTCTCGCCCGCGAGGCAATGGATCTCGCCGCGGCCGACCGCGAGCGACACGTCGCGCAACGCGTGGACGCCGGCGAAGCTCTTGTCGATCCCGCGCAGGCTGAGCAGGGGCGCGTCCATCGGGAAGCCCGACCCGGACGCCGTTCAGAAGTTGTACTGGCCCATGTTCTGCTTGCTCACCCCGACCCAGCCCTGCCCATAGAGCACGTTGGGACGTGCGGGATCGTTCGCCTTCAGGTCGGTGTAGCCGGTCAGCCCGAGATCCAGCCCGGCCTTGATCGGCTTCTTGCCGAGCGCCATCACGGCCAGGATGTTCATCGCGTAGCCGGCCACCGCCGGGTCCCAGAACTGGATGTAGTCGATATCGCCGTCCTTGAGGTACTGCCCGGCCACCGAGACCAGTCCGGTCCCCGAGAAGAACAGCTTGCCCTTCAGGCCGCGTTCGGCGATCAGCCGCCCGGCGCCGGCCGAGGTCGGCATCGGCGCACCGAGGATGCCGCGCAGATTGGGATAGGTGGTCAGGATCTCCTTGAGCTTGTTGTAGTCGGTGGTGGCATCGTCATAGGTCTCGATGCGCTTGGTGACCTGCGACATCTTCGGAAAGTTTTTCTGCTGGTAGGCGACGGCGCCGTCGATCCACTCGTTCTGCGACTGCGAGGTCAGGCTGCCGACGGTCGCGATATACTTGCCCTCGCCGCCCATCTGGCGCGCGAGCACCTCCATCAGCTTGGCGCCGTAAGCCCGGTTGTCGAACGCCTCGATGTCGTAGTCGGTCGCCTGCAGGTTCGAGGCCTCGTGCGAGATCACCACGATGCCGCGGTCGCGCGCCTTCTGCAGCACCGGCTCGACCGCTTCGACCGAGAACGGAACGATGCAGATCGCATCGACGCCTTGCGAGATCAGGCTCTCGACGATCTGCACCTGTGCCGCGGCATCGGCCTGGCTCGGCCCGACCATCCAGGTATCGTGCCCGGTATCGCCGCCGAACTGCTTGACGCCCACGCGCATGCGGTCGAACCACGCGATGCCGTCAACCTTCACCACCGTCGCGATGGAGTATTTCTTCGTCGCCTTCGCGCTGATGTCCTTGGCCACGCCGCTGGTCTGCACCGCCTGCGTGTCGGCCCGCGCCGCGACCGGGGCGAGCCAGGCGCCGGCCAGGGCCGAGGCGGCCGTCGTCGAGAAGTGCCGGCGTGTCAGTCTGGTCATGATGCGTATTCCCCGTAAGAGCCCGCTTCGCCGCGGCTGCTTCGTCCGCGGCGGCGGCCTCGATTTTTTGGCGCCGTCGGCGTGATAGTCAGTATCAGGTGCCGTCGGCGGCCTCGTTCTCGGTGACGATGGCGATGCCCGAGCTGCTGCCGATGCGGGTGGCGCCGGCCGCCACCATCGCGCGCAGCGCCTCCAGCGTGCGTATGCCGCCCGAAGCCTTGACGCCCATGTCGGGCCCGACCTCGGCGCGCATCAGCGCCACGTCCGCCACCGTGGCGCCGGCGCTGGAAAAGCCCGTCGACGTCTTGACGAAGTCCGCACCGGCGGCCTTGGCGAGGCGGCAGGCGGCGCGCTTCTCCTCGTCGTCGAGCAGGCAGGTCTCGATGATCACCTTGAGCACCGCATCGGGACAGGCGGCGCGCACTGCCGCGATATCGTTGCGGACATAGTCGTGACGACCTTCCTTCAGCGCACCGATGGCGATCACCATGTCGATCTCGGAGGCCCCGTCCGCGATCGCGAGCGCGGTCTCCGCGGCCTTGGCACGGGTGGCGCTGGCGCCGAGCGGAAAGCCGATCACCGAGCAGGTGCGCACGTCGCTGCCGGCGAGTGCCGCGGCGACCAGTGCCGCATGGACCGGATTGACGCAGACGGAACTGAAACGGTGCTGCAAGGCCTCCTCGCAGAAGCGGCCTACCTGCGCCTCGGTGGCGTCCGGCTTGAGAATCGTGTGATCGATCAGGGCGGCCAAGCCATTTACGTCGGTGCTATTCAGGTCGGAATCCGGCTGCGGCATGGTCTCGGTTCCCTCCTCGATCCGTGCGGCCAGGCCGCCGGATTGTTATGCTTCTCACATATGATATGAGCGTCACAGATGCAAGCGGGGCGATCATGATGCCGGGCAAGCAGCAGGCGGAGCCGGCCGGGCTGACGGCAGCGCGCCGGCAGACGCGGCTGAACGCGCTCTCCAGACTGGTCGGGCAGAGCGCGGTCAAGCTCACCGAGGCGGCGCAGGCGCTCGGTGTGTCGTCGATGACCGTCCGGCGCGACCTCGCCGCCGCCGGCGAGACGATGGAGCTGCTCGGCGGCTACATCATCGACCGCGGCGCCTCGACTGGGGCGCGCTACAGCCTGGACGGCGAGATCTCCAGCCACGTGCAGGCCAAGCGCCAGGCCGCCGAGCGTGCCGCGCAGCTCGTCGAGGCCGGCGACACGATCTTCATCGACTGCGGCACGACGTTGCCGCACCTGGTGACGAGCCTGCGACCGGGCCTGAAGCTCACGGTGGTCTGCTACGCGCTCAACATTGCCGACGCCGTAAGCCAGTTGCCGGACAGCAGCCTGTTCCTGCTGGGGGGCGTGTTCCATCCCGCCTCCGCGACCTTCGCCTCGGACGAGGCGCTGCGCAGCCTGCAGCGGATCGGCATCAACAAGGCGTTCCTCTCCGCCGGCGGGCTGCACGACACCCACGGCGCGAGTTGCTCGAACTTCAACGAGGTGGCGGTCAAGCGGGCGGTGCTCAGACAGGCGGAGCACAGCTTCCTCGTGATCGACAGCAGCAAGCTCGGCCGGCTGAAGCCCGCGCATTTTGCCGCACCCGGCAGCTTCGAGCGCGTGATAACCGAGTTAGGATGATCTCGGTGCAGCCGGGCGCGCCGACCGCCCCCGAGAGAAGGTTCCTAGCGTGATCGACCCGTTCCTGATCCATGCCGCCCTGATGATGGCGGCCTGGCTCGTGCTCCTGCCCGCGGGCGCCGCGGTCGCGCGCTTCCGCAAGGTCACCGCCCGCCAGGACTGGCCGCGCGTCGTCGACAACCAGCTCTGGTGGTGGCTGCACCGTATCCTGCAATATGGCGGGGTCGCGACGGCGCTGGCCGGCCTCGCCGTCGCCTGGCGCGCCGCCGGCGGGCTGGATACCGGCTTGCTGCACGTCCAGGCCGGCCTCGTCCTCCTCGCGCTCGCCGGGCTGCAGATCGCCAGCAGCTGGCTCCGCGGCGGCAAGGGCGGTCCGACCGGCGCCGGCGCGGACCCGCGGCGTCCGGAGACCTGGCGCGGCGACCATTACGACATGACCCTGCGGCGGCGGCTGTTCGAGCGCTGGCACAAGTCGGCCGGGTGGGCCTGCATCCTGGGAGCACCCGTCGTGGTGGCGCTCGGGCTGAGCCTCTATGGCTGGCCATGGCTGTGGTCCGGTCTCGCCCTGGCGCTCGTGCTCATGCAGGCTGCCGCGATCGCGCTGCTGGCGCGCACCTCGCGCCGGATCGGCACCTACCAGGCGATCTGGGGTCCGGACCCGGTCCATCCCGGCAACCGCCGCAGGCAAGGCTGATCCGCAACCCGGGCTACGCCTCGCGCGCGCTGCTGATCAGGCCGGAGCGCTCCATGCGCTGGCGGGACAGCGCGATGCCGTCGGTCACCGCGATCGCCGCCTGCAGCGCGCGGATGCCGGCCTGCGCGTCGACCATCACCGGCGCCGCGTCGAGGCATGCCGCGACGAAGGCGGTGTGTTCGGCCGCGAGGGTGTCGTGCTCGTCCCAGGTCACCACCTCGCGCCGGAAGCCGCCGGTGCCGGGCAGCACCATGCCGCGCTCGCGGCCGATCATGGTCAGCTCGCGCGCAACGAAGTCGGCGGACAGGTAGCCCTCCTCCGAGAACAGGCGCATGCGCCGCTCGGTCTTGAGCGAGATGCGGCTGGCGGTGATGGTCGCGACGCACCCGTTGACGAAGCGCACCCGCGCGTTGGCGATGTCCTCGTGCGCGCTGCTGACCGCGCTGCCGAGGGCGTCCACGCTCTCGATCGGGCTGTCCACGATGGCCAGCACGAGGTCGAGATCGTGGATCATCAGGTCGAGGATCACCGAGACGTCGGTGCCGCGCGGCTTGAACGGCGCCAGCCGCGTCGCCTCGATATAGAGCGGGCGGGTGATCCGGCGGGTGATCGCCTCGTGCTCGGCGGAGAAGCGCAGCAGGTGGCCGACCTGCAGCACCCGTCCGGCCTCGGTCGCGAGGGCCGCAAGCCGGTGCGCCTGCGCCAGGCTGGAAGCGATCGGCTTCTCGATCAGCACGTGCCGCCCGGCACGCAGCGCCGCCTCGGCGAGGTGGAAGTGCGCCTCCGCGGGTGCTGCCACGATGAGCGCGTCGCAGGCATCGAGCAGGTCGGCCAGCCCGAGCACCGGAGCGCCGCCCGCCTCCGCCGCCACCTGCGCCGCACGGGCCTGGTCGGGATCGTGGATGCCCGCGAGCACGGCGCGCGAGGCGGAGGCGACCTTCAGCGCGTGGAAGCGGCCGAAATACCCGGCGCCGGCGATGCCGATCCGCAGGCGCGGCCCGGACCCATCCACCGGCATGTCGGGGCGCTGCTTCCGGCTGAACAGTCCGAGTGCCATGAACGCCCTATACCTTACTGCTTCGACCCCTGCGTAGCAGGAGCGCGCCCGCGTGGCAGGAGAAGTTGCATCCGGAGAAGCACGTCGTCATGTTCCCCCCGGTCACGGAGCTTCAATCCAAGCATGATGTACTACAGCCGCGCGAAGACGGCCTCGGTCCTGGGCGTCTGCCTGGTCGGCCTGCTGCTTTGCCTGCCGAACTTCCTGTCCTCGCCCTCGCGCAGCCTGCCGTGGCGGCAGATCCACCTCGGCCTGGACCTGCGCGGCGGGTCCTACCTGCTGTTGCAGGTCGACGTGCCGACGATCACCCGCGAGCGGCTGGAGGGGCTGACCGACGAGGTGCGCCAGGCCCTGCTCGCCGCCGGGCTGGGCTATCGCAACCTCAGCGTCGAGACCGCCGGCCGCAGCGTTGCCTTCACGCCGCGCGACGCCTCCGAGCGTGCGCGCGACCTGTCAGTGCTGCGCGCGCTGCCGATGTCCGCCCCCGGCGAGTTCACGGTGGCCGAGCGGCCCGACGGCAGCATCGCGCTCACCCTGTCGGCGGCGGCGATGCGCGACCGCGCGCGCGACGCGGTCACGCAGTCGATCGAGATCGTGCGCCGGCGCATCGATGCGACCGGCGCGGTCGATCCCGGCATCACGCGCCAGGGCGACGACCGCATCGTGGTGCAGCTTCCCGGCATCAGCGACCCGAACCACGTCAAGCAGCTGCTCGGCACCACCGCCAAGATGACCTTCCACCTGGTCGATGAGAATGCCGACGTCCGCGGCCTGCCGCCGCCGACCGACGTCTTCCTGCCGAGGCAGGAGGATCCGAAGCAGAAGGTCGCGGTATTCCGCCACGTCGACGTGGACGGGGCCGACCTGACCAACGCCGCTGCCGGGCAGGACAGCCAGAGCGGCCAGTGGGACGTCGACTTCACCTTCAATGGCGCCGGCGGACGCAAGTTCGGCGACGTGACCCGCGCCAATGTCGGGCACCGGCTTGCCATCGTGCTCGACAACAAGGTGATCAGCGACCCGGTGATCCAGACGGTGATCGCCGGCGGCAGGGGCCAGATCACCGGCGCCTACACCCCGCAGCAGGCGACCGACCTGGCGCTGCTGCTGCGTGCCGGCGCACTGCCGGCGCCGCTCACGGTGATCGAGGAGCGCTCGATCGGGCCGTCGCTGGGAGCAGACTCGATCCGGGCCGGCGCGATCAGCCTGCTGGTCGGCTTCATCCTGGTGAACGTCTTCATGGGGCTGTTCTACGGACTGTTCGGCTGGTACGCGAACCTCGCCCTGCTCGCCAACCTGATGCTGATCCTCGCCGCGCTGTCGCTGTTCCAGGCGACGCTGACGCTGCCCGGGATGGCGGGGATGCTGCTCACCCTCGGTATGGCGGTGGATGCCAACATCCTGATCAACGAGCGCATACGCGAGGAGGTCAAGCGCGGACGCACGCCGCTGGCGGCGATGCAGGCCGGCTTCGAGCGCGCCACCGGCACCATCCTGGATAGCAACGCGACCGCGCTGCTGGCCCACGTGATGCTGTTCGTGTTCGGCACCGGGCCGGTGCGCGGCTTCGCGCTGACCATCACCATCGGCATCGTCACCACCCTGTTCACCACGCTGCTGCTCTCGCGCATGCTGATGGTGCGCTGGTATGCCGTCACGCGCCCCTCGCTGCTGCCAGTTTGAGGCCTCCGATGCCTGCACAGTCCAAGGCCATGCGCCCGCTGCTCCGCTTCGTGCGCGACGACACCAGGATTAACTTCATGCGCGGCCGGTTCATCGGCCTCGCCACCTCCGCCTTCCTATCGCTGGCTTCGATCGGCCTGTTCTTCTATCCCGGGCTCTCGCTCGGGATCGACTTCAAGGGCGGCATCGTGGTGGAGGCGCGCACCCATGGGCCCGCCGACTTCGATGCGATCCACGCGGCATTGCGGGCGCAGCACGTGCCGGGAGCCGGCCTGCAGCGGTTCGGCGCCGCCGACGACGTGCTGATCCGGCTGGACCCGCCTGCGGGCGGCGGCACCGGCAGCGAGGCCGCGACGCAGTCACTGGTCGACCGGGTCCGCACCGCGCTGGCGAGTTCGCAGCCAGGTGCGCAGGTGCTGCGCGCCGATGCGGTCGGCGCCTCGGTATCCTCCGAGCTGTTCCGCAACGGCCTGCTTGCGCTCGGGCTCAGCCTGCTGATGATCCTGGCCTATATCTGGATCCGCTTCGAGTGGGAGTTCGCGGTCAGCGCGGTCATCACCCTGGTGCTGGACCTGACCAAGACCATCGGTTTCCTCGCCATCACCCGCTTCGAGTTCGACCTGGTGATGGTGGCGGCCCTGCTGACCATCCTGGGCTACTCGACCAACGACAAGGTGGTCGTCTACGACCGGGTGCGCGAGAACCTGCGCAAGTATCGCTCGATGGACCTGCGCTCGCTGATCGACCTGTCCATCAACGAGACGCTGAACCGCACCCTCGGCACCTCCTCGACGGTGTTCCTCGCCGCCCTGCCGCTGGCGATCTTCGGCGGCGCGACCCTGTCCGGGTTCGCCTGCGTGATGCTGTTCGGCATTGTCGTCGGGACGTCGTCGTCAATCTTCATCGCCGCGCCGCTGCTGTTGCTGCTCGGCGAGAAGCGTCTGCGCCGCGATGCCCAGGCGGCGCCGAAGCGCTGACCGTCACGAAGCGATCTCGATCCAAGCAGTGCCGCCTTAGGCTGACAACCTGATCAATATATTGATCAGGTTGTCAGCCCAGCAGTCTGTCGGAGTGAGGCGGGAGGGCAAGCTCGTCGGCCAAAGCAAATTCGGTGGTAAGGAGCCCATTTGTGCCACATCCGAAGCGCCATGGCGGGTCGAGCGTGTTTTATTCGGCT
>JAABUX010007246.1_pt1 | contig 13073 bp, 14 predicted proteins | sample 5561851 | NCBI WGS metagenome assembly JAABUX01 (sample SAMN10711883, study PRJNA513361) | rock metagenome | isolation source: Antarctica rocks | place: Antarctica: Victoria Land, Richard Nunatak red sandstone | collected 2016-01-03 | reverse complement strand
TCCGGGTCCGTGCTGAACTTGAACCCCGTGACCCGGTGCGGCTGAATATTCCACTTCCGCCAGATCCGCGCCACGCTGGCAAACGAGATGCCCAGCTCCGCGGCCAGGAACCGGGCCGACCAGTGCGTGATGCCCAGCCGCTCCGGCGGACGGCCCTCATCGGACAGCGTCGCGGCCACCACGTGAATCTCGTCGATCACCGCGGCGCGCCCGGACCGCGGCTCATCCGCCAAAGCGGCGACACCGCCCCGCGCATACCGCTCCCGCCAGCCGATCACCGTCGGCCGCGACACCCCGGTCACCCGGGCGATCTGCGCGTTCGGCACCCCGTCCGCGGCCAGCAGAACTATCCGCGCCCGCTTCGCCAGGCCCGACGGCACGCTCGGCAGCCGCGCCAGCTCACCCAGCCGGGCCCAGTCACCCTCACGCAAAGCAAGCGCAGGAGCTACAGACATGCTCCATTGTCCCGCGCATCACACCATAAATCAACTTACAACACGCGACACTAGTGGTCCCAGCCCAGCGAGCATTGCCAGCGTGGAATCAGAGGGAAAGACATACGCGTAGTGCTGAGCCAACATCAACAGCACGTCCTCGCCATCGGCTGCCGAATCAGGAAGACAGCCGTTATCGAGCGTCTCAAGCGACCGGCTGAATTGATCGTCTCGCATGCGTGCCTCCCGCCAGCAATTGTAGCTAACGCTGGGGCGGAATCCGGCATGGAAGAGCGGCGTACGTAGGTATTTACCAAGCGTCAGCGGTGTGACGTGATCTTGCGGGTTTGCGGGTCAGGCTGGTTCGAGTCTGGCCGGAGCCAGGCGTGGCCGTTGAACAGGTTGCGGAGGGCGTCGAGTTTGCTGATGCCCCATTTGCTGGCGGTGGGACACGCAGGACTGGACGAGGGCGAAGTCGGCGAGTCTCTGGAAGGTCCGCAAGCAACCTCCGGAGCTGCGCTGCTGGACCTGGCGGCCCCGGCCGGATCGTCCGCCCGGCATCATTTCGTGAAGACGTCCAGGTCGGGACGAGTGGTGAACCGCAAGACCGTGTCTGCGGCAAAATACCGTCGAAACCTTGTGCCACAGTGCGAAGCGGTCTATCCTCTACTGAAACGCTAGCATGTCAGCTTGCCGATGGCTGTAGCGCGAGCAGAAGGATCTGATGGCTGTGTCGGCTCTTGTCACGATGTCGCACTCACCCTTGATGGGCTTCATCGAGCCCGCACCTGAGACCCGCAAGCGCGTCAACGCGGCCTTGGACGGAGCTCGCACGTTCATCGCCGACTTCGACCCGGAGCTGGTCGTGCTGTTCGGCCCCGATCACTACAACGGCTTCTTCTACGACATGATGCCGTCGTTCTGCATAGGCGCTGCTGCGGAGTCGATCGGCGACTACGACACGACCGCCGGTCCGCTGCCGGTTGATCACGACGCCGCACGGCTGCTTGTCCGAGCTGCCCTCAACGCTGAAATCGACGTGACCCTGTCCGAGCGGATGTACGTCGACCACGGATTCGCGCAACCGCTTGAAGTGCTTTTCGGCAGCCTGAGCAGGGTCCCGGTCGTACCGGTGTTCATCAACTGCGTTGCGCAGCCGCTTGGCCCGGCCCGGCGGGCCCGCCTGCTCGGATCCGCGATCGGCTCAGCCGCGGCCATGCTGGACCGGCGGGTGATGTTCCTGGGATCGGGCGGGCTGTCCCATGATCCACCGGTGCCGACTTTTGAAGGCGCTGCGCCGGAAGTCGCAGCGTCACTTATCTCTGCGGGGCGGCGGCTCACACCTGAGCAGCGTGCGGCCCGGCAGATGCGTGTCATCCAGGCCGGCCGCGACGGCGCGGCCGGTGAATCGACGATGCAGCCGCTGAATCCGGACTGGGACCGCAACCTGCTCACCGTCCTCGCCTCCGGCCAGCTGGAGCAGATCGATACGTGGACCACAGAATGGTTCACCGAGCAGGCTGGCCATTCCTCGCACGAGACCCGCACCTCGATCGCGGCTTACGCCGCGCTCGCGGCGACCGGCCCGTACGAGGTTGCGTCCTCGTTCTATGAGCCCATCCCGGACTGGATCGCTGGATTCGCCGTAACCACCGCGCGGCCCGTGCCGCCGGCCTGACCCGACCACCCACCTATCCCGGGCCAGCCCGGGAGCAAAGGAGCGCGGCAATGGACTTCTGCATCGGCACGTGCGCGAAGATCGACCAGGTCGGCCTCGTCAAGCAAGCCGAGTACCTGGGCGTCACCCACTTCGGCGTGGGCGAGGGCCCGCTCCTGTTCTCCGACCCCTACCAGCAGCTGGCGCTCGCGTCCCAGGTGACGTCAACGATCAACCTGGGCACCATGGTCACCAACCCGTTGACCCGGATCGCGCCGGTGACCGCAAACTCCATCGCCACCCTGAACCACCTCGCGCCGGGACGCACGTTCCTCGGCATCGGCACGGCCAACAATGCGCTGCGGTCGATGGGCAACCGGCCTGCCACGATCAGGGAGCTCACCGACGCGGTGGAGGTGTCGCGCGGCCTGCTCCGGGGCGAGCGGGTCACGCACCGGTGGCACGGGCAGGAGACCGAGATCGAATTCCTGGACCCCAATGGCCTGTGGTACGACATCCACGACGTCCCGGTCTGGATGGCCTGCGGCGGGCCGCGCGGGCTCAAGGCAGCGGCCGCGCTCGCCGACGCCGTTATCTACTGCCTGGGCCCGCAGCCGGACATGATCGGCCTCGTCAAGCGTGAGCTCGACAAGGCCGTGGCCGATGCTGGCCGCCCGGCAGGATCGGTCAAGCTCATCTCGCTGAGCTGGTTCTACCAGCTGCGCAACGGCGAGACCTGGGAGGACGCGATCACCCAGGGGTTCGGTTCTGGGCCGATCTCCTCGTGCCTGACCAACGTGGGGTTCATGCACGAGCACATCGACGAGCTCGGCGCACCGATCGTCGAGGCTTCCACCCAGGCCGCGATGGCCTACCTCGGGGACCCCAATTCACCGGACCAGCCGCACTACCTGGAGACCTGGGCCAAGTACCTGCGCGGCCTGGACCCGGCGCACGAGCCGCTCATCACCAAGGAACTCGTCGACTACTGGTGCATGTACGGCGGCCCGGACGACGTCGCTGAGCAGACCCAGCTGATGCTGGACTCCGGCGTCGACCTGGTCAGCGTGTTCCTGTCCAACCCGTTCACCGCAGAACGCGATGTCAATGACATCGGCACCTCTATCCTCGCCCGCGCCTGACCAGCAGCCAGCATCATCAAGGAGACCGTCATGGAGCTGAACCCGGCTACCACCGCCGTCATCGTCGTGCACATGCAGAAAGACGTCGTCAACGCCGGCGGTGCGTTCGGGGGCTTCTTCGCCGCCCAGGCCGCCGAACGCGATGTCGTCGGTATCACTGGCAAGCTGCTCGAAACCGCCCGCGCTGCCGGCGTCACTGTCGTTTACACCCGCGTCGCCTGGCAGTCAGGCCTGGCCGATCTCGTCGTTAATTCCCCCATACTCGGCATCGTCCAGCAGTCCGGCTGCCTGGTCGAGGGCAGCGACAAGGCCCAGATCCTGCCCGAGCTCACCCCTCAGGACGGCGACCTGGTCGTCACCCACAAGCGTGTCGGCGGCTTCTCGTCCAGTCAGCTCGACACTTTGCTGCGCTCGCGGGGTATCGGCACGGTCCTGTTCATGGGCGTGGCCACGAACTTCTCCGTGGAAGGCACCGCACGGCAGGCATCGGACCTGGGCTACCGCACCATGATCGTCGCCGACGCGTGCAGCGCCGCCGATCCCGCTGCCCACGACGCCTCGATCGCCTCCCTCGGGCTGCTGGCCGAGATCACATCCAGCGCTGACGTCGTCGGTGCCCTCGCCCATGCCTCAGCCACCGGGTGACCGCATGACGGACACCGCAGCGCGCGCGCCCGCCGGGCCTGTCGCATCGCAGGCAAGCCACCGTGATGTGCCAGTGTGGATCGCGCTATCCGCAACCCCGCACGTAGTCGACTACGTCCAGGTCGGGCCGTGGCGCACCCGCGTCCTGACGGCCGGCCCAGCCGACGGTGAACCCCTCGTGCTCATGTCGGGCGTTGGCGGCCACCTCGAGGCCTACGCCCACAACATCCGCGCATTCGCCGAGAGGTTCCGGGTAATCGCCTACGACTTCCCCGGCCATGGCTATACCACGCACGCCACTGCCGATCTGGAGCTGCCCGATTACATTGGGCATCTCGCCGGGCTGCTGGACACTCTGGGTATCGGCCAGGCGAATCTCAACGGGGAATCGCTCGGCGGCTGGGTCGCGGTCAAATTCGCGGCGGCGCACCCGGACCGGGCGCTGCGCCTGGTGCTGAACACGCCCGGGGGCACGATGGCGCGCCCGGAGGTGATGGACCGCATCCGCAGCCTGTCCCAGGCCGCCGCTGATGACCCCAGCGAGGAGCGGATCCGCGCCCGGCTGGAGTGGCTGATGGCTGACCCGAAGACTGTCACCGATGAACTCGTCGCCATCCGCCAGACCATTTACGCCCAGCCCGGCTTCGCCGAGTCCATGCGCCACATCATGTGCCTGCAAGATCCCGACGTGCGCCGCCGCAACCTCATCACCGATAAGGAGCTCGGCGCTGTCCCGCACGGGGCGCTGGTGGTCTGGACCTCCAATGACCCGTCCGGGCCGGCTGCCGCCGGGATGGACATGGCTAGCAAGATCCCCGGCGGCCGGTTCGAGCACATCACCGACGCCGGCCATTGGCCGCAGTGGGAACAGCGCGATGTGTTCAACCGGCTCGTGCTCGGCTTCCTGACCGGGGAGAAGTCCTGACCAGCGCACGTGTTCCCATCCTTGACGCCGGCGCCGCGCGCGCCGTTCACCGCCTGACCGCCGCGCAGGCCGGCCGCGCGCCGTGTGCTCCAATCCGCGACCTGCTGCCACCCGGCGACCTCGGCACCGCCTACGCCGTGCAGTCCGCGATTATCAAGGCCCGCACGGATGCAGGCGCCCGTCCCGTCGGGCGGAAAATCGGCCTGACCAACCCCAAGGTCCAGGCTCAGCTCGGGGTAGACCAGCCTGACTTCGGGGTCCTGCTCGATGACATGGCCTGCCCGCACGGCGAGCACGTCGACATCAGCCGGCTTCTGCAGCCCAGGATCGAGGCCGAGATCGCATTCGTGCTGGCCGCCGACCTTGACCAGCCCGACATCACCGGGGCCGACGTGCTCGCCGCTACCGGCTACATCGTCGCCGCCCTGGAGATCGTCGACAGCCGCATCGCCGACTGGGATATCAGCATCGTCGACACGATCGCCGATAACGGCTCGTCCGGCCTGTTCGTACTCGGCACCGAGCCCGTGGCGGCCGGCGGGCTCGACCTCAGTGCCGTTGCGATGACAATGCGCAGCGGGAACGAGACCGTGTCGGCCGGAACAGGCGCGGACTGCCTCGGTAACCCGTTGACCGCGGTCGCGTGGCTGGCCCACACCGCACGCGGCTACGGTGCCCCGCTCCGTGCCCGCGACGTCATCTTGTCGGGGGCTCTCGGGCCTATGGTCGCAGTCGCACCAGGGTCATCGTTCGCAGCCAGCATCACCGGCGTCGGCAGCGTCAGCGCGACCTTCACCAGCAGACCCGCTTCGCCCGCGAGGAGCAGCGCATGAGCAAGACGAAAGTCGCCATCATCGGCTCCGGGAACATCGGCACCGACCTGATGATCAAGATCCTCAGGCTGTCAGAACATCTTGAGGTCGGTGCCATGGTGGGCATCGACCCCGACTCCGACGGCCTGGCCCGCGCACGGCGCCTGGGCGTCCGGACCACAGCCGGCGGAGTCGGCGGGCTCATCGCGATGGACAGCTTTGACGACATCCGCATCGTTTTCGACGCGACATCGGCCCGGGCTCACATCGCGAACGCGCGGGCTCTCGCCCCGCACGGCAGGCAGCTCATCGACCTCACCCCGGCTGCGATCGGCCCGTACACCGTTCCAGCCGTTAATCTCCGGCAGCACCTGGACGCCCCGAACGTCAACATGGTCACCTGCGGCGGGCAGGCGACCATCCCGATCGTCGCCGCCGTCAACCGCGTCACCCCGGTCCACTACGGCGAAATTGTCGCCTCCATTGCGTCCAAGTCCGCCGGGCCCGGCACACGGGCGAACATCGACGAGTTCACCGAGACCACTAAGGCAGCGATCGAGCAGGTCGGCGGTGCGGCCGCCGGCAAGGCCATTATCGTGCTCAATCCAGCCGACCCGCCGCTGATCATGCGCGACACCGTCCTGTGCCTCACCGACCAGCTCGATGCCGGCACTCAGCAAAAGGTGCGCACCTCGGTTGAGCAGATGGTCTCCGACGTCGCCGCCTACGTACCCGGTTACCGGCTCAAGCAGCAGGTCCAGTTCAGCGAGCTCACAGCCAGCGACAGCACCCGCACCCTCAATCCCGCCCTGCCCGCGGCTGACCGTACCCAGGTCAGCGTGTTCCTCGAGGTCGAAGGCGCCGCGCACTACCTGCCCGCCTACGCCGGCAACCTCGACATCATGACCTCAGCTGCCCTGCGCGTGGCCGAGAATCTCGCCGCCGCTGCCAATCGCCCCGGAACCCATCCCGCGGAGGCCACCCGATGACCGCACCCCCCGCCCCCGCTGACACCGCAAGAACGAGCACACCGCCGCCGGGCCCGAAGGTGTTCATCCAGGACGTAACCCTTCGGGACGGCATGCATGCCGTACGGCACCGCTACACGATCGAGCAGGTCACGGCCATCGCAGCGGCCCTGGACGCCGCCGGTGTCGACGCGATCGAGATCGCGCACGGCGACGGCCTGGCCGGGGCGAGCCTCACCTACGGGCCAGGCGCTCACACCGATACAGAATGGATCGGTGCCGTCGCTGCGGTCGTGCAGAATGCCCGGCTGACCACACTGCTGCTGCCCGGCATCGGGACCATCGAGAACCTGGAACGGGCCTACGACCTTGGCGTGACATCCGTCCGCGTCGCCACCCACGCCACCGAAGGCGACATCGCTGCCCAGCACATCGCGAAGGCCCGCGACCTCGGGATGGACGTATCCGGGTTCCTGATGATGAGCCATATGGCCCCCGCTGCCGAACTGGCCGCCCAGGCCCGGCTGATGGAGTCCTACGGTGCGCACTGCGTCTATGTGACCGACTCCGGCGGGCGGCTGACCATGGACGGTGTCCGTGACCGGGTCCGCGCCTACCAGGATGTCCTTGACCCCGCTACGGAGCTGGGCATCCACGCCCACCAGAACCTTTCCCTGGCTGTAGCGAACTCCGTCGTCGCCGTCGAGAACGGTGTCACCCGGGTCGACGCCTCGCTGGCCGGAATGGGCGCCGGGGCGGGCAACTGCCCCATCGAGCCGCTGATCGCAGTCGCGAACCTCCAGGGCTGGCAGCACCGCTGCAACCTGTTCGCCCTGCAGGACGCGGCCGATGACCTGGTCCGGCCGCTTCAGGACCGGCCGGTCCAGGTCGACCGCGAGACTCTCACCCTGGGCTACGCCGGAGTGTACTCCAGCTTCCTGCGCCACGCCGAGCGGGCGGCGGTGACCTACGGGATCGACACCCGCGACATTCTCGTCGAGGTCGGCCGCCGCGGCCTCGTCGGCGGCCAGGAAGACATGATCGTCGATGTCGCACTCGACCTCGTCAGCCGCCGGGATAGCGCACTTAGCATGGCATCAGCAACGGCAGGAGCGGCGACATGAGCGCGCCGGAGGAATCAGCGGTGACGCCCGGCGAGCATTTCGACGCTGATGTGCTTGTTGTCGGCACCGGTCCCACGGGAGCCGCAGCCGCCCTGGCACTGGCCACCTACGGGGTGAACATCCGGGTGGCGACGAAATGGAACTGGCTCGCGAACAGTCCCCGAGCGCACATCACCAACCAGCGGACCCTGGAGGTTCTGCGCGACCTGGGTGTCGAGGCTGAAGCGACCTCGGTCGGCACCCCGTGGAACCTGATGGGCGACACCATGTTCACCACCAGCCTGGCCGGGAAGGAGGTCGCCCGCCTGCGCACCTGGGGCACCGGCGAGAACCGCATCGGTGACTACCTGCGGGGCAGCCCCTGCCCGCTGCTGGACATCCCGCAGCCTTACATGGAACCGGTGCTGGTGAAGAACGCCGCCGCCCGCGGCGCCGACATCGCCTTCAACACGGAATACCTGTCCCACACCCAGGACGCCACCAGCGTCACCTCGACGCTGCGGGACCGGCTGACCGGGCGCGATTACACCGTCCGGAGCCGTTTCCTGGTCGGGGCCGACGGGGCCCGGTCCCGCATCGTCGAAGAACTGGGCCTGCCCGTTAGAGGCACGATGGGCCGCGCCGCGACGATCTACACCCTGTTCAGAGCCGACCTGGCCAAATACGTCGCGCACCGCCCCAGCATCCTGCACTGGATCATGACCCCCGGCGCAGGCTACGGCGAGATCGGCATGGGCACCTTCCGCTGCGTTCGCCCCTGGACCGAATGGATAGCCGGCTGGGGCTATGACATCAACGGGCCCGAGCCCGACCTGCGCCCGGAAGCTGTGCTGCCCCGCATCCGGGAAATGATCGGCGACCCAGATCTCGAGGTGGAGATCGAGACCGTCACTACCTGGCAGATCAACCAGGCCTGGGCCACTCGCTACTCCTCCGGGCGGGTCTTCTGCGGCGGCGACGCCGTGCACCGCCATCCACCATCTAGCGGCCTGGGGTCCAACACCTCCATCCAGGACGCCTTCAACCTGGCCTGGAAACTCGCCTACGTCATCAAGGGCTGGGCGGGCGCCGGCCTGCTCGATTCCTATTCCGACGAGCGTGCCCCTGTCGGGGCGCAAGTGGTCGCCCGCGCGAACCAGTCCCGCATCGACTACGGCCCGATCAACGAGGCATTCCGCACCACCGGTGAAGCTGACCCGGTCGGCGCTGGGCTCGCAAAACTAGTGGACCCGAGCCCTGCGGGGGTAGCCGCCCGGGAAGCACTCGCTGCGGCTATCGAGTGGAAGAACACCGAATTCAACGCCCAGGGCACTGAACTCAACCAGCGCTACCAGTCCAGCGCCGTCATCCCCGACCCCGCCGCGGGTGCGGAAGTATTCGCCCGGGACAGGGGCCTGTACCTGCAGGTGACCACCCGCCCGGGCGCCAAGATCCCCCACGTATGGCTCGTCGATGAAGGCGGCCGCAAGATCTCCACCCTGGATGTCACCGGGAAAGGCGGCTTCTGCCTCGTCACAGGGCTGGCCGGCCAGGCATGGGCCGCCGCCGCTGACAAACTTGACCTCCCCTACCTGACCACCGCCGTCATTGGCGCGGCAGCCACCGCAGACCCCTACCACGACTGGTACCGGGCCCGGGAGATCGAGGAAGCCGGCGCCCTCCTAATCCGCCCAGACGGATACGTCGCATGGCGGCATGCGGCCGCCGTCTGGGACGACGAGGAGGCCGCTCACCTCCTGCAGGAGGCCATCAGCACCCTGCTGGCACTCTGACGCACCGCCATGCTGATCACGCCGGGTCATGCGACTTTTTGGCCAGGCACGCAGAAGGCACTGTGCCCTTCGGCAATGCCGGATGACTCGATGACGAGCTGGCACGCTAGCATTTAAGCTGGTCAGGCCGAAGCCAACCGCAACTCAAGAGGCCGAACGAGGACTCGGCGGACCCCTTGGTGCCAGTCACGGCCCGGCCATGAGTCACGGGAGGTGCGATGCGTCGCAAGATCGCGGTGCCAGATGCACCGGTCGGGCTTACACGATGACTTCCGCCGCCTGGCAAGGGCACCCGAGCCCACCAACGGGCGTGCGGCCTGCGGCCGCGTCCTCCGGCAAGCGCCTGGCACCGCTGATCTACGATCTCCTCAAGGACCGCCTCCTCGAGGGCACGTACCACGCCGGCGAGCGGCTGCCGGTGGAAGCACTCAAGACTGAGTTCGGTGTGTCGAAGCAGCCGGTCATGGACGCGCTGCGGCGGCTAGCATCCGACCGGCTTGTCGACATCATCCCGCAGGTCGGCTGCCGCGTCCCGGTTTATGCGCCGCAGGACGTCACCGACTTCTTCGCCGTTTTCGGCGGAATGGAGGGTGCCGTCGCCGGAGTGGCCGCGCTGCGGAACACCGCCGGCCAGCTCGATGAGCTCATCGAGGTAAACGCCGGCATCAGTGCTCTCGCAGACGACCCGGACCCGTCAGTGCGCGCGCACCAGTACCGGATCCTCAACCGGCAGTTCCATGCGATCGTGCACACGATGGCTCACTCGCCGGTCGTTGCGGAGATCAGCCGGCGCATGTGGGACATGTCCGACCTGCTTATCAACACCAGCGGTGTTCCCCAGCCGCTGGCGTCCGCCGTGTCTGACCGTTATGACGATCATGAGCAGATCATCACGGCGCTTCGCGATCGTGACCAGGCCCGCGCCAGGGCTGAGATGGAGGCCCACATCGTCGGGACTGTCGCGCTTATCCACGCCGAGGCCCAGACTGCCGCCACCGGAAATTGAGCAAGGCTCACGCGGAAAGCGCGGGCAGGAGCCGCATCCCAGGGAACTGCCCGCTCTCGGGAAGGCTGTCTGCCCCCGCGGGACCGCGCGATCGCCGACTCCGCACGGCTGCGTTCCCGCGGGTGGCGTTGGATTACGGGCAGGTCTCGTGGACCTTCTCGGCGACAGCGCGCGCTGCGTCGTGGCTGAGCGCCGGGGCGTGGACATCGAGCTCGACGGACAGGCCGAACCCGCCGCCGGCCAGGCTGCCGATCGCGACGCTGGCGGACACCGCGGATCCGTCGGTGGTCGGTGTGCCGGGGCCGGTCGTACTCGAGCGTGAAGATCATCGGGTTGCCGGCCCGGGGGAAGCGGATCCCGTCCCCCGAACGGAAACGCTCGTGATCACTCGCGACGGTGCGGCACAGCTCGTGGCTCGCGACCACCCACAGACCGCCGTTCCGCTCGGACCACGCGATCCCGCCCGCGCTCCGGACCTGCTCGAAGAGCTCGGGATCGCCGAAGAGCAATCCCTGGTCGGTCGAGTCGAAGTTGACGACGGGCACCTGATCGGTCATTCAGGCTCCTCATCTGGCATGCTAGCGCGTCAAAGCACTAGTCGCGGCCGCCGGACGAGGCAAGGGTCGTGGGCGATCCCGTGTGAGACACGTCGCCGATCGTCAGGCCGATCTCGTCGGCCACCCGGACGACCCTCCGCATCGGTCACATCACGGGCGGGGGACTGCCCCGGGTCTGTCAAGGCGGCGGGCGTCACCCTCCCGCGTGCGTGCCCGCTGTTTCCGGAGGTGGTACTGGCCCCGCAGGCACTGGCCCCGGCATCCGAGCCGCCATTCGTGCGGCAACCTGCCGATTGACGTTAACAGCACGCCGATGCAGCTGGCAAGATAGAACCGGCATGATCGACGGTAAGCACTGCTGCAGCCCTGCGACCCGGCCCGCTGCGCGGATAACTCCCCTGCCGCAATGCTGGGTCCATCTACGATTAAGCAAATGACGCGGGCGCACGCGTCATGCCGCGGCAGCGGCCGCGTTTAGCCAGGACTCGGCCAAGACCAAGCCGCAGACAGTAAGCGGTAGCGCATCAGTTTGCGGGCGCACTGTCCTACTCGTGTGCTACTATTCGGTCATGGCAGTTCGCAAGAAGCGTTCCATCTCGATACCCCCCGAGCTCGATTCCGAGATAGCCGCCGCCGCAGAGCAGGCGGGGATGAGCTACAGCGCCTGGCTGGCCGACACCGCGCGGAAGGAATTCACCATCCGGGCGGGCCTGGCTGCCGTCAGGCAGTTCGAGCATGATCACGGTGCGTTCAGCGCCGCCGAGACTGCCGATGCCGACGAGTGGGCCGCCCAGGCGGTCCAACGGGGCGGCCAGGCCATGGCCGGTTCCGGGCACAGGAATGCCTGATGGGCGTCACCTACGACACCGGCGCGCTTATCGCCGCAGACCGAGGCGAGCGCCGCATGTGGGCCCGCCACCGCGCCTTGCTGCTGCGGCGCGTTGTGCCCGTCGTCCCAGCGCCTGTCGTGGCCCAGTCCTGGCGCGGAACCAGCCGCCAGGCGCTCCTCGCACGCCTGCTGACCGGATGCGGCGTCGAGGTACTTGATGACCGCCAGGCCCGGTCCGTAGGCTCCCTCGCGGCCCGCGCCGCCATCACGGACATCGTCGACGCCTGCGTTGTCGAGGGAGCCTTGCGCCGCCGGGACCTGGTCATCAGCACCGACCAAGGCGACCTGCAGCACATCGCCGCCGCGACCAGCCATCGCCTGGAAATTGACCATCCTTAGCCCTGGTTTTTTGCGGGGGCTCGACGGCTGAGCGGCGCGCCTGAGTGGAAAAGTGCTCCTGAACTGGGACGATAAGGGTCTTCGAGGCCTTTATCACGCCAGGTTGGAGGAGCACTTTCCAGGTGAGCGCTACTGGATGGTCGCGCGGTCCTGAAGTAACCGGGGCGGCGCGGGGGTCGTGTCGCACGCCGGGCTGGCGCTGTTGCGGCAGCTGCCGGACCGGACGGCCCTGACGTCCGGGCTGTCGGCCGCGCTGCCCTTGCCCTGGGCGGTCATGACAGGGGGCGGGTGCTGTCGGACCTGGCGTCCGCGATCGCGGACGGGGCGCGGGTGATCAGCGATTTCCGGGTGATGGGCGACCAGCGGGAGCTGTTCGGGCCGGTCGCGTCGGTGCCGGCCGCGTGGCGGGCGCTGAGGGAGATTGCCGACGGCGGGGACCGCACGCGGCACGCGGTCGTAGGCTGCCGAACCGGTAAAGCCGATCGCCAGCGTGCCGAGTGTGCCGAGTGTGCCGTCAGCGACCCGTCCGGCCTCGGTCACGGCCTGGTCGACAGCAGCCAGGATCTCTCTGGCGCTATCGAGGAAATGCTCGCCTGCCGGAGTCAGCTCCACCTTGCGGGTCGACCGAGTGAGCAGCCTGACGTCCATCTCCGCTTCCAGCTGCTTGATTCCACCCTGAGGGTTATCAGAAACTCTCCAATGCAGGCTTTCTAAGCTTGCTATCTAATTGTTATTAAAGATCTGAATCCTGGCACGGCGCGCCTGAAGGGCAACGGCTCCCCGCATCGGTAGAAAGGAGGTGC
>JAABUX010007245.1_pt1 | contig 13074 bp, 10 predicted proteins | sample 5561851 | NCBI WGS metagenome assembly JAABUX01 (sample SAMN10711883, study PRJNA513361) | rock metagenome | isolation source: Antarctica rocks | place: Antarctica: Victoria Land, Richard Nunatak red sandstone | collected 2016-01-03 | reverse complement strand
TTGGCGCGGCGGGCCAGGAACAAGAGGTAACGCGGCGCCTCGCGCGCCACGGCGGCGCGCACCGATGGAGGATTCTCGATCGGCAGCGCGTCGACCGGCAGGCCCGAGAGCAGGCACGCGGCGACGGCCAGGTAGTCGAGGCGGCCGCGCGCCCACTCGTGTAGCCGCTTGTCACGCGCGGCGAGGGCACGGCGCAGGGTGTCGTCGGTCCCGCGGTCGGGCAACTCGTTGAACTCAACGGGCAGGCCGCAGGCCGCCATCAGCAACTCCGTCTCCAGCGCGTCGGGGTCGGCCGTGCGCGCGCGCTCCGCGGCGATGTAGTGTTCGAGCGCCGCGGCCGAGGCGACGCGGATCATCAGGTCGCTGGCGGCAACGCCGAGCGAGGTCGGGCTCAACGCGCCGTCGCGCTCCGTCACGAAGCCCTCGGTCAGGAGGTAGCTCAGGGGTTTGTCCAGGTCGGCCGGACGCGGCGCGACATAGCGGTGCAGCGTGCGGGCGTACCAGTCCGCGACGTCGGCGCGCGAACGCACGAGACCCAACGCGATTTCGGTATTGATGTGCGTGGCGAGGTCGTCGCCGAGGCGGCTGCCGACGGGATGCCCGCCGAGCATACCCTTGACACGCGCCACGTCTTTCTCCGGCGCGACGACGTAGCAGTAGCCCTCTGTCTCCAGTCCCGGCCGCCCAGCACGCCCGGCCATCTGTAATAGGCCGGACGCGCTGAGGTCCGATGTACCGAGTTGCAGGTCGCGCACGACGACGGCGCGCGCGGGCAGATTGACGCCGGCGGCGACGGTTGAGGTGGCGACGAGCACCTTGATGTCGCCGGAGCGGAACAGGCGCTCGACGGCCGCGCGGTCCTCGCGCACGAGGCCCGCGTGGTGGAAGCCGACCCCGCCGGCCAAAGCTTGCCGCAGCGGCCCGCTCTCGACCGCCTGCTGGCGCGACGGCGGGGACAGGCCCAGCGTGCGGGCAAGGGCGAGCGCGCAGCGTTCGACGCCCTTGCGCGAGCCGCAGAAGACGAGCGTGGCGCCGCCCGCGGCGGCCGTGTCACGCACGACGGCCGCAGCCTTGAGGGTGCGCGCCTCCTCGTCCTGTTCCCACTGCCCTACCGGGTGGTATGGCACGACCGCTAGGGAGAGCGTGACCGGACGCCAGCGCGACTCGTAGAGTTCGGCGTCGAGCCAGCGCGCGATCGCGGCGGCGTTGGCGAGCGTGCCAGACATGGCGATAAGACGCGCCGCCGGGAACAGGCGCGGGACGCGCGCCAGCATAGCCTCCTGCCCGGCCCCACGCTGGCCCTCGTCAACGAGGTGTACCTCATCCATCACGATCAGGCCGATGCGCGCGACGAACTCCGGCGGAAGGGCGCGCCGGCCGATCGAATCCCACTTCTCAGGCGTGGCGACGATGATGTCGGCGGCGATGGCGCGGGCGGGGTCGAAGGCGTCATCCTCGCCGGTCGTCTTGTAGACGCGTAGGCCCGCCCGCTCCAGGCGCTGCCAGTCGTCGCGCTTCTCGGCGGCGATGGCGCGCATCGGGGCCAGGTAGACAGCGGCGCGCCCGCGCTCGCGGCACTCTTGCAAGAGTGCGACCTCAGCCACGAGCGTCTTGCCCGAACCGGTCGGCGCGGCGATCACCACATTGCGGGTCGTGTCGAGGACGAGCGGGATGGCGGCGGCCTGCATCGGGTTGAGCGCGGCGACGGCGATATAGGGCCGGATGCTCGCGGGGAGGACAGTCGCGGGGTCTACACCCGTCGGTTCCGCGACGTTCCCAGCGCGTTTTAGTGGTGTGGATTGCACCTCCGTAGTTTACGCGATGACAGGCGTCACTCCCACGTTGTCCTATTGCGCTATTGCACGTAGTACGACAGTCGCCTATCATGCGTGATATGTAAACATTCCCACAGCTAAAGCCGGGGGCTTTCAGAAGCCCTACGACCGGGTTGGTACGAGCAACACAGCCATGGACCGCCGGGACTGGTTACGGCAGCCCCGAGGAGCGCGATAGTGAGCGCCCCATTGTAGTCGGCATCGCCACGCCAGCGACACATAGAGTTCACGCAGGCGAACCGCTTCCCAGACCGTTCACCCATATGGAGACAGCGATGGCACATCTGGCTCGTGTACCGCGGGTTGACCAAGACGAAGGGCACGCCCGCCGCGTGGCACTTGTACGCCAGGAACACCCGCAATTGCTGGAAGGCCCAGCTATTAGAGCGGCGCCGCTCCATCTTACTCCGACGGTGGGTGTTGGCGCGTTCCCGCAGGCCGGTCAAGTCCTCGCAGGCAATAGCCTGATGGGAGGCAACAGCGCTGTCCACGATGCGTCGGCTAATGGTGTGGTTCACGTTGGCTTGAAAACGATGTTCCCGCCCCGACAAACGTGTCTGCGCGGCGCGCACCCGACGGCGCGTGCTACGTGTTCCTTTCGAGGCTTTCCGTTGCCTGCGCGCCCGATTGCGCGCGTACCTGTCGCGGATGGCCGCGACAGGTACGCGCCACTGAACGTCGCGCCGTCGCTGGTCACGGCGATATCCGTGCGCCCAAGGTCTACGCCAAGGACGCCTGCGGTGTCCAGGGTGGGCGGGTCGGCGTAGTGGGCGCTCACCAGCAGACGCCAGCGCCCCTCATGGTCACGCACGAGGTCGGCCTCGGCCAGCTTCTCCGCCGCGGCTAACTGACGACGCTGGATGCCCCCGATGTGCAACTCTACGTTGCGTCGCCCGTTAAGCGTCGTCACGCGCGCACGATTGCCAACGAGGCGGTACAGACGCGGGGTGTCGAGCACGACCGCCGCCGTGAGCTTGAACGTATGCGGGACGCCTCGTTCGGCCTTGTACGATGCGGCGACGACGCCAATAGCGCGTACCGCGTGCTGGGCCAGCAGGCCGAAGCGGGCGCGCAGATCAACGTAGACCAGCCGATGCAAGCGGACGCTGTTAAACTCTCGCTCCCGCCACGCGACCTCAGACGCATAGTTGCACGCCTCATTGAACGCTCCTTGGAGTCGTTCAAGGGCGGCTTTCTCCGCGTCGGTGGGCTTCAAGGTCAGAGCAATCGTGCGTACGCTCATACCCCTACTATACCAGATATAGCCATGGATTGTGTCATAGGCAAAGCGCCGCTAGACGCGGCCCCTTGCCAGGTGGCAATCCCCCCTTCCTACGCTTCGCGCAGGACACCATCCCCACGCCTGAAGGCGGGGGTATCCTGGGAGGTTCAGATGATTTCAAGCTCATCAACGACACGTACGGTCACCCCACCGGCGACATGGCGCTCCGCCACGTCGCGCTCTTGCTTGATCGCTGTGCGCGCGATAGCGACATCGCCGCACGCCTGGGCGGCGACGAATTCCTGTTGATCCTGCCGGGCGCGTCGCACGCGCATAGCGTCGACGTGGCCGAGCGGCTCACGCTGCTCGCACAGGAAACGCCCCTGCGCATCGACGGCGCCGGCTTCATCCCACTGCGCATGAGCATCGGCGTCGCCGCGTACCCCAACGACGCGATACAATCGCACACGCTGCTCACCATCGCCGACACCCGGCTGTACGAGGCCAAGAAATCGGGAGGGCGCGGTCGAATCGGGCGCGCGGACGGAGCGTGACGACGTTGACCTCGACGGCTTCGATATGCTCAGCGCGCTCGTAGCCGCGGTCGACAACAAAGACCGCTACACGCGCGAGCACTCCGAGCAGGTGGCTCATTTCGCCTGTCTCCTTCCCGACCGTTTGGGGCTCTCGGCCGAGAGCTTGTGTACCCTGCGCGTGGCCGGGTTACTCCATGACGTCGGCAAAATCGGCGTGCCCGACCGTATTCTGCGCAAGCCGGGGCGCCTCGAGGCGCACGAGCGGAACATTATGAAGAGCCACGCCACGCTTTCGGCGACGTTGCTACGCGCCGTTGGCGGGGACCCTGACGTACTGACCGCCGTCACGCATCACCACGAACGATGGGATGGGCAGGGCTACCCAGCGGGTCTGGTGGAGACGGGTGTGCCGCTGCTCGGCCGCATCATGATCGTGGCCGACGCCGTGTCGGCCATGGCGATGGATCGTCCCTATCGCAAGGGTTTCTCGCCCGACACGATCGCGTGTGAGTTGCGCAAGGGCGCGGGAACGCATTTCGATCCCGCCCTGGTCGAGCCATTCATTGCCACGCTTGACATCGCGCGTGGCGAGGTAACGGAGGGGCTATTTTTAACACGGACAAGCCCAACCTTATGTCGACACCACTTCGCCCTCCTTAGACAAGTGGAAATCCACCCGTCGTACCAGTAGCCCCGGTAGCGCAACGGCTGCGGCACGTCCTCGCTCGTCACCGGCGCGCCGCCCTGGTACACCAGCGGCTGGCCCCACAGGTCGTAGCGGTAGCGGTCCACCACGCTGCCCGTCGCGTCCACCAGCGCGATCACGCTGCCCTGCCCGTCGAGCACGTACCAGTAGCGCGCCAGCTGCCCTCCCGCCCGCTGGTAGAGCAACTCCAGCGGGGAGCCGTCCGGCCGATAGAGGAACGTCTCGGTGAAGGGGTCAGCGGCGTCGGCGACGGTGACCCGGCCCACCTGGTTGCCCCGGTACTGCACCGTCTCGGTGAAGCGGGTGGCCGCCTGGCCGAGCGGCCCCAGCGGCGTCCACTCCTGGGGCGCCGTGTCGGTGACGACGATGCGCGCCCGCAGCCCCCGCGCGTTGTAGCCCAGCGCCATGCGCAGGCCGTCCGACGTGTCCACTCCCGCGAGCAGCCCCTGCGCGTTGTAGCTCAGGCTCTCCCGCACCGTCGGCAGGCTGCCGGTGGGCGTGAGGACGATGCTGGTGGTGGCGCCGCTCCCATCGTAGCCGTAGGACGAGGCCAACGGACCCGTGCTCGTGTAGTAACGCGTGGCGACCACCTCATTGGGCAACCAGCCCGTCGGTTCGGAGCCGTCCACATTAGCGTAGGTGTAGGAGAGGGCGGCGGTGTTCGACACCACGACCGAGGTCAGGTTGCCGTTGCCGTCGTAGGCCCACTGGTGGCCGCCGGTGGCCGTGAGGCGACCCCACGCGTCATACCCCAGCGTCTGCACGAGGGACGGCGCGGCGAGTTGGCAGCTGTTGGCGACGTAGGAACTGATGGCCGTGGTCACGCCCAGCGGGCTGTGGGCGTAGCCAAAGCTCGCCACGAGCGGGACCTGCACGGTGAACGGGCCGGCGGCGCTCACACAGGTCAGGCGGTTGTCCGCGTCATACTGCCGCGTGTCCTGCGCTTGACCTGTCGTGTCGGCGTGGAGCGTGGTGGTGACGGGCTGGTCGGCGGCGTTGTAAGCGAACGTGCTCAGGGTGGTTGCCAGCGACGCGCCCTGCACGCCGTCCCATGTCCGCGTGGCGCGCCCCTCAGGGTCGTACACGTTGAGTTGGCCGGCCGTGAGGCCGCCCGTGCCCACGCTCAGGCTCTGCCCCACGAGCCGCCCCGCCGTGTCGTACAGGGCGTAGGCCGCACCCTGTCCGTCGTCCTGGCTGAGCGTCCAGTCCGCCGCGTTGTACTGGGTGGCCGTCGTCGCCGGCGTCTGCGCGCCCTCCTGCCGGCTCATCCGCACGATGTTGCCGTTGGCGTCGGCGCCCAGCGTGGTCGTGATCGCGGCGATGGCGCAGCTGCCGCACGAGGGCTGGTCGGTCTGCGTGGTCAGCCGGTTGGCGGCGTCGTAGCTCAACTGGTGGACGCGTGTGGTGAAGTCGCTCTGGTAGGTCAGGTTGTCGGCGGCGTCGAAGCCGTACGCCTCGCTCACGGGCGGTGCGATGGACCCGGTGGGCGGCGCCGTGAGCAGTCCGGGATCGACCTCGCTCCACTGCGGACGATCCAGGATGTCGTAGGTGTGGTAGGTAACATCGCCGTTGGGCGCCTGCACTTGCGTCACGTTGCCGTCGGCGTCGTAGCTCGTAGTCGTGGTTTGCGCGGCGCTCGGGCTGGCCTCGCCGACGCCGCCCACGGTATCGCTGGTCGCGCGGTTGAGCGCATCGTAGCCGCGTGTCTCCACGCTGTTGGCCTGGCTATTGTTATAGTCGAGCGGCGTGGTAATGGCGACCGTGTTGCCCACGGCGTCGGGGCTATATTGGGTGTGGACGCCCAGGGGGTCGGTAACACCGATAGGGCGGTCGACGCCGTCGTAGTCGTAGTGCGTGGTCTGTCCCATTGTGTTTTGCACGTCGGTGAGGACCGCCCCGCTGTAGGTGTAGACCGTGGTGGCCCCGACCGGGTTGATGGTCTGGATCGTGCGCCCCAGCGCGTCGTAGACGGCCCGCGTCACGTCGCCCGCGCCGTCCGTGGCGGTGATGACGTGGCCGTCGCCATCGTAGCCCACGCCGGTCCTGATCGTGACCGTGGGGCCGCGCACGGAGAGCGCGACGCATGGCCGCGTCGTGCGCGTGGGGCGTCCCAGGTGGTCGTACGCCACGACGACGACGGCCCCGCTGGGCGTGGTTGTGGTGATGGGGTTGCCGTCACCGTCGTCGGCGTAGCCCGTGGTGACGGGGGTGTTGGCGCCGCGCGTGGTCGTGATCGGCGCGCTACTTGCGCGCGTCAGGTCGCCAAAGTCATTGCCCACGGTGTTGGTGTAGCTGTCCTGCTGGGTGTAGGCGGCGGCGACGGCGTTGGGCATAGCCACGGGCGTCGCCGTGTCCTCGGTCGAGGCCACGCTGACGCCACGCGCGTCGGTCGTGCCCGTGATCTCGCCTAAGCCGTCGATGCCCGTGAGTTGGCCGCGCCACTGCGAGAAGGTGTGCTGGCTGGTTCCGCACGCGGCTGGAGCGGCCAGGGGACGCGCGACGAGGAGGGCGGCGTGGAGCGGTTGCGCCGACGAGGAGGGCGGCGTGGAGCGGTTGCGCCGCCGAGGGGCGCGCCAGTTGCGCCTGCGGCCCGCCGCAGCCCGAGGACGTTGTGTTAATCAGTTCAATTGTGGCGACGCGCCCGTGGCGTCCGTCGTAGCTGTAGCGCGTCTTGCCGCCGCCCGGCTTGTCCACCTCGACCAGGTCGAAGGTGTGCGGGTCGTACTGGTAGGTCGTGGTCTGCGCGGCCAGCGCGCTCTGGGGGCTGTACGTCCCCACGGGCGGACTCGTCTCTTGTGTGAGCAGCCCGACCGTGCCATCGGGTCCCAGAGAGCCGTCGGGGCTGGCGTAGGTGTAGGCGTAGTGGATCGTGGTGTCGTGACCGGACGCGTTGTTGGCGTCGGCACGGCTGGTCACGTCATGTTGGGCATCGTAGGTGTAGGTGGTGGTGTCGCCCACCGCGTCTTCTATGGAGGTGGCCTGGCCCTGGCCGCCCAGAGCATAGATCGTGGCGCGCTGATGCGGCTGCCCGAAGCCCTCGATCGCCACGGTCTGGCCGGGGTTATAGGAGAATTACGTCACGTCGGCGGGCGTCGTATCAGTGTTGGTGATAGCGGCCACGCGCCCCTGCGCGTCGTAGCCGAGCAGCCATTGGTGGCCCATCCCCGTGGTGACGGTCACGAGCAGCGTCCCGCTGTAGCCAAACGTCGTCGTGACGGCGTCGGCCGTCCCGGCGCCCAGCGTGCGCGCCATCAGTAGCGTCCCGCTGTAGACGGCGGTGACGTGTTGGCCCTGCGTCCCGCCGCTGCTCTGCCACAGGGGGCTGACTTCCTCGCCCACTACGCCGTTGGTGTACGAGTAGGCGATGGTGCGGCCCCCGCTGTCCACGAGCGCGCCACCGGCCTGATCCGTGCCGTCATCGACCATGGCGTCGCTGGCGCCGTAGCTGTCCGCGGTCGCGGACAGCCGCCCGCTGGGGTCGAAGGTCCGCGTCGCGCCGGTCAGAAAGTTGGTCAGGGTATAGCCCTGGCTCGACGTCGTGAGCTGCCAGGGTAGACCGAGCGGTGACGTATAGGCCGTGTAGGGGCCAGTGGCGCTCGGATCGCCACTGTAGATGAAGTCCCACGCGGCGCCGGAACCGTCGGTGTAGGATACGGTCGCGGTGAGGACTCCGCTCATCTGGGGGGTCAGGCTGCCGACCCAGCCCTCGCCGGCCGTCGTCGTGACGCCGCGTTGCGCGAGCAGGCTATCCCAGGTCCGATTGAGCGCCAACTGGGGTCCACGTCCGGGGATACTCATATCCGCGGCGCCGACGTCGACATGCCCGTCGGCGAGGTCGACGCTCGCGCCCAAGCCGGCGGCGAAGCGCACGCTCTGGTGCGGATGCCAGGGGATCGTTCCGCTAGCCGGCTCACCCCCGGCGGGCACGCTGATCTGACGCTGCACGGTCTTGGATGATGTGTTCGTCGCCGAGGCGGTGACCCCGTAGGTGAGCGTTGTCGGGCTACGCGCGGGAGCCGCCTGCACGCTCCATGAGACTTGGCGCTCCTGGCCCACGGCGAGGTCCCGACCGTCTGCGTCGCCGCATCCCCCGCAAGCGAGAGGCCCGTGGGAAGATTCAGGGTCAACTGCACGCCCGTAGCCGGCGCGGTCCCGTTGTCGTAGATCGTCGCCACGACGTTGAACGGATTGGGTGAATACTGGCCGTTGGCCGTTGAGAGCGCCGCTGGGCCGGACACGCCGAGGGCCAACGGCGGCTGCAGATCGACGTTCTCCTGCGCCAAACCGTAGAGCGTGGCGAACGTGCGCGAGGCGCCCGGCGCGAGAGCGGCCGGGTTCCAGTAGACGGCATAGGCGCTGTCGTGGTACCCGGACGGGCTGAAGTCGACGCTCGGGTCGGGGGTAAAATCGTAGGCGGTTCCGTCGATGCGGGGCCACGCGGCCAGGACGAGGCGGTCGGGAACGGTCGCCCCGCCGCTCTTGAGCGTGCTAGCGGTGACGTGCGTGCTGTCGGTGAGATCAAAGAAGGCTTGGAAGGTGTCGGGGACGGCGTCGCCCGTGAAATCAGTCTCATGCGTGACGATGCCGACGCCCGGCACGCGGAACGGCGCGCCGTCGTTGTTGTTGATCATCGTGTCGATCATGGTACGGAAGCCGGCGTCGTGCGCGACCGGCCCTGTGTTCGTGGCGGTGTACGCGATGCGGGCGACATCGTCTTGTCCCGTCTGGGCGTTGAACACGAGTTGCAGCGTCTGCGTCACCAGGATGTCGCCGACCCGCCACGCGCTCTCGTTTGTGCGCGCGTCGATGTCAGTCGGCGCCTCGACCTGCGTCCCGTCTTGACCGTAGATGCTGTCGGCCCCGTCGACGCGGAGCGTGCTGAAGGACGTGCCGGGCGCGCCCGGCCACGCGTACATAAGGTTCCAGCTAATGGCGGTGACTCCCCCCGTGGCAGGGTCAGGGAAGGCGCCGATGTTGAAACGCCCGTTAGCGCCAACTTGCACAGCCAAGCGCGCGTTGAACGGATCGACGATAGACACCGGGAGGGGATCTTTGCTGGACTGCGTCATTAACGCGGCATGGAGCGGATGTTGCTGCTTGAGGTGCGCGGCATGGCCGGGGTCGCCAAGGATATCCGTGGACGGTGTCACCGTCGTTGTTATGGATGGAGGCACGGACGCTATGATCGGTGCCGTGTCTGTCACCGCCATCGCGGTTGCCGCGGCGGTCGTCGCCATGGGCGATGCTGTCGCCGTGAGCGCTGTCGAATTCGTGATGCTGTCGCTCGTAGATGTGGGCGAGGCGGCGGGCGCGTTCACCGCAGTGGTTGGGGTGATGATGCTCGTCGCGGTGGCGCTGACGCTGGGCGATGGGGCTGGCGTGCCGGACGCGGGCGTCGTCCCCGTGGGTGTCGGTGTCGTGCTGGCCAGGATGGGGGTCGCGCCGAGTTGGGCGATCACGATGAGCAGCAGCGCCAGCAGCCGGCCGGCGCGCGGACGGAATGTCATGAACGAGTTCTCCCTCGAGTACGAGTCCCTTCATAGCCCAAATGGGGCTAGGACTATCGTACTGGGGGCCAGTTCGTTTGTCTACACGTCATTAACTCCCATAATTAACTCACATCATTAGCACTCTCTCGACGCCCTATGCGACGTCGGTCCGCGCGGACAGGTCGCCCGTGTGGACGCGCGGCGGGGTCAGCGCGCCGGTAGACAGCGCGCGGTCGAACGCCACGACGAGGCGCGGGGCGAACTGCTTGCCACTGCCTTCGCGCACGCGGCGGATCGCCTCCGAGACGGGCAACGCCGGCCGGTAGGTGCGCGAACTGGTCATGGCGTCGAAGCTGTCGGCCACGGCCAGGATCGCCGCGTCGAGCGGGATCGCCGCGCCGGCCAGCCCGTCGGGGTAGCCCGCGCCATCCCAGCGCTCGTGGTGGTGGCGCACCGCCGGCAGGATCTCTTGCAGGAACGGCACGGGCTCCAACATGCGCTCACCGGCGCCCGGATGCTCCTTGATGACCGCGAACTCCGCGTCGGTCAGCGGGCCGGCCTTGGTCAAGATGGCGTCGGGCACGCCGATCTTGCCCACGTCGTGCAGGACACCGGCCTGGCGGATGCGCGCGATGTCGGACGGCGGCAGGTCGAGCGCCGTCGCGATAGCCACAGCGTAGGCGGCGACGCGCCCCGAGTGGCCGCGCGTGTATTGATCCTTGGCGTCCACGGCGGCGGCGAGCGCCTCGACCGTGGCCATGTTGGCGTGCTCCAGCAGCGCGGCCATGGCCGCGGGGTCACGCGGGAGCGTCATATCTTCGGGATAGGCGACGCGATCCCCGCCGGCGCGCTTGGCCGCGTAAGAGGCGTTATCAGCCGCGTTGACCAGTTCCTCCCGCGTCATCCCGTGCCGGCGCAGGGTGGCGACGCCCACGCTGCCCGTGGCGCGCAGGTAGGCCCGGCCGCCTCCCGGCGCCGCGTCCGCGATAGCGACGCGCAGGCGCGCGGCAACGACGGCCGCCTCGTCGCTGTCCGTTTCGACCAGGATGACGGCGAACTCGTCGCCGCCGTAGCGCGCGACCACGTCCGCCGCCCGCGCGCCCTGGCTCAATGCGTTTGCCACTGCCTCCAGCATAGCGTCGCCAGCCTGGTGGCCCCAGGTGTTGTTGACCTCGCCAAAGCTGTCGAGGTCAACCATCACCAGGCTGAGAGGGTGCCCGCCGCGCCGCGCCCGTGCGATCTCCCCCTCCAGGCGTTGCTGGAAGGCGCGGTGGTTGAGCAGCCCCGTCAGGCTATCCTCCGACGCCTGCTCCAGCGCGCGCTCGTGGCGGCGGCTGTTCTCCAGAGCGGCGGCGGCCTGCGTCGCGAGGAGCCCCAGCACGTCGCGGTCGTCCGCGGTGGGGGGGCCGATCAGGCCCGCTAGGCGTAGCGCGCCAACGACGAGCGCGTCGCCGTCGTCGCGCACAATCTCCACCGGCACGAGCGCCGCTATCCGCCCCGCGCCGTCCGTCTCCGTGGATAGGCCCTGACCAGCGTGGGGAAGCGCTAGCCAGGCCGGGCCAGCGCAGTCGGCGTCGTCCGGCTCCAGCACGACGCGCTCGAGCCGGGTAGGGTCCTCCGGGTCGCGCAGGTAGGCGGCGGCCGTCGCCGCGCCGGAGAGGGTACGCGCGCCCTCCGCCACGCGCCGCAGGGTATCCGCCGCGCTTTGGTGCACACGCAGCGCCTGCCCCGTCGTAACGACCGTCCGCAGCTGCACGTTGCGCCGATCAAGAGCGTCAGCGTGCCGCGCCGTGGCCTTGAACGCGACGTAGAGCGCGGCGATGTTGGAAGCCAGCAGTAAGAGCAGTAGAGGATGAACCTGGTAGAGTATAGCCCCAATGAGGCCAAGCGGCAGCGACGCGAGCTCAGGGAGCACGCCGTCGTGGAGCATATCCTGCAGGCGCACTCGACGCGGGGGCGGCGATGTGAGTAGGATGCCTACCTGCAGAAGCCCGTTGTCGAACGCGATGTAAGCAAACAGGAGCGCCAGCACCGCTGGGACATGATAGACGAGTGTCGCTGGAGAGAGGGCCAGTCCGACGGGCGCTAATCCGGCGTACACAAGGCTGGCCCCACCAACATTCAGCGTGGTGTGCGTGACGTTGAACAGCTTCTTGTATCCAGCGCAACGCTCCCGCAATTGCGTCGCGCTGATCGCCGTGAGCGCCACGAGCAGCGGGACCGGCGGCGGCAAGAGAACGACCATGGCGATGTGGACGCCAGCCGCCAGATTGTAGTGCAAATCGGCGATGCGGAAGGCGATACGCTCGCCCAACCAGGTAAGACCTGCAAACAGCAGCGCCGTCATGAGAAGAGGTGGTGTGAGTTGCGGCGCCGGTATGAGCCCGTGTGCCAAGAGTAACGCGGTCAAGCCCGTGAGCACGAGGACATATAGCCAAATACCTATCGGTTGCTTGCCCATTCGTCCCTGTTCCTGCCTTCGCGCTCACGATGTTTCGATGTTCGTGACCTGAGTATCGGCGCAATCGGGCCGGCAAGCTATGGGAGGATAGGGGGAGCCTGAACGGCAATGCGAGTTATTGACAATGACATGAGTTAGTCACGGGAGTTAACGACGTGAATCAATTATGGGAGTTAATTATGGGAGTTAATTATGGGAGTTAATTACGTGTAGACGGGCGAGTAGGAAATAAGTACTATAGGGAGGAACCCATGTGGGGCCACCACAACGGGCTATAGAGTCGTAGGTAATCCGGGGTCAACCTGGAAGGAGTCGTAAAATCATGAAGCGCATCATCTTCCCGCTCGCTTTCATCGTAGGTATCGCCGCCGCCGCCTTAGGTGGTGTACATAGCCCTGCCCACTCACTCGCGACCATTCATCTCGGGACCATCCATCTCGGCGGGAGCTGATGGAAGCAAAGCGGGCCCAGTAAATCATTTAGCGGAAACGCCGGCGAACCACACTCGCCGGCGTTTCCGCATTTTGCCGTCGATGCCCCGCGTCTATGCCCCTCTTGGGTAGAGCATCATCCCCCGCTCGCCCCACAATCTTGGCCTGCTTCGACAGCCACCGGACGTCCGACTCCTCGGACGCTTCGCCAAACGGCTACCGCAAGCGTCTTAAACTGATACCCTGAGCAAGATGGCAAAAGATAATAGTAGTAGGATCTCTAGTTTCCGCTGCATCAGGCGGCTAGGTCAAGCGAAGCAGGGTCTTCTGGGGCCGTGCGCCGCCGCCGTTGGCCCCAGAAGCCCGGGGGCAGGTGGTCGGTGCGGGACCTTTT
>JAABUX010007244.1_pt1 | contig 13074 bp, 12 predicted proteins | sample 5561851 | NCBI WGS metagenome assembly JAABUX01 (sample SAMN10711883, study PRJNA513361) | rock metagenome | isolation source: Antarctica rocks | place: Antarctica: Victoria Land, Richard Nunatak red sandstone | collected 2016-01-03 | reverse complement strand
GCCGCTCGAACACGCGGTGACGTCTGCACCGCCATCGGCGCCCTACTCGGCACCTACACCGCCGCCGAGTGCGCGAACTACTTCAGGAATTCAGGATATAATCGGACCTAAAGTCATCCCGCTCTAGCAGGTCGCAGTCGAGCCGGTGCGCTTCGCTGCGCTTGAACCCGCCGGTCTTGATATCGGTCTCCAGCAGGCGGTGGATGGTCTTGGCTTCCAGTCCGGTGCTCTCGGACAGGCGCTTGGCTGCCCGCCCCCTCGGCGCGCTGAGGGCAAGCTCGACCCGCTTGGCCCCGATCACCTTTAGGATCGAGTTGACCAGGTTGGTCTTGCCCACGCCGGGGCCGCCGGTGATGACCAGCACCTTGGATTGCAGCGCGAGCCGCACGGCTTCCTTCTGGCTCTCAGCCAAGGCCAGCCCCGTTTTGCCCTCGACCCAAGGGATGGCTTTTGCGGGGTCGATCCACGGCCAGGGCGGTGTTCCCTGGGCCAGTGAACGCAGCCGTTCGGCAATGACCTGCTCGGCCCGATAGAGCCCGGCCAGAAACACGCAAGCTCGGCCTTCCAGCGTGTCAGCGACCACCTCGCCCGCCTCGAGCTCCAGGACGAGGGCGGCCTCGATCAGCTCGGCTGACACCTCGAGCAGCTTGCCCGCCAGGGTGGTCAGCTCGTCGACCGGAAGCCCGCAACGGCCTTCCCCGCTCGCCTCTGCCAGCGCGAAAGAGATTCCGGCCCGCACGCGGATGGTGGCGGTGGGCTCGATGCCGAGTTTCTGGGCGACGAGATCGGCGGTGCGAAAGCCGATGCCGCGGATGTCGCGGGCGAGGCGATAGGGGTTCTCGGTAATGACCTGCACCGCCTCGGCGCCGTAGGTCTTGTAGATGCGCACCGCGCGGGAGGTGCCGACGCCGTTGGCATGCAGGAACAGCATGATCTCACGGATCATCTCCTGCTCGGCCCAGCCGGCGATGATTCGAGCCGCCCGCTTGGGTCCGATGCCGGTCACCTCGCGCAACCGGGGGGCCGCCCAACGCGCTGCGTCAGCGCCGTTACTTTCAAAGATCAGCCGCGAGGTGCGTGGCGGCGTCGTCACGACCGGCTCGATCTGTAACGGGTCTCCGATCACCACGGCACGTCGAGCGCGCCAGACGGCGCCGACGGCGTCCTGCGGAATCGCCTGAGGGCTTGTCGGAAGCCGTCCCGTGCCGTGCGCCAGTTGGCCAGCGCCTCGGGCGAGCGGGGAGGGGGGTCGAGTTCGGCCAGCTTGCCCAGTGGCTTGTCTCGGTTTTGCGGTGCATCGGGCCACGCGACCAGGTTCAGCCAATCGTTGAGCCCCCAATCAGGGTCCCACCAGAACCGCTTGAAGAACTCCCGGCGGTTCGCTGCCCGGCCGAGCCGGGCAGCCATCAAGCCCCAGGCGTGCTCCCCCTCAGGTGCAGCCGGCGGGATGCCGAGCACGGAGTCGGCGGTGCGCGCGAAATATGCCGGCCCCTCGTCATACCAGAGCGAGCTGTCCAGTGCCTTGGCACGGATCGGAAGCTCCAGGCTGACGTTCTCCACCGCCGCATTATTGCTGCTCGCCACCACCACGGCGAAGTCCATCAGGTCCAGCCCGAACAACTCACTCGTCGGCGTCTCCACCGACGACAGAAGCTCAGCCCGCGATACCATCACGTGTGCCACGACATCTCGGAGCAGGGTGGTCTTGCCGGTACCCGGTGGGCCGCTCACCGCCGCCAGACCGGTGCGGTCGAGGTCGCGCACGATGGCATTGACTGCCGCTTGCTGCTGCAGGGTCAGCGGATGCAGCCCTGGGCCAGGCCAACGGCCGAGGGGAAACAGCGCCGGCTGCAACAGGTCCGACAGCTACGCACGGTCGGCAAGCGCATCCCATTGCCGCGCCGGCAGCCGTAATCCGAGGTAGGAAGCCACGGCGTCAGGCAGATGGTCAGCGTCTCGGAGCACGCGGCCGAGGTCGGGCAGCAGAAAGCTGGAAAGGATGTCGGCGCCAGGCGGGTTCTGCCTCATCATACGAACGGCGCAGGGTGCCACGAGCCAGAGCTCTGGCGGCAGGCTCAACTCCTTTGCGAGTTCTAGCGACACGCCCCGGAGATCGCGCCAGGTCAGCGAGCGGGGGATGCCAGCGACGCCCAGCGGCATGAGAATACTGCCGAAGCGCTCCTTGAGGTCCTGCTCGTGGTCGTTCCACGCGGCGAGATCCGATGCCGCGCCGCCGGATACGATATGTCCCAGCCCCCAAGCGAAACTGGCGATGGCCAGCGTGTCGGGAACCAGCACACCCACTCATCCAACACCGCGCAGGCGCCAATGACGTTGCCCTGGGTGCGGCGGTTGGTCTCGTCCTCGTCGGCGTTTTCAGCGAAGGCAGCGTCGAGGCGGAAGAACGCCTCCCTGGCCGGCAACGCTCCCAAGACCACGAAATACCATGGCTTCGGTGGGCGTGGCTCGTCCTCGACGCCGGTCTGCACCGTGAAACTATTGCCGCCATCCGACTCCGACGGCTCCGCGCGTAGCGGCCAAGGCGGCGGGTCGTCGTCGCCGGGTTCCGCCCACAGGCCGGGATCATCGGCGGTCGTGCTCATCTTATTGCGTTGCTGCCCCTGTTTGTCCGCGGATAGGCCGCTCCAGCCATTCCGGGTGACCTGTGGGGTCAACACCTCGGTCGCGAGCCAAGACCGGAGCACCCGGCGAACTGTCTCGGGGGTTGCTTGCATAGTCCATTCTCGACAGTCGGCTGTCGCGGCACAACCCGGCAGGCCTTCGTCTCTCGCCGGTGCTCACAATCGGATGTCTGCCGCCGCGCGCCATGGCCAGCTTGGATAAGCAGCTGCCGGGATAGTTTTCGGCCGGGATTGGCCGACGAAAGAACCCGCTATTACGGGAGTGGTGCTGTCCCCTCGGCGCAAGCGAGATCGGTCGGAGTGGAGCTGTGGGAAACGGTTGTGCGGCTTGCGACTGGGCTGCCCGACGTCCGCTCGCAGCTGTCTATGCCCGGGTAGGTATGGCCGTGGCTGAAGTTGGTGATTCAGCCAAAGCGGGGTTCGTGCGACTCGTTTTCGAGGGGTAGGTCACAACGATCGGGCTGCCGGCTGTGGCACGCAGACTCTCAGCAGATCTGGCTGGCTTGCGGCGCGTCGGCTTCAGGAGCGATCCATGTCTTCCACAACCCACATCATCTATCAACCCTACATCACCGGCCCACGCGGCACTCTCAAGCCCGGCCAAGCGATCTCCTGTCGAACGGCCGAGGACGGGCTTCGACGGGCCGAACGCGCCCTGGCCGGTGGATCGATTGTCGGTGCCCAAGTTGTTAGCATGACCCATGATGACGACGCCGGCGAGTTCGGCGATCCGCAGTTCCTGGGCAGGGTCGGCAAGGTGCCGGACGCAGATTGAGTGGCAAGGTCGCACGTGCTGGATCACGCCGCTTTATTTTCGTGTCCAATCCGGCCTCGGATCACGAGGAGCTAACGCGGCGGCTAGGATGGTTGCCGCAAAAACTTTCGGATGAAGAGCACGTTAGATCTGTTGCCGCCCCCTGGCGCATCATCAGGCCATAGCGGATGAGTTCGAGCGTTGACCGACAGACGGTCGGGTCCAAGCTCGAAGGACGCGATCAGAGGTCGGCAAACTTCTTGTACCAAGCCGCGAGTACCCCGAAAGCCTGCTTGCGGGTACGCTTGTCCTCAGCGATCAATCCCTTGCGGCTGATTCCCCGCTGATAGCGAGTTTGGCGCCGCTCGGTGCGGTAGTCGTAGAGCAACCAAGGGATGAAGCCGCAGACATAGGGCGCATTCGAGACTATGGCGATCTGCTGCCGGTAGATCGCGGCCTGACACTCCTCGGTGAAGAGTTGTCGGTCACTGCCGTGGTGGCCAGGGACGGCGTCGGCGCCGGTCTCGCTGACAACGACGGGCTTGCCCGGTCGCGAGTTGTCCAATAAGCGGACCAGGCCAGACATGTCGGGCTCATACCACCCGAAGTATTCGTTCAAACCGACCACGTCGATATCGGCGATCAGGCGGTCCTCGATGCGGAAGTGCTCGCGGTTGATCAGGCAGGCGGCGGCGATAAGGCGGGTGGGGTCGGCGGCCCGCGCGGCGTGCGCCAGCCGCGACATGAAGGCATAGCGGGCATCGGTATCGGCGTTTTCGTTGCCGATCCCCCACAAGATGACGCTGGCGCGATTGCGGTCACGGGTAATGAGTTCGAGAAGTTGGTTCTCCGCGTCGGCGAAGGTGTCTGGATTGTCGAACGCGATGGCCCAGTAGACCGGGATTTCCTCCCACAGCATCAGACCGAGTTCGTCCGCCATTTCGGCGACCCGCTCATGGTGGGGGTAGTGGGCGAGCCGAAGCATGTTGCAGCCGAGGGACTTGGCGTCCCCCAGCATTTGTCGGATATCCGCGTCCGTCGTGACCCGGCCGCGCGTCATGTCCTCCTCGTGGACGCAGATTCCGCGGAGATAGAGCGGGCAGCCGTTGAGGAGGATCGCTTCGCCTGATGTCTCGATCCTGCGCAGGCCGATCCGGTCGGTGATGCGGTCTGCATTGCAGGTGACGACCACGTCGTAGAGATGCGGTTCGGTCGGCGACCAAAGTTTCGGCGTGCAGCGAAGATGGGCTTTGCCGCTCCCTTGCGTCACCTCGAACTCGACCGCGCCGAGTCCGTGGACATCGATGCGCGCGCGGCCATCGACGGGATCGGAGAGGCCGAGTTCGACGTTGATGCCGTCTTGGGCCAAATCGACGTGCAGCGAGCGGATGTAGACGGCGGGGAGCGGGATGAGCGCGATTTCTCGATAGAGGCCGCCATGGTTGAACCAGTCGAAGTGGTGCATCGGCACGCGTTCGGGGCGGCGCTGGTTGTCGACGTGGATCAGCAGCGCGTTCGGGCCTTCGACGAGATAGGGCGCGAGTTCGAAGAAGGCGGGGGTGGAGGCGCCGCGATGGCTGCCGATGAAATGGCCGTTGAGGAACACCCTTGCGGCGTACGCGGCGGCGCCGAGGCGGAGCACGAGGCGGGGAGCCCCGCCGTCCCAGTCGAAGCGGCGGGCGAACCACATGCCGCTTTCGAAGTAGCGCCATTCCGGCCGGGTCATGGTCCAGCAGGCGGGGAGGTCGATAGTCTCCGCGTCGAACGGTTCGGCGTCGCGGGGCTTGGCCCATTGCGAGATCGGCGTGTCATCGTCGGCGTACCAGCGCTGACGGAGGCCTTCGTCGAACAGGTCGGGTGTCACGTGCCAGGGGCCGTCGAGGGAGATGACGGGGCGGCCCTGCATGTGGAGCGCGGCGCGCCACGTGGCGCGGGGTTCGCGGTAGGCGTGTTCGTAGTCCTCGATGTGGAGATGGGCGAACGGGTCCTCGGTCATTGGCGGTAGCCGATCCCGGGTTCGCCGCGGAAGCGCCAACTCTGCCAGCCGGGCCAGAGGAGGTCGGCAATCATGGCGATGGCGATCCAGCGGAACCAGGTGGCGAAGGTGTTCGAAAGGCCTTGCGGCTCGGCGTAGCCGCGAACCCAGCCGTCCTGGCGGCGAACGCCCTCGCATTCATCCCAGAACCCGCCGTCTTCTTCCTGGATGTCCAGGAGCGCGGGCAGCAGGGTGCGGCACCAAGCGATGATCTCGGGGCGGCGATGATCGAGGCGCGCATGGCCGTGGACCAGGAGGTCAACGAGGTCGACGTCGATGCAGGCGCTGACGATTCTAGACGGACGGGACAGGGCGTAGTCGATGGCCTTGTCCTGGTATGGCAGCGTGCGGCCGGTGGCATACCAGAGATGATAGTTGTGCATCGACCCAGCCATGGCGTGCAGCGCGCCCGTCTCGCTCGTCTGATTGACGCCCCAGAATCCGGTCGCGGGCTCCTGCAACCGATCGTGCCAGTCGAACAGCATGGTCATGGTGGCATCGACGGCGCCGGGCCAAGCCAATTTGTGATGGCGCATGGCGAGCAGGAAGCCGCCAAGGTTGACGATGTTGTTGCCCTCTTGCCAGGGGTCGCGCAGGTCACGGTCGGCGAGCCAGGCTTTCAGTGTCAGCGGGTCCAGGTAGGGCATGGCGAAGTCGAGCACAGGGGTTGCACCGGGCGCGGCGGCCTCGATGGCGCCGAGCGTGTAGTTGGTGACGTGCCAGTCGACGTAGCGGGCGGTTTCGAGCGGGTCGGGTTTCTTGAAGGTGTCCTCGGGGTTCATGCCGGGAATACGGAAAGTGCCGTCGGGGCAGCGGTGGCGGAGGAGCCAGTCGGCGAGGGGCGCGCGGTCGGCGACCATGCCGTCGAGCAGGGCGCGGCACATCGTGGCGTTGTAGGTGCCGGGTAGCGTCATGCCAGGCCAGGCGGCCGGGTCGTGCGCCTGGCTGATGCGGCAGACGCCTTGGGGCTCGCCAGAGATCTGCATCGTCTCGAGCCAGGCAAGCGTACGGCGTTTCGCTTCCATCACGCGTGCCTGCAGCGCGGAGTCTACCGCCGTCATCAGCCCTTCACGGCTCCTTCGGTGAGCCCGCCCATGACCCGGCGCTGCGCGACCAGGAACACCAAAGCGGGCGGTAGCGTGGTGATCAGGGCGAGCGCCATGATCCCTTGGAAATTGGTCCCGAGTTCGCCGTTGAGGGCGAGCAGGGCGACCGGGAGGGTGTAAGTGTCCGGCGTCGCGGAGATCACCAGGACGGGGAACCACTGCGCCCAGTTGAGCAGGAAGGTGATGATCGCGACCGTGGCGACGATGGGCGCGGCCATGGGCAAGACGACCCGGAACAGGATTTGCGTCTCGCCGGCGCCGTCGACGGTGGCGGCCTCGATGACTTCCGCCGGCAGGGTGCGGAAGAATTGCTCGAAGAGGAAGAACTGCACCGGGCCGAGCGAAAGGAACAAGATGATGCCGGTGTAGCCGCCGAGCAGGCCGAGCTTGAACATGACGATGTAGACCGGAATGACCAGCAGCATATAGGGATACATCATGCTGAGCAGGAAGCCGCCGCGGAGCAGGCGGAAGGCGAGCAGCTTGGGCCGCCGCGTGACGGCATAGGCGCCCAGCGCGGTGATGGCGATCGCCAGCAGGGTCGACGCGACGGTGATCCCGATCGAGTTGAGCAGAGCCCGGGTGAGCGTGGTGCCGCCGGCTTCGGAGATGGCCGCGAACGCGTCGAAGTTCGGCGCGGCGGGCCAGAGCCGAAGGGGGGCGGAGAGGATCTCGCGGGTCGAGCGGAAGGCGCTCGAGAGCATCCAGGCATAGGGATACAGGAAGAGGAGGCTGACCAGGACGGCGGTCGCCGTGGCAAAGGTGCGGGCGATCATGCGGGACGTGCCGTGCGGCGGTAGGCGGCGAGCGCGATCAGCAGGACGATGGCGAATAGGACGGTCGCCATCGCCGTTGCTTGGCCGTATTGAGCGCTGTCGAACTGCTGGTAGGCGTAGTAGCTGACGAAGTTGGTGGCATCGGCGGGACCGCCCTTGGTCATGACGACCACGACGGTGAACGTCTTGAGGAACTGGATCAGCGCGTAGACCAGGTTGACCGCGATCGCCGGACGGAGCTGGGGTATGGTCACGTGCCAGAAGCGCTGCAGCGGGGTCGCGCCGTCGATCTGCGCGGCCTCGGTCTGGGCGCGGTCGACGATGGCGAGATTGGCGAGGAAGATCAGGACGTAGAAGCCGGCATGATGCCAGAGCTCGGCGATGAGGACGGCGACGATCGCGGTTGCGGGCGAGGCCAAGCCGCCGAAGGCGGGGAGGCCGATGAGCTTGAGGGCGGCGTTCACACTTCCAAAACTCTGGTCGTAGAGCCAGCGCCAGACGACGTAGCCAGCGACATCGGGCGTGACGACCGGCAGGAAGACAGCGAGCTTGAAGAGGGTGACGCCCCGGCCGAGCAGGGGCGAGTCGAGCAAGAGCGCGTAGCCGAGGGCGAAGCCCAGATTGGCTGCGACCGCGAGGGCCGTATAGAGCAGCGTGCGGCCGAGCGAGGCGACGAAAACCGGGTCGGCGAGGATCGTCGCGTAATTGGCCAAGCCGACCCATTGCGGCGAAGGCTGCAACGCTGTGGCCGACGCCGTGAACGAGACCTGCACGCTGAGCAGGATCGGCCAGAGCCCGAACAGGATGGTGAGCGCCGCGAAGGGGAGCGCGAAGAGGTAGAAAACCCCGTCGCGGCGCCAGGCCGAAATCATCAGCCCTTCTTGGCGGCGAGCTGCTCGACCATGGTGCGCATCTCGTCGGCGGTCTGCTTGATGAAGGCGTCGATGTCGGCGGGCGGCGAGGCGAGGGCGGCGAGGAGCTTGCGGTGGAAAGCGGCTTCCAGCTCCGGATACCAGGGGAGCGTGGCTTCCGGGAAATCGTAAGCGATAAGCGGCCATTTCGGTTGGGCGAACGCCCGCTGGCGGTCGGAGAGGCCGGTCAGGTCGAGGTCGGTGCGGACGGCGGCGCCCATGAGGCGCAGCGAGGCCTGCTGGGCGGGCTTGGTGAGGAGGAAGGCGGCGAATTCGTCGGCGAGCGCCTTGTTGGGCGCGTTGTCGGGCACCGCGATCCCGCGCATGCCGCCGATGACGACGGCGTTCTGCTTATCGGGGAAGAACCGGGGCCAGGCACCGACGACGAAATCGCCCTTGATGCCCTGCGCGTCCCATTTGGCCACGTTCCAGTCGCCGACGCGGAACATGCCGGCGCGGCCGCCCTCGATGACTTGATACATTTCGTTGAAGGAGTAGTTGATCGTGTCCGGCGGGACGAGTTTGTAGGTCGTGAAGACCTCGATGAATTCGGACAGGATCCTGGCGTGTTCGGGCTCGTCGATGACGACTTTGCCGTCAGGGTCGACGAGTGTGTGGCGGATGCCGGCACCGAAGGTGAAGAGGTCGAGCATGTGAATCAGGTCGCGCGGCTTGGCGGCCTCGAGGGCAAACGCGAAGACCGTCCCTTTGCCGGTTCCTTCTGGATCGCCAGCCTGGAATTTCTCGCCGACGCGCTTGGCGTCGTCCCAGGTCTCGGGGAATTTCTCGCCAACTTTCGCGAGCCAGGATTTGCGGACGCCGAACGCCATCTGCACGCGTTGGACCGGCAGGATGATCATGCGGCCAGCATAGGTGGCCACGCGAAGATCGTCGTCCTGCAGGAAGCCCTTGTCGGCGATGCCGTCGAGCACGGGCTTCAGGTCGCTGATCTTGCCGGTTTGGGTCGCGACGCGGATGACGCGCTCGTAGTTGTTGAACAGCAGGTCGGGCGCGGTGCCGGTGTTGAGCGCGCTGATGGCGCGGCCGAACCATTGGTCGGTCGGGTAGGAGATCGCGCGGACGGAGACGCCGGGATGGGACTTCGCGAATTCGGCGCCGACTTCGGTCAGCCATTTGGTGCCGTTGTCGCCGAGATCGTGCCAGATCGAGAGCTGTTGGGCGGCGGCGGGCATGGCCCACAGCGCGAGAGTCGCGAAGCCCGCGAGCAAGCGACGGATGAACATGGAGCGCCTCCCTTCTTGTATTAGGTAAACGTTTTCCCTAACCCTAATGGGATGGCGAGGCGCGTTGCAAGCAGTTTTCCGATCGCTGAGGTCGCGGCGCGTGCTGGCGTATCGATCGCCACCGTGTCGCGCGTAGTCAACGGTGTGCCGAACAAGGCGTCGGCGGCGACCGTGCTCCGGGTTCAGGAGGCGGTGGACGCGCTCGGCTACCGGCCGATCAGCGCCGGAAGAGCGCTGCGCGAACGGCGGAGCCGGCTGGTGGCCGTCTTGGCGCCGAACCTCGCCAACCCGGCGATGGCGGGGATCGCCGCTTCGATTGAGGCGGCGCTGCGACAGGCCGGGCTGGTCATGGTGCTGTGCGACACGCATGACGACCCGGCGATCCAAGACGATTACCTGGCAGAGATGCGGGCGCAACGGGTGCGCGCGGTGGTCATGGCGGGAGTGGTGGACAGTCCGGGCCTACGGGCTTGGCCGGAGGAACCACCGCTGCTCTGCGTGAGCCGATCGCGGCCGGACCGGACCGGACCGTTCATTGGGATCGACAACTACCGGGCGGGTTTGGATGCCGCCGCGTTCTTCCTCGAACGGCACTTGCCGGTGCTCGGCGTGCTGCACGCCGCCATCCCCTCGAGCGCGACGGCGGCACGCGTCGCCGGATTCCAAGACGGGCTCGCACGCCAGGGTAATAAACTAGCGCCAGCGCAGATCCGGACGCGGGTCGGCGCGGAGCATACGGAGATCGGCATGCGAGAAGCGCCGGCGCTGCTACGGCGCGCCACAGGGCCGGCAGGGATTTTCTGCTCGAGCGATCTGATCGCCTACGGCGCGCATCAAGTCATGGCGGAGCGCGGAGTGCCGGTCACGTTGCTCGGGTTCGACGACAATCCGCTGAACGACTGGCTGGCACCTTGGCTCAGCTCCATCCAAGTCCCGTATGCCATGTTCGGCCCGGCCGTCGCGGCGGCAATCGAACGGTTGGAACGAGGGGAGGAATTGAGGGACATTATACTCCCCCATCGACTGATTTCGCGTGGCTGACTCGCTCTCATTGCGACCATGTAGGACTTGGGTGCACGGATCACTGTCGCATTGGCTGAGGTAGGATGGCGCAGGCGAGTGGCCCGCGTCACTGTTCAAGGTGAGTTCGTGCCGTTCACAGCCAGTACCCACCATCGTCATCAGAACCCGAAGCAACGGCATCAGGTCACAAACTCGGCAGACTATGATGCCGCCCTGCGGCAACCTAGCAAGCGCCGATCCACACATCGCCGGGACTCATGGGGACAAATCGATCGGGCATAATGCCCCGGCGCTCGCACGCCTCTCGCAGGGCATCGACCGGAGCAAGCCGACCCTCGTCGGTAAGCTGAAACGTTCCCCAATGCACCCCAAGAGCTTGCGCAGCATCACACTCGAGCAGGATGCGCACGGCCTCGTCCGGATTGACGTGTTGGGCTGTCATGAACCAGCGCGGCTCGTAGGCTCCAATCGGGAGAACAGCGACAGAGGGTCGACCGAAACGCGCTCCCGAACTTGCCGAAAAATCCTGCCGTCGCCGTAACCGGTGTTGCCAGCCAGATAGATGACCTCGTGATCGGCTTGGATAACGAAGCCGCACCATAACGCCATGCGGCGGTCACCAAGAGTTCGTGCCGACCAATGATTTGCTGGATGCAACGTGACCGAGACACGGTCGGCAATGCTGAACGTATCGCCCCAATCACCCGCGTCGGCCTCGCAGCCGGCGCCGCCCGTTTGATGACCACGTCAGTTCCAAGTGCTGCGATGATGCGCGGTCGGTCGCGTCTCCAGGTCCGCGCGATCGTGTTGGTATCGAGATGGTCGTAATGGGTGTGCGTTATCAGCACCACGTCGATCGGGGGCAGGTGATCAAACTCGATCCCAGGTGGGTTGACCCGCTTGGGTCCGGCGAACTGGACCAGACTTGCACGCTCCGACCAGACCGGGTCAACCAAGATGTTCTGACCTGCCGCCTGAACCAGCAGACTTGCGTGCCCGATCATAGTGATCGCGACGCGATCTACTCTTTTCCGCGGGCATGCCTGACTGCCGGGTATGCTTTTGGGCCACTGCTCTCTTTTACCGGTGAAGCGCCAACGCAACAAATCTAAGTACGATCTGTCCGTCGTTGGGTAGTCGGGATTGAAGAACCGCGTTCCACCGAAGTGGTCAGTGCTGGGTCCACGATAATACGGGTTCGAGCCATATACCCGTATGTAGGTCAACGCGGCTCAGGTCGCCGGTGCAGTTGAGGCAGAGTGGGAGTAGCCGTGGCTCCGAACAAGAGACGAGCCGCCGGTCCCGTCACGTGCGTCTGCCCGCTCGGTCTCGCCTTGGACCGGACCACATGAACGGCGAGCGTCCGATTGAGAAGCACGGCGCGAGAACACGGTGGTCGTGGCGCGAGCTGTAGATTGCCGTGGGCGCTGCAGCCCGTCGCGCCATGGCGCGCACCTTGCCCCAGCTCCTCATTGCAGCAACACCCCACGTGAGAACCTCGTTCACTACTTCAGGCCGTCTGGTGACCTCCGACACAAGCAAGCTCGCAGCGCTTTTGGTGGACGCCGTCGCTGCTCAGCTAGACAAGGGCTTCTTGCGACGCCCACGCGTCAGACGCAAAGGTGGGCGGTTGTATGGACTTCCAACTCGCTATGGTCCGAACAAACGACCGGACGTCGGGATTATCGCCGATGAGTGGGAAATGCTTGCGCAGTTCGACGACGCCGGCCAGTTCGCCACCGTCTTCCTAGGCCCGACGGATTGCCTCGGCGGCGACGTCATCGACAGCGAACATCAGATCAATTCCAGGATACCAGCACGCCCGCCGACATTACCGCTATTCGGCCGAGGCGCGTAAGTCCGGCAGGTAGCTTGGCCCGGAACTCTTCCGAGGCGTCCCCCGCCAGGTAACACGGCTCGCGAGTGCGGCCGTGAGAGGTGCATCACCACCCACCCAAGCAACCACCTTCCTGGAAGGGCGGCATCGCCAGCGCTGATGAACCGCATAGTCCAACCGCGACCCGGTATATTGCGATCCTTGATGACCTGCGCTTTGGCGGCCGTGAGTTGATACGTAGGATAGCGGGGGAGAAGGAGTGTCAACCACCCACCACCGTTACCTCGCGTGCCTTCCGCAACGACTTCCCGTAAACATGCGCCTCGGCCAGCTTTACCCGTGAGAGTCTGGGCGAGATCATTGTGCAGAAAATCAAAGGGTTGCAGCAAATATGGATCACGCAACCTGAGCTCGCAATGAATAAAACCGATCGATTTCAATGGAGATGCCGATCCGCTGCATCCGTAAGTGACTCAAATGAGTCGGAAAGATCGTGACCAGACACTGAGGGTTTGGCGTTGCACCGGTTGTCACCCAGCACCCCCCGGCATCGCAGCCTTCGGATAACTTCGCCAACGCGGGTGCCTTGGTCATACCGCTGCATCAAAGTCGCGAGTTCCAGCACGACGTGCCTTCGGCATCGGCTATGACCCTGCCCGCAACGTGCCCTCGCTCATGAGCAGAGTCCGTTCTCCGTATGCCCCTGCTTGGGGCGGGTTGCAAAGGCTGCTGGGGTGAGCCCATTC
>JAABUX010007240.1_pt1 | contig 13076 bp, 11 predicted proteins | sample 5561851 | NCBI WGS metagenome assembly JAABUX01 (sample SAMN10711883, study PRJNA513361) | rock metagenome | isolation source: Antarctica rocks | place: Antarctica: Victoria Land, Richard Nunatak red sandstone | collected 2016-01-03 | reverse complement strand
CAGGCGGCCTCTTCGGCCTCAGGCGGCGGCGGCGGCGGCGGAACCGCCTTGCCATCCCGCGCCAGGCGCTCGTTCGCCTGGGCCACCATCGCATTCAGGTCGGTTTGGCTGCACAGGCCCAGGATGACCGGGTCGCGCGGCTTGATGTTAGTGCTGTTCCAATGGCTGCGCTCGCGCACCTTTTGGATGGTGTCCTTCGTCGTGCCCAGGAGCTTGATCACCTGCGCCTCGCTCAACTGCGGGAAATTGCGCAGCACGAAGGCGATCGCGTCCGGGCGGTCGTTGCGCTTGGCGACAGGGGTGTAGCGCGCCCCACGCGAGCGCTTGTTGACCGGGTTGTTCGCCGGAGTCAGCTTGAGCCGCAGGTCCGGATCGGCCTCGCAACGCTTGATCTCCTCGGCCGCAAGCTGGCTGTTCGCGACCGGGTCGTAGCCAACGATGCCCTGGGCAACCTCGCCATCGGCGATCGCCTGCACCTCAAGCGGGTGCATGCCGCAGAAGTCGGCGATTTGGGTGAAGGTGAGCGCGGTTTTTTCGATCAGCCACACGGCGGTGGCCTTCGGCATTAACGGAAGGGTCATAGTTCTGTCCTCTAGCGCCGCATAGTGGCCATAGCGGGGCAAGGTGGTCCAATATCAGGAAAGACCGTAGTGTATGGACCCGTGCGGTCCCCCAGGTCAATGTATCATTGCAGAAGGAGGGTAGGTTGACCGAAGAAGAACTGCCACGGCCGAAAGCCCGCCTGGTGATGCCGCCGCTCGATCCGCTTGGGGTTGCCGAACTGCAAGCCTACATCGCTGAACTGCGGCAGGAAATCATGCGGGCCGAAAGCGAGATTGCTCGTAAACAGGACCACCGCAACGCTGCCGACAGCGTTTTCCGCCGCTCCTGACTTGCCAGCGCAAATCAAAAGGGGCCAGGTTACAAACCCGACCCCTTTTCTCTAGCTCAAACAGCCGAAGCTTGGAAGCTTAGGCCGCCTGAACTGCCTCCTGCGTGTCGTTCGCAATGACTGGCGTCGCCTGGATAGCACTGCCGATCTGGATGCGGCGTGGCTTCAACGCCTCGGGCACGACGCGCTTCAGGCCCACATGCAACAAGCCATTCTGCAAGTCGGCGCCGTCGACAACGATGTGGTCGGCCAACACGAAGCGGCGCTCGAAGGCACGGCCAGCGATGCCGCGATACAGCACTTCACCAGCCTCCGCCTCGGCCTTCACGCGACCGGCGATGATCAGCGAGTTCTCGCGGACTGTCAATTCAAGGTCATCCTGGCTGAACCCGGCGACTGCCATCGTCAGGCGATAGCTGTCGTCGCCAACGCGCTCGATGTTGTAGGGCGGATAGGCCTGAGAGACGGACTCCTGTGCCGTTCCGGCCAAGCGGGCCATACGGTCGAAGCCAATCGCAGTACGGAAAAGGGGAGCGAAATCGTATGTCATGAAAGAAACCTCCAAAAAAGCAAGGCCGCACTGTGGAGCGCCCAAATGGGCCGCCCCGGTTCAGTCCTCGAAGCCCCGGTTGGGCACCTCGAACACACCTGAAATAGAAAGCGCCGCACCCTGGTTCAAGAGGGCGCGGCGCCTGAAACCTGCCGAATGGATGGAGCTGATTAGTAGGCGGGGCTACTTGCGCATGCCCAGGCCGGCAAACTTCTTGTTGAACTTGGCGACCTGGCCGCCCGTGTCCATCATGCGCTGCACCCCGGTCCAGGCGGGGTGCGACTTCGGGTCAATGTCCAGCCGGATGGTGTCGCCAGCCTTGCCAGCGCAGGTCATCGTCTTGAACTGGCTGCCATCGGTCATGATGACGGTGATTTCATGGTATTCCGGGTGAATGCCGGGCTTCATGGCGGGTGCTCCCAAAGATGCCGCCGATACCGACCGGCCGCGAAGCCGCAGGGTATAGCCGTGTCGGCGTCCTGGTCGCAAGCCGTCAAGAAGGCCGGGTGCGGGCGCGGGCGGCACGGCCCTGGAACTCGTGGAACGCGCGGTCGGCGAGCGCTTTCTGCTCGGGCGCCATTGACGCATACAGCTCGTCGAAGGCGGGCACCAACCGTTGCAGGTCCTCCGCATGGGCACGCGCAAGCTCGGCGTATGACCGCATGTCGTCCGGCGCGGACAAGGTGGCGATCTTGTCGGCGCGGTCGCGCTGCAGCGTCTCCATGTGCGCCGCGTTCTGCCGCATGACCGCGGTGAAGGCGTCCCACTGCGGCTGCTGCGCCGGCGTGATCTTCAACCGCCGTTGCAGGCTGGCGATGTGACGGTCCACCGGCGCCATGCCGCCACGCTCTGGCCGCGCCGCCTGCGCTGCGCTGCCCGGCGTGTTGGCCGGCGCCGTACCCTGTGCCAAAGCCTGGCCGCCGGCCAGAGTGACCGCAGCCAGCAGCAGGAAGCCTCGTGTCATACGGTTGCCCATGGATCAAACCCTCAATGTTAGCGGAATGGCACGGAGAAGCCGAAGCTTGGCGCCTGGTAGAGCGGCGGCGGCGCATAGTACGGCCGCACCGGCGGCGCGTAGTAGACCGGAGGCGGAGCGTAGTAGCCGTACGGGCGCCCGTAGCCGCGCGGGCCCTCCCAGTGGTCCCGCCCCCACCGCTCATGCTCGAAGCGTTCATGCCGGTCCCCGTCCCGGCCGCGGTCCTCAAAACGGCCACGGTCCTCAAAACGTTGGGAGTGCGCCGGGCCAGCCGCGACCGCGGCGATGGCGCCGAGCGCGATGACGACGGGAATCAGACGTTGCAACACAAACGACCTCCATTCCGAAGTGGCGGGGACGATGGTGACAGACCTTGGTCTGGTCAAGACCAAGCCACTAGGAGCCTGTCGGACTTAAACCTGTCACGCAACTATTCAAAAGAAATACCAAGCTGAGCGCAATTTCACCACGACTCCTGGCGAACGCGGGGCATAATATTCCAAAAAATCCCGATTTTTGCTTAAGTCCGACAGGCTGCTAGCGTTCGCAAACCAGGCGATTTTATGGCCGTGCGCGCGAATACTGTTTGACCAGGTCGATCGTCACGCCCAGCGCCTCCGCCGCGCGCAGCGTCCAGGCCGGGTCCGCCAGCACGGCGCGGGCGACGAACACCAGGTCCGCACGGCCGTTGGCGACGATCTCGGCCGCCTGCTCCGCCCCGCGTATCATGCCGACCGCGCCGGTCGCGATCCCGGCCTCGGTCCGCACCCGTTCCGCGAACGGCACCTGATACCCCGGATGCACCGACGGGATGCGGGCCGCCGGCGACACCCCGCCGGTCGAGCAATCGATCAGGTCGACGTCGCCCCGCGCCCGCAGCCAGCGGGCGATCTGCACCGCGTCGTCGGCGGTCAGCCCGCCGGGCAGCCAGTCGGTGCAGGACAGCCGCACGAACAGCGGCAACTCGTCCGGCCACTCGGCCCGCACGGCGTCGACCGCCTCCATCAACAGCCGGGCACGCCCGGCCAGGTCGCCGCCATAGCCGTCGTTGCGGGTGTTCGAAATCGGCGACAGCATGGAGTGCAGCAGGTAGCCATGCGCCCCATGCAGCTCGATGACCTTGAACCCAGCCTCCCGCGCCAGGCGGGCCGCATGCGCGAACTCGGCGACGACGCCGCCGAGTTCGTCGACGCTCATGGCGTGCGGCGTGATCGCGTTGCCGTGGAACGGGATGGGGCTGGCGGCGAGCGGCGTCCAGCCGCCGTCCTCCGGCAGCAGGGCCTGGCCGCCCTCCCAAGGCCGCTGGCTGCTGGCCTTGCGCCCGGCGTGGCTGATCTGGATGCCCGGCACCGCGCCGCCATACTCGATCAGCTTGGTGACCCGGCGCAGGAACGCCATGTGCCCGGCGTTCCAAAGCCCCAGGCAACCCGGCGTAATGCGGCCGATGGCCGACACATGCGTCGCCTCGGTGAACACGAACCCCGGCCCGGCCATCGCCTTCGAACCCAGGGTCTGGATGTGCCAGTCGTCCCCCAGCCCGTCCTCCGCGCAGTACTGGCACATCGGCGAGACCGCGATTCGGTTGCGCGCCGTCACCGACCGGAGGGTGATCGGCTGGAACAGCAAGGGATCGGGCATGGGCAGGCTCCTGCTTGGGCCGCCAGGCGATAGGCGACCTCCGGGCGGGCCGCAACCCCGTTGCTGCCCGCGGGCCTGCCGTCTACCGTGACTATTGCTGACGAGAGGAAAACGATGCCCAGAAACCGGCGCGCACGGCGATGAACATCCTGTCCATCCAGTCGTGGGTCGCCTACGGCCATGTCGGCAACGCTTCCGCCATGTTCCCGCTGCAGCGGCTCGGCGCCGAGGTCTGGGCCGTGAACACCGTCCAGTTCAGCAACCACACCGGCTACGGCGCCTGGACCGGGCAGGTGTTCGAGGGCGCGGCGGTGCGGGACCTCGTGGACGGCATCGCCGCGTGTGGCGTGCTGCCGTCCTGCGGCGCCGTGCTGTCGGGCTACATGGGCGACCCCGGCATCGGCGGCGCGATCCTGGACGCCGTCGCCCGCGTCCGCGCCGCCAACCCGGACGCGCTCTACTGCTGCGACCCCGTCATCGGCGACCACGGCCCCGGCGTCTACGTGCGGCCCGGCATCCCTGAGCTGATGCGCGACCGGGCCGTTCCCGCCGCCGACATCCTGACCCCGAACCAGTTCGAGCTGGAACACCTGACCGGCCAGCCCATCGCCACCCTCGCGGACGCTCGCCAGGCGGTGGCGCGGCTTCGGTCCATGATGGCGCCGGGCGGCCCGCGCGTCGTGCTGGCCACCAGCCTGCGGACGGACGACACGCCGCCCAATGCGGTGGACATGCTCGCCGCCGACGCCAATGGCGCCCATCTGCTCCGCACTCCGCTGCTGCCGCTGGAGGTGAACGGCGCTGGCGACGCGGCGGCGGCCTTGTTCCTGTTCCACTATCTGCGGACCCGGCAGGCGCAGGCCGCGCTGGAGGCAGCCGGCAGCGCCGTCCATGGCCTGTTGCGCCGCACCGCCGACGCCGGCTCGCGTGAAATCCTCATCGTCGCCGCGCAGGACGAGTTTGTGAGCCCATCCGTATGGTTCCGCGCGCAACGGCTCTAGACGACGCCGCTTTCACAAGATTTTCCTGGTTTTGCCCTGTTCTCGCCGTGATGTGCCCGTAGGACTCAACAGCGCGGCGCTGCGGCGTCCGCACCCGGCCCAGACCCGGCCCAGTCATCTACGCATTCAGCGGGTGGTTTCATGCGCTTTCTCAAGACTTACGGCCAGGCTCTGGCCATACTGCGGAACGACAAACGCTTGGCGATCATGCTTGGCGCCGCGAACGTCATCGTGGCCGGGCTGCAATTCCTCGATCCCGTCCTGTTCGGCCGCGTCATCGGCCTCTTGACCCGGTCCGACACGCTTCCGCCGGACCAGCTCTGGTCGCAGGCCGCCATCCTGCTCGGCATCTGGTTCGCCGTGGGCGCTGCCGCCATCGGCGCCAACATCGCCACCGCGCTGCACTCTGAGCGCATGGCGCACCGCAACCGGCTGCAGACCATGAACCGCTATTTCGGCCATGTGCTGTCGCTGCCGCTGTCGTTCCATGGCGACATCCACTCGGGCCGGCTGATGAAGGTCATGCTCGGCGGGTCGGACGCGCTGTTCGGCCTGTGGCTCACCTTCTTCAAGGACCAGCTCTCGACCTATGTCGCGGTCCTCGTGCTGCTGCCGTTCACCTTCCTGCTGAACTGGCGGCTGGCCATGACTCTCGTGGTACTGGTGGTCATCTTCGTCGTGTTGACGCTGGTGGTGGTGCGCAAGACCGAGGCCGGGCAGCGCCGGGTCGAGCACTACCAGTCGCACCTGGCCGGCACCGCGCAGGATGCGCTGGCCAACGTGATGGTCGTGCAGTCCTTCACCCGGCTCGCCGCCGAGAGCCGGCTGTTCGGCCAGATCATCGACGACGTCATCCGCTACCAGTTTCCCGTGCTGAGCTGGTGGGCTGTGGTGAACGTATTGACCCGCGCCGCCAGCACGCTCGCCGTCATCGCCATCGTGCTGATCGGCACCCTCCTGCACATCCAGGGCAAGGCGACGGTCGGCGAGATCGTGTCCTTCATGGGCTTCGCCACCCTGCTGATCGGCCGGATGGAAAGCGCCGTGCAGTTCGCCTCCCGCTTGTTCCTGCAAATGCCGATCCTTGAGGACTTCTTCGGCGTGCTGGACGCGAAGTCGTCGGTGCCCGAGCGCCCGAACGCGGCGGAACTCGCGGCGCCGCGCGGCGAGGTGCGGTTCGAGGGCGTCGGCTTCGCCTATCCCGGCGGCCCCGACATCCTGAGTGACGTTTCGTTCACAGCGAAGCCCGGCATGTCGGTGGCGCTGGTAGGCCAGACCGGGGCCGGCAAGTCCACGGCAATGAACCTGTTGCAGCGCCTGTGGGACCCGGTGCGCGGCTCGATCGAGATCGACGGGCAGGACCTGCGCGACGTGTCGCTCGAAAGCCTGCGCCGCTCGATCGGCGTCGTGTTCCAGGAGAGCCTGCTGTTCAACCGCTCGATCCGCGAGAACCTGCGCATCGGCCGGTTCGACGCGACCGATGAGGACTTGGAGCGCGCCTGCCGCCAGGCTGACGCCCACGAGTTCATCATCCGCCAGCCCCAGGGCTACGACACCGTGGTGGGCGAGCGCGGCGCGACCCTATCTGGCGGCCAGCGGCAGCGCCTGGCCATCGCCCGCGCCCTGCTGAAGGACCCGCCGATCCTGATCCTGGACGAGGCGACCAGCGCGCTCGACGCCGCGACCGAGGCCCGCGTGTCCCGCGCGATGTCCACGTTGATGAAGGGCCGCACGACGTTCATCATCGCCCACCGGCTGAGCACGGTGCGCGAGGCGGACGAAATCCTGGTGTTCGACCAGGGGCGCATCGTGGAGCGCGGCAGCTTCGACCAGCTCATTGCGCAGCGCGGCCGTTTTGCCGAGTTGGTTGCCACCCAGCTCAGCCCGGCCATGGCGCACGCTGCCGAGTAATTGGGGGTCGAGTAGTTCAGGGTTAGACCGCCGGATTATTGCAGCCCTTCAAAGACTTGTTGCAATCCGGCCCTCCCTGCGCGCAGCATCCCTGCTTCCATCAGGGGGGACCGCAATGACCATCGCCGCAATCCTCAAGCACAAGGGCCACGACGTGGCCCATGTCGCGCCCACCGCCAGCATCGCCGAGGTGGTGCAGCAACTCGCCTCCCGGCGCATCGGCGCGGTGCTGGTGCTGGACTCCGCCGACCAGCTTCTCGGCATTGTCAGCGAACGCGACATCGTCAGCAGCCTGGCCGAGCACGGCAAACGCACGCTGGAGATGACCGCGGCGCAGTTGATGACCCGCGACCTGCACACTGCCACCATGCACACGACGGTGCCGCAGGCGACCGAGATGATGACCACCGGCCGGTTCCGCCACCTGCCGATCATGGACGGCGGCAAGCTGCTCGGCATCGTCAGCATCGGCGACGTCGTCAAGGCCCGGCTGAGCCAGCAGGAGCAGGAGGTCGATAGCCTGAAGGCCTACGTCGCCGGGGACGCCTGACCCACCCTGTTCGCGTCCCTACCTGTTCGCACCGGGCGTCCATTGGACGTCGCCGCCGGGGTTGAGCCGGCGGCCGAGCACGAAAAGATGGTCCGACAGGCGGTTCAGCAGCCGGATGACGGCCGGGTTCACCTCCTCGCTGTGCGACAGCCGCACCACCAGCCGTTCCGCCCGGCGCACGACGGTGCGCGCCAGGTGGGCATGCGCCGCCGCGGGGGTGCCGCCCGGCAGGATGAAGCTGGTGAGCGCCGGAAGGGCGGCGTTCATCGCCGCCACCTCCGCCTCAAGCCGCACGCTCGGCGCGTCGGTCACGCGCAGTCGCTCGCCCGCGACGCCGGGGACGCATAGGTCGGCGCCCACGTCGAACAGGTCGTTCTGCACGCGGCCGAGCATGGCGTCCGCCTCCGGGTCCGCCGCCGTGTGTAGGCGCAGCAGGCCGATTGTCGCGTTCGCCTCGTCGACGGTGCCGTAGGCCTCGACGCGCAGCGCATCCTTCGGCACCCGCGTGCCGTCGCCCAATGACGTTTCGCCACCGTCGCCGCCACGGGTCACTACGCGGTCGATCCTGATCATTGTCGGTCTCCAAGAACAAAACGGACGTCGAGCGGATAGTCGAACGGCATCGGGGCGCCTTGCAGCCGCGCCGGGGTGAAATGCCAGCGCAGGACGGCATTGCGCGCCGCACGGTCCAGGGTCGCGCTGCCGCTGCTGCTGGCGACCACCACGTCTTGCGGCAGGCCCTGCGCCGAGACATGCACCACCAGGGCCACAGTCCCTTGTGCGCCAACCCGCGCCGCCTGGATAGGGTATGCGGGCGGCTGATTGCGGAAGGCGCTGTCCGGACCCGGCGGAACAACCCCCTGGCCGGTCACGTCCATGCCGTCCAGGGTTTCGTCCGCGTCCCCAAGGTTCACCGCAGCCGACGAAGCGGCCTTTGCGGGCACAGGCGGCCCGCCAGCCAGACGGGGCGCTGCCTCCGCGTCGGCTGGCAGCGGATGCTCGGCTGGGACAGGCGCACTCGCCGTATCCGTGGGCCTGGCGCCCTGCACGGCATCGCGTTGCTGCACAAGCTCGACCTCGATGGGCGGCGCTTCGGCACGGCCCGCACTCTCGCCCGCCGGCCACGGCAGCAGCGCCGCCAGCGCCGACAGGTGCAGCACCGCCGATGCCGGCACGACCCAAGCTTTCATTCGAAGGGCGCCGTCACAGCACCAGCACGCCGCTGTGCTTGGCCTTCAGCTCGGGCTCGACATGGATGGTGATGACCAGGCCCTCGACCTCCGCTTTCAATGCCGCCTCGATGCGGTCGCAGATGGCGTGCGCCTCGGCCACGCGCATGTCGCCGGGGACAACCAGGTGGAATTCGAGGTAGGTGAGCCGCCCAGCGTGCCGGGTCCGCAGGTCGTGCGCCTCGATCGCGCCGTCCGCGTGCTGGCCGACCAACAGCCGGATGCGCTCCACGATCACGCCCGCCGGGGCCGCGTCCATCAGGCCGCCGACGCTGTCGGTCACGACGCGCACCCCGGACCACAGCACGTTCATGGCGACCCCCACCGCCAGCGCCGGGTCGAGCCATTGCAGCCCGGTCTCCACCACCAGCACCAGCCCGGCCGTGATGCCGACCGAGGTTACAACGTCCGTCCACAGGTGCCTCCCGTCCGCCGCCAACGCAGGCGACCGGTGCCGCTTGCCCGCGCGCCGCAGCACGCCGGCCCATCCTGCGTTGATAACAGTTGAGAAAGCGTTAAGACCCAGTCCAAGCCAAGGCTGCTGCAAGGGGCCGGAGCGGTTCCAGGTCTCCCAGGCGTGCTCCAGGATCGACCCAGCCGCCACGATGATGAGCACGCCCTCGATCACGGCGGCGAAGAACTCAACCTTGTCATGGCCATAAGGGTGGTTCGCATCCGCCGGCCGGGCCGCCAGGCGCAGGGCCACGAAGGCGACCACGCTGGCGACCACGTTCACCACGCTTTCCAGCGCGTCGGAATACAGCGCGGCGCTGCCGGTCAGCCACCAGGCCGCCGCCTTCATCGCCAACACCCCGGTGCCGATGGCGATCGTGCCGCCGGCGATGCGCCCCACCTGGTTCAATGCCGCCCCTGCGCCTGCCGCTGGACCGCCCCTTAGCAGGCGGCGGCTAGACGGAAAAGTAATTCGCCCGCGGGTTCAGCACGACGATGGCGCTGGTCGACTGCTCCGGGTGCAACTGCCACTCGTCCGACAAGGAAACGCCGATGCGCCCGGCGTCCAGCAGTTGCAGCAGCGGCGCCTGGTCCTCAAGCTTGGGGCAGGCGGGATAGCCGAACGAGTAGCGGGACCCGCGGTAGTGCTGCGACAGCATGCGCTCGATGTCGCGGTCGTCCTCGCCGGCGTAGCCGAGTTCGGCCCGGATGCGCTTGTGGGTGTATTCGGCCATCGCCTCCGCCACCTCGACGGACAGGCCGTGCAGGTAAAGATAGTCCTGGTAGCGATTATCTTCGAACCATAGCCGGGCGATATCGGATGCCTTCTGCCCGACGGTGACAACTTGCAGGCCGATCACGTCGCGCTCGCCGTCGTCGACGTCGCGGAAGAAGTCGGCGATGCACTCGCCGTCCTCCTTGGGCTGCCGGGGCAGGGCGAAGCGGCACAGCTCGGTCTGCCCGTCCTGGTCGAACACGATAAGGTCGTTGCCTTGTCCGGCGGCTTTCCAATAGCCGTACAGCGCTTGGGGCCGCAGGATGTTGTCCGCCTCGCATATGGCGAGCATCCGGCGCATGACCGGGCGCAGCTCCTGCTTGGCCCAGCCCAGGAAATCCTCCAGCGTCTTGCCCTGCTTGCGGAAGCCCCACTGGAATTGATACAGCGACCGCTCGTTGAGGAACGGGATGACCGCCTTGGGCGCCGCCTCGATCATCCGGGCGCCCCAGAACGGCGGGGTGGGCGGCGGCACGTCGGCGGTCAGCCTTCGCCGCCGCGCCTGCACGGCGGCGACGTCCACCGGGCGGAAGGCGCGCTGGTCGGCCTGGCCCAAGGTGCGCTGGGTGTTGCGCGCCTTGCCGGACCGCTTGGCCTGCACGGCCGCCAGGTAGTCGTCGAAGCCGTTGCCCGTCACTTTGTCCATCAGGTTCAGCCCGTCGAACGCATCCCGCGCATAGGCGACGCGCCCACAGGCGTAGGCCCGCACGCAGTCATCCTCGACGTAGTTGCGGGTCAGCGCCGCGCCGCCCAGCATGACCGGGATTTCCAACCCCTGCCGCGCCATCTCCTCCAGGTTCTCCCGCATCACGACGGTGCTTTTCACCAGCAGGCCCGACATGCCGATGGCGTGGGCGTGGTGCTGCTTGGCGGCGGCGACCATGTCGGCGAGCGGCACCTTGATGCCGAGGTTCACCACCCGGTAACCATTATTTGTTAAAATGATGTCGACCAGGTTCTTGCCGATGTCGTGAACGTCGCCCTTCACGGTCGCCAGCACGATCGTGCCTTTCTCCTGCCCGGCCACCCGCTCCATATGCGGCTCCAAATGCGCCACCGCGGCCTTCATCGTCTCGGCCGACTGCAACACGAAGGGCAACTGCATCTTCCCCGCGCCGAACAGCTCGCCCACTACCTTCATGCCGTCGAGCAGCACGTTGTTGATGATGTCGAGCGGCGCGTTGGTCAGCATCGCCTCGTCCAGCTCCTCCGCCAGGCCCTTGCGGTCGCCGTCGACGATGCGGTCCTTCAGCCGGCCCTCGACCGTATCGGCCCGGACCTTCTTCACCGCATCCGCCAGCTTGCGTTCGGCAAAGATTTCCAACAGTTTTTGCAACGGGTCGTAGCCCTCGCGCCGCCGGTCGAACAGCAGGTCCTCGACCACCTGCACCTCCTCGGGCGGGATCAGGTGCAGCGGCCGTATCTTGCTCACGTGGACGATGGCGCCCGTCATGCCGGCGCGCACCGCGTGGTCGAGGAACACCGAGTTCAGCACGGCACGCGCCGCCGGGTTGAGGCCGAAGCTGATGTTGGACAGCCCCAGGATGATCTGGATGTCGGGGAAGGCGTCGCGGATCAGCTTGATGCCCTCCAGCGTCCACTGCCCGAGCTTGCGGTCGTCCTCGCTGCCGGTGGCGACTGTGAAGGTGAGCGGGTCGATCAGCAGGTCCGACTGCGGCAGGCCGTGCTTGTCGCAGGCGAACTCCACGAGCCGCCGGGCGATGGCGAGCTTGGCCTCGGGCGTCTTGGCCATGCCCTCCTCGTCGATGGTGAGCGCGATCACGGCCGCGCCGAACTTCTTGGCCAACACCAGGCGGTCGTGCGCGGCCTGCTCGCCGTCCTCGAAGTTGATGGAATTGATGATCGGCTTGCCGCCGTGCAGCCGCAGCGCCGCTTCCAGCACGATCGTTTCCGTGCTGTCGATCACCAGGGGGGAATTGACGCTGCTGGTGAACCGGGTGATCACCTCGTTCATCTCGGCAACCTCGTCGCGGCCGACGAAGGCGGTGCAGAGGTCGAGGCTGTTGGACCCCTCGGCGACCTGCTCGCGCCCGACGGAGACGCAGCCGTCCCAGTCGCCCTTTTCCTGCAATTCGCGCCACTTCTTCGAGCCGTTGGCGTTGCAGCGCTCGCCAATTGAAAAATAGCTGTTTTCCTGGCGCAATGCGGTCTGGCTATACAGGCTGGCGACGCTCGGCACCCAAACCGGCCTGCGCAAGACCGGCGCCGGGCGGAAGCCCTCGCCGCGCCGGCGCAGCATGGCATCAAGCGCCCGGATGTGCGGCGTGTCCGTGCCGCAGCAGCCGCCGATCAGGTTCAGCCCGTCCTCCTGGATGAACCGTTCCATCCAGCTCGCCATCTGCTCGGCGTCGAGCGGATAGTGCGTCCGCCCGTCGACCAGTTCCGGCAGCCCGGCGTTGGGCTGCACCGAAATCAGGCCGGGCCAGTTGGCGGCGAGCCAGCGCACGTGCTCGGACATCTCCTGCGGGCCCGTGGCGCAGTTCAGCCCGATCAGCGGCACATCGAGCGCGTGGACCACCGTGGCAGCGGCGGCGATGTCAGGGCCGACCAGCAGCGTGCCCGTCGTCTCGACCGTCACCTGGACGAAGATCGGCGTGTCGGTGCCCGCCTCGGCGCGGGCGATCTTGGCGCCGTTCACCGCCGCCTTGATCTGTAGCGTGTCTTGGCAGGTCTCGATCAGGATCGCGTCCACCCCGCCGGCGATCAATCCGCGCGACTGCGCCGCCAGCGCCGCCTCCAACGGGTCGTAGGCGATGTTGCCGAGCGACGGCAGCTTGGTGCCCGGCCCGATGCTGCCGACCACCCAGCGGTGCCGCCCGTCCGAGAAGCTGTCCGCCGCCTCCCGCGCCAATTCTGCCGCGACCTTGTTGATCTCGTGCGTGCGCTCGCCCAGGTCAAATTCGGCAAGGGTGATGGGCGAACCCCCAAACGTGTTGGTCTCGACCATGTCGGCGCCGGCCTCGAAGTAGCCGCGGTGGATGTCGCGCACCAGGTCCGGGCGGGACAGGTTCAGCACCTCGGTGCAGTTCTCCTGGTTCCAGTAGTCGCGCTCGATGTCGAGCGTCAGCGCCTGCACGCGG
>JAABUX010007236.1_pt1 | contig 13078 bp, 15 predicted proteins | sample 5561851 | NCBI WGS metagenome assembly JAABUX01 (sample SAMN10711883, study PRJNA513361) | rock metagenome | isolation source: Antarctica rocks | place: Antarctica: Victoria Land, Richard Nunatak red sandstone | collected 2016-01-03 | reverse complement strand
GGGCTAGCGAAGCAGTAAGCTGTCGAATTAGCGTGATTTCCAGTTTTGGCGCGATTTCGAGCGGCAGTGTAGGCTCTCGGGCACGAGAACAATATTTCGGGTTGTCGGCGGACGAGCCGCAGGCAGTGCTGCGCCGCCGACGTCCCATGAACCGCCTGGGTGTCACGCTACAGGTGGGATACCTGCGCACGACGGGCCTGCCCTTGAACTCGGTGCAGCGGATCCCGCCCGCGATCCTGGCCTGCGTCGGCGGCGCGCTAGATTGGCCCGCACCGCAGCTGGCGTCGATGCGCGCGCTGTATCGTCGGCGACGAACGTTGTTCGAGCATCAGGCCGCCGCGCAGGAGATACTCGGGCTGCGCGCGATGCCGAGCATGCCGAGCGGGCGCTGGTCGGCTTCCTGCGCCGCTCGGCGGGCGCGTATTTGAAATCGGACGCGCTGGCCGGCGCGGCGCGCGCGTGGCTATGCGAGCACGGCTACGTCCAGCTGACCGCGCGGCGGTTGCATCGGCTCGCGGTCGCCGCGCGCCGCCACCATGACACGGGAATCGCGGCGCGGATCGATGCGCTGGTGGACACGCGGCTGCGCGAGGGATGGCTCGACGCCCTTCTCGAGATCGTCGACGCCAGCAAGACGCGGATGGAGTGGCTGCGCGACATCGAAGAAGCCGATGGGCGTTGCCGACCGGTTCGCCAGATCGCGTTCCTGAAAGAGCAGGGCGCGGCCGCGCTCGACCTCGGCATCCCGCTCGCGCTGCTCCAGCGCCTGGCGCGGCCGATGCTCTACCGCAAACCCGCCGCGCCCGCGGATGCGGCCACACGGCGCACGCTCGAGATCGCCTGCTTTGTGCGGCTGCAGCTGCTCCGCGCGACCGACGACAGGCTCGACGTCCTCGATCACCCGCGTCGCCGACCTCTCGCGGCACGCGCGCAACCGCGTCGAGGCGGGCTAAGCCGGCGACTTGCGCCACTACCCTCGGCTGGTGGCCGATCTCGGCGCACTCGCCGCAGACGACGCCGTCTCGGGCGACGCATTGCGCGCCGGAATGCGAGCGCTGCTGGCGCCCTTCGAAGCACGGGCGACGAAGTCCAAAGCGGCGGCGATCCGCGAGCAGCTGGCGACCGAGGCTTCGGCGCTGGTGGCGCTGCTCGGCGCGGTGTCGACCGTCGGCGTCGATCCGGCGACCGACCACCCGCTTGCCGAAGCGCTCAAGACGTTGGAGGCGGTCACTGCGGACGGCGGCCGCGATCTGCCAGTGGACACCGCCAGTCCGTTCGGGCCGACATGGAAACAGCTGATCGAGCCGCCCGACCGGACGGCGGCGCTTGGGCCGCGTTCCGCGCTGCGGCGATGCTGCTCGTCAAGCGGTCGCTGCGCAACGGCCAAGCCTCGGTCGCGCACAGCCTCGCGCACCGCGCGCCCGAGGACCGGCTGATGCCCGCCGAGCGCTGGCGCAAGAGCGCAGCCGCCTGATCCGGGATCTGGCGGTCGCGGCCAGCCTGAGACCGCGATCCGCAAGCTTGAAGCCGGCCTGAAGACGAGCCTTACCGCGTTCAACGCCGTGGTCGCGGCGGGCGAGCTGCGCGTCGAGGATGATCGCGTGATCGTGCCGCGCCCCAAGGCGGTCGAGGAGGACGAGGCGCTCAAGCTCGACCGCAAGGTGCTGTCCAACGAAATCGGCCGGGCGCAATCACCCGACGTGCTGGTCGAGGTCGACGCCGCGACACGCTTTTCGTGGACGCTGCTCGGGGGCCACGCTCCGAGGCCGAGCTCGTCGTCCTCTACGCGGGGCTGATCGCGCTCGGCTCGGACCTGAGCGCGGCGGACATGGTGCGGATTATTCCCGGCGTCGGTACCGACAGCGCGGGTCAGATGGTGGCGCGGCTAGAGGCCGACGGTAGTCTACCCGCCGCCAACACGGCGGTGCTTGAACGCTTTCGGGCGCTCCCGATCGCCAAGCTCTGGGGCGACGGGATCGGCGCATCGGCCGATATGATGAGCCTCGACGCGACGCTCCATCTCTGGTCGGCAAGGCGCGAACCGCGCCGACGGACCCACGCGGTGGACACGTACACGCACGTGCCCGATCAATGACCGCTCGTCCACGATGCGCCGATCGTCCTCAACAAGCGCCAGGCCGACGGGGCTCTCCGGCTGCTCGCAGTTGTTGTAGCCTGCCAACGAACGCGCGCGCATTGGCACCGACAGACTTCCCGTCCATGCCCGCTTGTAAAGCGCGGAGCCAAGTCCGAAGCCCATCGCGCCCGCTCGCAGCCATGCGGCCATGTCGTCGGGCGTTATCCCGCCAACCGGAAGGATGGGGGTTGCCCATCGGCAACACGGCGAGCATCCCCTAACAACGGCCGGATCAAAAGCCTCAGCAGGGAACAATTTGAGCGCGCGCGCTCCGGCGCACAGCGCGGTGAACACCTCGCTCGGGATTGCCATTCCGGGAACCATCGTCAGCGCCGCCGCCAGCACGGCCACATTGGTATCGGGTGACACGACGATTCGTCCGTCAACGGCGTGCCCACGTCGACTGGGTGGCCTAGCTGCCCAGCGAGCAACCCACGCGCTTTAAACAGCGCGGATATTCGGCGGTCATAGACGTCGTGAAATCTACGATCCGGCGATCAGTGAGTGTCGCCCATTTGCAGTGCGTGCCGGGCTGGCAGAGTAACGCGTCCGCAGGCACCAATTCGGCGACAGCCGCGCCGGAGCAACTGCGTCTCATCGCCGCGCATCACGTCGGGACGCATGTCCGCGCGCGTCGCCACGCCGGGAACGATCCATACCTCATCCGCGACCTTGACCGCCCCGCGCGCGACCGATTTCAGGTCCGCCGGTACTTCGACATAGGGAACCTTGGTCCAGCCGATGTTCGAGCCGACCATGCCCGCGCAAACCATTGACAATGCACCAAGTCGTCCTCTGATCCCGGCTGCTTCATCCGCAAAAATCCACCGACAGCGCCTTGCCCATCACCACCGGCCTCCTTCCCGGTCCCCAAAGTGAATCAGACCTCAACCAGTTTGGGAATCCCCCGCCGATCCAGCACGGTGGATAACCGCTCTAGCGCGCCGCGATCGTCGCGGTCGGTTGCGACTACCGTCCCGTCCTCGATGCGGTAGGCGCGGCGGTTGGTCGTTCCCCAATCCACAGCAAGAAATGCGACCGGCACACTCACCACCAGGTTGTGTAGAGCGCGATCAGGACAAGGACGACGTCCACAACCGTGACGTTGAAGCCGGTGGCGGTCGTGTAATCGATCTCGCCCATCGCGATCAGGTTCTACCGCTCGTTGCGGGTCGAAGCAGCGACACGGCTTCCGCAAGCGCCAACGCCGCAAGGAACACGACGAGCATTCGGTTCATGAACGGTAGCTTGGGCGCGGCATATTTAATCGCCAGCGACAGCACGAACGAGCCGATCGCGGCGGCGATCGCGGCGGGCTCGGTCGCGCATTTCCAGAATAGGCCGAGCACGAAGATAACGACGATCCCGGGCGTGAAAAAGCCTGTATATTCCTGGATATATTTTCGTCGCTGCGCGCGACTTTCGCGGGATATAGCATCGGCATGGCTCCTGGGCCGGGCGCGCCGCGGCGCGCCTTCGTCGCCGTCGAGCGCGGCCCATCGGTTGCCGGAAACGGCGGGCACGCGCTTCCGCCTCGACGCAGCCCAAGTCGTCTCGATCGCGCAAGGGACTTCGATCTACACCCAAGGTTGGCAGGTCGGCACGATCCTTGGCACGAGCAGTTCCGTAGCAACGGAGTCGTGCTCGACGCATTCGTTCGCGCTCCGTACGACAGGTTCGTTGTGCTTGGTACGCATTTCTGGAACGCAAGCGCGGTGCTGCTGGTACCGGGCGCGGGCGGCCTCGAAGCCGGGCTGACCTCGCCCGAGATCGCCGCCGTCGGTGGCGTCTCGTTCGCCACTCCGGCGGAGGCGCAAGGCGCTCAACGCGTTCCGGCAAACACGCTTTTCACCCTGTACTCTAACAGCGCGGAGGCCAATAGCGCGCCGCTCGGGCTCGAGGTACCGTACCAGGTCGGGTTCACCGGTCCCGTTGGCGAGCTCCAGCGCGGCGCACCCGTCAAGCTCGACGGCTTTATTATAGGCCGGGTGCTCAGCACCCGGCTGGTGTTCGACGAACGAACCGCGACGCTGCGGACGCCGGTGACGATCGGCATCGACGCGCGCCGTCTCAACCTGCCCGAGGAGCGGTCCTCGGTGGACGCTATGGTCGCTCGCCTGGTCCGGCGCGGCTGGCGAGCCAAGCTCGACCAGTCTCCACCGGTGATCGGCGGACGGCTGGTGACATTCGCCATGGTGAAAGGCGGACCCGTGGCGACGCTACGTGCGGGCTCGCCATATCCGTGGTTGCCGACGGCGTCGGCGGGCGATGTCGCCGGGCTGGCCGATACGGCAGTTTGAATTCTCGCCAAGGTCGACGCGCTGCCGATCGCGGAAATCGGGCGCGACTTGCGCGGTCTGACGCACAACCTTGATGCCCTCACCGGCTCGCCGAAACTGCGCGAAAGCCTCGACCATCTCGACAGCACGCTCGCGACGCTCGACTCGGCCGCGCAGCAGACCGCGCCCAAGATCGGACCGTTGATGAATGTCAGCCCCGAGGCGCGATGGCGCTGGTTCTCGAAAATCCGGTCCTGAGTTTGCCGAGTTGGTTAAGAAGACGGCGCGCGCGAGGGCGTCGCGGGCTCCCCCGCGTCTCGATCCGCAGCCAGCAACAGCCGCCAATCTGGCCACCAACACGCCCCGGGGGAGGGGTCGATTTGACGATCACTATTTCAGGACAGGGGGGTCAATATTCCACGCCCAATCAAACATTCCGGCAGGCGCGATCCAGGCGTCTGCTGACGGTGACATCCGGCAAACTGTGAACGTGTGAAAGTGCCGGCTCAGCCCTGTACCAGCGCCTTGCGTGATGGAATGCGTGTGGCGAGCGCATCGCGGATGGCGAAGGAGCGGAGCATCGTCGCCTCGATGTCGTCGCCGGGTTTGTAGGGATACATGAGGCCGAGCGCGCCGATCGTGCGGTGGCGCGCGTCGTGCATCTGGACGAGGATTCCCAGGCGGACGCCGTCCTTCTGCACCTCGACAAGAGGCGCGCCTGATTTCATCACGCCGATATCGTCGTCGCCCGAGGCCTCGCCATTGGCCTTGGTCAGGTGGGCTGCGACGACGATGTTCTTCGAAAGGGGAGTGGGGCTGACGTGCATGATGACGTCGAGCATGCCGGGGTTCTTGGCGATCACGCTATCCACCAACGCTTGCGCGCGCGGGAAGAGCACGCCGGCAAGCGCGGCAGTCGGTGCGGCGAGCAGCAGGACGGCTGCAATCAGCGTACGTTTCATCATTGGGTCCTCTCGTGGGGGCTGGCAACTCGTGGCACGCGGAAGCGTGACGCGGACGAATTGGGAAGAGTTTCCAACATTCGCCCAATTCGTCCGCCCACCAAGGCCTATTCGCAACTTCAGCACGCCCCATAAAATGGCGCAACGCTGGCACACATGGTGTCTCCGACATTTCTGTTCAGCGTGGGCGCGGCGTTAGGGTTGGCCTTTCCTCGATCCATGACGAACTTAGCGCATTGGGAACTCCGAACACGCGTGTGGTGCCCAGGAATCTTTCAACAGCCCCTGAGGTATGCGGAAGATCAGCGATGGCCCTCGTGATCGGGCCAAATGCAACCCTTGTGGATTTAGAATGGTCTTATAGGCCAGCTATCTTAGGTGCTCAAAACTCGCTTCCGCGCGTACAATCTGCACGGCCGACCGTATCGATCAGCGTCGAGGGACTACTGCGTTCCGGCTTTTCCGCTAAGCAGCCATTCGCAGCAGCCCGAGCGCGACGATCACGGTCAAAGCTCCACCGATCCGCGTTGCGATCTGGGCGAAGGGCATCAATTGCAGCCGATTGGACGCCGTCAGGATCGCTACATCCCCTGTTCCCCCTTGGCTCGCGCGGCAGCCGGTTACGATTGCTGCCTCGACTGGAAACATGCGTAAGGCGCGCCCGACCAACCAGCCAGTCGCCATCAGCACGCTGACGGTGACGACGATTGTGATCACGATCTCCGGCGTGAAGGCTGCCAGCAGCTTGTCCCACGGCGTCAGGGATACGCCGATTGCGAACAGCAAAGGATACGTCACGGCGGTCGAGAAGAATTTGTAGTATGCATAAGCACCAGCCTTCAGCGATGGCGAGACTGCGCGCAGAAGGTTCAGCACGATCGCCAGCAGCAGCATCGTAATTGGCCCGGGGAAGTCGAACACGGTTTGCCCGAGCAGCCCGATCAGATACAAGGTCACTGCCGTGATCCCTGCGGCTGCGACCTCCTGCGGCCCAATCGGCGTCATCGGTTGTGCGCTGAGCAGGCCAATGTCGTCATGCTCGTCCATTTGCAACACGCCATGACCCGTCAAATGCGGTCGCGCGCGGCCGACCGAGTTCAACACGCCTGAAAGCACGATCGCGGTCAGGCTGGCGAACATGACGGGGGGCAGAAGCCGCGCCAATACAACGCCCTGCTCCTGCCCTGTCAGCGCCGCATAGCCAATCGACAGCGGGATCGCGCCTTCGCCAACGCCGCCACCAAGCGCGGGAACGAGTACGTAAAAGAATGTCTGATGCGCCCCCATCCCGAGCGCTACGCCTGTAGCGAGTCCAGCAGCGACCGCTGCGAGCGTGCCCGCCAAAATTGGCGCGAAGATTTTCAGGAACCCCCGCACCAATACCTGCCTGTCCATACTAAGAATTGAACCGACGATGATCGCGGCAATAAATAGATAGAGGAAATTACTGTCCTTGGTGAACGTCTTAATCGAAGCCGCCATGCCTTTGGGGATCGCATGGCTGTATACCAGGTAGGATGGCACGAACGTGGCGAAAATCGCGCCCGCGCCGAGTGCGCTCAGTCCCGGGATGCGGCGACCGATCTCCGCGCAGGTGAACCCGCCCACGCCAAGTATAGCGATCATTAGGCTAATATCGGTAGGTAACTTGCCGAGTGCGAGGAAGCCGCCAATCACCGCGAGCAGCAAGAAATATACGGGCCACGGAATAATCCCGATCAACACCGGACGCCGGAGCTCGACGGCACTGTCCATTATGACAGCCGAGCTCCTTTTGTGGGAAACCGCATCAGTCAACTGCCTGCTCCACCCATGGCCGACTGCGGCCTTATCATGTTACGCTTGTCTGCACGTGATCGCCGTATCACGGTGCATGTGGCAGGCGAACATAAACCCAAGCTCGCCTGCCTTAGTATCCGTTCAGACGATCGGATGACCGTTATGGGCTGAACACCCAGCGCGGCACCATACGCCGCAACACTGCGTCGCGCCGGAACAGTTGGTGCGCGAGCGCAGCGGCGGCGTGCAGCCCTGCCAGGATCAGGATCGCGTTGCCAGCGAGCGCGTGCCAGTCGGTCGCGCGGTTGGCAAGCAGATGGCGCGCGTCCTCGGCATAGCTGCCGAGCTGCGGAATGTGGAACAGACCGAAGATGCTGTCGCCGCGCAGTCCCTCAAGATACAGGCCAAGCCCAACCAGTGCGACGAGCGAGGCGTACAATGTTACGTGCATGATCGACGACAAAGCGCCACCGAGCGAGCCGCGGCCGGAGCCAACGGGGAACTTGCGGCCCCTGAACGCACGCCAGCCGATGCGGTAGGCGAGCACCAGCGCCAGCGCCGAGCCGAACAGGATGTGCATCGAGCGCGCATCGACCTTGAGCGGACCCTTGGGCCACCAGTCGATTGTCTTGCCGCCGAGCCACTGCGCGAGCACGAGCGCTACGACGATCCAGTGTAGCGCTACGGTGCGACTGTCGTAATGTTCTTCCGGACCGGTGTCCCGTGCCGCGCTCATCCGGGCCGCGTCAGCGACCAGAGAACGGCGGCCCGGAACATCGCCAGGCCCTCGGGGCGCAGCGCCTCGAATGTGTCCTGCCAAAGAAAGAAGTTAACGCGGCGCGCGGGCGCGAGATACTCGCCGTTCATCGTGGCACCGCGCTCGTAGGCGAATACCGCCGCCTTGTCGGGCTCACCACGCAGCGTCGCAATCGTAATCGCGCCCAACCCCGGCTTGCCCCAGTTCATTTTGAAATGTTCGTCGGTGAGTACGTTCTGGATACCCGCCGCGAGTCCGCCGCTAAGTGGATGCGGCGCATTCACGACGTAAATGAAGCGCTGATTATCGTCGGTGCCATAGTCGCGGCCGTTCTTCAGGCCCGACATTTCCAGCTCGCCGAGTAGATCATTCTCGCAGGTGATAAGCGGGATCGGGGTGGCGCGGTATTTGGTGCCGACCTCGATCGCGTCAACCGATTCGGAGATCAGGATCAGGTTTTGCCCGCGCGCGACCTCGGCAGGGGCGAATTCATCGACCTGCTTGACCCGAAGCCCAAGCGACTGGAGATAGGCGACGACTGCAAGATCGTTGCGTCGCCACGCCTGCAAATTGGGAATGCGCTTGGGGTCGGACTGGACGTTCGCGCGCGCCTTTTCCAGCTTGGTCATGTTGGCGACGTAAAGTACCGACTTGCCACGCGCGACCGCCGGATCGGGAGGCGCAGCGTGGGCGAACGGGCCAAGCGCGAATGCCGCGAGCGCGATGCAGGTCCCGAGCAGGCCATTGCAAAGAGCTACGCCCGGTTTATCCCAGTGTCGTTGCCGCATCTATTTACTCCCAAGCATGAATCGTCGTTCGACTCAGGTTTGGTACGTCCCTGCGCCGGGTGCCTGACGCGAACCTTAACGCCTCGCACGGCTCCGGCGCAGGGCCGATCGGTCGCGGGCGAGTGCCTGAACAGCTTTTCAGCTTGAGGCGAGTTTACGTTCAGCTTGTATGTTTATGTGGTGGAAGCGGTGCGTGGGCTCACACGCGCCTACGGCCGATTAGGCATCCAGCAAGGTAGTTCGGGAAAATGCGAGTCACATCTATTGCGAAATTGATGATCGGTGTCGCGCTCGCGGCCACCCAAGCCATTCCGGCCAGTGCCCAACCGGCGACGTCGGCGTCCGCCCATGCCAAGAACTGGACGCCGCCAGCCTACAAGATCTACGCGCAGACGCTCGCGGACGAGGTGATGAAGGCGCATCCCGAGCTGCTGAGCTTCACGCTCCACGGTGTGCCGCCGCGAATGAACAAGGTCTACACCATGTTCGCGGGCTCCTATCCCGATCGCATCGGCAATCCCGACGATCCGGACGACATCGACGTGATCGTCAAGGGCATCACCTCGGTCGATCCGCGGTGGGGTCGCCACGACGCCGTACCGAAATTCGTCCTGCAAATGCCGCTGCGCGATGCGCAGGGCACCAATATCGGGCTCGCCGTCGCCGCCTATCGGCTCGAGCCGGGCGACAAACGCACCGAGGCCGACTTCTTCATCGCGGGCACGACGCTTCGTGACCAGCTGCAGGCGCACATCCCAAGCTATGCGGCGTTGTTCGAGCGTGCACGCTAGACGCGTCGGGATCAGCGGGCGAACGGCGACGGGCAAAGCGTGATGATGCTGATAGGATCCGCCGTCGTGCGGCGATGCGCGAGGCTGGCGGCGCTCGCCATGCTTGGCGCGTGTGCGCATTACGGTGCGGAGCCGCTTGGCGATGCGTCCGATGTGCTTGGCGCTCCGGTGGTGGCGGCGTTGTCGGTGGAGGCGTCGCGGATCGACCGGCCGTATTTGCGGCCGGTCGCGGTCGATTTGCGCGCGCCGTTGGATGCGAACGCGGTGTCGGTGATCGCGGTGGTGGAGAACCGCGACCTGCGCGCATTGAGGGTGCGTGCGAAGGTGAGCGAGGCGCAGGCGTTTGCGGCAAGGCTGCTGCCCGATCCGACGTTCAATTTCGCTTACGACAAACTGCTCGCGGGTCCCGATCCGTTCGACAATATCGTCGGCCAGCTGTTGCAGGACATCCAGCTGCTGCGCACGCGGCGCGCGGCGGCGGCGGCGAACCGGGCGTTGGTGGCGCAGGTGCGGCTCGATCTGGCGTGGGCGGAATGGCAGACGGCGGGCGCGGCGCGGTTGCAGGCGGTGCGCATCGTGGCGGTCGGGCGGCAGGCGGCGCTGGCGCGGCTGACGCGCGCGAGCGCGGAGGCACTGTTCCAGACGACGCTGCGCGCGGCGCTGCGCGGCGACATCACGGCCGATCAGGTGCAGGCGAACCGGCTCGCGGCGTTGGACGCGACCGATCGTCTGCGTCAGCTCGAACTCTCGCTGGTGGGCGCGCGCGGCGAGCTGGCGCGGTTGCTGGGGTTGCCGCCGGGAACGGCGCTGCGGCTGGCGGAGATGGTGCCGCCCGCGCCGGTGCCGGACGCGGCGCGGCTGTTCGCGGTCGCGGCGCGGCGGCGGCTGGACCTGGGCGCGCTGCGGCAGGGCTACGGGGCGCAGGAGGCGAATGTGCGCCTCGCGGTGATCAACCAGTTTCCCACGCTCTCGGTCGGGCTGACGGGGACGCGCGACACGGGTGGCAACAAGCTGTTCGGCGGCGCGGTCAACGTGACGTTGCCGCTGTGGAACCGGGGGCGGGGCGGCATCGCGGTGACGCAGGCGACGCGCGCGGCGCTGAAGGCGGAGTATGAGGCGCGGCTGTTCCAGACCCGGTCGGACATCGCGGCGGCGGTGGCGGGGATCGCGGTGGCGCGCGCGACGGCGGCGCAATTGCAGCCGCAGCTCGCGCCGTTGCGGCGGTTCGCGGACGCGTCGGCGAGGGCGGCGGCGCGCGGCGACCTCGCGCGCGCGACCGCGATGACGGCGGCGCAGACGCTGCGCGATCGGCAGACACAGCTGCTCGCGGCGAGCCAGGCGATCGCCGAGCAGACGATCGCGCTCGAGTTGCTGACCGGGGTACCCGCCGCGCAGTGGACATTGGGATGACGATGAAGGCTGTTGTGATCGCCGCGCCGCTGCTGCTGCTCGTGGCGGCGTGCGCCAAGCCCGCGGGGGAGGCGAAGGCGCCCGATCCGGTCGCGCTGGTGACGCTTGGCGTCGCGCGGGCGGGGGCGGTCGCCGAGCACGTGACGCTGTATGGGCAGATCGAGGCGGGGCCGGGATCGGAGCGTACGCTGACCGCGCCGGTCGAGGCCAATGTGGCGTCGATCGACGTGCCGGTCGGCGGGCGGGTGTCGCCGGGGACGGTGGTGGTGCGGCTGAGCGGCAGCGCGCAATCCGCGCTCGATCTGGCGAAGGCGTCGAGCGACGCGCAGGCGGCGCAGGCGGCGCTGGCGCGGGCGCGGCGGTTGCGCGCCGATGGTCTGGTGGGCAATGCCGAGGTCGATACCGCGCGCGCCGCCGCGCAGAGCGCGACTGCGACGCGCGCGAGCCTCGCGGCGCGGGCCGGGGGCCTGGCGCTGGCGTCGTCGGTGGCGGGCGTGGTCGACGCGGTGCTGCAGAAGCCGGGCGATCTGGTCGCGGCGGGTGCGCCGATCGCGCGCATCGTGGCGCGAGGCGCGACGCGCGCGCGGCTGGGCATCGATCCGGCGCTGGCGGCGGACGTGGTGCCGGGCAGCACGCTCGAGGTGGGCGCGATGACGGGCGGGACGACGCTCAAGCTGAGCGTGGCGGGGGTGGACCGCATCGTCGATCCGGCGACGCGGTTGGCTTCGGTGTTCGCCAACGTGCCGGCGGGCGCGGGACTGGCGATCGGGCAGGCGGTGCGCGGCACGCTGGTGCGGCCCGGGCGACAGGGCGGGGTGACGATCCCTTACGCCGCCGTGCTCGACGACGGCGGCCAGCCTTACGTGTTCGTGGTGAGCGCAGGCGTGGCGAAGAAGCACGAGGTGGCGCTGGGACCGCAGGATGGCGACCGGGTGCTGGTGACGGACGGGGTCGGCGCGGGCATGGCGGTGGTGGTTGCGGGCGGAACGGCGGTCGCGGACGGGATGCACGTGCGCACCGGGCCGATCGCGGCTGAGAAAGACGCGGGGGGCAAGGGCGAGTGAGGCCTGCGCTCCCCCTCCGTCGGCTTCGCCGTCACCTCCCCCAGGGGGGGAGGAGAAGCGCCCTCCTCCTCCTCTGGGGGAGGTGCCCGCAGGGCGGAGGGGGTCGGGCCGTATGACCGGCCTCATCACCCGCTACGGCCGCGCGATCTGGCTGGCGCTGTTCCTGCTGACCGTGGGCGGTATCGTGGGGGCGATCAGCCTGCCGGTCAGCCTGTTCCCGCACGTCAACTATCCGCGCATCGTCGTCAGTATCGACGCGGGCGAGCGCGATCCGGGGCAGATGGCCGCGCAGATCACGCGGCCGCTCGAGATCGCGCTGCGCGGTGTGCCGGGCGTCACGCAGATCCGCTCGACCACCAGCCGGGGCAGCGCCGAGGCGGCGCTCAGCTTTGGCTGGGGGGAGGACATGGTGTCCGCCACGCTCGCCACGCAGGCGGCGCTGGCGAACATCGTGCCCGATCTGCCGCCCGGCGTCCGCTTCAACGTCCGCCGTTCGGATCCGACGATCTTCCCCGTGCTCGGCCTCGCCCTGACCTCGCGCCGGACCGATCAGGAATCGCTGCGCCAGTTCGCCGAACTCAAGCTCCGCCCGGTCCTGCTCAAGGTATCGGGCGTGGCCGCGATCGATATCCAGGGCGGTAGCCCACGCGAAGTGCTGGTCGAGGTCGATCCCGCGCGGTTGCAGGCGCTCGGGCTGCGGATGGGCGATGTCGTCACCGGCCTGCAATCGATGAACCTCGTCCAGGCGGTGGGGCGGATCGAGGACCGGCACCGGCTGTATCTGGCGCTGGTGGACGACCGCGCGGCGAACATCGGCGACATCGCGCGCGTGCCCGTCAAGGCGGGCAACAACCCGGGCGCGGGGCTGGTGACCCTGGGCCAGATCGCGCGCATCACGCCGTCCGCCGAGCCGCATTACACGCGCGTCACCTCGAACGGCACCGACGCGGTGCTCGTCAACGTCCGCCAGAGCCTGACCGGGGACACGGTGGGCATCGCGCACGCGATCACCGCGAGTCTGAAGACGGCGGCGATCCCGCCCGACATCCAGATCGTGCCCTTCTACGATCAATCCGAACTGGTGACCGGCGCGGCGAACGCGGTGCGCGAT
>JAABUX010007234.1_pt1 | contig 13079 bp, 16 predicted proteins | sample 5561851 | NCBI WGS metagenome assembly JAABUX01 (sample SAMN10711883, study PRJNA513361) | rock metagenome | isolation source: Antarctica rocks | place: Antarctica: Victoria Land, Richard Nunatak red sandstone | collected 2016-01-03 | reverse complement strand
TTCCGGCTGATCGACCGGCGGGTCGCGGACGTGCTGCGCCTGCTGCCGGAGCGCGGGCGGTTCATGAAGGGCCTGTTCGCCTGGGCCGGCTTCCGCACGATCGGCGTGCCGTACGACCGGCCGGCACGGGTGGCTGGCGGGTCGCGGTTCCGGCCGTGGCGGCTGTGGAACTTCGCCATCGATGGGCTGGCCTCATTCTCCACGGCGCCGCTGCGGGTATGGACCTACGTGGGCGCGGCGGTGGCGCTGGGGGCGTTCGGCTATGCCGGGGCGATCATCGTGCGGACGGTGGTGGTGGGGGTGGACGTGCCGGGCTATGCATCGTTGATCTCCGTGGTGCTGTTCCTGGGCGGGCTGCAACTGATCTCGCTGGGCGTGCTGGGCGAGTACGTCGGGCGGCTGTTCGTGGAGGCGAAAGGGCGGCCGCTGTATGTGCTGGACCGCGGCGTGGCAGCACGGCCAGAGGCGCCGATCAGCCTGGCGGCGCCACGCTAGGCAGGGCGCAGCCTGGAACCGGGATGCTGTCCAGCACGACCGGGCTGCGCAATCCTGGTTGGCTTCTATTCTCTGCGTGAACCTCAAGAGGCTTGCTTAGGCTCCTCGCCGAGCAGCAGGGCCAGCGGCACGCCGTCCTCCCCGGCCATTCGGCACACTGCCATCAGGGCGTTCCTGCGGCACGTCAGGCCTGCCTCCGCGGGACCGCTGGCCTCCGGGTGCAGGCGGACGAGCAGGGAGCGCGGCGTCAGCAACGGCAGCGTGCAGTCCGGCCGCATGCGGGCGGCGGCCAGGGTATTGGTGGGCACGCCCGCCTCGGCCGCCATGAACTGGATCTGCACCGCAGCCTGCCGCGGCCACTCCGGCCCAGAGGTGCGCGGCAGGCAGGCAGCGGGCGGGTCCACGACGACCTGGTCCAGCCCGGGCAGGGCGGCCTGCCAGGCGGCGATGTCCAGCACGGCCGGGCCAGGGCCGGCTACGCTGGCGGCAACCAAGCGGCGCAATGGGCCGGCGTCCATCCATTGCAGCCCGGCCACCAGCAACAGCAGCGCCGGGGACCATCGCCACCGCGCCAACGTGGCGACCGCCAGCGCCGCCAGCAGGTACACTCCCGGCCACACGAACCGCCCGCTGGACCGCACGATGCCCGCCGCATGCATCGCCCACTCCGGCAGCGGCACGTCCAACACCGCGACAGGCCCGAACATGACGCGGTTCGACACCGCCAGCACGGCAAAGCCAGCCATCAGCGCCAGCAGCCAGGGATGCCGCCGCGCCGACACCCGCTGGGCCAGGAACGGCAGCCCGGCCAACAGCAGCAGCAGCCCAGCGCCTAGATAGGCGAAGCCCTCATACTGTCCGCCGGTTCCGTCCAGGATCCGGGGCAGCCCGTCAGGAAACACGCCGCTGAGCTGCGGCACGAAGGGCGACAGCAAGTTGGTCGAGTACGCGCCGAACCCGGTATCCGTCACCGGCCCGTCGCCAGACGAGTAGCCCATGGCCGCCACCCCGGCCCCCAACACGGCCGCCAACGCAACAAGCACCCCGGCCGCGCCCCGCAGCCGCCGGTCCGTGCCGGCCTGCGCCACGCCCGCCGCCGCGATGCCGGACACCATGAGGAACAGGTAGGGATGCACCAGCAGCGCTCCCAGGCAAAGCGCCGACGCTTGCCCGAACACCGCCGGGGCACGAAGCCAGGACGCCTGGTGCAGCCGGACATAGAACAGGAACGCCAGCGGCAGCAGCGCCTGCGCCATCAGCGACAGGTGCCCCCACCGCGCCAGCAGCGCCGGCATGGACACCCCGATGGCCGCCGCCGCCACCGCCGCACAGGCGCCCCGCGCGCCCAACGCCCGCACCAGCCCAGTGGAGGCCAGCGCCATGCCGACCACGCACAGGCCCGACCAAGCGCCGAACAGCGGGACCACCTGCCCCGTGGCCCGGAACAGCAGCCGGCCCATCAACGCGATAGCCGGCGTGCTATCGGTGAAGATCACCTGGGTCCCTGCCGCGCCGCCCAGCCCGGCGATGTGGAACAGCGGCCACCCCCAGCCACCGCGGACGAAAGCGTCGTAGCCGGACAGCGCAATCTCCATGTCCGCCCAGGAGCCGCCGACGATGCCGTGCGGCAGGGTCCAGAACCGCGCAGTGCCCAGCAGCACCGGCACCGGAAACAACGCCAGCGCGCCGGCCACGCCGATGGCCAGGCTCAGCAGCCAGGGCCAGGCGGCGAGCCACACCGCCTGCCTGGGCCAGCGAGTGATGGCCGGGGCGCCTCTCGGATGCCGGGCTAGGCGCGAGGTTGGGCGCAGGGCGGCGCTCATGGCTGCCTGCAGGCGCCGGGCCAGCGCTCCACGGCCAGGTCCTCCAGCACCATCCCGCCGTCGGGCACCCCACCGGCCGCGGTCAGGAGGCGGCTGATGGCCGGGTGCATGGGCGGGCGGGGCGGGGTGTCGCGGACCAGCAGCAGGGCGCCGCCGGGCTGGCCCAGCACGCGGCACAGCGCGCCGCTATCGGTGTCGAGCGGCAGCGGGGCCGCGCCCGTGGCCAGCCTGGCAAACGCCTCGGACAGCCTGCCGCCGAGGTCCGGCGTGATCGAAACCCGTGGGCGCGCCGGGTCCCCGGCGGGCAGGTAACGCTCGACCGAGGCGGCATCGAAACCGCCCGCCACCACGACCGGCCATCCCGTCGCCACCGCCTCCTGATGAAGAACCGCGGCCAGTGCCTGCCAATCCTGCCCATGCCGGTCGCCGTTGAGCACAAGCGCCAGCCCCGGCGCCTGCGCCAGGGCTACCACCGCGAGCGCCCCCGCCCGCAGCGGCGTCGGCATGGCGGCCAGCGCTGCCCCCAGCAGCGGCACGAAGAACACCAGGCTGAACATGAGCGTGCGTTCGAGCAGGATCGGCACAACCTGGCTCACGCCGACCATCAGGGCCAGGGAGACCAACAGGCCGGCCAGCATCCCGGCGGCGCCGGCGTCGGCCCGCGCGTGCCGCACCGCCCAGCGCAGCGCAAACCATAGGGACAGCGCCCCGAACAAGACGCATCCGCCCAGCAGGGGCACCGGGACCATCTTCATGCCGTCCAGCGGCGCCGCGAACACGGACAGCGTCAGCACCCACGACATCTCCCAACCCGGCGCGATGATCCAGGACGCGTTGTTCGCCGGGTCGCCCGCGACCTGCAGGATCGCCAGCAGTGCCGGCAGTGCGAGCGCCACCGCGCCCAGGCTGGCCGCAGCCAACACCCGCAGGCGCAGCAGCCGTGGACCGGCCGTGCGCAGCGCCACCGTGCCGGCATAGGAGAACACGCAGGCGACCGCGACCGGTCCGGTGTCGTGCAGCGCCATCGCCGCGGCAGACAAGACCGCCAGCGCCGCCGCCGGCCGCCACGGCAACGCACCGCCGCGCCACGCCGCCACACGCCGGGCCGCCAGCATCGCCAGCGCCACCGACAGGAGCAACAGGGTGTACACCCGGGCCTCCCGCGAGTGGTCCAGGTGATGCGGCTGCACCGCCATCAGCAGCCCGGCCCATAGCGCCGCGCGCGGCCCGAACGACGCCCGGGCCAGCAGCGTCACCACCGCGACCCCGGCGATCCCTGACAACGCTGGCAGCACCCGGAACGCGAGGTCCGACGTGCCGGCCACGCCAGTCCACAATTTCTCTAACGCATAGAACGCTGGCGAGTTGGTCTCCAGCCGTCCTGCGCCGAATAACAGATCGCGCCAGGACAGGCCCGCAAACCCCGCCGTCGCGGACTCGACCATCGAGAACGGGTACTGTCCCAATGCCGTCAGCCGCAGCGCCCCGGCCAGCAGCAGGACGGGCGCCAGGATCCGCGCCAGAACCGGCAGGCGGGTCCATGCAAGGCCCCGCACAGGGTTCAGGACAGCGTCGGACACAGGAGCACTCCAAGGATCGAAGCACAGGCTAAGGACTCGGCCCGCCTACCACCTTCCAAGAATGCCCAAGAATAATTAGCGAAAGTCAGGCACTTTTCGACCCGCAAACCGCCGTGTGAAGTCGATGGCGTCAAATGGACGATCTTTAACCAAGCGTTTACTCGCGACCACGCATTGTTAGATCGCAGGCCCGCCGGGCTTGATCATTTTTTGCAACTCTCAGCCTTATGAGGCCCTGATGGCTCACCCTGCATTCAGCACAGCCTTGGATGTGCCTACCCTGGACGTGCCTGGATCAGTGCATCCCGATCTGGCCGACCGCATCCTTCTGGTGGACGACGATGCGGGCGTGCGGGCGGCCATGCGCCGCGTGCTGGCCCAGGCCGGCCTGTCGGTGACCGAGGCTGACAGCGGCGATCAGGCGGCCCTCCTGCTGGACCGGCCTGGCGCCTTCGACATGCTTGTCACCGACGTGCAGATGCCCGGGGTGCGGAATGGCCTGGCCCTGGCCACCGACTGGCGAGCGAGGGCGCCAGGCCGGCCGCTGCTGTTCGTCACCGGCAGCGGCGACAAGCTGCGTCCCGACCAGCTCGGCCCACAGGAAGCGGTGATCTGCAAGCCATTCCCGCGCGCCTGCCTGGTGGACGCCGTCCGCCGCATGCTGCACGCCGCACCCTGAGCAGCCGCGCCCCAGGTCCAGGTGCGCCCCCAGCAGCCGGTCTCGTCAGGCGGCGCAGGACCTCGCGCGTTCTGAGGCGGCAGTCAGGCGGCTCTGCACCGCCTCCACCCGCGCCATCACCTCACGCATCACCATCGGCTTCATCAGGTAGTCGTGCGCCCCGCCTGCCAAGGCATTCAAACCGCCGGCCTCGCCACGCCCGGACAAGGCGATGATGCCGCAATCTCCCTGCTGGGCCAGGCAGGCCACCAGCGCCTCTCCGTCCATGTCCGGCAGGTCCAATGCCATCAGCACGACGTGCGGGGCGAACTGGGCCTTCAGTTGCAGGGCTTCGGCAGCGGTGGCGGCGCGGAGCACGGACCAGCCCGCCCGGCGGACGCCACGGGCTACCGCGGCGGCGACAGGCTCTTCCGCCTCGATCAGCAGCAAGCGTAGCAACGACTGGGATGACGCAGACCGGCCCATAACGGGCAAATCTGCCTGACCAACCCAGGCGCCGTGAGCAAGCAGCCGCTGCAAACAAGCCTCCAAACAATTATGCACATACTGTTGCGCAAACGGCGGCTTGTCAAAAACTCCCAGGTTCAATTGCAGGAATTGTGGGAGGTGTGACATAAAGTCTGCACTGCCGTTAGACCCCGAAAGCGGGCGCGAGTGCTTGAAAGCCGGATGGTGCCTACAGGCGCCCGCGTGCGGCGATCACCGTTCCTCGGTCCTCATGCGGCCACAGACCTGCTTCTCTATCTGGAAGACCAGCACCGAGAACTGGTCCCGGCAGGCGCGTGCGACCCCGCCGACGATGCCGCGGCTGCCGGTTGACAAGCCCACTGCATAGTTTTCAGCGTTGATGCGGTTGCCGACGGTCCAGAAGCGCAACGCATAGGGATCACGGAAGCTTCGCCGGTGCGCTCCGGCGTGGTGCCGGTTGGGGAAGGTAGCCATGCCACCCCCCACCCGCGCTGATCTTGCCAGCGGTCAGCCCGGCCGTGCTCAACGTCCGCTAAGTGGACGCCACCAACTGCACGGCCAGGACCTCCGTCAAACCGGGTCGTTCAAGCGGCCTGCGGCGCCTTCAGGCGGTCGTTGAACAGCTTGCGGAGTTTGGCGACCTTAGGGGTGATCACCGCGCGGCAGTAACCGGACCAGGGGTTGCGGGCGTAGTAGTCTTGGTGCTCGTCCTCTGCCCGGTAGAACGTGGTCAGCGGCACGACCTCCGTGACAATGGGCCGGCCCCAGACGCCGCTGGCATCCATCTCGGCCTTCACCGCACGGGCCGTCTCCGCCTGCGCGTCGGTGTGGGTCAGGACGATGCTGCGGTATTGCGGCCCCACGTCAGCACCCTGCTGGTTGGGCGTGGTCGGGTCGTGGAGGGTGAAGAACACGCGCAGGATGTCGGCGTAGCTGATCTCGGCCGGGTCGAAGGTGATCTGGACCACCTCGGCATGGCCGGTGCGCTTGCCGCAGACCTGCTCATAGGTGGGATTGGGCACGGTGCCGCCGGCATAGCCGGATACGCTGGACTGCACACCGCGCAGGCCCAGGAACACCGGCTCCAGGCACCAGAAGCAGCCGCCGCCGAGGGTGGCGGTTTCCAGGTTCGTCGTTGCCATCATTGGTCCTCCTTGCTGCCCAGCAAATAGGGCGGCTCGGGATGGATTTGAAGGCGGCATACACCGGCTTGACTCCACGATAATGGAATTTATGTTGCACATATGATCATGGACGAGACTGACATCGATAGCCGCATCGGCACACGCATCCGCGCCCTCCGCATGGGGCGGGGCCTGACGCTGGACGGCCTCGCCCAACGGGCCGATGTCAGCCGCGCCATGCTGTCCCGCATCGAGCGCGGCGAATCGAGCCCGACCGCGCAGCTCCTGAACAAGGTATGCGGCGGCCTCGGCACCACGCTGTCCCGTCTGTTCGCCGAGGCCCCGGCGCCGGCCAGCCCGCTCCTGCGCCATGCCGCGCAGCCGATGTGGCGCGACCCGGCCACCGGCTACATGCGCCGCCATGTCTCGCCCCCCGGGACCGGCTCGCCCATCGACATCGCCGAGGTCGAGTTCCCGCCCGGCGCCAGCGTCGCCTTCGACAGCCAGCGCCTGGCCGGCATGGACCAGCATGTCTGGGTGCTGGACGGTACCTTGGACATGGAGGTCGGCGAGGACGCGTTCCGTCTCGGGCCGGGCGACTGCCTGATGATGCGCTTCGGCCGGCCGATCCTGTTCCGCAACGCCACGGATCAGCCCGTCCGCTACGCCGTCATCATCAGCCATGGCGAAGGGCGGCCATGACAGCCGCGGATGCTGCCGTCTGCGCCCTCGATGCCGCCGAGGCCGGGGCGCGGCTGGGCAAGTTGTCAGCCATCCTGGTGGACGCCGTGGCGCACAGAGCGCCGGTCAACTTCATGGCTGGCTGCACGGACGACGAAGTGCAGGCGTTCTGGCGCGCCCAGCTTCCGGACCTTGGGGCGTACAAGGTGTTGGGCTTGCACCGCCACCCGACCGCTGCATCGAACCCATAAGGCACATGGCAATGAATGATGGCGAGGACTTCCCACAGGCTGCCTCCCCAGAAGCCGGGCACAATGGCGGCCCCGCCTTGGCGGACGACCCAGATGCGTCGTGGCGCCTATGGTGCTGGCGCCGGGCACAGAAGCGGGCGTGGTCGGCCCCAAGGGAGGTGGTGCTGCGCCGCCTCGCACGGGCGGAGCAGCTCGGCATCACCTACCGCGAATATACCTTGGAAATCCTGGAACGCGGACGATACCTCTGAGGCCGCCGGACCTCTGAGGCCGCCGGCGAGGGCGTGGCCGGCGCCTCACGATGTCGGCCCCGCCACGCACACCGTCTGCACCGTTCCCGACGGCGGCAGGGTGACGATGAACGACTGCGCCACCACCACCGCGCCATCCACGGTGAACTCCATCGTCCACGTCCCTGGCTGCAATTCCCACCCGTGGTCGAACGTGAAGCCCACCGTCGCCTTGCCGTCCGCGACCGAGGTCTCGAAGCTGTCATCCGTGCTGGTCGCGCCGTCCTCCGGCCGGGTCAGCACCGGGTGCCGGGAGTGGACCTGCACCCGGTCCGGCAACGCCTCGCCCGGCCCGGCGGTGAACCCGGCAGTCGCGCCGAACTGCTGGCACAGCCGGGCGGTGATGTGGTCGGTCTGCCGGGTGATGACGGGGTCGGCGATGGTGCGGCCGCGGGTCAGCGCGTGCTCGTGCGCGTCGGGCGACATGGGGCCGACATCGGCGGCGTCCATCTCCCCCCAAGCGATCATGCGGCCGGTCACGCGGCCCTGCGCGGGGCCGGCTAGCACCACCAGCGTGCCAATCAGGAGGGGCCAGGCACGCATCCCGGTCAGGCCGCCGGGGCGCCGGGCTGACGCAGCGGGTGGGCGTCGGCGAAGGCCGGCAGCGCCATGCACGCCGCCTGGATGCGCCGCACCGCCGCGAAGGGCTGCAGGTCCGCCTTGAACCGCTCCGCCCCGGCGACGTGGCTGGCCAGGCAGGCGTCGGCCATCCCCGGCGCGTCCCCGGCGCAGAACGGCCCGGCGCCGACCTGCGCCTCGTACGCCTGCAAGCCCTGGGTGAACCAGTGCACCGCCCAGGTCTGCCGGGCCGCGTCATCGGCGCCGAACACCCGGCCCAGGTAGCCCTGCACCCGCGGCACCACCAGCGGATGCGTGTCGGCGGCCGTGATGGCGCACAGGGCGCGCACCCGGGCGCGGGCAGCGGCGCCGGTGGGCAACAGGGGCGGGGCCGGGTAGGTTTCCTCGATCCACTCCAGGATCGCCAGCGACTGGGTTAGTGCCATGCCGTCGTCCAGCACCAGCGCCGGCACGCCGCCCATCGGATTTAGTGCCCGGAACCCCGGGGCATGCTGGTCCCCGCGGTCCAGGTCGATGGGGGTCTCCGGCACCGTCACCCCCTTGAGGTTCAGCGCCACCCTGACGCGGTAGGTCGCCAGCGACCGCCAGAAGCCGTAAAGCTGCATATCCTGCCCCTACTCACAACCTAGCAGCCTGTCACCACCTAGTAGCCTGGCCGGCAACGGAACGTCCTCGTTGCGAACCGCCTGCGGCACAACGATCCAGAAATTGCCGGAACCAGACGCCGCGCTCATGGTCCCTGAAGTGCCACGTCGCCCGGCTCCTCGCAACAACGAGCCAGGTTGGGACGAGCCAGGTTGGTGGGCCAGTTTGGCGCCCCGCTTTCAACCACCCGCCGTCATGGCCCGGCCATGACTTGGCTTGGCACGGCCCGGATTGGAGGCTGGACCCCAAACTGACCCGCCGCCCCCGCTAGCGATGATGGGTCCGGGGCAGCCCGCGTCAGTGCGGCGCCTCGCCCATCCGGTCCACGTAGGCGAGGCCGATGGCGGACAGGATGAACATGCCGTGGATGATCGTCTGCCACATCACCTGGTCGTAGCGGACCGTGGCGTCCGTGCCGGCAACGCCCAGCTCGATGAAGCTGCGCAGCAGGTGGATGCTGCTGATGCCAATGATCGCCATAGCCAGCTTCACCTTGAGCAGCCCGGAGTTCACATGCCCCAGCCACTCCGGCGCCTCCGGGTGCCCGTCCAGCCCCAGCCGCGACACGAACGTCTCATAGCCGCCGATGATCACCATCACCAGCAGGTTGCTGACCATCACCACGTCGATCAGGCCCAGCACCAGCAGCATGATCTGCTGCTCGCTGAACTCCGCCGCGTGGGTGACCAGGTGCAGCAGCTCCTTCAGGAACAGGAACACATAGACGCCCTGCGCCACGATCAGCCCGAGGTACAGCGGCAGTTGCAGCCAGCGCGAGGCGAAGATCACCGCCGGCAGCGGGCGCAGGGCCGGGGGGCGCAGGGCGGGCGGGCCGTCCGGCATCGGCTACGCCGCCGTGGCCTCTTTGGCCCCCCCGCTGCGCCGCAGCAGGAAGATCGACACCACCATCACCAGGATCAGCCCGCCCAGCACCCCCAACTCGACCATCGACGCCTGGAACACCGCCTCATGCCCCGGCTCGGCGGTCGGCTTGCCCGGCGTCGATTGCGAGGACTCCAGCGTGATCACCAGGACGCGCCGGATGGAGGCAATCAGGCCGACGATCAGGAACGGCTCGCAGTTCAAGGCGCCCGACTGGATCGACACGCGGACGGTGTGCAGGATCTCGGCCAGCATCAGCACGAACAGCAGCCGGTCGATGATGAGAAGCAGGCCGGACCCGCCGCTCCAGTTCAGCAGGCCGTCCCACAGGGAGTAGGCCGCGCTGCACAGCGCGATCACCGCCGTCAGCGACAGCACCAGGCCCAGCGCGATCAGCACGCCGTGCTCGATGTTGAGAAACAGGTCGGACGACAGCCGCGACCCGCGGTTGGGCGGCACCCGGGCCCCATCCATCATGCGCCAGCCAAGCCGGTCGATGAAGCCATGCAGCACCCCATGACGGAGGCGGCCTGTCCGCTCGCCGCCTGCTTCTGCCGGCACTATGCAGGGTTCCAGTGGCGGCAGCCAGGGCCTATGCCGCTGCTGGCCGATCCGGCTGGATGCGCCCGGCTGGATGCGCATTAGGACTCTCCACCGCCGGGCGATTGCCTATAGCGCTCACCATGGCGCCCAGGCGGCAGCCCGACTGGTCCCTGGCTACAGAGCGGGTCTAAGCTGACCGGGATGCCGACCCCGGAGCGCTCGAGCTTGCTGGCCGTCTGCACCCTGCCGCCCTGGCCGGTCCGGGATGGCTATGCGCTGCGTGTGGCTGGGCTGGTGCGCGAGTTGGCGGCGGGATGGCGCATTACGCTCGTCTGCCCCGGCGACCCGCCGCCGGGCGTCGCGCAGCACTTGCCTGTTGCCCTGCATGGCGCCGGCTTGGCCTATCCCTGGCGGTTCGACCCGGCCCCATTGCGCGCCGTGCTGCTGCGCGCCGGAACGCATGACTGCGGCCTGGTCTGGCCGGGGGCGGAAGCCGCCTGGCTCGGCATTGGCCTCTCCAGCACTGGCATCTCCGGCACCGGCGTCCACAGCAAGCCACCAGCCGTCATGGATATGATCGACTGCAACCCGCTGGAGTTCTGGCGCACGGCAACCGCCATCCCAGGGGCGGGACCTGGCTGGCGCATCCGCGCCCGCGCCGTGCGAGAGCTGCCGCCCAGCCTGCGCTGGGCGCGTCGGGCCGTCCGCGGCTTCACCACCACGGCCTGCGTCGGCGCGGACGACGCCACCTGGATGGCGCGCATCGGCAGCCGGCCCGTCGCCGTCATCCCCAACGGCGTGGACCTGCCAAGGCTGGACGAACTAAGGCCGGGCGAGCCAGGGATGGGCGGGGAGGCATCTGGCCCGCCCGACCCGGCGCCGACTGCCACCTTCGTCGGCACTCTGGACTACCTGCCCAACATGGACGCTGTGACCTTCCTGGCCCACCAGGTCTGGCCTCGCATCCGTGCCGCCGTGCCCGGCGCCTGCCTGCTGGTGTGCGGCCGCCGCCCCAGTCCGGCCATCCAGGCACTGCACGGGGTGGACGGCATCGAAGTCCTGGCCGACGTGCCGAGCATCCCCGCCGTGCTGTCCCGCACCTGGGTCGGGCTGGCGCCGATGCGGACCGGGGTGGGGCTGAAGAACAAGGTGCTGGAAACCTGGGCCAGCGCGCGGCCGTGCGTGCTGACGCCCCTGGCTGCCAACGGCCTGACGCTGCCGCCGGGGCATGGTGGGCTGCTCGCTACGGACGCAGCGGGCCTGGCGGCTGCGGCGGCGTTGTTGCTTGGGGACCGGGCGGCCTGCCTGCGGCTGGGCGCTGCTGCGCGGGACTGGGTGGCGGAGCGGTTCAGTTGGGCCGGTGCGGCTGCGGCGATGGATGCGCTGCTGCGGCAAGGGTTGCAGGACCCGCGCTAGCGCCCCACCGCCAGCAGCGCCCGCCCCACCATCGCTGCGTTCGCGGGAACCACCGCATTGCCCAGCGCCTTCAGTCGCCCAACGCGGTCCAACCCGGCGGGTAGCCCATCATCCACTCGGCGTAGTCCGGGCTCAGCCGGCCACCCACCGCGTCGCTCAACTGGCAGGCCCGCCGGCGGCCCCGCTGCACCGCGCTGCCCCATTTCCAGTCCCGCGCCACCGGCGTCGGCAGCAACGGCTTGCGCCACCAGCCATACGCGCGCCCGGCGGTGCGGGGCGCCGGCATGGACAGCACCCACCACCAACGGCCAGCCGGCGTAGCCCACAGCCTCCAGGTCAAGCAGGACCCGGTCCGCGCCGCGGCCTCGCAGGCTAGGGACGTTCTCAGCCACCACCCAGCGCGGTCGAAGCTCGGCGACCAGGCGCGCCATGTGGGACCACAGGCCCGTGCGCGCCCCCGCCATCCCGGCACCGCGGCCGGCGAGGCTGCTGTCCTGGCAGGGGAAGCCGCCGCAGACCAGCCAAGGCCGCGGTACCCCGTCCGCTTGCAGCCAGGCGGCGGAGAGGGTGCGGATGTCGGGGTAGGTTGGGACGCCGGGCCAGTGCCGGGCGAGTATCTGGCGCGCGAAAGGGTCGGCCTCGCAGAAGGCGACGGTTTGCAGCCCGGCCCAATGCAGGCCGAGGCTGAGACCGCCGATACCGCTGAACAGGTCGAGGACTGGAGGGCGTTCCTGGCACGGCTCCGGTGCGACATGGGAGATGAGCCTTGGCTGCATCGGGACGTGCTTGGATTTCTTGGTCCGCCGGGTCAACCGCTGGTTGAGACATGTCACCACCGCCCGGGGACACGGCCTCACATCCGGAGCAGGGAGGACGATGCAAGTCCGCTGAATGACGCATTGCAGGTCCTGCATCGTGGCATGAAGCAGGCTAGTAGCTGGGCTTGACCCGAGATCTGGATGCGGTGGGCGCGAGATCATCGGTGGTTCGCGCCTGTGATCCATGGGACTATCCCCGATATCCGACTGCCAGATTCAAACACAGACCGCTCTAGTGGAGTGCCGGGCAGCAGGCTGCACCAGGCAAGCAGCCAACCATCGACGCCGGCCTGACGTGAGTGCATAAGCAGCGGCCATGAGCGAAGTTTGCCACCCGCAATTCGGCGTCGGCAACGCAAGTAGCCCCGGCAATGCCAAGTCAGTCATGCTTGGCAGGGTGTGAACTCCCGTGGAAGGCGCTGCCTCGCGTGGCCCGAGCCTACGGTCGCGCACCGCATCGGGCGAGGCCGAAGCGTCGCCTCGATTAGCAAGGTCATCGACCTCGTGACACAGCCAGCACTCGGCGCAGACCTGCCGCTGTTGGACTATGCCCTTGCCTTCACCGTCGGCATCATCGCGCTCGTCGCCCTGTTCTCCCTGCCGGGGGTGCTCGGCACGGGGGCGATCTGGGCGGCACCGTCCGGCGACGTGGCGCAGAACCTGACCGGACACCTCGCCTACTGTTAGCGGCGGTGAGAATCCGCGCGTAAACGGCGCGTGTTATGCCGGGAGTGACGGTTTGGTGGGGCAGGTGCCACAGCGTCTTTGCGCGGGGTAAGGGGACGTTGTGAGGCATCGGCGCTTT
>JAABUX010007233.1_pt1 | contig 13080 bp, 12 predicted proteins | sample 5561851 | NCBI WGS metagenome assembly JAABUX01 (sample SAMN10711883, study PRJNA513361) | rock metagenome | isolation source: Antarctica rocks | place: Antarctica: Victoria Land, Richard Nunatak red sandstone | collected 2016-01-03 | reverse complement strand
CTGTCTCCGCCCATCTCTGCCAGGCGGAAAAACGTCCAATCGATCCGTCAACTTGCCTCTCCCTGCTACGCAGGATGGCTGGGTTCCTGATGTCGCCTCCGGATGGGTTTACCTTGTCGCCTGACAGATGACGCGGTGGCAGGGGACGACGATTGCGATCTGATTGGCGCCGTTCGCGCGCGCGACGGCCCTGGTAGCCGATGGACGTCCAAGCGCGGCGGCAAGCTCGGCGTAGGATCGCGTGACGCCAGGCGGTATGGCCACAAGCTCCTGCCACACACACTGCGCGAAGGCGGACCCAGAGCGAGCGAGAACCGTCGAGAAGATCACTGGGCGGGCGTCGAAGTAGACGCGCAGCTCCGCCTCGATCTGAATCGGCGCCGCCCAGCCAAAAGAGATGGACGAGCGTGTCCTTTCCCGCAGGCGGGAGAGTTCGGCCGGCAGCGCCTTTCGGTCGAAAAACTCCAGCAGGTGCAGCGCGTGCGGGTCGGCAACGGCCAGCATCGCGCCAATCGGCGTCTCAATCCAGTCGGCTTTCAACAGTTCCCGGCCCCTCAGCCTCGCGGGGCAGTCGCCGACGAGTTGCGCGATGGCGCTGCGGAAGCCGCCGTCAGACTCGTATCCGGCCTCAAGCTGCGCCTCGATCACGGAGGCTCCGGCAGCGAGCCGGTCCATGCCACGTCCCAAGCATCGTAGGCGTGCCAAGTCGAGGAACGTCATGCCAAGATGACGCTTGAAGGCCCGCCTGACTGTGGACGGATCAAGCTGCATGGCAGCCAAGTCCCCTTCGGACCAACTCCGGTCGGGTTCCTGCTCCATCCGGTCCAGCAGCAGCGCGACCAGTGGCTCGCGCCCGCCCGCTTGCTTTACCGGTCGGCAACGCAGACATGGCCGGAAACCAGCTTCCAGGCAGGAACCGCCGGCCTGGCTGCTGGCCATGTGGAAGGAGATCGACGACAAAACCTTCGGCGCCGGATTCGACTGCTTTGCAGACGACGCGGTGTGCAACCTGGGCGTCGCCGACTGGCATGGGCGCGAGACCATCCGGCAGAACCTGCGCGACTTCATCGACAAGGGCATCACCGCCCACCACGACGTGGTCGAATACCTCGACAGCCCGCTCCTGAAGGTATTCCACGGCAAGGTTCGCATAACCTTCGACGACCCGGCCACGCCTCCGGTCCGCCCGACTATGACCCACTTCTTCTACATGGACGAGACGAACCCGACGAAGGTGAGCCGCTGGATCGGCTCGGTCGGCCCGATCGGCTTCTGAACAAGCGGGGGACCGGGCTTGCGAGTGCGCGGTCCCCCTGCCTGAAGCCATGACCCCGAGGCCATGACGAGACCTTGTTCAAGCCGGATTGGCTGGATGTATCGGGATTGCTGATCGATCAGCCTAGGCGGGAACGGCAATCCCTAGCCGAGCCGCCACGCGCCGGGCGGTCGCCTCCCGCCGTGCGGTTATCTCGGCGACGGCGTTGCGGGCCTGCTCCAGAATCGCGGGCGGCGCCGTCTCCGGCGTGCCTGCATTGAACGGAGGCTCCGGCGCGTACACCATGGAGAGCTGGATGGATTGTGCCGCCGCCTCGCCGCGCAGTTCGGCCGCGAGACGCAGGGCGCCGTCGATCCCGGCAGTGACCCCGGCCGCGAAGACCCAGTTGCCGTCCACCACCACCCGCTCGTTCACCGGGATTGCGCCGAAGAACGGCAGCAGCTCGAAGGAGGCCCAGTGCGTCGTGACCCGGCGCCCCTTCAGCAGCCCGGCCGCACCGCAGATCAGCGCGCCCGTGCAGACGGAGAACACGCTGCGCGCGCCCGCCGCCTGCTTGCGGATCCAGGACAGCACCTCCTCGTCCTCCATCAGCGCCTCCTGCCCGAAGCCGCCGGGTACGTGCAGCACATCCAGCTGTGGCGCGTCGGCCAGCGCGGCATCGGGCGTAAGCCGCAGGCCCTTCACGTCGCGGATGGTGCCGGCGGTTTTGCCATACAGGCGATAGGTCGAGTTCGGTATGCGGGCCAGTACCTCGAAGGGGCCGGTGAGGTCGATCTGGTCAAGCTCTTCGAACAGGAAGGAGCCGATCTGCAAGTGTGTGTCTGGTGGGATCACGGTGGCTGACCTCGCGAAAGTTGGACGTGACAGCTCGTCTCTACCGCGTCACGGTGTGGCCGATATGCCAAAAGGCCCTCTTTCCCCGCCAAACTCGCCGAGGCCAAACTCGCCGAGAATCATCGAACTGCTCGCCTACCCTGCGGTGCAGGTGCTGGACATCACCGGGCCGTTGCAGGTCTTTGCGACCGCCAACGACTTGGCGCTCGCGGAAGGCCGTAAGGACCAGCCCTACCGCCCCGTCGTCATCGGCCCCGTCGTCATCGGCCCCGGCGGGATGAGCGTCGCCACCTCTTCCGGGCTCGGCCTCGTTGCGGCACCCCTGCCTCCGGCCGACGCACCGGTGGACACGCTGGTGATCGCCGGCGGCAGCGGCGTGCGCGCGGCGGCGTCCGACGTTTCGCTGGTGGACTGGGTGCGCCGCCGCGCGGGCACCGCCCGGCGGGTCGCCTCGGTGTGCACCGGCGCGTTCCTCTTGTCCGCGACGGGCCTGCTGGACGGACGCCGGGCGACCACGCACTGGTCCGTCTGCGCGGACTTGGCCCGCGAGTACCCCGCCGTGCGGGTGGAGCCGGACCCCATATTCGTCAACGATGGCCCGGTCTGGACATCGGCCGGGGTGACCGCCGGGATCGACCTCGCGCTGGCCCTGGTAGAGCAGGACCTCGGTCGAGCTGCGGCACTGGCCGTGGCGCGCTACCTTGTCGTGTTCCTCAAGCGGCCCGGCGGGCAATCGCAGTTCAGCGCCGCTCTCTCGCTGCAGGCGGAGGAGGATCGGTTCAGCCGCCTGAACGCATGGATGGCGAGCAATCTCGCGGCCGACCTTTCGCTGGGCGCCCTGGCGAGGGAGGCGGGAATGAGCGAGCGAAGCTTCAGCCGACGCTATGCCGAGGCAACCAGCGCGACGCCCGCGCGCGCCGTCGAACGCCTGCGGGTAGAGGGGGCGCGGCAGCTATTGTCAGATACCGGGCTGCCAGTGAAGAGGATCGCCGCGCGCTGCGGCTTTGGAGCGGAGGAGACGATGCGGCGCAGCTTCCTGCGCCTCCTAGCGGTCACCCCGCAGGACTACAGGGCTCGGTTCAGCCTCTAGCTGCAAGTGTCGCTCGTGCGGCCGGAAATGATCCAGACGCACGCGGCCCGGCTAGGCTCAAAATGGCGGGAATCGAGGGTAGAATGGCATTGTCGCCGTCGCCGCCGCGAGCCAAAATAAGCTCGACTTCCATTCGAGATCGCCCAGGATCGCCCAGAATTGCCATAGGGCCGTCCGGGTCTTTCCTCCTTGCCTTCCAGTCAGATCGCCGGAGCCAAACATGAGCATGATCGACCGCATCAACGCATACGCCGGCGAGCTGACGGCCTTGCGCCGCGACCTGCACGCGCATCCCGAACTCGGATTTGAAGAAATCCGCACTGCTGGAATCGTCGCCGACCTGCTGGAGAGGTTCGGTTGCGAGGTGCATCGCGGCGTCGCTGGAACCGGCGTAGTCGGTATCCTGAAGGGCCGGACAGATAACGGGCGTCGCATCGGTCTGCGCGCCGACATGGACGCTTTACCGATCGAGGAGGAAACGAACCTGCCGTATCGATCCACCGTGCCCGGCAAGATGCACGCCTGCGGCCATGACGGGCACACCACCATGTTGCTCGGTGCGGCACGCTACTTGGCCGAGACCCGCGCCTTCGACGGAACCGCCGTGTTCATCTTCCAGCCGGCGGAGGAGGGGCTGGGCGGCTCCCGCGCCATGCTGAAGGAAGGCCTGTTCGAGCGCTTTCCGTGCGCCGAGATCTACGGCTTGCACAACCAGCCCGGCGGCGGGCGGGGACGGATCGAGCTCTGCACCGGGCCGATGATGGCGGCCGCCGACTTTTTCGACATCCGTATCCGGGGCAAAGGCAGCCACGCCGCCTGGCCGCACCAAAGCGTCGATCCCATCATGATCGCCGCCGGTCTGGCCCAGGCGCTGCAATCCATCGTCTCGCGCAACACCGATCCGCTGAAGGCGATCGTGCTGTCCATCACGCGGATGGAGGCGGGCGCGTCCTACAACGTCATCCCAGAAACTGCGCAGCTGGCCGGCACGATCCGCACGCTTGATGCAGATATCCGGACAATGGCCGCAACCCGCATGCGCGCTCTTTCAGAGGCGTTCGCCGCGGGCTACGGAGCGGAAATCACGGTCGAGTTGCGGGACGTGTTCTCGGTATTGGACAACGCTCCGGCCCAAGCGAAGGCAGCCGCCGATGCCGCGCAGGACCTGCTCGGAGCGGAGCAGGTCAATCGCTCCATCCTGCCGCTGATGGGTAGTGAAGACTTCGCCGACATGATGATGGCGGTTCCAGGCGCATACGTCTGGCTCGGCGCCGGGCCAGGCGCAGGGCTGCACAACGCGGGCTACGATTTCGACGATGCGATAATACCGGTCGGCAGCGCGTTCCTTGCCAGCATGGTGGAACGGCGCACCGCCGCCTGAGGGGGGACGTCCGACCACAACAGCGTTCTCGCGTGCGTTCTGCCCTGGCAGCCGGATTGTGTCCGGTTTCGGGAGCTCCGAAATAGGCGATGAAAGACTGAATTGAAGCCCGAAGCTATCGGCTTGGATACGTCCGCTTCGGAGCACTTCGCCGAAAGCGGCGGAGCGACCGAGATGCGGCGCATAGCCGCTATTTTCCGGCTGTTGGCCAGCAATATCCGGTCGCTTGAAAACCGGACATACCTGAAGCGGGTCTGAAGATCGCTTTGGGTCTGGGTCTATAGGGCAGGGGGGATACTCCAGCCCTATTAAGCTTACGCTTTGCCACGATCATCGTGGAAAGCCGCCATGAGCGCGGAAGCCCTGTCGATGACCGATTGCGGGAGCCCAGCCAGCGCCGCCGCTTTCAGGCCATATGAGCGGCCCGCACGCCCTTCTTTGACCTTGTAGGCGAAGATGTCGCCGTGCCTTCCAGCTGCCGCGTCCATTGCCATGCACTTCGCGTGCGACATGGCATCGGCCGTGTCAGCAAGCTCGTGGAAGTGCGTCGCGAATAAGGTCCGGCACCGGACCACATCGTGAAGGTTCTCCATGCAAGCCTGTGCAATTGCCAAGCCATCATGCGTCGATGTTCCTCGGCCGACCTCGTCCAGAATAACCAACGATCGGTGCGTCGCTCCATTGAGGATGGCGGCCGTCTCCAACATCTCTACCAGAAATGTCGAGCGCCCGGCCGCCAGATCATCCGAGGCGCCAATCCGGCTGAATAGCTTGTCAACGACGCCGATGCGAGCCGACCGGGCAGGCACAAACGAGCCGATCTGCGCCATCAGAACGATCACGGCAACCTGGCGCAAGAACGTGGACTTCCCCGCCATGTTCGGGCCAGTCAGCAACCAAAGCCGGCCGTCCTCACCCATGCGACAATCGTTCTCCACGAACGCCCGACCCTGCGCCGCGAGCACATGCTCCGCGACAGGATGACGTCCGCCTTCCACGTCCAACCACGTGTCAGTGGTGAGCACTGGCTTCGTCCATCCTCCCTCGGCCGCGGCCTGTGCCAGCCCGGCAATCAGATCTAGCGCTGCTGCCGCGTGCGCTACACGGGTTAGTGCCTCGCGTTCGATCATCGCCGCGTTCGCCAGCTCGGTGAAGACGACCTCCTCCGCAGATGCAGCCTTGTTCCTCGCTTCCTCGAGACAGATCGCCGCGGCGTCGAGCTCCGCCGAGCTGAACCGCGTCGTCGAGGCAAGTCCTTGCCGGAGAACGAAGCCACTTTGGAGCTTTCCGCCGCTGCTTGTAGGTACCTCGACATGATAGCCGATGATCGAGTTGGTCCGGACACGGAGCGACTTGATGCCTGTCTCGGCGATATCGAGCCTGAAGGGCCTCGATCGCATCTTGAGCGCGCCGCAAGGCTATGCTGGCGGCGTCAACCCGAGCGGCATACCCTTCCGCCACGAAACCCATCTCAGCCACGCTCGCCGGAGGGTGCGCGACGAGCGACTGTCGCAGCATCTGCAGCAATGCGCCGCAACTCCCTTGCCAGCCTGGCCTAGATCGCGCGCGGCTGAGGCCACGCCGGGCGAAATGCTTGTGACCTCGCAGAGACGCTCGGCGAGCACCACTGCGCGATCTAACCCCTCCCGCAGCGAGGCAAGATCCCTGGGTCCAGCCTTTGAAAGAGACAAACGCCCGCACGCTCGGAGCATGTCCGGCAGCCGCTCCAACTCGTCCCGGCAATCTCTCCGGACCTGCGCATCCGTGACAAAGCATTCGACCATTGCGAGACGGCGTTCAATCAAGGTTGGCCTGGTCAGCGGGGCCGACAATTGACGGGCCAAAAGCCGCCGGCCCGCGGGGGTGACTGTGCGATCCAGGACGCTCATCAGCGCGCCATTGCAACCTGACGCAGAGGTGAAAACCTCCAGGCCGCGAAGTGTCGGTGCGTCGATCTCCATCGTGTCGCCCGCCATTGCACGCCGGGGTGGCGCCAACCTGACCGGGAGTTGACCGACGCTTCGGTGAACGTACGCCAGCAGCGCGCCTAACGCCGTCATCTCCAAAGGCGAGAAACCCTGCAGCGCGGCTTGCCAAGCGGATCCGTAAGCTTGCCCGAATAGATCGGCTTGCTCGCTGCCAGTAGGTGATTGACGATGCAGGTCGGCAAACGGAACACCTGCCCTCTGACCGCGACCGCCAGCGCACTGGATCCCTCCGGCCATTGCGACACCATGATCTCGGGCGGCGCCATTCGCGCCAGCGCCGATCCGGCCTCCCTCAGCGACGCCATGCCCGTTCCCGATTCGCCGGTCGATAGATCGATGCCAGCGAGGCCGACTGAGTCGCCCTCTGCATGTACTACCACCAGATTGTTCGAGCGATCGGCTGGCACCACGTCAGGATTAACGGATGTCGTGGCGGTCAGCAGCCGAAGGGGCGATCGCCACCAGGCTCTACCGGCTGCTCGGATATTGCGAGTTTGTGCCCCGCCGCCAGCAGGCGAGCGATGGATGGCTGCGAGCGCGACGCCGGAATGCCGCACATTGGAATGTCATTGCCGTGTCTCTGACGCCGCCTTGTCAGTTGGATGCCGAGCGCTCGCGAAACGATCGGTGCCGACTCGTAAAGCGCCTCGTAGAATTCGCCCACGCGGTACAGAACGAGATGGCCAGGAACGCTTGCCGACGCAGCGGCATAGGCCGCTACCATTGGGCTAGCTTGGTCACCTCCGTTCAGCCCCTCATCCGGGTCCATCAGGACAATGCGTTCAACGGAGTCGGTAATCGGGTCAGGTTAGAGCCAGCGAACCGATTGATCCATCGCGGTCTGCCGAATGACGAGCCCGAGCCTTCTCAGCCACCCAACTCCCAACGGATTTACATTTTGAAAGCCAACTGTCGAGAACACGGGTTATCGTCAATTGACCGCTCTAACTATGCCGGTCTCGCTGCGCAGGTGATTCCACCATACGCTGCAATGGCCTAATGATCGTGCGTTAGGCCCGCCTCACGCAATGACAATTTTCGCTTTGGCTAAGCCTGCATGAAATTTAAACGTTGGTTTAGAGTTCATACACCCGCTTCTTACGCATCGCCCTTGCCCACAGGTCGCCAACAGCCCTGCCGGAGTATTTTGGAAGGGAGCACCCTTTGATCAGGTTGCGGACCAGGGTGGGACGGGCACGAAGTTTTCCTTCAAAAATTTCAGCAGCGCCTGTATGCGCCCGACTTGCATGCGGCTGTTCGGCACCAGGGCCTTTAACCATATGTCCGGCACGGGAAAGTCCTCCAGGACGGTGACGAGCTCGCCCGTCCCGATTGAGGGCAGTGCGATGTACTCCGAGAGAAGAGCAATGCCGTTGCCGGCACGCGCGCCCGCCAATAGCAGCTGGCCGCCATTGGTAATGAGTTTGGGGGAGACTTCCACGAGCACCTGGCCTTGCGGTCCGCTGAATACCCAGGCGTGCCCAGTCGGCCCGAAGCTCAGCGTGTCGTGTGTGGCCAAGTCTCGTGGGTGGGCCGGAACGCCGCGCTTGCTGAGGTAGTCTGGCGCCGCGCAGACCAGCCGCCTAACCGAGCAGAGCGGTATGTCCGCCACGCCTGCGAAGGAAGAGCCAAACACCGCCAGCGCCAGGTCGAAGCCCTCCTCCGCTGGATTCACTGGCCGGTCGGTCAGCACTACGTCGAGCACGACTCTTGGATGCATGCGCTGGAAGGCCGCTAACATCGCGCCGATATAGAGGATGCTGAGCGTGGTCGGTGCCTTGACGCGCAACGGTCCTTCCAATTCGCGGCCGGCGCTGCGTGCGTTCGCGAGTAACTCCTCCAGATCGTCGAGCATCGGGCGCACTCGCGCGATCCAGTTCTGCCCCGCCTCGGTCAGGGTTATCTCGCGCGTCGTGCGATGGAACAGGCGCGTTCCCGTCCGCGTCTCCAGTTGGCCGACCCGCTTGGCGACGACGGAGGTGGCGATGCCCAGCCTGCGTCCTGCGGCCGAGAAGCTGCCGCGCTGCGCCACCTCCAGAAAGGCACGCAGGTTCTGCATGGTGTCCATTGGTGTCTTTCGCGAAATGCACTAGCTGCTGACACGACTTAGCGTATTCACGCGAGGTCTACCTGCTCCTACGGTAGATCGAAAGCAAGCAGGAGGAAGCCATGGCGCAACGAACGCTCAGCGAACCCAGCCGGGACACTCCCGTCTACGGCACCTTCGACGTGGTGGTGCTGGGCGGCGGCCCGGCGGGCATCACCGCCGCCGCGGCCGCGGCACGAGGCGGTGCCAGCACTCTCTTGATCGAGCGCTACGGCTTCCTGGGCGGCATGGGCACGGCGGCTGGCGTTACCAATTTCTGCGGCCTGTCCGCTAACCGCTTCGGAACCATCGGCCAAGTCGTGCACGGCATCACGGACGACCTGCTCGCCCGCATGGACGCAATGGGCGGGCTCAAGGCGCCCCACACCGTTTTCGACAAGATCAGCGCCCAGGCCTACGACACCGCCGCCTACAAGATCGCCGCCGATGCGCTGCTGCTCGACGCGGGGGTGCGGATCCTGTTCCACGCCCTGGCTGCGGGCGCGGTGATGGATGGACCGAATGTCGCCGCCCTGCTGATCGAGACCAAGTCCGGCCGCCGAGCGGTCGAGGGTCGGGTCTTTATCGACGGCTCCGGGGATGGTGACTTGGCCGTATGGGCCGGGGCACCGACCGAGATTGGCGCCGAGCACGGCGCGCTGATGTATCCGTCCACCATGTTCCGCATCAACGACGTGGAACCCGAGCTGGCGCGCAACCGCGGGTGGGACAGCTTCCCCGCTCTGATGGCGGCGGCCGAAGAGCGCTCCGGACGACGCTTCCCCCGCAAGACCCCCATCATTCGCCCGCAGAACCACGAGATCGAGTGGCGGGTGAACCTGACACAGGTCGCCAACGCCGACGGCAGCGCGGTCAATGGCACCGATGCTGAGCAGCTCAGCTACGGTGAAATCGAGGGGCGGCGCCAGATCGGTGATGCCTTCTACATGCTGCGGGACGCCATCCCCGGCTTTGCCAATAGTTACATCGTCGACATTCCGCCACAGATCGGCATCCGCGAGACGCGCCGCGTGGTCGGCGACTACGTGCTAACCGAAGAGGACGTACTGGGCTGCGCCAGCTTCGACGACACGATCGGCGTCAACGGCTGGCCGGTCGAGGATCACGTAGCCGGCGACGTCATCTTTCGCTGGCCGGACATCCCGGGCAGCCGTGGCTTCAATCACCTGCCCTACCGCATGCTGCTGCCGAAGAGCGTCGACAACCTCTACGTGGTGGGGCGTTGCGCTTCCATGACGCATGGCGGCCAGTCCGCAGCCCGGGTCTCGGGCGCCTGCTTTGTGATGGGTGAGGCGGCGGGCGTGGCGGCCGCGACCGTGGCGGCGGGTAACGGCACTACGCGGCAGGTCGACGTGGCCGCGCTGCAGGCGACGCTGGCGGACCAGGGGGTCTATCTCGGCACCGACATGTGAGCAGCGATCCCGCCGGGCAGAAAGCGGGACGCGTCCAGGGGAAAAATGAATGTCACAGTCCATCACGCCGGACGCGGCCGGGGCGGCGCCCTGGTATCGCTGGTCCATCCTGTTCGTCTGCTTTCTGACTTTCCTGGTCAGCTTCGTCGACCGGCTGACCTGGGCCAATGTCGCCGTGCCGGTGAGCGGCTCGCTTGGGCTGCCCGTAGCGGCCCTCGGCATCTTTGTGACGGCGTTCTACGTGGGCTACGTGGTCTGCAACGCCCTGGGCGGCCTGGCCAGCGACCGGGTCGGCGGCCGGGTCACGCTGACCGCATCCATGGTGGCGTTGGGCTGCTGCACCTTCGCGTTCAGCTGGACCAGCTCGGTCACTATGGGCCTGGTCATCCAAGCGCTGATGGGCCTGTCCGCCGGGGCGGACTACGCCTCCTGCATAAAAGTTATCGTATCCTGGTTTGCCCGTCAGGACCGCGGCAAGGCGATGGGGTTGTTCCTGATCGCCTCGTCGCTGGGTGTCGCGGCCACCAACGCTATCGTGCCCTCGTTGGTCGCGGCGATCGGCTGGCAGGACGTCTACCGTGCGCTCGGTGCCGTGACGCTGGCCATCGGCCTGCTCACCTTCCTGACGTTGCGCGATGGGCCGTTAGCGGCGGCGCCCGCCTCGCGGCCCGGGGTCGGGACCGTGCTGGGCAACCCTGCCATGATGCTAATCACGGTCGCGGGCTTCGGCGGCTTCTGGGGAACGTGGGGCTTCGCGTTCTGGGCCAACGCACTGATGGTCCGGCAGCGCGGCTTGTCAGCAGTGGAGGCAGGCTTCGTCGTCTCGCTGGTCGGGTTTGCCGCCATCATCGGCAAGCCTGTGTTTGGCTGGTTGTCGGACCGCATGGGCGGGCGGCCTAAATGGCTGATCGTGGGATGCTTCGTGCTGTTCGCGGCCATGCTGCTCGTGTTCGGCACGCTGACCGACCGCCAGTCATTCCAGTTGGCCGCACCGCTGCTGGGACTGGGCGCCTTCGTGTATAGCCCGCTGCTGGCCGTGATGGTGGCCGAGCGGGCCGGACCCGCTCTGGCCGGGTCAGCCACGGGCGTGACCTCAGCCTTCTGGCAGCTCGGCAGCGTCATCGTGCCGCTGGTGGTGGGGCTGGTATTCCAGACGACCGGCTCCTTCCTGGCCGCGTTCGGCGTGCTGGCCGCCGGACCGCTGCTGGGAGCGGCGTGTATGGCGTTTGTGCCGGAACAGGCGGCGGCAGAAGGAGCAATCTCTGCAATCCGATGACCGCGTGTTTCCGGGTCCTGTGACCGCGACGCTGTGCAGATTTCCATCTGACGCCGTAGCACGTTGATCGGCAGCCAGCGCCAGGGGTGTCCGTCAAACGAAGGTCAGACGGGCACTCGGGTATGATGGTCCGCTCTCGACCTCTTCTCGGTCGTACAACGACTTATCCCGGCTGCCCGGAAGCGGACGTCCGAAACCGACACCGAGCAGACATCCAGTGACGGTTCTTCAACTCGCCTCTGGCAACCACGCAATCATTCCCTCTGTTCGTGAGCGCACGGCGGGCGGTGCTAGGCAGGTTGCCACGGCCTCGTAGCCCGGGGAACCGGGATACGGCGCAACTTGAATTGGTGGGCTGTGGTTGGCAGGACAAAAGATGACCGTCTCGTCGGCGCCAGCCTCGGCCAAGTCGAGGATCGCGCTGGACCGCGTCAGCAGGAACACGGGCCGTCCGTGCGCACCACGGCGGCGCAGCCAAGCAATTACCGCCACCTGCGTGGATTCTCCCAACCCCTGTTCGATCATGTCAACGACCAGAGCCGCCTTGCCATCCTCCACGTCGACAAGGAGGGCGAGCAAAGCGTCGGACTTTGAGGCGCGATCCTCGATCAACCATGCCAGGGCCGCCTCAACACGGGATTTCAACGCTGGATTGGCTGCCATCCTTGCCTGCGCGGCATCATTGCCCTTGGTCAGCCGATCCAGTTCCAGGAAGGCAGCGCCACGCACTTCCTGCGCCAGGCACTGTGCCAACCGTGTCTTACCGCTGCCCAGCGGACCAATAATGAAGTTGATTGCTCGAAAGACGCGCAGTTCAAAGCGCTCACCGCCCCAGGGCCAAGGCAGATCGAACGCCACGACCGGCTCAATGGCAGGCACAACCATTTGCGCCAACTCCCCGATCGAGGGCTGCCTACCTTGGGCGAGCTCGCCACGCAGGTTGCGAACTCGTTCTACGGCACCGGCAACCTCGCGAACCCGGCTTTCCAGCGCGCCTTGGTGCTCGGCCAGGGCCGCTTCTAGCCCTTCATGGTCGCCGCCCAGGACGCGCGCCACTTGAGCCAGGCTGAAGCCAAGTCCACGGAGTGCCGCGATCTGTGCGGCCTGGGCGATCTCCGGTGGTCCATAGGCCCGCCACCCCGCTTCCGTCCGGATGGGACGCAGCAAACCGCGCTCCTCGTAGAGCCGAAGGGCCTTTGCGGATACGCCAAGGCGCTGGGCAGCTTCGGACGGGCTCAGGTCCTGGGTAGAAGGGCGCACGGTTCACCTCGTTGCTCGTTGACCGTCACCTTCATCGAGGTGGACCCAGGGGCCAGGTCAAGCACGATCTGCTGGCGAGGAACTCGAATACCGCCGCGCTCGAATGGGAGCGGTCCTCTCCAACGTTGAGGGTTTTCACCTCAACGCGGCCAGCACTGATTACGGCGGCAACAGCGCAGATTAATCTGTTCGCTCAATGGGTCGCGTAGCACCTTCAAACGCCTTGTTTAGCGCATTGCAACGCCCGCGTTGGACATGATCCGGCGCGCAGGATAGTCTCGCGACATTACCATTTCGGTACGCGTCATTGGTCGAAATAGAGTTTTTGCCGCTAAGAGGCCATTTCGGAATCAATGCGGAACGGTCTTACTTATGGGTTGGATGGTCGGGCCAGATGTGATTCTGGGCAGGTGTTCGAAGCCTTGCCGGAGACCTCATGTGGACCCCGACCACCCG
>JAABUX010007231.1_pt1 | contig 13082 bp, 12 predicted proteins | sample 5561851 | NCBI WGS metagenome assembly JAABUX01 (sample SAMN10711883, study PRJNA513361) | rock metagenome | isolation source: Antarctica rocks | place: Antarctica: Victoria Land, Richard Nunatak red sandstone | collected 2016-01-03 | reverse complement strand
GCTGAGGCTCACCGGGCGGGAGAGGTAACTGATGATCTCGATCGGCACGATCAGCGGCGCCAGCAGAACCGGGGCGCCCTGGGGAAAGAAATACGAGAAGAAGTGCAGGCCGTGATTGGCGAGGGCGACGACCGTCACCAGCACGATGACCATGAGGGCGAGGCCGAAGGTGACGGCGATCTCGCTGGTATAGGTGAAGGTGAAGGGCACCAGCCCGAGCACGTTGCCCATGAGCACGAAGAAGAACAGGGTGAAGACGAACGGAAAGAACCGCCGCCCTTCCGGGCCGATATTGGTCGTCGTCAATGACAGGATGCCTGTGTAGGCGACTTCCATCACCGACTGGAAGCGGCCCGGCACCAGGGCACGGGGCTTCATGCCCCGCACCAGCAGCAACAGCAGCAGCGCGGCGCCTACGACCATGACCAGATTGCTCTGGGTGAAGTTCACGGAGGCGCCAACCGGCCCGAGCACCGTGTGCAGCTCGAACTGGTCGAGCGCGTTGATCTTGCCTGTCGCCACGCTCTGCTCCCTACCTGGTCTCGCGCCGCGGCATCATCAGCCGCCAAACATTCGCCACGCCCGCAGCCCCTCCCAGCACGATGAACAGCATCAGTAGCCACGGCGTGGTGCCGAGCCACCGATCGAGCGCCCAGCCGATCAAGACCGCGACGGCGAGCGCCGCCACGAGCTCGACGCCGACGCGCAAGCCGACGCCCATAGCGTTCGCCGCGAGGGGTTCCGGCGCCGGGCCTTTCGGCTCGAGGCCTTGCCGCTCCCGCGCCGACCGCAGCCGGGCCTCGAACGAGCCGTCCTGATCGCCCATGGTCACACCTCTTGCCGGTCCGAAACTCGTCCCGGAAGGCGCGCGCTTGCTAGCGGGGGGTTGGAAATGTGTCAAGCATGTCACTTTCACTCTGCCGCTTGCTGGACGGCGGCAGTCGCGGTCTCGAGGTCGACGCCGAGCAGGGTCGAGACGCCGCGCTCCTGCATGGTCACGCCGTAGAGCCGGTCCATGCGGGCCATGGTCAGGGCGTGGTGGGTGATGACGAGGAAGCGGGTGCCGGTCTCGGCGACGAGCGTTTGCAGCAGGTCGCAGAAGCGGGCGACGTTGGCGTCGTCGAAGGGGGCGTCGACTTCGTCGAGTACGCAGAGGGGGGAGGGGGTGCAGCGGAAGGTAGCGAAGATGAGGCAGAGGGCGGTGAGCGCCTGCTCGCCGCCGGAGAGGAGGGTGAGGGAGGTGAGCTTCTTGCCGGGGGGCTGGGCGTAGATCTCGAGGCCGGCTTCGAGCGGGTCGTCCGAGCCGACGAGGGCGAGCTGGGCGCGGCCTCCGCCGAACATGCGGGCGAACAGCGCCTGGAAGAAGCCGTCCACCTGGGCGAAGATCGCGGCGAGGCGTTCCCGGCCTTCGCGGTTGAGGTGGCCGAGGGCGCTCCGGAGCTTGGCGACGGCGGCGGCCAGCTCCTCGCAGTTGGCGGCGTCGAGGGCGGCGGCCTGCTCGAGCTCGGCGGCGGCGGATTCGGCGAGCAGGTTGACGGGACCCACGGCGCCGAACTCGCGGCGGGCGCGCTCGGCGCGGGCGCGGGCGGCCGCTTCGGCGGCGGGGGAGAGGTCGGGGGCGCCGGGTAGGGGCGTGGTGGTGGCGCGTACACGCTCCAGCACGGCGGCGAGGGCGGTCTCGGCGGCGGTGGTCGCAGCTTCGGCGCGCAGCATGGCTTCGCGGGCGGCGGCGAGCTTGGCGTCGGCTTGCTGCGCGGACCGGCCGGCGGCGGCCGAGGCGGCGGCGGCTTCGGTGGACCGGCCGGCGGCGTCCTGATGGGCGGAGAGTGCGGCTGCCTCGGCCGCGGTAGCTTGCGCCACTCGGGCGGCGGTTTGGCCAGGGGCGGCCTCCGACGCGTCGCGCGCCGCGGCGAGCTCGGCCTGGCGGGCGCGCAAATCGGTCGTCCGGATGACGGCTTCGGCGGAGCGCAAGCGCCAGTCCTCCTGCTCGGCGAGGAGGGTGCGCTGCCGGGCTTGCCGGGCGTGGTCGTCGCGGTGGCGGGCGTCGAGGGCGCGGGCGGCGGCGGCGGCCTCGGTGCGGGCGGCGGCTTGGGCGGAGCGGGCGGCTTCGGCGGCGGCGCGGGCGGCGGCCGGGTCGGCGATCGCGTCGAGGGCGGCGCGGGCCTCGGCTTCGGCGGTGGCGGCGGCGGTGGCTTCGGGCTCGGCCCGGGCGAGGGCGGCGGCAGCGGCGGCGAGCCGGGCCTCGGCTTGGGCGGCTTGGCTGCGGAGGGTGGCGAGGGCGGCGCGGGCGCGCTCGGGTTGCGGTTCGGCGGCGCGGCGGGCAGCGCGGGCGGCCTGCTCGGCGGCGGCCGATTCGGCGACGGCGGCGTCGGCGCGGCGGCAGGCGTCGCGGGCGGTGGCTTGCGCCGCTGCCGCCTCGGCGTGGCGCTGGCGCAGGCCGGCGAGGCGGTTGCGCTGGCGGAGCCGGACGGCCGCGTGGGCCGCGCTGTCGGCTGCGCCGGGCGCGGCGGCGTAGCCGTCCCAGCGCCAAAGGCCGCCCTCGCGGGTTACTACGGAGCGACCCGGCGCCAGCGATGGCTGGGCTGCCTGGCCGGCTTCGGGCGAGGCGACGAGCGCCACGGCGGCGAGGGCGCGGGCGAGGGCAGGGGGGGCGGCCACAAGCTCGGCCAGCGTGCCGGCCGTGACGAGGGGGGCGGGCAGCGCTCGCCAGTGGCGGCCGGCGCTGGCGTCCTCGGCGGCGGTCAGGCCGTCGCCCAAGGCGGCGGCTACGGCGGCTTCGAGACCTGGAGGGACCGTGATGCGGTCCATGACCGGCGCCCAGCCCTCGGCGGGGCGGGTCGCGAGCACCTCTTCGAGCGCGCGCAATTCGGCGAGGCAGGCGGAGAGCGCGGCCTCGGCCGGGCCGCGCGCGGCGTGCGCGGCGGCGGCGGCGGTGGCGCGGTCCGCACGTAAACGCTCGGCGCGGTCCGCGGCGTCGTTCGCGTCGGCGAGTTGGGCTTCGGCGGCGGCGAGGGCCGCTTCGGCGGCGGCGAGCCGGGCGGCCGGCAGGGTGGCGGCGGCGGCCTGGTGCTGTTCGGCTTCGAGGCGGCGATGCTCGGCCTCGGCGCGGCGGGCGCGATCCCCGGCCAGGCGCCGCGCCTGGAGCGCGCCGGCCTGCTCGGCGACCAAACGGGCGGATCGCTCGATGGCGGCGGCTGCGGCGGCTTCGGCGTCCTGGGCCGCTTTCGCGGTGCTGGCCGCTGCGGCGGTGGCGTGGGCGAGTTGGGCGGGGGCGTCGTCCTGGGCGGCGGCGAGCTGGGCGGCTTCGGTGCGGAGCCGGGCTTCGGCGGCGACGGCGGCCGTGCTCTGGCTTTCCGCATGGGCGAGGTCGCGGGATAGCTGGGTCCAGCGCCGCTCAGCCTCGGCGCGTGCGGCTTCGGCGCGCGCGGCCTCTACTGCCACGCCTTGGCGGGCGATCCGGGCGCGTTCCAGCGCATCGCGGGCGGCGGTCTCGGCGTCGCGCAGCGCCGGCAATAGGGCGGCGGCCTCGTGCGCGGCTTCTGCCGACAGGGCGGCGTTGGCGCTGGCTTGGTCGACGCTCGCCTCGGCCCGGGCGAGCGCGTCGAGCGCGTCGAGCCGGGCGAGGACGGCGCGGGCTTGCTGCAGGGCGAGGAGGGCGGCCTCGGCGGTGGCGGCTTCGTCACCGAGGGCGCGGGCGCGGGCGGCTTGCCGGGCTTGGCGGCGCAGGGTGGCGAGTTCGGCCTCGCGGGCCGCCCGGGCGTCGCCGGCGCGTTCGAGGTTCAGCTCGGCGGCGCGCAGGCGCGTGACCGCCTCGGCGCGGCGGCTGTGCAGGCCGGTGATGCCGGCCGCCTCCTCCAGCAGCTGCCGGCGCTCCTCGGGGCGGGCGGCGATGAGCGCGGCGACCCGGCCCTGGCTCACCATCGCCGACGCGCGGGCGCCGCTCGCGAGGTCCGCGAACAGGGTCTGCACGTCGCGCGCCCGCAGCTCGTGGCCGTTCACGCGATACTGGCTGCCGCCGCCGCGCTCGATCCGGCGCACTACTTCGAGTTCGGCCGCGCCGGCGAGCGAGCCCGGCAGCAGCCCCGCCGTGTCCTCGAGCACGATCGTCACCTCGGCGATGTTGCGGGCGGCGCGCAGCCCGGTGCCGGCGAAGATCACGTCGTCCATCTCGGCGCCGCGCAGCGTCCGGGCGTTGGCCTCGCCCATCGCCCAGCGCAGCGCTTCGACGACGTTGCTCTTGCCGCAGCCATTCGGGCCGACGACGCCGGTGAGGCCCGGCCGCAATTCGACCATGGCTGCCTCGGCGAAGCTCTTGAAGCCCGCGATCCTGAGGCGGGTCAGGGCGGGCATGGGCCGCTCCGCTCGCTGCTCAGCTTTGGGCGGCGTTCACCGCGGCGAGGAAGGCGGTGTAGTCGACCGCGCCTACCAGCGGCTTGCCGTTGATCAGGAAGGTCGGCGTGCTGTTGACGCCGTGGTCCTTCTCGGCCTGGTTCTGTGCGGTGAGGATCGCCTTCTGCATGGCCTGGTCGTTGATCGCCTGATCGAACACGGAGCGCGGCATGCCGGCCAGCGCCGCGACCTTGGCGAGCTCCTCGGTGGTGTCGACGTTGCGGGCGAAGGCCCAGCGGTCCTGGGTGCCGAGCAGGGTCGAGATGAAGGGCTCGTATTGCTGGGAGGGGAGCGCCCGGGCGACGGCGGCGGCGGCCAGGGCCACCTTGTCGAGCGGAAAGTCGCGCCACTCCCACTGCACCTTGCCGGTGTCGATCAGCTCGGTCTTGACCTCTGGGAAGGTCACGCGCTGGAACTCGGCGCAGTGGGTGCAGGTGAGCGAGAAATACTCGACGACGTGGATTTTCGCCGTGGAGTCGCCGAGCGTGCGTGGGGTGAGCAGGGGGTCGGCGGCCCAGGCGGCGGGCGCTGCGCCCATGGCGGCGGCGGCCACCAGAACCCATCGGCGTGAGACTAGCATGGCTGATTCTCCTCTTCGTTGCGCACCACGCCGCAAGGCCCCGGCTACGTCAAGCGCCGGTGCCGGGCACGACCCGGCCGAGGGCGGCGAGCGCGTCGCGCAAGTCGCCGGGCGGGATGCCGGGGAGCTCGGGAGCGGGGCGGCGCAAGCGGGGCGGGGCGGCCGCGGCGACGGGCAGGGTGGCCTGCACCAGGCGCAGGCGGAGGGCGACCTGGGCGCCGAGGAAGGCGTTGACCCGGGCTAGGACCTCGCCCGACATATGCTGCAACTCGAGCGCGACCGGTCCGGCGCAGGCGAGGGTGAGCGTGCCGCCCTGGAGGCGCCGGGGGGTGGTGACAGCGGCGAGCGCCGGGCCGATGACGGCGCTCCAGTCGGCGAGTATCTGGGCGGCCATGGGCGCCCGCGTGCGGAAGGCGGCGCGCGTGACCGCGGGCAGCAACGCACCGACGGCGCGCGGACCCCGCCAGTTGCCGCGGCGCTCCGCGCCCGCCATAGCCCCTCCAATGCCGCCCGCCATCGAACTCCTCACCTGGTACGACCGCCACCGCCGGAGCCTGCCCTGGCGCGCCTTGGCTGGAACCCGGCCGGACCCGTATCGGGTCTGGCTCAGCGAAATCATGCTGCAACAGACTACCGTCGCCGCGATCATACCGCGGTTCGCGCAATTTTTGGAGCGTTTTCCGACGCTCGACGCCCTGGCTGCGGCGCCGGCGGAGGCGGTGATGGCCGAATGGTCGGGGCTCGGCTACTATGCGCGGGCGCGAAACTTGCATGCGTGCGCGAAGGCCGTGGCAGCGCTTGGCGGATTCCCGGGGACGGTCGCGGAGTTGCGGGCGCTGCCGGGCATCGGCGTGTATACGGCGGCGGCGATTGCGGCGATCGGGTTCGGCGTGGCGGTGGTGCCGGTCGACGGCAATGTGGAGCGGGTGGCGGCGCGGGTGTTCGCGTTCGAGGCGCCGTTGCCAGGGGGGCGGGCGGCGCTGGCGCGGCTCGCGGCGACGCTGGGGGAGGACGCGGATGCGCGCGCCCGGCCCAGCGATTTCGCGCAGGCGCTGTTCGACCTCGGCGCCACGATCTGCACGGCGCGCGCGCCCGCCTGCGCGATCTGCCCGTGGCAGGGTGGCTGCGCGGCGCGGCAGCGGAATCTCGTGGGCGAGCTGCCCCGGCAGGCCGCGAAGGCGCCCCGGCCGACGCGCCATGGCGTGCATTTCTGGGCGGAGGATGCGGCCGGGCGAGTGTTGCTGCATCGCCGTCCGCCAACCGGGCTGCTCGGGGGTACGCTGGCGTTGCCGGGCACGCCGTGGCGGGAGGCGCCGTTCGAGGAGGCGGAGGCGCTGGCAGAGGCGCCCCAGCCGGGGCCGTGGCAGCGGGCGGGGCTGGCCCGGCATAGCTTCACGCATTTCCACCTCGAGGCGGAGGTGTACGCTTTGCGTGTGCCGGCTCTGGCCGGGGGCGAGCTGCATCCGGCCGGCATTGCCGAGCTGCCGACCGTGTTCGCCCGCATGGCTCGAATTGCGCGGGCCGCCCTCGCCGTGCCAGGCTCCGGCCAAGCGTCAGAGGATCCGTCATGAAGATACGCGCCGCCGTCGCCCATGCTCCTGGCCAACCGCTCAGCATCGAGACGGTCGAGCTCGAAGGGCCGCGCGCCGGCGAGGTGCTGGTGCAGCTCAAGGCGACGGGTATCTGCCACACCGACGAGTTCACGCTGTCCGGCGCCGACCCGGAAGGACTGTTCCCGTGCATTCTCGGCCATGAGGGCGCGGGGATCGTCGCCGAGGTCGGGCCCGGCGTCACCTCGGTCAAGCCGGGCGACCACGTGATCCCGCTCTACACGCCGGAATGCCGCCAGTGCGAGTATTGCATCAGCCAGAAAACCAACCTGTGCCAGGCGATCCGCACGACGCAGGGTCAGGGGCTGATGCCGGACGGCACGAGCCGGTTCCACTGCGATGGCGGCATCGTGCGGCACTACATGGGCACGAGCACCTTCGCCGAATACACCGTGCTGCCGGAGATCGCGGTCGCGCGCATCCGGGAGGACGCGCCCTTCGACAAGGTCTGCTATATCGGCTGCGGGGTCACGACCGGGATCGGCGCGGTGATCAACACGGCCAAGGTCGAGGTCGGCGCCCGCGTCGTGGTGTTCGGGCTGGGGGGCATCGGGCTCAACGTGATCCAGGGGGCGCGGCTCGCGGGGGCGGCGCAGATCGTGGGCGTCGACCTCAACCCGGCGCGGCGGGCCATGGCCGAGCGGTTCGGCATGACCGATTTCGTCAACCCGAAGGAGGTCGAGGGCGAGCTCGTGCCGTACCTCGTGGACCTCACCCGGGGCGGAGCGGATTACAGCTTCGAGTGCATCGGCAACGTGCGGACGATGCGCCAGGCGCTCGAGTGCTGCCACAAAGGATGGGGCGTGTCGGTGGTGATCGGCGTGGCCCCGGCCGGCGCCGAAATTAGCACGCGGCCGTTCCAGCTGGTCACGGGCCGGGTGTGGAAGGGCTCGGCGTTCGGCGGCGCGCGGGGGCGGACGGACGTGCCGAAGATCGTCGACTGGTACATGGACGGCAAGATCGAGATCGACCCGCTGATCACGCACATTCTGCCGTTCGAGCAGATCAACGAGGGGTTCGAGTTGCTTCGGCGCGGCGAGAGCATACGTACGGTGCTGACGTTCGGAGGCGGGTGATGAGCGGCAACGGCGTCGATCTCGGTTCGATCTATGGGTTGCTCGGAATCGTCGCGGGCGATGTTCGCGAGTTGAAGCAGAACGTGAACGACCTCTTGGTGCGAGTGGACAAGGTCGAGCGGAAGGTCGACGACCTCGACGGCAAGGTCACCGGCCTGCAGCGGGCGGTGACCGACTATCACTCGGCGGTGCTCGGGCATGGGATCCTGATCAGCAAGCTGGACATGCGGCTGCGCCGGGTCGAGCAACACCTCAACATGCCGGCGGCCTGAGATGGCCCACTGGACCACGCGGGATATCCCGTCGCAGCAGGGCAAGATTGCGGTCGTGACCGGGGGAACGGGCGGGCTCGGATACCAGATCGCGCTGGCTCTCGCCCGGGCGGGGGCGGAGACGATCGTGGCTGGGCGCAACCCGGCGAAGGGCGCGGCGGCGCTCGCGGCGATCCGGAAGCGGGCGCCCGGGGCCGCCGTCGCCTTCGAGTTGCTCGATCTCGCCAGCCTCGCCTCGGTCGCGGCCTTCGCGGCGCGCATCGAACGGCCGCTCGACCTGCTCGTGAACAATGCGGGGATCATGGCGGTGCCGGAGCGCCGGGTCACGCAGGACGGTTTCGAGTTGCAGCTCGGCACCAACTATCTCGGCCATTTCGCACTGACCGGGCGGCTACTGCCGCGGCTTCGGGCGGCGGCCCAGGCTCGCGTCGTGAGCCTTTCGAGCCTTGCGCACATGCGGGGGCGGATCGACTTCGCCGATTTGCAGGGCGCCCGGCGGTACCGGCCCTGGCCCGCCTACAGCCAGTCCAAGCTCGCGATGCTGCTGTTCGCCGGCGAGCTGCAGCGGCGGAGCGACGGGGCGGGCTGGGACGTGACGAGCCTGGCCGCCCATCCGGGCTGGGCGCGCACGGACATCTTCACGAACGGCCCGGCGCCGCACGGGCTCTCGGCCGTGCCTTGGCGGGCGATGCGGCTCGCGGCCCCGTTCTTTGCCCAATCCGCGGCGATGGGCGCGCTCCCCGTCCTGTATGCGGCGACCGCGCCCGCGGCCAAGCCGGGCGCCTATTACGGGCCGGACGGGCCGGGGGAGGTGCGGGGCTGGCCCAAATCGTCGAAGCTCTCGCCCGCTGCCCAGGACGCGGCGACGGGGGCGAAACTCTGGGCGTCGTCGTCCGAGCTCACGCACGTCAGCTTCGCCTGAGTCCAAGCTTCATAGAGTTGTAAACTCGCGCGAGCCTCCGCCGCGGTAAGTCATCGCCGCACAAGAACGGAGACTCGCGGTGATCAAGCACGTCCTCACGGCTTCCCTGGCGCTCGCCGCCCTCACCGGCGCCGCGCGCGCTGCCGATTGCCCCGACCATCCGATCCGCTACGGCGTCGTGCCCTATGACAGCTCGGCCGGGTTCCTGCCGCTCTACACCCATATCGGCAAGCTGATCAGCGACAAGCTCGGCTGCCCCGTGCAGGTCATCATCGGCAGCAGCTATAGCGCCACGATCGAGGCGATGCGCGCCGGCAAGCTCGACGCGGGCGAGTTCGGCCCGCTCAGCTACGTGCTGGCGCACGAAGTCGCGAAGGCCGAGGCGGTCGCCACCTACAGCAACGCCGCGGGCGCGCCCGACACCTATACGGCCAGCATTGTGACATGGCCCGGCTCCGGCATTACCACGCTCGCCCAGGTCGCGGGCCACACCTTCGCCTATTCGGACCCGGCGAGCACGAGCGGGCATTTGTTCCCGGCCTTCGGCCTCGCCAGCATCAATATCGACCCGGATCACGGCGTCCGCGCCATCTACGCGGGCAGCCACACCGCGAGCTTCGAGGCGCTGCGCAACCACAAGGTCCAGGCGGGCGAGATGAACAGCCCGGAGATCGCCTCGGCCAAGGTCGCCGGCATCTACAACCCGGCGGATTACGTGACGCTCTGGCAGAGCAACCCAATCCCGCAAGACCCGATCACCGTGCGCGGCGACCTCGACCCGGCGCTCAAGGCGCGGCTCACCGCGGTGCTGCAGCACCTCGACTTCAGCAGCGTTCCGGCGGCGCAGAGGAAGATCATCGACGTGGGCGGCGCCGTGCTCGTGCCGCAGACGGACGCGGCGTATGACGGCATCCGCAACCTGGTGCACGTGCTGCACATCGACCTCAGCAAGCTCAACGGCTGACCCCGGCGTGACTGCGCCGCTGATCGAGGCCCATGGCGTTGGGCTGCGATACGCGACCGGGAGGCTGGCGCTCGATGGCGCCAGCCTGTCCGTGCGGCCGGGGGAGCTCGTCGTCATCCTCGGCGCGAACGGGAGCGGCAAGAGCACGTTGCTGCGGTGCATTGCGGGCATGCTGCGGCCGACGGAGGGGTCCGTGCAGGTTGCCGGGCGCGAGATCAGCGGGCTCTCGGGCGGCGCGCTCCGGGATGCGCGGATGGCGCTCGGGATGGTGTTCCAGCATGCCTACCTGGTGCGGCGCCGGAGCGTGCTCGCCAACGTCATGAGCGGCACGCTTGGGCGGCATCGCACGGCGTTTGCCGCCCTCGGGCGGCTGCCGCGGAGCGAGCGGGGCCATGCGATGGCGTGCCTCGGCAGCGTCGGGCTCGGCGCGCTCGCGCCGCAGCGGGCGGACACGCTGTCGGGCGGGCAGGCGCAGCGCGTCTCGGTCGCGCGGGCGCTGGCGCAACGACCGCAGGCGCTGCTGGCCGATGAGCCGGTCGCGAGCCTCGACCCGGAAGCGGCCGAGGAGCTGATGCGGCTGCTCGCGCGGCTCGCCCATGGGGACGGGCTCGCCGTGCTCTGCGTGCTGCACCAGCCGGAGCTCGCGCGACGCTATGCGGACCGCCTGCTCGGGCTGCGGAGCGGCCGCGTCTGCTTCGACGAGGGCCCGGCGCAGGTGCCGACGCACGAGGTCGCCGCCTTATACGAGGCGGTGCCGGCCGCCGAAGCGGTGCTGGCGTGAGCGCCCACGCGCTGCCGGTGCGGGCGCCCTCGGTGACGCGCCGGGCCATGCCGTTCCTGGTGATCTTCGTCATCGTCGTCCTGCTCGTACAGGCGGCGGTCGTCGTGCAGGCGCGGCCGCAGGATCTCATCACCGGCCTGCACGGCATGGCGGACATCCTGCGCCGGGCCTGGCCGCCCGACATCACCCAGCTCCATGATGCGCTGTGGCCGGCGCTCGAGACGATCGACATCGCGCTGTTCGGCACCACGGTCGCGGTCATCCTCGCGGTGCCGCTCGCGGTGCTGGCGGCGCGCAATACATCGCCGGGACGCGCCGTCTATGCGGTGGCGCGGACCATCATCGCCTTTGCGCGCGTGGTGCCGGACCTGGTTTGGGCGTTGTTCTTCGTCACCGCCGTGGGCCTCGGCCCGTTTCCGGGCGCGCTCGCCATCTCGGTGCATAGCGTCGGCATGCTGGGACGGCTATTCGCCGAGGTGATCGAGGACATGGACATGGGGCCGGTCGAGGCGCTGACCACGACGGGGGCGGGGCGGATGGCGGTGTTCAGCCACGCGGTGATCCCGTCCGTGCTGCCGTCGCTGCTGGGGATCGCGCTCTACCGACTCGACGAGAATATCCGCTCGTCGCTCGTGCTGGGCTTCGTGGGCGCGGGCGGGATCGGCTTCCAGTTGCTGACGGCGATGAACCTGTTCCAGTACCGGACGGTGTCGCTGCTGCTGTGCGTGACGTTCGTGATCGTGGTGGTGGCGGAGCGTGTGTCGGCGGCGATCAGGCGGCGGATTTCGTGATGGCGCGCGCCGCCCAGAGTTCGGCCGCCATCCGGTCCGTGTCGGCCGCACTCGCCCGGCCGGCGGCGAACAGCGCCATTCCGAGCGTGGCCAACACCGTCGGCTCGGCGGCCTCGCCTCGCCACACCGCCACGAGCCGGGCGAGGTCGCCGCGCTCGGGGGTGCCCGCGAGGGCCGGGAACGCGACCTCGGAGCGCGTTCCAGTCCAGAGATGCACGGCCGCTTGCTTCGCCGGGTTGCGCTCGGCCTCGCCGCCGCCGCCCTTGAGCACGGCGAGGCGCGGCCGGCCGAGGCGCTCCGCCACGCCCATGTGCACGTCGAGATAAGCGGGGTGGAACACGCCGTCGACGCCCGCGGGGGCGCCGGCCGGGTCGAGCAGGCGCACGACGGTGTTGACGGGGGAGCGCAGGCCGAGCAGGGCGCGCAGTTCGAGCAGGCGATCGGCTTCGGGGAGCAGGCGGTCGAGGGGCAGATAGGCGAAGCGATGGCGCGCGACCTGCTGCGCCGCTTCGGCCGTGCTGCCCGCGACCGGGACTCCCAGCGCGGCGAGCGCCTCGGGGACGCCGATGCCGTGCGAGAACCGGTTGCTGCCGTGCATGAGCACGGACGTGCCGGACTGGGCCAGCGCGAGGGCGGCGAGGAGGAACCAAGGCGCACCCCGTGTCCGGCCGGCGCCGTAGCTCGGCCAGTCGAGCGCGGCGCCGATCGGGGCGGGCAGGCCGGCATGGGCGCGGGCGGCTTCGACGAGGCCGGTGACCTCGCCTGGGTCCTCGCCCCGGTAGCGCAGCAGCATCAGGAAGGCGCCGAGCTGCACCGGGTCCGCCTCGCCGCGGAGCACCAGGCCGAAGGCCTCGCGCGCCTCGGCCCGGCTCAGCGCGCGCGAACGGCCGGGGCCGCGCCCGAGCGTCGCCACGAACTCGGCGAAGCGGGCCTGGGCCGGAGTCATGCCGCGCGGCGCTCTTCCCGCGCCATGGCGAGCCCGACGACGCGGCCGATCAGGACGAGGGTCGGCCCGGCGAACTCCGCGCGATCGAGGTCATTGGCGAGCCCGGCCAGCGTGCCCCAGAGGTGGCGCTCGCCGGGGCGGGAGGCGTTCTCGACGGCGACGGCAGGGGTGGCGCCGTCGAGTCCGGCGGCCATCAGCCGGGTCGCGACGGTGCGGAGCGTGCGCGCGGCCATGTAGGCGGCGACGGTGCCTTCGCCGCCCGCGAGCGTTCGCCAGTCGAGGCCCGGCACGGCGCCGTCGCTGCCATGGCCGGTCACGAAATGCAGCGAGCGGGCGATTTCGCGATGGGTGAGGGGGATGCCGAGGCTGGCGGCGGCGGCGCAGGCGGCGGTGATGCCGGGCACGATCTCGACGGGGACGCCGGCAGCGCGCAGTTCCTCGAGCTCCTCGCCGCCCCGGCCGAACACGAACGGATCGCCGCCCTTCAGCCGCACCACATGCGCCCCGGCCCAGGCGTGCTCGACGATGAGCTTGTTGATCGCCGCCTGCTTCATCGCGTGCCGGCCGCAGCGCTTGCCCACGTCGACCCGGCGGGCGTCGCGCCGGGCGAGATCGAGGATCGCGGGGTCGATCAGCGCATCGTACAGCACCACGTCGGCGCGCTTCAGCACGCGGACGGCGCGGAGCGTGAGCAGCTCGAGGTCACCCGGACCGGCGCCGACCAGCGAGGCGCGGCCGGTCACGATTTGGT
>JAABUX010007229.1_pt1 | contig 13083 bp, 1 predicted proteins | sample 5561851 | NCBI WGS metagenome assembly JAABUX01 (sample SAMN10711883, study PRJNA513361) | rock metagenome | isolation source: Antarctica rocks | place: Antarctica: Victoria Land, Richard Nunatak red sandstone | collected 2016-01-03 | reverse complement strand
TTATAATTTTCAATTGTTAACTATTAACTATTAACTATTAACTATTAACTATTAACTATTAACTATTAACTATTAACTATTAACTATTAACTATTAACTATTAACTATTAACTATTAACTATCAACTAACTATTAACCCTGAATTATTAACTGTAATATTACTATTAACTATTAATTATTACATTATTACTTTCGAATTATTATTCTTATTATTTTTATTATTATTTCTTAATTATTATTACTCTCGGATGATTATTATATTCGTTTTACTACTTCGATTACTTAAAACTATTACTTTTTTTATTTTTTTAATTACTTCGATTTTTTAATTATTCCTTTTGAATTATGATTTTTTAATTATTCCTTTTGAATTATTATTTTCTAATTATTATAACGTTCCAATGATTATTACTTATATATTATTATTACTTTTTAATTATTACTTTTATTACTATTATTATTCTTCTTCTTTTTTAACTATTATTATTACTTTTATTATTATTACTTTTATTATTTCTATTATTACTTTTACTTCTATAATTACTTTATTGCTTGATTACCTTGATTATTAATTCTTTATTACTTCTATAATATTATTTTCTTACTATTACTTCTCTACTTTATTACTATTTTACTTTTATTTCTATATCTATTTCTATTATTATTCCTTAACCTTTTCTATTTTATTACTATTATTACTTTTTTATTTTATTATTTTTCCTATTTCTTTATTTAATTATTTTTACTATTTCTCTATTTTATTATTTTTATTATTTGTTTGCTTTATTTCTAGTTTTATATTATTATTATTTCTGTTTTCTGTTTCTTTTTTATTTTATTATTCTATTATCTTATTACTTTTTTACTTTTTTACTTTATTACTTTATTACTTTATTATTTTATTGTTTTATTGTTTTATAACTTTATTGTTTTATAACTTTTCTATTTTATAATTATTTTATTATATTACTTTAATATTCTTCGCTTTTAATATTTTATTTTAATATTTTATCTTATTACATTTTAACCCTTATTATTATTTTTATAACTATTTTTGTTTATTATTAATTTATTATTAATTTTATAATTTCTAACTTCGAATTTTAATTATTAAATTTTAACTTTTAATTATTAACGATTAATTACTTTTTATTTATTTCTTTTTATTAATAACTAATTATTACCTTTTAACTTCTAATTATTAATACTTAATTACTTCTTATTTATTACTTTTTATTAATAATTAATTATTACCTTTTAACTTTTAATTATTAATAATTAATTACTTCTGATTTATTACTTATTGTTAAATTTTGACTTTAAATTTCTAATTATTAACTTTTAATTATTAACTTTTAATATTTTATTATTTATTATTAACTTCTTATTATTAATTATTAATTTTAATTTTTAATTTTAAATATTTAACTTTAGTCTTTTTAATTATTAATTATTAAACTTCTTTTTATTATTTATAAAAATTTTGATTTTAAATTTTAAACTTCTAATTATTAATTATTCAATTTGAACTTGAAACTTTTATTTATAAATTATTAAATTTGAAATTTGAAATAATTATTAAATATTTAACTTTTTAATATTTGAAACTATTTTTTAAATAAATAATTTAATTTAATTTAATAATTACTTGGGAATTTTATATAAAAATAATAAATTTTTTTTTTATTAAGTTTATTTTTAATTGTTTTTATAATAATATCCGGCGCTACTCGGCGCTACCCGGCGCTGCTATTCGGCGTTTGGCGGTTTCAATTTTATTTTACTTTTTTTCGTTTTTCGCAATTTTCTATTACTTTTATATTGCTACCCGGCGCTGTTACCCGGCGTATGGCGGTTTCACTTTTTTTCTTTTTTCTTTTTTGTTTTTCGAAATTCTTCTATTATTTAATATAAAATAATTTATAAATATTTCGATTGAATTTCAACTTGCAATAACTTTTTGTTACCTTAACCGAATTAAGTCAATAAAACTTTATTTAAAAGCCAATTTTTTATTCTATAAACGCCGACCTTAAATCTATTATTATTGATAGAACAAAACCCAAAAATACCGGTATAACTCGTTTATTTCAATTTCACCAACTCGATACTTCTTTCCTAATAAAGCCAAAATATTATCAATATTATCGAGATCTATAGATCGGTTTTTGGCCTCGGTATATATCTATTCCGAATATTCCGAATTGCCGGAACGGAGATTAACAACAGAAAATTCAAATAAAACCGTCGGAAATTGATATTTTTCCGATTTATTTAATCGATATTTTCCTGTTTCAAATTCAATCTATTTAGAACAAAAACTTTGAGGTAATCCGTATTAAAAACAGCCGGAATATATATCGAATTTAATATTTTTTTGAAAAGATTCAATCAGACTTCGATTGGTATCCGATTTGGCCCAAGCAGTATTCCCGGAATTAACCTGTCGGAGATAATCTAAACGAGAATTATTCCAATTAAAAATTTTTTGCCTTAATTCGGTTACATCCAAAGTCGATTGCGTTCGATATTTTTGAAAATTCAAACGTAAATTCCGTTTTTCTCGTTCTACCTATTTAAATTCGTTTAGAATTTCTTTATTGCTATCGGAATTAGATTGATCCGACTTATTTCCGATATTCCCTAGATCCGGATTAGCTCGATCGGGATTAATAGGGGCTAAGGAGGCTCGGGGAGCGCAAAGATTGTATTTTTCGTCCGTTTCTTGATATTTCAAATTATTTGTTCGTCTATCGATTACCGAATCTAGTATAGCGCGTCGGTAAGTACGAATAATATTATAATTCTCGAGATCCGGATCCGAAAAAGGCTTAGCGTTGATTTCCCGAATTAAAATAGCTTCGGTAAATTGATTATTTCGATTAGCCTATCCGTTTTTCTGGCTATAATCTTGCAAAAACCTTAAATATCTGAAATAAAAAACTACCCGAATATTCGGATTATTTAGGCCTAAACCCAATACGGAAGTAGCGGCGATAAGCGGAATAGATCCTTAGGAAAACCGTTAAAGAATTATTATTTTCTTTTTTTCTAGAATATTGCTATAATAAATAAGATATTTTAGAAGATTCCCGGTTGATTTAATTAAATCAATAGATCCGCAATAAATAATAATCTGATTTGGATAAGGATATTAAGCCGTTTTTATTTAAATAAGATTTAAAAAATCAGTTTTTAATATTTTCCGTTCCGAATTAATAACCGAATATCGGATATTGAGCCTCCGAATACTTTCCCGAAATAATTTAATATCTTTCGGATTAATTTCGGTTATATTAAACTATTCAGTTGCGTTTTGAGGCAGGAAAATAATTATAAAATAAATAATTTAAATTTCTTAAGTTAAAAGCTCGGCGATCCGAAGGAGTTTAGGCCGGAAATCGGAGTTAATATCCAAAATTACGTAATATTTATCGAAATAAATCCGGTCTAGCTTATTTTAGATTTTCTAACGTCCTAGGAATTCCGAAAACCGAAAAATAAAGATTGATTCCGGAGTAATCAAAAGAATTTGCTTAAAAAACTTTATATTCTTATAATTCCAAATATCAATTCGGATATTTAGTTTATTATATTAATATAATAAATTATCCCTAAGCGAGATAAGTAGGATTATAATAATCGAAAGCAAATCCGAAATTGATATTAATATTAGAAATAGAAAAAACAAACTTTTCCCCCGTCTAGTTCCTATAATAATCAGAATAGGATTAGTCCCTTTGAGGATAAGCTTTAAACCGTCTTCTTAAAGCTTACGAAATTGTTTTTCCAGACCGAAATAGTATTGGAACTCCTTGAGAAGATTGATTTTCTAAAATCGTTTCTACTGTTTTAACCGTATCGCTTTATTCCCTTCGGAGATCTCCGAAATAGGCTTAGTATCTAATTTAGCGGATTCGAATAGAAAAAACTGATAAAGCTAAGTACTAAGGTAATAGAAATTATCTCGACGGGAAGCGGTTTGGCCGGATAATTCGTTAATATCTTGTTTATAAACTATTTCGGCTACCCGAGACGAATAGCTAGCTTAAAGGTCTATAAGATTATCCGAATTATCGATATCAAATTTATTATCTAGGTCTGGATTGGTACTAGCTTCAGATAATCTGATTATTAATAGATTTTTAACGAATTTCCGAAAAATCGTAATAATAATATATCTCCAGCTAATAAGAGTTATATTTAACCCTAAATTAGATATAAATTCGTATCGAATAAGCTGACTGATTTAAGCCCCGGTCCAAGAATTATAATAGATAAAAAATAATAAAGTATTATTCGTCGTTTCGGTTTCGATTTCGCTATTGTTTTCGATATTTATATCCAATTCCGATAGCTCTAGGGTTTGGCGTTTAGTTTGCTTCTTAGGGCTTAGCCTTTTCGGGCCAGAGAAAAGGGTTAGAATCTAAAGCGGAAAATTCGGTATCGAGTAAAATTCGAATATTAAACTCGAATAAAATAATTAATCAAAGGTAATAAACCAAAAGAATAGATATTTCTTTAGGAATATAGCGATAAATAATTTTCAAAACCGCCGACGTATTATAACCTTTATTATAAGATATAACGAGATAAATAATACCGTTTTTGATAAAAATATTCCGAATACTACCGTATTCAGTATTCTTATATTAGATCGATAGTATTTCCGGTCCCCGAGCAGGCCCGCTACTAGTAAAATAGACTAATAATAGAAGGATTTCTTTAAATTGTCGGATAGTTATAAGGAAATCTTCGATAGTTAATAAATTCTAATCAAAAGTCCGATTTTGGACGTTATAGTTCCGAATAAATAACGGAATTAATTCCGAATTTTTCAGAATTCTCGAATAAAGTTATTTAGATATATCAAAAAGTTGATTATTCCGAGAATCCTTAAGGAAATATTAATTAATATTATTTTTCGTTAAATTATCTTTTAACAAATTCAAATTTAATTCCGATAAGCTATTTAATATATTTAAATTAATAAAAAATAGCTTTAAATAAAGCTTATTTTTAGCCCGATAAATAAGAAAATAAATAAATTCTCAAAGGTTTAAAATCGATATTTGAATATTTTAATAAAAAAGTTCTTTATTATTCTAATATAAAAATCCGACTTTTATTATATTATAACTGATTTTAAAGCTATAAAATCGGATCTTAATAAATTAATTAAATAAAGTCGAAATACTATTATAATTAATTAAGGGCTTATAAGTTAAACTTATATAGATAATATAACTTTATTAAAAGCTATTTTTAGCGAAATCTTTAAATTTTTAATTTTTTTTTAAAAATGTTAACTAACCGTAAAAATATAATTATTTTAAAAATAAAGATTTAGTTCCCAGCCCTAAAAAAAAGCTTGGCTAAAAAATTTCTTAATAAACTCCTGCTAATCGTATTAATCGTATTAAACGCGGCTGATTAGAAAATCGACTTATTAATATTTATTTAAGATTTTTCCGGATTTGCTAATATATTATAATATATAATAATTATAGGACATATCCTCAAGCGCCCTCGATCTGTATTACGAAATAATAAAATAATAAAACAATATTAATTAAGGTATAAAGAAGCCCTGCTATTAATCCTAGGATCTAGCCCTTTATTAAAAACTTTATTATAAATATTACTAGGATTTAGCCTGTCGTTTTAGGTTCAATATTAATTCTTATAAGGGCTTAAGTCAACCGTTTAAGCTCTATATCGAATATTTTAGGGACCCTAGCTCCCAAAATTATTAGGCGAGAATAAGAGCTAGCAGCAAGCTAGCCGAGCACTATATTGTTTATATAATATCGAGCTAGAATCTTTATTTGCCCTAATTACGCTTCCTTATCTTATAGAAAAAATATTATAAGTAATTTATACCGTATTCGATCAGATAATTTTTATTATTTATTAATTAATAAGGTCCCAAACCTTTGTTAAGTATATAATAGCGAAAGCTTTCGAGGATAATACGTACTTTATTAGCTATAACTTAGGCCTTGAATATCTTCAAAGTATTTAACCGGCTTATATTATAATATAAAAACAATTACTCTATTTTATATTTTATATTTATTTTATCGAAGTTTATCCATTTTACTTCCGATAATCCTTTTTAGAAATACAAGAAATTAGAAAAGTAAGGAAATAAGCGAAGGGATTAATTAAACTAGCGGATACCCCGGAGAATATATAGATTCGGAATTAATATAGGATATTTACTAAGACAATTTGAATAGTCTAGGCGAAGTTTTATCTAAAACAAAAAATAATAAATTTGATTTATATATTAATTATTTATAATTTAAATAATAATATATCCGAGATCCATATTCAAAATAATTATTATTATTTACCGCCGAGGCGACTAATCGGTTCTTATAATATCTCGGCAATACCGCCGTATTATTTGATATAGAGTATTTTAGTAACTTTTTTTATAATACTTAATATTAATCTTTAGATCAACAGGTTTTATACCGCGCCAGCGATACTATTTTATTTCCCGCTGTTTATTAAAGGGGCCTATTTAATTGCTATTTAGATATTAATTAAGCAGGGGGAATTTAAGTTAAAAGGGGGTACCTCTACAATTTTAAAAGGAATCCGGAAGAAGTATTTATTATATATATATAAAATATTAATAATATAAATATTATAGCTCTTTAAATATACTCGCGTAATCGTTAAAGGGCAAGCCTTATAGCTAGGTATAATATTAGGGTTAATTTACTTTAAGTTTAAAAAGAGACTTAAATCGCCGAGCAATTAATATCCTAAACTTCTATATTGACTTAATTATATAATAATTTTTATATATAATATTAATAGTTCCTATTAAGGGATAGTTTGGAAAACAAAGCAGTTATATATATTTTATATATAATATTAATAATATTGAATAGAAAATAGATTTGAATTAACGATAAATAAAGAATTTAATAACTTTTTAGACTTATATTATCAGAATAAATAACCGTTACCTTAAGGTCTATATTATCCGCGAATAATATTAGTCTTATTTGAGATATATAACCGATATTATCCGCGAATAACATAAACCTTATCTAGAGCTTATAGCCGATATAACTTTATATAATTAAAATTATAGAGACAATTCAGTTATATAAACAAAGGAATCTATAATATTAAGCTTTTAATAAATTTATATTTTATTATTATTATAATCTCTACCGGATAATCCGGATATAACAAAGTCGAACCTTTAATTGCAAAGATAATATCTTTATAAATTCGAAATTCAAGTTTAAATATTATATATACTTTTTGTATATTAAATAGTAAATAAATAAATAAATAAGTTATAAATATATTTAAGTTATAAAGTATAATCCGGTCAAAATCTGATTTAGGATCCTAAAAAATATTAAAGAAATATATACTTTGTCTTCCTTAAATATATAAAAGGGATTAGTAATTATAAAAGTATATATAAATTATCCTATTTTAATAATTAATTTGCTTTCTAAAGCCAAAGAATAATTACGAATTACTTAATATAATTATTTTTTAAGATATCGATATCTCTTTAGTTCAAAACCTTGCTCGATAAGCTAGTTGATTCTCTTAGGTCTAGAAAAAAAGAAGCTATCTTAGAATTTAATACTGCCTAAAGCTAGCCTTTTATTAGCAAGAATATTAGCTTGTTAATTCTATAATCAAAAAGATAATTTAAAATTTATAATTATCTTAAATTCGTTATCTCTTATTATTAAATTTGCTTTTAATTAATTTATAATTTTTTATATAAATATTCCCTGATTTTTATAAATTGATACCGGCTGAAAGTTCAACTAGGTTAATAATAACTTTGTTATATATTTATTAACCTCGAATAATATATACCCCTCTAGAGGATATAATATAATTATAAGGTAAAATTCGAATTTAAATAAAGAATCAGAGATTTCGATCTAATAGTTCTTAATATTTAATAACTTAAATAACCGTTTATTTAATAGATTTATTATTTATATTCCCTTTGCTCCTATAATCCGTCTTTGGAAAATATAAAAAACCCGTTGAAGGCCGAATATATTAATAATACCGCGAGCAGCTTCTTTTAATATACGAGTATAGCTATTACTTATTATAACTACTTAAAATTTAGATAAGCTTAAACGTTTCTTTTTTTTATTCGATCTTTTATAATAAAGCCGGCGCTTATAAAGATTATTTAAAAATATATTATTACTCCGAATAATTTTTAAGGGCTTAAAGACAATAGTAAACTTTATAATATTGATATTTAAGGCAATTTGTATAGAAAGTTAAAATAAGCCGATTATTATTCAATTTAAATAATATAAGCTATTTCAATATATTTTCTATATAAATATATTAATAGTTCCGTTTTCCTACGTTATTTGTTTTCGGTAGAATATTATATAGGATTATTACTTATTTTTAGTTAGAGAATAAATACCCGAAGAATAATATATAGCTATTATTCGATAAATATTAGCTTTAGTATTTTTTTTAACTTTACCGACTAAATCTATATTAATATTAATAAGACAAAGACTTTGTCTACCTATAAGGCCTGCAATAAATAATATAATATTATATATATTTAAAGCCTATAAAGGCTAAAGTTCTAATCGGAAAGAAGGTTTAAAATTAAATATAAAAGATTATATAAGAGATATAAAGCGGTCTATTCGATATTGTTTATAAATAATATAAATAATAGGAATTATATTGAGAATCCGATCGGAATAATATTTAAGAAATTAACTTAAATCGGATATTGATTATAAATTCTCTATTAAATATTAATTAATTTTGGAATATAAGCTAGATTTACTCTCAAAGCTATCTATTAGGAAAATATATATAAATAGTATTTAGTTCTATTAGTTAAAAGAATAAAGCGAGAGTATTTATAAGTTCTTAAGCTTATTATATAAATAAAATATTATAATATTCTATATTAACTTAATTAGGATAGAGTATCAGAAATAATTATTTATAAGAATATTATAAATCTTCAATATTAATATTAATAGTATAGGCGTTATATAACTATTATACCGTTAATAATAGAGTCCTTAGATAGCTATATAGCTTCGATCTTTAAAATACAATTTCAAATTACTGAATTATATTTGTAGTATATTTAAGGGATAAAGGTTTAAATAATTTAGATTATTAATAATAAAGGTATTAATTTATTATATAGTTTCGGTTATTGAGCTATAATTAGGAATAAGAAAGTAATTTTTATAATATATTCTGAGAAATAAAGATTTAAATAATTTAATTAATATTAATATACTTAATAAATATTATAAGATATATTAAAGTTAGCTTAACTAGTAATCCCGTCGGTATTCGATATAACTTCAAAAGACTAACCGATTACTTATACTTATATATAAAGTAGATTAACTTTAAATAAATAGGTATAGAATATTTATTATATTTATAATAACGAAAACGAAGCTAATCTTATTTATATTAAATTATTATATTAAATAGAAATATTTCTTGTTAATAAGATAATTAGAATAATACTCGTTAAAGATAATTAATTAACTAGCTAGTCTAGCTTTTTTTAAAATTAATAATTTCGAAAATATTAATTTTATTATTTTTTTTCCCCCGCTTTGTAATTCGCTATTCGTATTTGCGTTAATTAAAGATAGCTCTATTTAGGCGTATATTTAATAAATCTTTATATCGGTATTGATATTCTATATAATTTATAGTATATTAAGAATTTCGTAAAAATAAGCAGAATTTTAAATTGATAATATCTTAAATTATCAGGTATTTAAAGCTACGAGTTCAAATAAATAATAAACCGAAAATTGATTATATAAAAGTCGAGTCCTATATTCGTTCGGAGTATAATTATTAGCTCTTCGACTAATAGGGCTATTTCGTATACTTCTTTATATTATTATTTAATAGAATTAATAAATATAACTCCTATTTTGCTCCCAAATTAAAACGAGTTAACGTTTAAGAATCTGATATAAATACTTAGCAAAATCTATATTATTATTAAATTATTTTATTAGTTATAAGGCTAATAGGATTAATAAAGAGGCTTAATATTATTTATAATTAATAATCAAAAAACAAAAATTATAATTTTAAAATAAGTTTTAGTTATATTCTAGTCAAACTTTATTAAAAATATATTATATATTTCTTTATATCGCTATTAATTTAAGTAATAATATTTAATATTACTCTTATAATATCGAAATCCTTAAATTAGCGAACCCGGTTTTCTAATAATTAAGGTTGCTTAAGCTTCAATTATTTCTAATACTTTCTTTAAATACGGAATTGTTTTATATTTTGATATATATAAGAGAATATTATATTACCGGTTGAAAAAAGGAATATATTTTTCTTTAATATAAGCAAAGTTTATTAAAAAGAACCGTATTAATCCCGGAAGGGTATATATTTTATATATTTAAAATATTTAAATAAACAATCGGTACGTTAATAAGTCTAAAATAGCCCGATCTTATTTTAAAAATAAAAGGTATATAATTATATACAAAGTTTACTTATTATAAAGAACGATAATAGTAAAGTTAAAGTATTATAAATTTAATATAGGATAATTATATAATTATTAAGGAAACCTTATATTATCTATAGATAATAATATATAATATAACTATTTTAAAGATATTAGGGATACGAGTAAGTAAGGGAGTTAAGCTTAACAGAATAATAAGAATAATATAATAAATAAAATAAGGAGTTTGGGTATAAAATAAAGTTATATAATAAATAAATAGATTATTAGAAAAGTATTTTAGAATCAATTTAAAATAGAGTTTAATATAATATTATAAATAACCTTTATAAAGTCAATATTATTTATATATTAAATATTTAATAGATAAACTAATTTTCTTAATAAAAGTATTTACGTTTATCTTATAATTTTATTCTAAGAAGTAAGCTATTATCTAACTTCCCTTTTTAGTTTAAGACTTAATCCTAAATCAGTTTAATTTATATTACCTTTCGAATTATAATTTATATAATATCTTAAATATTTAATTAATTCGATATTATTTATAAATAACTTTAATTACTTGCAGGCGCGATATTATACCTAATTTAATATTAACTCTAATTTATACTCCTTTTATTAGTTTATAATATTAGGGGAACAGATATTATAACTTTTATATAAGGATTTATCTTTAAAAATTTAATTATAAAGAAACCAAAAATACTTAATTCTTATTAATATTATTTTTTTGCTTATTTTGATTTTAATTTTTAAATATTTATTCTTATACTCTTTTCCTAATTTATATTACTTATTTCGTTATTTACTATTCCTTAATCGTCGGAATTATTAGAGTTATCGGAATTGTTAAAGTTATCGGAATCGTCAATATCGTTAATATTATCGATATTATTAAAATCGCCGAAATTATACCCTAAAATATTTTCGCTTAGTATAAAATTATTATTAAAGCGTACAAAAGCCTTAGATTTAAGACTTTTAGCCCGGCGTTTGGAAGAACCTAAAGGCTTATTAATATATTTATATTTAATCTGAGAAGATTTATTAATTATAATTATAAAGATATCTTTTTAAACCGTTTTATTAAACTTAACCGAATCTTTCTTTTATTATTTATCGAAATCTTTAGCTCTTTTCGGGGTATATATTTATATTTGCGTTTTGCTTTATTAAATAAAGTTTAATATCTTCTCTTTTAATCCCGCAAAAACCCTAAATAAAATTATTCTATAATTTAGAACTACTTTATTGGCTTTAACTGCTAATTCCTTTTCTGGTTGCTTTATTATATTTTACGTTTTATTTATATTTTTCGGGTAATCTGATTTTATAAAGTTAATATAATTTATAAATATTAAAGGGAATTAACCTTCAAAAAATATTATATAAGCAAATAAGGTATAAAAAGCCTTCTTAGCTTTAACTACTGATTCCTTTTCTAACTACTTTATTATATTTTGTATTTCGTTTATATTCTTCGGGCGACCTGATTCTATAAAGCCGATATAATTTATAATTATTAAAGGGAATTAACCTTCAAAAAGCTATATATAAATAGATAAAGTAATAAGATCCGGGTAGAGGATTAATACTTAAAAGTATATTTCTTTCGGCTTATTATTATTAAAATTATACCTTAAAGATTAATTAGAATCTATAAAATACCTTACCTTGCTAAAATACTTGAATACTTTATCTGGACTTGCGTATAAAATACGATAAAAATAATTAATTATAATATAATATTAACTTTAAGAAAGGTAAACGTTATTTACAAATAAAATAATTAATATAAAATCTATATATATTTTACCGGAGCCTTATTATAAAGTCAATTTAATATCGATTTTGGAGATTTGGAAGTAAATAATATATTATTTTAATAAAGAAAAGGTTATTTTAGACCCGAATTATAATAATAAGAAAAGGCAATAATAAAAAAGCTAATATAAAAGCTATAATAATATAAAATAAAAGAAAGATAGAAATAAAGTAAAGCAAAATAAGGCAATAATAAAATATAATATTAATATTAATTAAGCTCGCCGAAATTTATTTATAAATAAATAAAAAGTTATTTACAAATAATATAGAGATTAAATATTAATAAATAATTCTTATATTTAATAAGATAATAATAAAATATTAATATTAATTAATATATCAAAGGTTAGTAAAATAGAAATATTAATTAATATATTAAGGAATAGTAGGGAATCCGGTATTATTATATTCTAATAAGATATATTTTGAAAGCTACGAATACTTAAAGGGTTTCGTATTTACTAATCTAATATAATCGGTTTGCTAATATATATCAAATATTTAATATTATTATTATAAAAGACGGATTAATAATAAAGTTATAAACCTTAAAATATTATATAATTAACAATTTATATTTTATAAATTATAAAATATAAAATATTATTATCTTAATTGAAGAATTCTAAGTTATATATAAATAAAAACGAAGGTTCCGTTTTTATTTATTTTTAATTTATATAATTATCCTTTTTAGTTTTAGGAAAAAATATTAAATAATTTTA
>JAABUX010007228.1_pt1 | contig 13083 bp, 14 predicted proteins | sample 5561851 | NCBI WGS metagenome assembly JAABUX01 (sample SAMN10711883, study PRJNA513361) | rock metagenome | isolation source: Antarctica rocks | place: Antarctica: Victoria Land, Richard Nunatak red sandstone | collected 2016-01-03 | reverse complement strand
CAGACATTCGCTGATCCGGGAATTCCTTTTGCGATCGGCCGCCTCACTTCGCCTCGCATGTGTTGCAGGGGAGACCCAGTAAAGCCGACCAAGCAGCGTTAAACAGCCCTGGGTTTGGCAGTTTTCGAACCGCCAAGCGAACACTGGCTGGCTACGAGGCAATGGCGATGATCAGAAAAGGGCAGGCTCACAACATCGGCGGGCGGGACATGCGGGCGCAAGCAGTCTTCGTTGCCGAGCTCTTGCAGATTGCCGCCTGAAATCACTCTCTTCAGGCACTCGCCTGCTTCGCCTCTCCATCTGCAACACAACCGTTTCTACGCTGCGACCCGTTCAATTTGCATGTGCACGTCCAAGCCTGCGCGCGCAGCGAGCACGGTTAGGGCATCAAGGCTGAAATTGTTGATCCGGCCGCGCAGCAGGTCATTGAGCCGGGGCTGCGTCACTTCGAGCCGGCGAGCCGCTGCGGCTTGGGTTGCCCCCCACTCCGCTACAGCCTGCCGAATTGCGATCATCAATTCGGAGCGCAGGCGCATGTTGGCAGCCTCAGCCGGGCTGTCCTCCAACGCGTCCCACACGCTCGCGAACACTTGGCCGGGAATGCCGTCCGTCTCTGTCATGGCTTGCTCCTTGTCAGCTCCTTCAATCGCGTTTCCGCCAGCTCCAGATCCCGCCTGGTCGTGGCCTGGGTCTTCTTCTGGAAGGCGTGCAGCACGTAGACCGCCTCGGGTCGGGTCGCGAGATAGATCACCCGGAAGGCGCCAGCCTGATCGCGTATCCGCACCTCACGCACACCCGACCCCACGCTCGGCATCGGCTTCCAGTCTTCCGGGTCCAGCCCGCGCTGCACCTGGTCGAGCTGATGACCGGCTTCCCGGCGTGCGGCCTCCGGAAAGGTCCGCAAGTCATCCAGAGACGATCCGAGGAAGGACAACGGCTTCACGTAGAAGTTCTATATCAGAACTAGTATATGCGGTCTAGGCTGGCGACAATGCCTCGATGATCCGGCACTCCGCGACGGTGCCGTGTCCGCACTGGCCGATGATCTGACGCAGCTCGCGCCCGAGTGCCGTAAGGTCAGCAATCTTGCGCTCCACCTCGGCCAAGTGACCGCGCGCAATCAGGTCGATCTCCTCGCAGGGCCGGTCCTGCTGGTCAGACAGCCGTAGCAACTCACGCACCTGGTCCAGCGAGAAGCCGAGGTCTCGGGCGCGGCGGACAAAGCTCAAGCGGGCAAGGTGTGCCGGGCCGTAAGCCCGGTAATTGCCGGCTGTCCGAGCCGGGGCGGCGAGCAGGCCGATCCGCTCGTACCATCGGATTGTCTCGATTTTGGTGCCCGTTGTGCGTGCCAACTCGCCAATGCTCAACATATCCGCCATCACGCTTGACCCTGTAGTGGCTACAGGGTGCATGTGGCTTGTCACGTCGAAGTTGTCGAGGTGACAAGCCATGCCCTGCTGCAATGAATCGAACTGCGCCAGCAACGCCAAGCAGGCGCTGGACAGCCCGCGCTGGCGCCGGGCGTTGTGGATCGCGCTCGCGGTCAATGCCGGGTTCTTCGCCGCCGAGATTGTCGCGGGTGCCGCGGCTGGATCGGCTGCTTTGCAGGCCGATGCGCTCGACTTCCTGGGGGATACGGCGAACTACGCCATCAGCCTCGGCGTGGTGGGCATGGCGCTTGTCTGGCGGTCGCGTGCCGCTCTGCTGAAGGGCTGGACCCTGATTGCCCTAGCGCTATGGGTACTGGGCAGCACGGCATGGCACGCTTGGTTCGGCACTTTGCCCCGTGCAGAGGTAATGGGCGTTGTCGGCACGGCCGCCCTGCTCGCCAATGGCGGCGTCGCCCTGATGCTGTACCGGTTCCACACTGGAGACGCGAACATGCGCTCGGTCTGGGTGTGTTCGCGCAACGACGCCATCGGCAACGCGGCGGTCATGTTCGCGGCAGCCGGTGTGTTCGGCACCGGCAGCGGTTGGCCGGATGTGATCGTGGCCGCGATTATGGGTGGGCTCGGGTTGTCTGGCGGCCTGAGCATCGTACGACAAGCGCGGGGCGAGCTGAGCCGGAGCGACCTTTCCTCGCCCCTTCCAGCCGGAGTGGCATCGTGAGCGGGCATCACGGCCATGACCATGATGACCACGGCCACGAAGGGCACGATCATGGTCACCCGCACGGTCCCGGCGGTCATCATCACCATCAGCCGCCGGCCGGGTTCGATGGCGCCTTCGCTGGGAGCCGCGCTGAATGCGGGCTTCGTCGCGGCCGAGGTCGTCTTCGGTCTGGCCGCCCACTTGTTTTAAGGGCATTATTTGGCAATTCCGGGGCGTGATAAAACGTGACGCATGGGCGTGATCGCCCGACGCAATCCACATGTTTGGTCCCGGGATGAGGTGACGTGGGTCTAATTTGAAGATATCTGGGGTCGTGGTCCAGGTGTGACAGATTGCTTCGAACGGAGTCTTCCACCTGAGCGCTTTGAGGTGCTTGGCGAAGTTATAGGCTGACACGAAGGCGAGAACGTGGGCTTTAAGGCTTTGCAGGCCGGGATAATGGAACGCCTTGATCGTGGCTTCCTTAACAGTGCGGTTCATCCGTTCGGCCTGACCGTTGGTCCACGGATGGTACGGCTTGGTGAGCTTGTGCTCGATGCCGTTCTCTTCGCAGACACGATCGAAGATGTGGGCGCCGAGGTAGCGCCTGCTCGGCCCGTTGCGGTTCTTCGGCAAATCGGCGAACGCCATGCCGTTGTCGGTCAGCACGGTATGGATCGCGTACGGGAATGCGTCGACCACGCCGCGCAGGAAATCGGCGCCGTTCATTTTGCCGGCGTCGTCGCGAAACTCGACGTAGGTGAATTTCGAGACCCGGTCGATGGCGAGGAACATGTTGAGCTTGCCCTCAGTCAGGCGCAGCTCGCTGATGTCGATATGGACGTAGCCGATCGCCGCCTCGGCGAACTTGCCCCGCTTGGATGCGTGATCTGGGTTTTCGGGCAGCCGGGCAATGCCATGGCGCTCTAGGCAGCGGTGCAGGCTGGATCGGGTGAGCTTGGGGATGCTGTCTCGTAGACATCCGAGTACGTCGTCAAGCGGTAACAGCGTGCGCCGCCGGAACTCCACGATCATGACTTCCTCGGCCGCGGTCAGGGTAGTGCTGTGCGGTAAGCGCGGCCCCATGGGCGCGTCATCCGTGGTGCGCCGGGTCCGCCACTTGGTCACCGTGTTGCGGCTCAGACCGTAGCGCTTGGCCGAGGCACCGCTTGTCTCTTTTGACGCTTGGAGCTCGGCTCGAACTCGCGGCGTCGTTCGGGCTGAGCCGTGAAGACTGCTTGCCATAGTGCTTCCTCTCCCTCTCGGGTCAGGTTAGCGTCACGACTCTCCGGGACCAAACAGCGCATGATCTGGTCTTGTCATGGACAGCAAGCACTATGGTGATCCCGGCGCCCGGCCTAAGTTGAAGGGCCTAGCTGGCGGTTCAAGCGGCCAGTGGGGTGTCCAGGGTGGACTGGAGGGCTTTCCAGTTCCAGGGCAGCAGCGTGTGCAGGTCGTGGGTCTTTACCTGTCCACGAACGACACGCTCGAGCACGTCGGTCAGCCAGGCCATGGGGTCAATGGCGTTCAGCTTGGCGGTCTGGAGCAGCGTCATCGCCATCCCCTCCGGTAGCATTCCATCGGTCAAGGCCGACGGAACCTTGGCTATCTCCGCCCAGTGCCGCGCCCCGCCGTCGGAGCCGGCGAACAATGCATTCTTGCGGGTCAGGGCGTTGGGGCGGATGGCGCGCTCGACCACGTTAGTGTCCATCTCGACCCGGCCGTCATCGAGGAACACCACCAGGCCAGGCCAATGCCGGATCGCGTAGCGGATCGCCTTGGCCAGGTCGGACGCGGCGGATACGCGGCCGACATGCTCGTGCAACCAGACGTGCAGGGCGTCCACGATCGGTCGACTTCGGTCCTGCCGGATCGTTTTGCGGTGTTCGGCGGGGTGGCCGTGTATCTCTGCTTTGATGGCGTAGAGCTCGCGGATGCGCGCCAGCACCTCCGCCGCCAACGGCGACTTCGTGGCGGTGAAGAACTCGTAGAACGGTCGCCTCATATGCCCCTCCACTGCCATTCCACCTGCTGCGCAGGTGGAACCTTGGGCAGTTCCGCCCAGCAGAACGCCAGCATCACCGAGCCGTCCGTCCGATCGCCGGCCAGCCGCTTGAAGCCGGCATACCCGTCGACCTGCAGCACGCCCCGGAACCCGGCCAGATGCCCGGCCGGACGTTCGCTCTTGCGATCCTCCGAGTAGAGGTAGGCCGCCGCCGGATGGCCGGCGCCATCCCAGGCGCGGTCGTCGACCGCGTAGCACCACAGGCGCCCTGTCTTGGTCCGCCCACGGCCTGGATCGAGCACCGGCAGCGTGGTGTCGTCGGCGAACACCTTGGCCGAGGACAGCACCGTGCTGATCACCAGGTCGTACAGCGGCGTCAGCCACCAGCAGGCCCGGCCAACCCAGTTCGCCAAGGTCGAACGGTCCAGCTTGACGCCCTGGCGTTCGAGCATCTGCGCCTGGCGGTAGAGCGGCAGCGCGCCCGCGTATTTGCTGACCACCACGTGCGCGACCAGCGCCTCCGTCGGCATGCCGCCATCGAGCGGGCGATCCGGCGCCGGCGCCACCAGCACGACGTCCTCGCAACCGCGGCACCCGTAACGCGGACGCCGGGTGACCCGGACCCGCAGCTGCGCCGGGGCGATGTCGAGCTGCTCGGTGCGCAGCTCACCAATCGGGTGCAGGACATGGCCGCAGCAGGGGCAATCGCCACCTCCGATGTCGACCACCACCTCGTAGCGCGGCAGGTGAGCCGGCAAGGCGCCGTGGTTGCGGCCGCTGGGTTCGGCGCGCGGCTTGCGCATCGAGCCGGCCGAGGTCGCCGCCGCATCCTGTGACGCCTGGTTGGCGGCGATGGTCTGCTCCAGCTCCTCGAGGCCCAATTGCAGCTGGTCGGGGCTCAGCTGTTCGGACCGGCGGCCGAACTGGTGGCGCATCAGACGCTGGATCAGTAGCCGCAGCTTGTCGTTCTCGGCATGTAACGCGTCCTGCTGCCTTTGCAGCACCGTCCGCAGCATCTGCTGCAGCACCGCGGCGTCGCTCGGCAGGGCGTCGGGATCGATCTGCACACCTGGCATCGTACACGACGCGGTCGCGCCGCGGCCAGCCTTTGCGTGCAGAACAGGCCACTTTACCCAGCCAATTTCGGCCGGCGGACCGGAGCCGGCGCCCGCCACTCGCATCCGTCCAGCAGAGCCGCCAGCTGCGGCGGCGAGAGCGCAATCCGACCCGGCGACGTGGCGGACGGCCAGATGAATTGGCGCTGCTCCAGACGCTTGGTCAGCATGCACAAGCCGACCCCGTCATGCCACAACAGCTTGATCAGTCCGGCGCGGCGTCCCCGGAACGCGAACACCGCCCCGTCGAACGGATCAGCCGCCAACCCCTGCTGCACCAGCATCGCCAACCCTTCGCTGGTCTTCCATCAGCTTCGCTGACGGAACCTTCACCAGCTCCGCCCGTCATGCCCTTGCGCATATCCGTCGTGCCGCACGCCAGGTAGACCCGGATGCCCGACGCCAGCGCGATCATCGGCCCTCCAGCGCACCAAGCACCCGGCGCAGCGCACGGGCGTCGACGCTGGCATCCACCCGCACCGAGACCCCGCCAGGCAGCATCACCTCGATCAACCCCTCGGGCCGCGGCGACGCCACAGGCGAAGGGCATGGGGGCAGCTCCGGCGGCGGCGGATGAGATGGTGCGGTGGTTGGCGCCAGCTCGACCGCCATAAAGCGCGGCGCCGTGCGGCTCACCGCCGAACCCTCGCAGCCCAGGAACTGCTGGCGCCACGTGTAGATCTGGCCCGTGCTGATCCTGTGTTTGCGGGCAACCTCGGTCGGCGTCAGGTCCGGACCAAGGCTCTCGCCGACAATCGCCAGCTTCTGCTCGGCCGACCACGAGCGCCGACGCCCAGCACGCGTCAGAACCTCCACACGCGGACTGCGAGCACTCGTACGACTGTGAGTTTACGCTGCGGCCTGGAGAGCCTGACTCATCGTACGACGGACCTTGTGTCATTGATTGGAATTGTCGGCTCTCCAGGTGGCACCTGCCGGTCAGCGGAACGTGGCTTCATAGGAGCTTGAGGAGACTATCCCGTCACAGTCCTGTCCGCCCGCTGATTGTCAGGCCCGTTCAATCGGCCTGGAGTTAAGCAATGAGCAACACCATACCTGTCGATGTCGTGGTCGGCGTCGACACCCACAAGGACGTCCATGCCGCCGTCGCGATTTCCGCAACAGGCTTTCACCTAGCTGCCACAACCGTCCCGGTGAGCAGCAAAGGTTATCAGGCACTCGAAGCCTGGGCGACGTCCATTGGGCCGGTCCAGGCGTTCGGCATCGAGGGTACCGGCTCCTATGGTGCAGGGCTGTCCCGATTCCTGCACCAGCGGGGCCATACCGTTCTCGAGGTCAACCGCCCGAACCGGCAACTCCGGCATCAAAAGGGTAAGAGCGACATCGTTGACGCCGAGAGTGCTGCTCGAGCCGTGCTGGCCGGCCAGGCTGCCGGTCAGCCGAAGTCCGGCATCGGCACAGTCGAGATGATCCGCCACCTGAAGATCGCTCGCGATACCGCCGTCAAAGCACGGACCCAGGCCATGCAGACGTTAAGGGCGATCATCATTTGCTCCCCGGCTGCCCTTCGTGAGCAGCTCGACCCCATCGTCGGCAAGATGACACTTCTGCGGCGTCTGGCGGCTCTACGGCCGGGCCCGATCACCTCGACACTGGCATCAGCCAAGGTCAGTCTGCGCGCGATCGCTCAGCGCTGGCTGGCACTGGATGCAGAGATCAAGCAACACGACGTTCTCCTCGCGACGCTGACCGCGACCTGCGCGCCCGAGCTGATCAAAGCCCACGGCGTGGCAACGGGAACAGCGGCCGAGATGCTGCTGGTGGTCGGCGACAATCCCGAACGCATCCACTCGGAGGCGGCGTTCGCCAAGCTATGCGGCGCCTGTCCTATTCCGGCATCCAGCGGCAAGACTAACCGGCACCGGCTCAATCGCGGCGGCAACCGCCAAGCCAACGCCGCCCTCTACCGCGTCGTGATCACCCGCATGCGTGCCCACCCACCCACCCTCGAGTACATGCGCCGGAGACGGGCCGAGGGAAAGAGCAAGACAGAGATCATCCGCTGCCTCAAGCGTTATGTCTCCCGCGAGATCTACGGCTATCTGTGCGGAAAGCCGAAATTGTTGAACACTCCCTCGACTACCCCTTGACGGACATAGGAGCATCCAATCGTATGAGCGCTCTCAACCGTGTCGCCCAGATCCGCAACCATCGTGTCCATGCAGCAAGCACATCACAAACCGCCAGCTACCAGCTAGATGCCGCCGCCGCGACGCTTACTTCTTAGCAGACCCAGAAAGCCGTGATCATGGTGGGCAAGCGTTTCTTCGGTAATAGCAAAGTACCATTTCATGTAAAATCCGTTCTTGGTTGGGTCGGATTGTGAGCTACTTTTGCCGCTTGGAAGGTTCAGCTTTAAAGCCGGAATGCACGGGTGATTAACCGAAGCTACGAGCTGGTTCTTAGCGAGGATCATGGGCATAGTTGGCCAGGCACGCCGCCGCCTGCACCTCATCAAAGTGGGAGGCGCGTTGAAATACGGATAGATTGTCCGCTCGGGCAAGTTCGCGTGCGAAAGCAGCGATGACATGATACTCGGGTCGGTTCGCATAGTCGTGCATGAGGACGATCCCGTGCACACTGGTATGCAGCATGGCTTGCATAAAGCACGCGACGCGGAACCGGCCGTCAATAAGGTAAGTATCTGCTTTCACCAAGCTTTCGACCGAAGTCCAAATCGTCGTATGATAGTTGGGCCACTTGCCCATGCATGAGTCATCCGCCGGATAGCCGAGAGCTCGCGTTAGTCCAATATCGGTATGCACAAAATGCGGCTTAACGCGGAGCTTCTTTTGCATGCAGAAAGTTTGCGTCTTCTCCAGCCATTCGAGCGACGATTCCACAGATGTTACTGAGTCAGCAACGAGGTGCGCTGCATATGCAGTGCTGCCACCGCAGCCAAACTCGGCATACGCCTTTGAACAGGCGACGACGCTTTCAAATAACGCCAATTCGGTATCGAGCATTGCAGGGCGCATATCAGCGAGCATCTGTATCATTGGTGCTGTTCAATCCATAAAGCCACAGCAGCTACGGAATTGCCTCCCTGCTCACTACCAACTGAGTTCTGATATGTGGAGTCCGGGCGGGGCTCGTAGTTTTCAACAACATATTGAGTCGGTTGTGCACCAGCAGCCTTCAGTATGCTCACAAACCTTTCTGTATCATAAAGAAAGTTTCCCCGAGACTTCCCGGGAGACACTATTACCGTACTGCGTAGATGATGAACGTTAGCCCATCGAATTTCATCGAGAGTGAACCGTCGATAGTCGTAGCTTTGTGCTAAAAAAAAGTCACTAGGCGGGTCGAGAGTTAAACCACCACCATAGATTGCCGCCATTCTGACTTTGTCCCATATTGGGCTAACGAAAGAACCCCGCTGGAACTGCCCATTATTTGGGCTAAATATTGGTGCTACAATAGATAGCCCAACAGCTCGTCCCGCATCGACAAAGTTGGTCCACTCCGCAAAAGGATGTTCGACACTGAAGTAATTCACATGCGCCTCACGACTAACCACTCCCGAAGCCAGAAATTGCTGGGTGAAATAGCCTCGAAAATATATAGTCGGGTTGGAATGCATCTCGATTTCGACAACTGGGCTTCCTGCATTTTTGAAGACACCAAGGATCGCCTCTCTCGTGCCAGGTAGAGTTCTTTCCCAAGCGACGCGGTGTAAGTAAAGTCGAACATGGCAGGCTTCCAGCGCATAAGTGTTTGCTGGATTGGCCAAGTCGGTGAAGCCGCTGATGCCGCCGACTGCGACCAGTGAAGTTGAGTCACATGCTTTCGCTTGTTTAAAGAGAACCAACATACAAATTACGAGGAAAGCCCATCTCATACGATAAATGTCCCCATAAGCATCTTGTCTCTTGCGGTCCAACGAAGAGCACCTGGATCAAAAATCTCGTTGCGGTCGTGCTCTTCCCAGTCGACTTCCGTTCGGGATATCGCACCATTGCCGCGCACTCTCGAGCGCTGAATTTTTGCGTTCCACCGCTCGCGCCATTGACAAAAATAGTGGTTGATCCGCCAACCTTCCAGATCGGGCAGCGTCTTCGTGTAAGCGTAAGGGATCTGCCAGACTATCTCGTCGCCTGATGCCGTAAAATAGGGGTGGTCTAGGGAAAACCCGTGTGCATCATACGCGCCCATGGTGTATTTTGGCCTGACAATCGACTTGATATGACGATTAGGCGCAAAGGTCTCGCCTGCGCGGTACAAAAAAGCTTCCTGCAATAACCCAGACGGCGGTGCAATATGACCGCTGCTGCCGAATATTGCCCAGTTTAATGCGACCGCGCAGTGAGCAGCGTGTCGTGCCAGCATTTCGGGGAGAGTTTCAAACACCAGCGCACCATGACCAATGAATTCGTCAGCGTCTATAAAAGCGCACCAGTCGATTTTATCCTCAGTCATAATCTCAAGGCCCCGATTATATGCCAGACGTTGCATGTCCACCGGGGGATTCCAGGTTTCGGTTGTGACGCCGGGGACGGCGGCGTGGATGCACTCCAGCTTTTGGCGAGTACTATCGGTGCTCATGTGGTCAAATACGTGAATACGCTCGATTCCTAGTGTAAGATGATGAGCCACCCACTCCTCAATAAGATGCTCTTCGTTACGGGCGCAAAGGACGGCTCCAATTTTCATCCTAAAGCCTTATTGTGACTACACGGGGGGCGGACGGTGTTGTGACGAGGTTCGAGGCGAGAACATGGTCCTGCATCGTCAAGCTTAAGGCTGGGTGATAAAATGGATCCGCACCACGCATTAGGTGTTTCCACGTTGCTTGAAAGAGCTCCGTGTCGCGTGGGTGAATAAGATCATTCGTATTTGCCCTCGTGGCCGACTCATGATGATATAGCCACGTGTGGCCGTCATAGAGCACGCGGTAACCAAGATCACGTATGCGCAAACATAAATCCGTGTCGTTAAAAGCAACCGGGAGTATTTCTTGAAATCCTCCAGCTTCTATAAAAACCGATCGCCGCATCATAAGACAAGCGGCGGTTACCGCGGAAAAGTCTCTTACAGACGTTAAAGTACAATTCGCGCCTAGCGTTCTGGCGCCGCTCTCCTCCTCGAATGCTACGAACTTGCCGACGTGTTCTGCCGCGTCGCAATAGCCGATGATGACTCCAGCATGTTGAATCCGGCGATCGGCGAACAAGAGGGTTGGTCCAACTGCTCCTACGTCCTTACGGGCTGCAAGACTTGCCAAGCGTTCAAGCCAACCATGCTCTTTGGCCTCCACATCATTATTCATGAACAGCACAAAATCAAAGTCCCCGCCGTAGCGTTCGACGGCGAGGTTGTTCATCCGCGAAAAGTTGAATGCGCCCTCATACGGCATGACGGTGTGCCGCCTTGGCACAGTCTCGCGGAGGTAACGCTTGGTTCTCCGGTCAGTTGATTGATGGTCAACGACGATCAGATGATAACGGCTAGGATCAACTGTTTTCTGAATCCCTTGCACGCATAAACGCAGTAAGTCGACCCCATTCTTTGTGGGCACAACAATTAGCGTACGGCCGGAAGGCGTCGGCCATTTAACGTGATATTGATTAAATGAGACACCCGGAGATGCAACAGCATTTAGACCCATGCGGTCCAGGTGATTTTGGATTGAAGCTGTTGTGGCCACAGTCACCTTGTTTTGCTTCGCGTGCCCGGCACTTTCTCCGTGAGTCCGCCAACGATATAGTGAGGAAGCAATATGAGCAATGGTTTCTGATTTCTCGAGAATTCGTAACACAAAATCAATATCCGCAGATATTGCGAGACTCTCGTCCCATCCCTGGATGCAATATGCGAGGTCCCGCTTGACGCAGAGGAGATGCACGAAGTACGGATGCGAGAGATAATAGTCATAGGAGAATGCTGGGCGAGCCCGGACGTCTAGAATGTGATTAATGGATTCCGAGGTTACCACTTCGTCCGAATAGATCAGATCTGCGTGGGATTTTTGAGCTGCTCTAATTAAGCTCCAGACGGCGTGAGGTTCGAGATAGTCGTCGTGATCCATAAACGCAACATACTCGTATTTGGCGGCTCGCAGCCCGAAATTGGTAGCCTTAGCGATACCGAGGTTTCTTGGAGATGTTATTACCCGAAAACGTGGCTCAGAATTTTGATAACCTTCAAGGATTGGGGCAATGTGACGCGCCGTGCTGCCGTCATTGACTAAAATAAGCTCCCAATTGCTGCACCATTGTGCTCGAACGCTCTCGAGAGCTTCGATTAGCCAACCTTGCGGGGTGTTAAAAATGGGCATTACGATGGACACAGCCATGCCCTTTGCCTCCCTATCAAGTCTGGCGCGAAGGGGCTTGAGAATTCGTTTGGCTCGTCCGGTTCGTGATAACAGATACTGATGATTCTGGTTAAGTGTAATTCTCCGTGGGGACCCCGCTAGGACCTCGTTGGTTCCGACGACCCGAGCCTTAACACTGATACCAATCAGATTTGCAACGTTGCCGTTTATGTCGATCTTGAACGCGCAACGGCCGCCGTTGCCGACCCCTGCGGTTAGTAGGTCTCCGCGAAAACCGTCAGCCTTAGCGGAGCCAATTACGCGGCCATCCTCCGTCACTGCCTGAACCACAGCAGGTGCGGTCGGATCAGATGTGTCTATCGCCCAACCATAAAGGCTTGACCCGCTAATTGTGTCAAAGTATCCGACAATCGTCAAACTGACTCTCCACGTGTGCATATTGTAGGATGCCGGGAAAAAACGTCGTAACCTGTATCGTCTAATGAAGCTACCGGTACCAAGCTGGCTAACTCATAAATAACGAGTTTTTCCTGAATCTGGAACTATTTACGTGTTGCTAGCGATATGCGATGTTATGAGGCTTTTTGCTGACCAAGTAAGCTGGAGAGTAAAGAAATCGGCGGTATCAGTTTTTCCCTAAACTAACGCACTTTTAGGGTTGCTTGCTTGATAGGGATTAACATCATAAAATGGAGTTTAGCTGCGGAATTTTATGGCACGACTTAAGCTTGTTTGTGGCCTGTATTGTTTAGGATGCAGTGAAGAGCTGAATACTGATGACGATGCCCGATAACATCAGCAAGACCGAGTAACTTAGACTATGCAATTCTACTTTAGAAAGCTAGGCTAATATGCCTGTTGAAAGAAGAGAGCAGTGATCGTAGACAATTACGACCCTGACCCGCTCGATGAGTTGCGTCTTATGGTTTATCAGTTTGCCAAGCAAATAAGACAGCCATTGTCAACTGTAGCACTTTACTTGGCTATAATGATTGACAATGGACTTCTTCCATTGGAACCTGAAACACATGAAGAAGTTGCTTTACATCTCAGGAAATTGGCTGCTCAATACTATCAGGATGAGCAGGCACTCAGGTCCAGAACAGCTATGTGGACCGATGGCGACAGCCTCTCGTGCCTCTGGCTTTGTCGTTCATGTGGTAGCGAGCTGTATGCGCCCCTTGTAAGCAAACGGTGCTTAATCTGTGGTGAGCTGATGCAAGAAGCTACGACTGGCAGCTATGGCGAGGTCGACACTGCAGATTGCATCCCTGTCGAAAGTGCGCAAACTCACGACGACGATTAACAATTATAAAAAAATATGCTGTTATAACGTTATTATTCGGAATACGACGCTGTTTCCGTTTGAACTAGGGTCCGGACCCAATAAGCGGCTTCACACGGCGCACAGGTTGTGATTCGGTGCCTCTGCGGGGAGGCGATGGCAGGTTGTGTTGCAGATGGAGAGGCGAAGCAGGCGAGTGCCTGAAGAGAGTGATTTCAGGCGGCAATCTGCAAGAGCTCGGCAACGAAGACTGCTTGCGCCCGCATGTCCCGCCCGCCGATGTTGTGAG
>JAABUX010007226.1_pt1 | contig 13084 bp, 22 predicted proteins | sample 5561851 | NCBI WGS metagenome assembly JAABUX01 (sample SAMN10711883, study PRJNA513361) | rock metagenome | isolation source: Antarctica rocks | place: Antarctica: Victoria Land, Richard Nunatak red sandstone | collected 2016-01-03 | reverse complement strand
AAAAAACATGCTGGCCGCCACAGGCTTGCAGCCCTCGCTCAGGAACGCCCCCGTCATCACCCTCGCGGGCGCAGTGCTTGTCGATCGTCATAACAGCTTCACGAGCATGCCTTGCATGCCAGACGGTCCCATTGCAGCCCTGATGCCGGTGTGCGAGTCCAAGGCCCTTACGTGAGGTCATGTGAAGCTTGTGCATGCAGCAATGGGGCCACTTCCAAGGGCTCGCCCCGGCCCCTCAACACCCCAAAGGCACTTCAGCAAGACGATGTAGCTGAGTAGCCAACCCCAGCCTACCCTACCCTAGTTTAGAGGCATTTTGGGCACGCGCCGTCGCCAGCCACGTCGTTGGTCGCGGAGGCGACCTGCTTGACGAGCGCGGCGCCGACGTTCTGGAAGTGGTCCTTGAACTCTATGGCCTTGGCCACCGTCACGCCGTCCTTGGTGATCTTTGGGCCGCCGTACGCCTGCTCAATCACCACGTTGCGGCCCTGCACGCCGCCGCACACGTCAGCCTTGTCAGTGGCTGCAGCGGAGGAGCCAGTCGCCGCAGAGGCCTTGGGCGCATGAGCAACGACTCCCAACTAGTCAGTGGCTGCAGCAGAGGCACCAAGCGCCCGCAAAAGTAGTTGCGCGCCTAGGCAACGAGCTACACGTGACATTTGTGTCTCCGGCTGCGCAGGCTGATATGGCAGCGCCCCCCCTCCTGCCGGGCTGGTCCCTCAGTGCGCTCGCGTGGCGCGCCAACACAGCACTACTTGTGCGCAAGGTGGTGACCTAAACACACAGGAGGTTATGCAGCTGAGTGCAGCTCCGCTCTGCCTAGCGTAGTGAAGGAGTGGCGCCGTGACCCAAGCAGCACTTGCACTCCAACAGCCAGCCTATCGACGCCGGCCAGCGCCGCACAAGGGCTTGCTGGCGAGAGCTCAGTGGCCAGATGTTGCTGTGAAGCCCGACCGTGCTGAGGGAGGCGCGCCTTGGGCCCCAGCGTCACTTGCACCGCATCGGCCAGCTTGTCGACGCCGGCCAGCACCGCGGAGCGACAGTCTACGCCAAAGCGAACCTCTTTGGCAGCGTACCCGCGCGTAGCCTGGAGCTGCGCAAGCGCCTGCGCAGGACGGCGCACATCGCTTTATAATGATCATTTGCATGGCGCAGCCGGCAATAGTACCTTTGTTTCACCCTTTAGTGTTTTCAGTGATATAGCTCATAACGTTGCAAGGTTTCTACGCGACGTTACAAGAACACAAGCAAGGGCCAATTGGCCTTGCTCACCGCCTTGCCATTGCGACGGGCTCCTCGAGCCAGCGCCCTCCCAACACTCTGCATCTGACAATCTGCCTGGTACAGCTGAGTTGAGGTCACTTTGTCTTAGCACAGTGAATGACTCCACGCCGGCAGTCGAGAGAATTCTTGAGGGCGAAGCTCGAGGGTTTTGCCACTCAAGCTCCACCCTGCAGGGTGTTTCTTGGCTAGCCAGCGCTTCGTTCTGACATCAGAAGTGTGCAAGGGAGCACAAGTGAGAACGTTATAATTAATTCTTGATATTTCATGCTCTCCTAGCATATACGATGACTGGCAATGGTGCTAGCAACTGCATTGCTCACACGCCCAATGGCGAAGCTCTGCACAGCAGCTCTGGAAAGGGAGAACTTGCAAGCGTTCCGGAATTCCAGCACCCGATGAACATTGAAGAGGCAAGTTCCACTAATTAAGCAATGTATTTAAGAACAGATTGCCTTTCGAGTTGACTGTGGTGCTGTCAGGGCACAGCTCATCTTGCTGTCAAAAAGTTAAAAGCTGAGCGCGCAGTTCCGGCGGCGGGGAAAGGAGATGGTCGACTTGATGTGCAACTACTACGAGACCGTGCACGAGCACCCAGTGCGCTCGCAAGTGGAGCCAGGCTATTTGCGGCCCCTGCTACCAGATGCCGCACCCGAGGAGGGCGAAGGGTTTGACGATATTCTTCGAGACGTACAGAACAAAATCATGCCCGGTATGCGCTGACCTGAAACAACCCAACTCACTCTTATTTTGTCTTGGTGCTTGCTAATATACAACAGACATATCTAGACACTGTTGCAGCGCTGTGGTAAGCCTACTAGCCGCTGAAAGTTATTTCAAGGTTTCACAGTGTCACAGCCAACTTACTGCAAGAAACATACTCAACCGGCAACTATAGCTCATGATTGTGCTAAGGCTGCTGTTGTGCTCTGGGCCAGGCATAACGCACTGGCAGTCGCCGAGCTTTTTTGCTTACTTTTCAGCCAACTCCAGTCCGCCCGGGCTTTTGGGGGAAATGCTCAGCAGTGAGCCCCCTGGCTTTCTTGCATGCTTCTGTCGTTGGCGGGAAGACGCAGACCTGGGTATTTGCTTACCAGTGAGCTACATGTTTATCCTGTGTACTTCTTGTGCACGCGGGAAGACGTAGACCTGGACCATGTAGTAGCTCTTGTTATGCTTCTTCTCCTGGCGGAGGATATGTACATTGGCTCTGGCCTTGCTTGCCAACCTTCGGCCAGTGATGACTGCATGCTGCCATGCTGCAGGCGCTTTCAACACTATTGGCTTCAGCTGGGTAACTTCGCCGGCCTCCACAGAGCTAGAAACGGTGTGATGCCTCTTGGTATCGAGATATGTGTTGTGACACAGACTTTGTGCTTGACACTGTAATTAGACCTTCCTGCTTGGAACAAAATGTATTGCGTGTTTTGCACAGCCTTCCCCAATTTACACGACCTGGCACGCTTTGCTGTTTGTGGACTGGTCTAAGCAGGCCGGCACGGTGGTGATGTGTTATATAGTGGTTACCCATGCAGGCAGTCAGGAGGCATCGGGACTTCAATTGCCTTTTCTATGCATGCCCGAAGATGGTTACTCTGCATGCTTGTACTGGCACAGAGGCAAGGAGTTTGTCGTGTGCTGCATAAAGGCGTACATGTGCCGCTTACAGCCGCCCACGATACGATCTTTCACTTGACTGTTAGCTCAGTCACACTCCCGATCTGTAAGCATTATAGCTCAGGGTTGCCAATCAGTATATGTTATTCGATTGTTTTTATCGATAATGGCGGAAACCCTGTGAGAAAATGCCCTGTGTCTCCGGCATGCATGCGTGGGTGCCAGGCGACTGTAGCACCTGTTGGCTTGTATAGATAGCCAGTGGTAGACAGTGCTGCACGCAGATTGTACTGGACTGGCTGGCTAAGCTGCTGGGCCTGCCGCCGGCGTTCCTGGCGGTGGGCGCCGACGGCGCGCCCGGCCGCGGCGGCGGCGTCATCCAGGGCACCGCCAGCGAGGCCACACTGGTCGCCCTGCTGGCCGCCCGCGCGCGCGCCATGGCCGGCCGGCCGCCTGAGGATGCGCTGCGCCTGGTCGCCTACTCCTCCGACCAGGCGCGGCCCTGCATGGAGTAAACCCAAACCCAAGCGCTCAAGTTTTCCTTTTGACATGCTCCCTCAAAAGCATTGTTCTCTAATATGGAAAGCTGGGATGGACAACCCCTGAACCTGCCCCAAGGCGAGGGGCGGGTGGCGCGCGCAGGCGCACAGCTGCGTGGCGGAGGCGTGCATGACTCGGGTGTGGCGCAGACGTGCGTGCTGCCGGCGCGCGCGACCCAGCGGACTGGCGGCGGGGGTGGGGGCAGATCTGGCGGAGGGGCTTCAAACCCTGAACCTGGCCCTGAGCGAGGGCGGGGGGCGCGCGCAGGCGCACAGCTGCATGGCGAAGGCGTGCATGATTTCGGGCACGCGGCACAAACCCTAAACCTACCCTGAGCGAGGACGGGGGGCGCGCGCAGGCGCACAGCTGCATGGCGAAGGCGTGCATGATCTCGGGCACGCGGCACATGCGGCAGCTGCCGGCGCGCGCCGAGCGCGACTGGGCGCTCGACCCCGCGGACCTGGCGGCCGCCCTGGAGACAGATCTGGCGGCGGGGCTGATCCCGTTCTACCTGGTGGCCACGTTCGGCACGACCTCCTCATGCGCCGTGGACCCGCTGCAGCCCCTGGGCGAGCTGGCCGCACGCTACGGCATGTGGTGCGAGTCCACAAACCCTGAAATCCACATTTCAAAAACCCTAACATAAGCAAATCGGGCGGCGGAGCTGGTCCTGTTTTGCCGTGTGGCAATATGCATCATGACCTGCTCTTGCGCGGTGCCCGCTCGGCCGGTGGGCGAGCAGGGCGCGCGCCATGGCATTTTTTCTGCGTTTACTGAGCTTCGACATCCACAGTCAACAACCCTGAAGCACTTGTAACCGCCTTTGTCCTCATTCTCCGCCAGGGCTTTTGCAGGTCTGTTGCGTTCACTGGTGGAGCTGGTCGCATGCTACGGCGTGTGGTGTGATTGTGCGCACTTACCCTTATTTGGGTATGACCGGTAGCAGTGTGGAAACAGAAACCTCTAGATAGCCGTTCCCTGCCCAGGATGCAGGTGTGTGAAATTACTGGGCATGGTGCTGCCCAGGATGCAGGTGTGTGAAAGCCTATGGCATGGTGCTGCCCAGGATGCATGTGGATGCCGCGTACGCGGGCGTGGCGGCCATTCTGCCGGAGCAGCGCGCCGGCCTGGACGGCCTGGAGCTGGCGCATTCGTTCGACACAAACTGCCACAAGTGCGGCGCTCGCCTCTGCCATGGTAGCCGTGCTGCATTTTGGTGTGCGTTGTCACATGTGCGGTGCCTTCACCTGTGAGACACTGCTTGGGGCGACTCCCTGAAGCCATGGCCGAGCTCTTTGGCTGTTATTAAGACTAGCAGCTGGCACCGTTAGCAAGTGTGACACAAACTGCGACACAAACTGCCACAAGTGCGGCGCTCGCCTCTGCCATGGTAGCCGTGCTTCATTTTGGTGTGCGTTGTCACATGTGCGGCGCCTTCACCTGTGAGACACTGCTTGGGGCGACTCCCTGAAGCCATGGCCGAGCTCTTTGGCTGTTATTCAGACTAGCAGCTGGCACCGTTAGCAAGTGTGACACAAACTGCGACACAAACTGCCACAAGTGCGGCGCTTGCCTTTGCCATGGTAGCCGTGCTTCATTTTGGTGTGCGCTGTCACAAGTGCGGCGCCTTCACCTGTGAGACGTTGCTTGGCGTGACTTCCTGAAGCCGTGGCCTAGCTCTCTGGCTGTTATTCAGACTAGCAGCTGGCGCCGTCAGCAAGCGTGGTGTGATGCCCTGGAAACGACTGCGACGGCAGGTGGCTCCTGGTGAACTTCGACTGCAGCTGCCTGTGGGTGCGCGATGCTGAGCCGCTGAAGGAGGCGCTGTCGCTGACGCCGCCCTTCCTGCGCGCCAAGGGCAACGCCCTGGACTACAAGGCGTGCATGCCCATAGCGCCCGTGGTGTCATGTTCCTTCATGTCGAGTCCATGTTGCCACGAAGCAGTGTGAAGGCACGCATGCCCATCCACCTACAGCGACAGTGAGCTGTGTTGTCACACATCATATGAGTTGGTGCGAAGCAGTGTAGATGGGTGGAATCAAGGCGTGCTCCGCTGACGGTTTCATGTTCCTTCATGCCCCTGTGCAGCATTGATATGTACATTTTGGACATGTTGCGGGGTCTGTGTCGTGTTTTGATCCTGGCCGCAAGTAATGATATGATTGATTGTAGAAACTTGCTAAGCTTTTACCATGCAGCAGTGCAACAGGACTGGCAGGTGCCCTTGGGGCGGCGCTTCTGCGCGCTCACGCTCTGTTCTGTGCTTCCCGGTTATATTATGGCTGGGCCTGCCCGCAGACCTTTTGGAACCATCAGCTGGAGGCCTGGATGTAGTTCTTACAGCGCGCTACTGCTCTTGACAGAGTCTCTGTGCTGCAACAGGACTGGCAGGTTCCGTTGGGGCGGCGCTTTCGCGCGCTCAAGCTCTGGTTTGTGCTGCGCTCGTACGGCCGCGCCGGGCTGCAGGACTACCTGCGCCACCACCTGGCGCTGGCGGCAACCGTGGAGGCGCGCGTGCGCGCTGACTCGCGCTTCGAGCTGGCCGCACCCCCGCGCTTTGCGCTCGTCTGCTTCCGACTCAAGGCGTGGCGCCGCTCATCTGACCTGTGTGCATTTTGGTCACCAGTCTCTTTTGCACTTTTCATGTGGCACCTCCAGCTTAGTATGGAGGGACATTGGGGGGACATTGACAGACAGATGCTTCATTTGTGAAGGGTGTCACCTTGCAGCAGGTCACTGTCTTTGGTACGCATGTACTGAGTTGCTTGCATCCACACCGCATCTGGGCGATGTTGTGCATTATCATGCAATCATGAGCGTTGGTTTTAAGTGAAAACATCACCAACATCCCATGCATATTTCTATAGCATGTGCGCCAGTGCTCGCCCCGGATTGAGCACTGGCTGTTGACAAAAGTTACACCGTCTTACAAGACGGTGGGGGGATGCACTCCTGCGGCATGCACTCCTGTCTCACACCAGTGACCCAGCATCTCATGCAGGGCTGTTTTACAAGTGTGTGTGTCAGTGCTCACCCTCGGAAGCGTGCGCAGGGCGGAAGCCACGAGGAGAACGTGGCGCTGCTGGAGTCTGTAAATCAGACGGGGCGCGCCTTCCTGTCGCACACCGACCTGAACGGCCAGTACACTCTGCGCTTTGCTATCAGCGGCGCCCAGACACAGGTACCGCCTTCCTGCAGCCCTGTATATCCTTTGCCATAGCATCCTGCTGATTCGCGCGGCAATACCTGCTGTGCTTCACACGGCAGCGGCCAGACACACAGGTACCATCCTTTCGCCGCCCAGTTAGTTTCTCGAGCAAACGTGTTGATGCCTTGATGGCCTCAAATTTTGCAGCAAAATGGCGATACGCGGCAAAGACCATGCAGGCGTGCTCTGCGTACACGGCCTGTATCAAATAGCGTTATAGGCATAGATTTACGATCCAAAACCATGCGAGATGCTGCATTGCTTGTGCAGGCATGCCATGTGGATGCTGCCTATGATAGTTAGCAGGCATGTTTTTGCCTCAAATGATGAGAGGCGCTGCATCGCATGTGCAGGCGTGCCATGTGGACGCGGCCTGGGAGCTGGTCTCCGCCCAGGCAGACGCGCTGCTTGCAGCACGCAGCACGTGCCAAGGCACAATGGCGCGCTGAGCGCGTGGCTGTGGCAGCGGGTCACATGGACGCCGCCTAGAACCTGCTGGCGGCCTGGACAGGCTCGCTGCATATTTATTACGGTGCTTACAGCACTTGGTGGGCTAAAACTAGGGTTGTTTCAGCGCTTCCAGCGCTTGGTGGCTAAACCATCGGGAAACGCTTATGGTGCTCGTTGTCGTAGCCCTAAGGAATGCGCCTGGGCCGGGTGCCAGGCACCTGCAGGCCATGAGAAAACGCATGCGGCTTGGCGGTTGGGTATGCTGCTGGCACACTGTAGGGCCCTTAGCAAGGTTTGCCTCACTGCGGGCCGCAAAGGAATGCATATCTTGGCGGTCGGGAACGCGGCTGACGCACCAGCAGGGCCTCAGAAACTGTTTGCACACCTGCGGGCTGTAGGGAAGTGCTTGCGGATTGGCGGCCGGAAGGCAGCTAATGTATTGGCAGGAAAGGGCTGCGTCACCTGCCGCCCACACGACACTGTACCGGGTTGTTGGACGGGAAGGCAGCTGACGCGCGGGCTGGCCCCTGAAACTGTTTGGTTTAAACAGCTCGTGTCAACTTTGCTGCTTGCAGTACCGCTCCTGCTGTATGAACTGCTGTGACGTGACAGGAACTGTCTGTAACACTTGCTGAGGCATGTCGTCGCGGTTGTAGTGATGAGGTTCTGCTTCATGGACGGATGCACTGGTGCCATGGCAGAAACTTGGGAGGAGAGGCCTCCGAGGCTCCACCCAAGCCGAACCCGGATAGGGTCTCTGCCCACCGATGGACGGCCGAAAGCTGCTGTGTCATTGAAGTTGCTCCGTTCACTTATCAGGTACTGGGCTGACTGTGGAGGAGATACAATACAAAGAGGAGCAAACTTTACTATCACAGTCAGGTGAGAAACTTGTTTTGCCATCTTCACACAGACTGTCAAGGGTGAACTTGATGGCGTGCTTTTTCTGGCGATTGTTATAGCACAGCTGTGTGGGGTGAGAAAGAGTGGCTTCTTTCGGCGGGCACTTTGTATTTCTGACGTGCTTCCTAGCATGTCGAAGGCGTTGGCTTTCGTTTCGCGTTTATAAGGGGCATTTGGCCTGGTAAAGTGTCATAGTGACCTGTTCCCACGGCTTCAAGACGGCAGTGGTGAAGGCCTGGGCCTTGGCTGTCCACCAGGAAGAGCACGGTGGAAACTTCTGTCAAAGTGGACATGTTTAGGCTTCTTGGTTTTCACTCCTCAGCCAAGTGGTGTATGGTAGTGTTTGGGCTTGTGTGGCAGCCCCAGGCCCTGCAGCAAGTGTGCGGCTGTGGTGCGCGTGTGGCATCCGCACTCCAAAAAACTGTATGTATTGTTATGCAGGTAGCGACCTGGGATAAACGTCGCGTGCTGTGCTGTGCTGACCACATACAAGGTGAATATCAGCTTCTCGATGTCTGTCATGTCTATGTTCAGAGTCTGCTTGACTTGTCTGCAACAGTTCTTCTGTATATGTCTTGGGTACGAGCAGCAAAGCAGACACAGGCAGTCTTTTCCTCCAAAGCTGCAATCTCGTTTCGCAGATGAAGATGGCTGGCTCGCTGGCGCCGCACAGCACATGCCAGGGCATGCTGGCACTACGGCCGCGACGTGCAGCGCGCTCGCTGGCACTTGCGCCGCAGGCTGTGGCTGCCGTGGAGGCGCCGCCTAGCAAGCCGGACGGCGTGATGGGTCAGGGCCCGATCATCATCAATGGCCAGGTGCTCGAGCACCGCTACGTGGCACGATGTAACTTGTCTGCTGTAAATGTGCGTGCGTTGTAGTGTGGTCGAGCTGGTCACACTCTGACGTGAGCACACTGGGTGACAGGTGCTGCACAGTATCTCAGCACAGCGGCTGGATGTGGTCAACTCTATGGAGAGCCAGGTGGAGCGTACTGTGCTGCCCATTCTGAAGGACGTCAAGGATTGCTGGCAGCCCACAGACTTTCTGCCAGACTCCTCCTCACCCGACTTTGTAGATGAGGTGCGCAGCATGGCCTCCCACCCCACGGCATCATTTTCATAGCGTGTGTAGATTTTTGCCAGGGCGCCTGGCAATCACAGTTGTTTGACTGTTCTTCCAGGCTACAGCGCGCGTTGAGGCGTGTCAGCTGGTGCGCATTACCTGTGGTTGACGGGCGCCTGACTGTCGTATCGGTTGTTCTGGCTAAGCGGCTGGCCGTCTCTGTTATAGATGGGTTGGAGCCGGTACAGACTGGGGAGTACGTGCGGACAGGTGGTGGAGCTGCGCAAGCGCGCGGCGTCGCTGCCAGACGATTACCTGGTGGTGCTGGTGGGCGACATGATTACCGAGGAGGCGCTGCCGACTTACATGGCCATGCTCAACACGCTGGACGGCGTGCGCGACCAGACCGGTGCCGAGCAGACACCCTGGGGCCGGTGCGACAGCTGCTGGCGCTGTGCTGCTTCATGCCCCCGTTCACGGGTGGTCAGGTTGTTATGCTCATCATGCTGCCTTTGGGATGGAGGATGGAGGACACTGTCTCGTTCATGCCGCGCGCTTCACGCGCCCATATGCATGGCAGCGCTCGCTTTCTTTGTGCCCTTCATTGTAGATGTGTGCACAGCAGTATTACGGGTACACCTGTACTGTTTTGAGATGGTGAGTGTGCAGTATGGGAGTGTGGGCTTTCTAGTGTGTTATTTTCGCGGACCAGGAGATTGTGCTGGCAGCCGCTGCTGGCTTTTGGCGGGGTATGTCTTGAGTCTAGTCTGGAATGCTTCTGACGCCATGCTGTGCTCGCACGTGCGCTTGACTTCTGTTTGAGCTGGTGCTCATTGTGTCGGTCAAGCAAGCTGGCAGTTGAGCACTGAGTGGCATGCGATGTGGCGCTTTTTGCCTAATTGGTGAGCTGGCGCGTCTTGGTGATGGCCGTGCGCATATGCAGCTGAGCGATGTTCATGGCGTGCAAAATTGGTGAGCTGGCGCGTCTTGGTGATGGCCGTGCGCATATGCAGCTGAGCGATGTTCATGGCGTGCAAGCTGGTGCTCGGATGTCGAGTATTCCTATAGACCGCGGTAATATGCCGTTCAGGTGGAACAGGCAGTGGACTGCGGAAGAGAACCGCCATGGCGATCTCATGAACAAGTACTGTTACCTGACAGGCCGAGTCAACATGAAGGTGAGCTAATGTCTTCGCTCCTGCATGTCCTAGTTGTGTATGCTTCACTGCGCAGGCTTTGCCCTTGTGGCGCCAGCCAAGCACTGCTGCCATACGCTGCTCATCACACAGTTATGCGTGCGTGCTCAGATTAGTGGTCTTATGTGCCACAAGACAAGAATCAGGCAGTAGGGCTATGTGCTGCTGCATTGTGATCAGCGGACGGGCGCGCAGGCCATTGAGGTCACCATCCAGAGGCTGATTGGATCCGGCATGGACCCCAAGACGGAGAACAACCCCTACCTGGGCTTCATCTACACCTCTTTCCAGGAGCGCGCCACCAAGGTGCGCTTGCTCGCTGGCAACTAGTGTTTATGAGCCCATGCAGGTTTACCCGGCGTCCCTCCAGCTGGTGTGCTTGGGGCTGCGGGCTGACTGCCACGTGGCTGTCTTTGTGCGGTGTGGTCGGACATGGAGCGCTTAGTCAGGTAAATATCAAGCGCATTTGTGAGCTACACAAACGGTAGCTAGTGCCAAAGGGCAGTCAAACCAACAGGTGTTGAGTTTGATTTGTGCAGTTGAGGGTGCGAGGACATTTGACACACGGTGGGATGTGGTGTGATGGGGAAGTAAGATACTGTTAGTAGTTTCAAGCTGGGTAGCAATGCAACAGGTTATACACGTGTGGGAATAGCACTGGCAGGAAGGGTTGGAACAGAACAGAGTCTTCTGCCTGCTGTAGACCATTGATGGCATGGCTTATGTTGCTCAGGAGGCAGCACAGGCGTGTTGAGCCTAGTCACCACAGCAAGCTTGCTATGCAGCCCCCTCCTTTGCCCGATGTGGCCTGCTTGGCGCCTGCAGGTGAGCCATGGAAACACCGCGGCGCATGCAACGGAGCTCGGCGACAAGACGCTGGGGCGGATCTGCGCGGCCATTGCTGGCGACGAGGCGCGCCATGAGAAGGCATACATCAAGATTGTGGACGCGCTGTTTGAGCGGTGCGGAGCACACTCTGTGCTGCACTGAGCCTCGTTCTTGCGGTCTGGGTGCGTGATTTGTTGCATTAGAATCATGGCATGATGCTGGTGCTTATAAACATCTGTCAAAAGGCGATATTGTCAGCATACACAGCATGCGCTTGATGCTTCTGTTGGATACAAATTCTGTAGGACAGCTGCTTGGACGCAAGTGGAAGGCTGGGCGTGCCGAGTGACAAGGCAGAGGTGCCGCGCAGGGACCCCAGCGGCACGATGACCGCATTCGCGGACATGATGCGGAAGCAGATCGTGATGCCGGCGCACCTCATGGACGACCTGGAGCACAAGGGCCGCACCGGCCGCTCGCTGTTCAAGGACTTCTCGTCCGTCGCGCAGATGACCGGCACTTACACCGGCCATGTGCGCACCCTGGCTGGCGTCTTTGCTGGCCACGTTGACTGTGTGCGCTGATCTGAGTGTTCCTCATCAGGTTTACTCTTCTGGAAAAGCCGCACTGAAGTTGTACTCAGTGTTTTTCGCTGGGAAAGCCGCATTGAAGTTTTACACCTTGTTGCATCACTGTGGTTAGTAACAGTGTTGCATCACTGTGGTTCGTAACAGTGAGCTGCTGTCGAATCGATCATGCATATGCAAGTGGTCTGGCTGGATACATGGCGCATCAAAGCTATGCACCATCAGCCAATATCATATGAATGGCCAGCTAGGACATTGGCCATATGTGAAACGTGCGTGCGTGCAGGACTATGTGGACATCATGGAGTTCCTGATGCGCCATTGGCGCATTAGCGAGCTGACCGGGCTCACGCCTGAGGCGCAGCAGGCGCAGGAGAATGTGTGCAGCCTGCTCGGCAAGTTCCGCAAGCTGACTGACCGTAATGACCGCATTTTGAAGGGCAAGGACCCTGTACCAACCGCCTTCTCCTGGATCTTCAATCGGGAGGTGCCCGTGATCCAGACGTAGTGTTCCCATGGGGCTGGCAGTTGAGGTCTCAGTGTAGGTTACCGGGTTAAGTACAGCAAGGTAAACGGATGTTTGAGTGGACAGGAGAATTAGCCCGGGGGGATGGGACACGGGAGCAAGGGAGGTGCTGGCAGAGGGCTGGTAATATGATTTTCTTTGTCACATGACTGCAAGGGCAGACCCACCATGTGCCAAGCATTGCAGCCCCGCCAGTTTGCTCGTTTGTCTCAGTGTCTTTAAGCTGGGGTGACAAAGCAACCATGTATACTATTGCTGCCTCGTAGGCGCCTCTGCTATAGTGGGAGCTTTACAGAGTCAAGACCTTGTGCTGCAGTTGATGTGTCTTGCAGGGCGGTTATGCCTGTGCATAGGAAAGCGTCCGTATGCAAGTGACCGATCCTGTTGTGCTAGCATGCTAGGTTGCGCCGGCGCTGGTGGCAACAAATTGCTGCGCCAGGCAGTCCCTGCTGTGTTATTAAATTGAGCCTGCTTTGACTGCTAGGCCTGGGTGGGAGTGAGCGAGTAGGTGATAAAGGTGAACAAGTATTACTTGGTGTGGCGTTCCAGCTTGTGATTGTTGAGAGAGTGGGAAGCAGATATAAAGTGAGGTTCAGCCCGCTGGTTGCATCGTGTTAGTGTTGCTGGTAGGCAGGAGGCTAGGCGTGTGCTGAGCATGATATAACAGCTGTGAAGTTGGGACCGCTCTTGTTGCAAAAATTCATCTTATGTGATGTGTCATCTAGTTGGCGCATGAACAACTGTTTGAGAGGCGTCACTCACAAAACAGCTTTCAACTTTTACGCTGTCGTGCAAGTCAAGCTGGCAACTTCTTGAATGGTTCGTCTGCAGGACTGGAGTGGCAGCTCTCATCCACAGGCAGTCATGCTATTCAGCAGAAGT
>JAABUX010007225.1_pt1 | contig 13085 bp, 10 predicted proteins | sample 5561851 | NCBI WGS metagenome assembly JAABUX01 (sample SAMN10711883, study PRJNA513361) | rock metagenome | isolation source: Antarctica rocks | place: Antarctica: Victoria Land, Richard Nunatak red sandstone | collected 2016-01-03 | reverse complement strand
CGGGGCGTCATGGCGATTGAGCGGATCGAGAAGCTGCCTCGGCTCCAGGAGCGAACGGCGGACAGTCACAAGGGGACGTATGGAACCGTGCTGGCTCTGGCCGGCGGTCGGGGGTCGGCGGGGGCCGCGGCCTTAGTGGGGGGGGCGTCGCTCCGGTCGGGGGCGGGTTTGGTCCGGGTGGTCTGCCCCGAGGAGGTGCAAACCACCGTCGCCAGCTTCGAGCCGTCGTACATGACTTACCCAGTGGCGCAAGACCCCGAAGGGCTGGTCACCTTCGAGGCGGCGAAGAAGGTCCTGGAACGGTTCGTCCCGCAGGCCACCGTGCTGGCGATGGGTCCGGGCCTGGGCCAGTCGGCCGACCTCCGCGAACTGGTCCGCTGGGTGGTCGAGACGGTCGAGATCCCCACGATCCTCGACGCCGACGCCCTCAACAACCTCGCCGGGCAGACCGAGGTGTTGGGCCAACTCCAGCGGCCGGTCGTGATCACCCCGCATCCGGGCGAGTTTTCGCGCCTGACCGGGCGCGACACGAAGGAAATCCAAGGTGACCGGGAAACCCACGCCGTGGGCTTCGCCGCGAGCGCCCGAAACTTGACCCTCGTCCTCAAAGGGGCCGAGACGATCGTCACCGACGGCCAACGGGTCTACACCAACACGACCGGCAACCCGGGGATGGCCACCGGCGGCTCGGGGGACGTCTTGACCGGCGTGATCGCCGCCCTGATCGCGCAGGGGATGGACCCGTTCGACGCCGCTTGCCTCGGGGTGTACGCCCACGGCCTGGCGGGCGACATCGCCCGCGACAACAACGGCATGGTCGGCCTGATCGCGGGCGACATCGTCGACGCGCTGGCCGACGCCTGGCATCACCTGGCCCCGTGATCGGCGCCAAGGTCGAACCGGTGGATGGCCCGGTGCGGATCGCGGATTGCCAACACCCACGTTGAGGACCGCTCGCGATCCGTTCTTGCCGCTGTCTTGTATCGTTGATCCAGGAGTGTTATCAAGAAGCTGGTGGCTCACCCCAGCGTCCCGCGGGAGAGGGGATATCCCTGCGGTGCCGCGAGGTGATTGCTCGCAGTCAAGCCTGCTTCGCCTGTTTGTTCCGCCGCCGACCTTGAACCCGGAGTCTGGCCATGCACCCGCCTCATCGGACCCATCGGCGATCTTTTCTGGGGACGGCCGCCGGCTCGCTGGCCGCCGCGCAACTCGGGTCCACGTTGGGAGCGGTCCCGGCCCGCGCGTTCGGGCCGAATGATCGGGTTCGGATCGCCACCGTGGGGATGGGGATCATCGGGTTCATCGACACCAAGACGGCGCTCAAGGTTCCCGGGGTGGAGTTGGTCGCGGTGGCCGACGCCTATGAAGGGCGGCGGGTCCACGCCCGCGAGGTGTTCGGCGGCCACATCGAGGCCCAGGCCGACTACCGCGCGATTCTCGCCCGGCCCGACGTCGACGCCGTGCTCTTGTGCGTGCCCGACCACTGGCACGCGCGGATGTCGGTCGACGCCATGCGGGCGGGCAAGGCCGTCTACTGTGAAAAGCCGATGGTCCGGACCGTCGAGGAAGGGCCGGGCGTCATCCAGGTCCAGCAAGAAACCAAAGCCGTCTTCCAGGTGGGCAGCCAGTTCGCCAGCTCGGTCGTCTTCGCCCGGCTCCGCGAGGTTCTGGCCTCGGGGACGATCGGCAAGCTCCACGCCATCGAGGCCCGTTACAACCGGAACTCGGCGCTGGGAGCCTGGCAGTATTCGATCCCCACCGACGCCTCGCCCTCGACCGTGGACTGGGACCGTTTCCTGGGAGATGCGCCGCGACGCCCGTTCGATGCCGACCGCTTCTTCCGCTGGCGCAAGTACTGGGATTATGGCACCGCCGTGGCCGGCGATTTGTTTGTACACTTGTTAACGGCCATCCATGTCGCCACCGGGGCGCTCGGGCCGACCCGCGTCGCCGCGATGGGGGGCCGGCGGCACTGGAACGACGGCCGCGAGGTGTACGACCTCATCATGGGTCTGCTCGACTACCCGAGCACAGCGGCTCACCCGGCGTTCACCCTGGCGCTGCAGACCGACTTTGAGGACGGCGCGGGCGAGAACTCGCTGTTCCGCTTCGTCGGCAGCGACGGCGTGATCGACGTCACCTTCGACGGGTTCCAGGTCCGCCGGGTCGGGACCGCCGTGGCGACACGCGACCAGATCCTCAAGGGGTACAACTCGGTGAGCAGTTTCTCTACCGCCGGGCAGGAAGCGTTCGCCGCCCGACTCGCCAGCGAACCCAGCGGGCCGGCTCGCCCGCCAGCTCCCGCCCCGGACGCGGCGATCGACTCGTTTCACGCCCCCGCCGGCTACGATGCCCGGCTCGACCACTTCGCCCACTTCTTCGCGGCGATCCGTGGTGGCAAGCCGGTCGAGGAGGACGCGGTCTTCGGCTACCGGACGGCCGCCCCTTCGCTCCTTTGCAACGACAGCTACCGGCAAGGAAAGATGATCGACTGGGACCCCGCCACCATGCGGTTGGTGCGGGGCTGACCCCGCTGAAGCCAATCGCGACCTGGGTATCGTGTTCCACTTCACCTTGAACGAGCGACCCATTGATGAATCAGCCGCTGCGTGGCCTTGGTTTGACGCTGGTGGGTGTGCTCGGGCTGGTGGGAGGTGTCCACGGGGACGATCCCGTCATTCCCGACGAGCCGTTCGACGTGGTGATCGCCGGCGGGACGACCGCGGCGTTCGCCTCGGCGGTGGCGGCGGCGGAGTCCGGGGCTCGCGTCGCCCTCATTGAACCGACCGACTGGGTCGGCGGCCAGCTCACGGCGTCGGCCGTTCCCGCCGTCGACGAGGCCTGGCACAAGGTGACCGACCCGCAAACCGGCGCAGTCTCCAACGTCTCGGCCATCGCCCGCCGCCGCGAGAACATGACCCCCAACTTCCGCCGGATGCTCGACGCCACCGGCAATCCCGGCGGCGGCTGGGTGAGCAATTATTGCTTCCTCCCGCGCGACTTCCTCGACCAGCACCTCCTCCCGTTGGAGCGCCGGCTCCGCGGCAACCTCACGGTCTACCGCGACACCGTCGTCAAAGCGGTCGATATCGACCCGGCCACCGGCCAGGTCCAATCCTTGACCACTATCCATCGGACCCCTCGCCCCGGAGTCGCCGCCGGCGGGTACGATCGGGCGCTGTCGGACGACCTGCCCGACTGGTACAGCCCCCAGTCGTCCTCCCGGTTCACCAAGACCGTCCTGCGCTTCGCGGCGGCGCAAACCAACGGGCGGTCGACGGTCTTCCTCGACGCGACCGAATGGGGTGAGGTCTTGGCGCTCTCGGGGCTCGGCTTCCTCCAGGGGGCCGACCGGGTCGACGGCGAGCGCGCAGGGGACGACACCTGCGGCCAGTCGATCGTGGTCGACATCGTCGAGCGCATCAACCCCGCGCCGACCCCCGAGCCGCCCGGCCCCTCGGGCGTCCCCGGACTGGGTTACGGGTCTTACGCGAAGTTCCCCGACGCCTGGGACCGGATCTGGACGTACCGCCGGCTCCGGGGGCGAGGACCGAAGGGGGCGGTCGGCGACCTGAGCTTGCAAAACTGGGGCTACTCGGGGCGTGAGCACGAGGGGGGGAACGATTACCCGTTCGGTTACCTCTTTCTGTCCAAGGCCGCCACCAATGCTCAACGCGGCGACTGGCAGGGAGGAATCGACCGCGCCGTCCTGGCCGGCGCCGAGCAACGGGCGCTGGGCTGGCACGCCTGGTTCAAAGCTCACGCCCCGGCCCCCTTGACCCCCGAGCAAATCACGCTCGACCGCGAGGTCCTGGGCACGAGCACCGGCCTGGCCAAGATGCCCTACATCCGCGACACCCGCCGCTCGGTCGGGCTGGACGGGTTTATCTTGAAGGTCGCCGACCTTGCTGGGCCGGTGGCGGGGCGAACCGGGAAGCGGTTCCGCGACCGCGTCGCCCTGGGGTCCTACGGCGTGGACATCCACGGCCTGACCAACTGCGACTCCAGCCCGGGGAGCGGCGAGCGGCACGAGACGCTCCCGTTCTTCATTCCGTTTCGGGCCTTGACTCACGAGCGTCTGGCCAACTTTCTGGTCGCCGGCAAAACGATGGCGCAGAGCTACCTGAGCAATGCGGCTACCCGACTCCACCCGATCGAGTGGTCCTCGGGGACCGCGGCCGGGGTCGCCGCCGCCGCCATGAGCCGCCAAGGCTGGACCAGCCGCCAGGCGTTCGACCACATCGCCGAACTCCAAGCGCTCATCCAGGCTCGGACTCCGATTGTCTGGACCATCGACGGCCAGGTTTACCCGGCACCCGATGAGGAAACGCCCCTCTGAGCGGGCAACCCGTCCCGCGGGCGTTGTGCCTCTCGGCTGGAGGAGTTTGCGGCGGGATCGAAAGAGAACAAAGCGACAATCGCCAAGAGGGAACGACCCGAAGCTCCAGCCCTGGGCGATTGGTGCTCCTCTGCGCGGCGGGCGGCCTCGCGCGCCGCCTGGACGGCGGGTAACAGCAGAGCGATCAGCACGGCGATAATGGCGATCACAACCAACAACTCGATCAACGTGAAACCCCGACCAGGGCGGTAGAGGCTCATGCGGTTCAATCCTTCTTGGGATGAAAAAACGATCTGAGCTGGGGACGTTGAATAATCGGCAAATCTCGGGATGACGAGCAAATGAATCAATCCCGCTCGATCACACAATCAAATTTGACAAACCTGCCATGACGGACCAGCCGTGTCCAGGATTTTCTTATCTGTGAGGTGATGAAAGCGATTTTCTTTTCTTGCGAGTGCGTCGGTCGAGGAAACGGGGTCGGACCCCCTCAAAGCGACAGCGCAGCGCCCGGATTGCAAATCGCATAATAAGAAAAAATTCATATTTTCCTTTCTTTGTGATCCTGCAATTTGCGATTCTTGATCTCAGTGAATCCCCAGAGTCGAGACCTAAAACCCTCCCGATTCCCGATTCCGTCGGGGAGGTTGGCCTGTCATGGTCGGGACCGGTGGCATATACTGAGAAGTCCGCTTCGCCGTTGAAGCGGGTGAGGGATGCGGATCGGTCTGGCTCAAAGGAGGTCGGGGTGTCTTCACGCGAAAACCCGCCGTCAACGTCGTGGACTTACCGGATGGAAGTGTCCCCGACCGGCCAGACGCCACCGACCCCGCCCCCCGCCCATCCCAACGACGAACCGATCGCGCTCCTGCAAACCCTGGTGTCGCTTCAGTCGCAGACTTTGGAAACCCAGAAGCTGATCCTCCAGAGCCAGCAACAGCAACTCGAACTGGCGCGGGAAGCCGCGCACATCGCTCGCGAGCAGCGGGCGCGGCAGGTGGCCGAACTCGAGCGCTGGCAGGTGGGGCACGACCAGGTGCTCGACCAGTGCCGGGTGTCGCTCGGCCAGTTGGAGCAGGTCCACTCGGCCCTGATGGGCGAACTCGTGAACCACGTCGCCGAGAACCATGAGAACCTCGTCGAGGGGGAGTTCGCCCTGACCGACTTCGTCGACCGCTTCGGTCCCCGGCTGGCCCACCTGAACACGATGCTCGCCGTGCTCCGCCCGCTGGCGATCCCCCGGACGAACAATAAGCCGGAGAGTTAAGGCTCGACTCAGGCCATTGGGGATGCGAGACCCACGGGGCGACCAGCCACGCTTGATGGTGATTGTCGAGCCGGCACTCGGGGAGACGACATCCCGCGAATCCGCGTGCTGGCGATCTGGATATCGTTTTCGGTCCGCTGCCGGCGGATTGAGCGACGAGAGGATCAAGCCCGAATTTCCGACCAACGTCCGGAAAGCTCGTCGGGTCGAGGAGGCGGCTCTCGACAAGGGGAGAAGACCCATCTTTCTTGCCGATCGAGGCCGCCATGTTCTCTCTCGCGCCACTCCGACTCTGGGGAATTATTTGGATCTTCCTTGGTGCCGCGCCGATCGAGGCGGCGGGTCCGGTGGCGAAGTGGCTGGGTCAGGATGGCAAGGACTTCGTCGGCGGCGAGCCGGGACCTGCGCCGAATGGCTACCAAGATGTCCATGTCGTCCTGTCGGGCTTGCCGGCGGGGCGGACCTTGGCCGAGGTCGAGTTCAAGGGGCACGGTCGAGGGGCCTGGAACAACCAGGTCACGAACAAGGCGGCGGTCCACGTCGTCCCCGGGAGCAAGCCGGGGAGCTTCGACCTGTACCTCGAACCGTTCGAGCGCGAAACCGGCCGCGAGTTCGAGATCAAGTGGAAGCTCGACAACGGCCTAGGCGGCGGGTTGTATTTCGCCGGCGGCAAAGCCGACCCGAACCTCCGGGTTGCCGGGCTGGGGATCGAGGCGAAGTGGGTCAACCCGGACGCGGACGCGGCGACCTGCCACGACCGGACCGGCCCGGGTGTGGGAGTTGGGCCGGACGGGTTGGTCGATGCCCAGATCGCGATCGGCAATCTGGTCCCCAAAGCGGCGATCAAGGAGGTCGCCGTCGGCCTGGCGAACGGGCCGACCTGGCGCTCGGGTTTGAACCCGCGAGGAGCGCCGAGCGCTGAGTTCGTCCGCCACCGCGACGACCCGACCCGGGGGGATCTGTTCTTCAGCCCGACGGCCGAGCTGGCCGAGAAGAAGACGCTGAATCTGACGATCACTTATGGCGACGATCGGTCCGACTCCGCCTCGGTCGTCGTGGGCAAACTGCCCCGCGCGACGCCGATCGTCACGAGTCCCCGACCGGCGAACTTGGTTCAATCCCCCGCGCGGGCGCGGTGGGTGGGACAAGATCAGGGCGAGGTTCATGTTGAGGTGGATGGGCTACCCGCCGGGTACTCGATCCTCGCGGCGGCTCTGAGCGACGGCGCCGTCTCGACCTGGCGGTTCCGCCGCGACGATTCCGTGAAGTTCGAGGCGGGTCCCGAGCCGCTCCGGTTGGGGGTCAGGCGAACTCCGGCGGGGAAGCTTGAGCTTCGGTTCGTCCCCACCCGCGACGAGACCGGCACGACCCTGACGCTCCGGCTCATGGACGCCTCGCGCCGCGAGGAGGTCATCCGGTTCCCCGGCGGCCCGGTCGACTTCGCCCGCCTCGCCCCCGCCTTGCCCGCCAGCTCGATTCAGGCCAAGCCGGGGGATGACTTGCACGCCCTCGCCGAGCGATGCGGGACCTTGAACCTGGCCCCCGGAACGTACAACTTGACTCGCCCCCTGGTCTTGAGTCGCCCGCTTCGGATCATCGGGCCGGGGGCGACCTTGCGATTTAGCCAGAGCGGCGGCAAGCCCTGGGGATCGGCCATCGAGATCCACTCGGGCGGGACGACGCTCGACGGGTTCGCCGTCCGGTTCGCCGGACCGATCCGTTGGGACCACGCGGTCGATCACGGCCCCGCCGTCATCGCCTCGGCCGACCATCGCCCCGACGGTGGTCCCCGCCATCAGGTCGCGCTCGTGAACCTCGACCTCGAAGCCCCGGCCGCTTCATCCGACTGGGAGGAAGCCATCAACCTCGTCCGGCTCCTCTCAGCGGCCAGCGGCCGGGTCGAGCACTGCACGCTCAAAGGGGGGACCGTCCTCTTCGGCGGCGGCCCCTGGTCGGTGCTCGACAACGAGTACCGCGGGACCGTCCCGCAAACCTACAGCCAGGGAGTTTTCGCCGCCCTTGAGCCGCACGACGTCACCCTCGCCCGGAACCGGGCGCACGACGTCGGCCCGTCGGGCAAGACCTGGCGGTTCCTGGTCCTCGCCCAGCGCGGGGTGAACGATCAGATCACGGGTAACATCATCGACGGCGGGATCGGTCCCCACCAGGCTGACCCGCACCCGCACCAGAACGCCCCCGAGGTGATCCTGACCGAAGCCTACCGCCTCCACTACGAAGGGAAGCCCGCCGCGATCAGCCCCGATGGTCGAATCCTCGCCATCCATGCCCCCCAGGGCGGCCCCGGATCGACCGGCGACGCCGTGGCCATTTTGGCGGGATCACAAGCCGGCCAGTACCGGACGATCGCCCAGCCGCTCGGCCCGATGACGTACCTCCTCGACGAGCCGATCCCCCTCGACACGACCGCCGTCTCGATCGCCACCGGCTTCGTCCGCGAAACCTTCGAGCGGAACACCATCGACTGCCGCGGGAGTACCCTCGCCGCCCCACTCGTCCTCGCGGGCAACCTGTTCGGGGTCCGGGTCATCGGCAACAAGTTTTTTGGCGGCGGCGAGACCATCCGCCTCCACGCCTCCCCCACCGAGTCTCCCATCCACTGGGGCTGGTCGCACGCCCCCTTCCTTGGTGGGACGTTCGCCGACAACCTCGTCGAAGACGCCATCGGCGGCGGGACCTTTGGCTTCGGCGTCGAGCACGGCCCGGCGATCAAGACCAACCAGGGGCGGACCTACATGAGCCTCACCCTCTCGAACAACACGTTCCGCTGGACCAAACCCGGCTCGGCGCCCCGCCTCGCCATCGGCTACGCCCCCACCCTCGACCCCACCGAGTTGATCCTGACCGAGCAAGGGACCAAGCTCGAAGGAGCCGCCGCCGCCACCCTCTGGGTTACTGGAGCCCAGATCAACGGCGCGGTCGTCCGGAACGCCCCGCTCAAACCACGGCCTTGACGTCAGCGTTCCGCTGGCTGCGTCCCATCATCCCGGGATGATCGTCAAACGCATCCCCGCCCCGATGATGGCCGCCGCGACACTCCGGCAGGCGATCTCGATCAGCAGCAACGGGATCACCGTCGCCAAGGCCAGCGCCGGGGGGACTTGCCGGCGCTTCCAGCCGGCTCGGGCGAGGGCGAGCCACCCCCAGAGGGCGAAGACGTCGGCCTGGTGGAGGGTGGTCCAGACCCAGGCCGAGCGCGGACCGGGGGACAAGAGGAGGCCGAGGGTGGTGTCAGGCTCGCCGGGGACCCGGGCCAGGGTCAGGCCGAGGGCGAGCGCGGGGCCGACCAGCCAGAGGCCCTGTAGGGTGGCCAACTCACGTAAGGCCGGGGCGAAGTCGGTGGGTCGCCCCGCGAGCGCGGCCCAGGCGGCGAACAGGGTGGCGATGAGGAGCGGACGGACGACCAACGCCAGGGGGTCGACGAGGAAGTCCCCCAGCAGGACGAGCGTGGACCAGAACGGCCGGGTATCGCGCTGAAGCTGGATCAGCTTGCGGGCGGCGTCCGAACTGAGGTCAGCGCCCGCGGTCTGAGCTTCAACCTTCGCTTCGCCTTGCTCGACGGCCCGGACGAGGCTGGTGGAGCGGGTCCCGACCAGCCAATCGGCGGCATGGATTGCCAGCAAGCAGACGACCCAGACCGCGAGGATCGGGCCGACCTTGCGGGGGGATTCGAGGGGAGTTGGGGCGGTCGCCATGAGGGGGTCCGGAGGGACGAGGCGAGCCGGCGAGCAGTTGGCTTCCGATTTGCTCGTGCAGGCGAGTTCTCGTGCAGGCGAGTTATTGAATCGATCGGCTCCACCATTGCTCATGGTAGGCGCCAGGCAACAAGAATCCCAAAAACGAAGGGTGGTCACCATGTCCGACGGGGGCGATTATCAAGAGGGTGGGGGGAGTCCGGCGATGGGACAACTCATCCGCTGGGCGATTGGCTTGCTCATCGCCTTGGTTGGCGTGGGGATGTACTTCTTCCGGACCGAGGTCAACCCGGTCACCGGTGAAAAACAGCGGATCGGGATGAACGTCGACCAAGAAAAAGCCCTCGGCTTGCAGGCCGCTCCCCAGATGGCCAAGCAGATGGGCGGCGACATCGACCCGCGCGACGACGAGCGAGCCATGATGGTCGGTCAGGTCGGGCGGCGGATTGTCGAGCGGAGCGACGCCGGCAAAAGCCCCTATGTCGGCAACTTCCACTTCCACCTGTTGAGCGACCCCAAGACGATCAACGCCTTCGCCCTCCCCGGCGGGCAGGTCTTCATCACGCAAGCCTTGTACAGCCGGTTGCAAAACGAGGCTGAGTTGGCCGGCGTCCTCGGCCACGAGATCGGCCACGTCATCGAGCGCCATAGCGCCCAGCAGATGGCCACCGGGCAGCTCGGTCAGTTGCTCACACTCGCGGTCGGCGTCGGTGCCAGCGGCGGCGACGATGGCGGGCGGAAAGCCCAGATGGCCGCCGCCATGGCCAATCAGATGGCCACCCTCCGCTTCAGCCGGGGGGATGAGACTCAGGCCGACGAGATTGGCCTCAAGTACATGGCCGAAGCGGGCTACGACCCCCAGCAGATGCTCGAAGTCATGAAGATCCTCAAGGAAGCCAGCGGCGGGAGCAACCAGCCCGAGTTCCTCCAGACTCACCCCTTGCCCGAAACTCGCCTCGAAGACATCCAGCGCCAGATTAAGCGGAACTACCCCGACGGCGTCCCCTCCGACCTGACCAAGGGCCGACCGCTCGGCAACTCGTCGCGCCGCGAATAGGCTCAAGGGATCGTGAATCCCAACTCCAGCAGGATCGAGGTCAAGGCGATCAACGGAATCCCCGTGATCGCCGAGTGATCCCTGGCCTCGATCCGGTCGAACAAGGTGATCCCCTGGGCCTCCAGCTTGTAACTCCCAGCGCAGTCCGCCGGGTGGTCCACCGCGACGTACCGCTCGATCGCGCCGAGCGATAAGGGGCGTACACTTAAGGTCGCCACGTCGGTCTCCTGGTACGTCCGGCCCGGGGCGACCACCGCCATCGCGGTGATCAACTCGTGCGACCGCCCCGCCATCGCCCGCAACTGCGCAACGGCGCGCTCGTCGGTCCCCGGTTTGCCCAGGATCTGGCCATCCAACGCGACGACTTGATCACCCCCAATCACGACGGCCGCCGGGAACCGACCGGCGACCGCTCGCGCCTTGGCCAATGCCAGCGCTTCGGCCAGAGATCGGGGGTCGGAGATTGCGGCCTTCCAGGTCGATTCATCCACCATCGGGTCAACGCACCGGAACGGCACGCCGAGGCGTTCGATGAGCACCTTGCGATACTTCGACGTGCTGGCCAGAATCAGGTCCATCGGTGCGGTCCCGGGATTGGCGGGTTGGTCTCGGGCTGCTCGATGCAGGATTGTATCCCGCCCCTTAGTCGATCCCACGACGCTGAGGCCACCGCATGACCCATGAATCGTGGAAGGAACGAGTCGAGGAGCTGCTCGCCCTGTCGGGCCGGCTACCCGTGCCGCCTCGTCGGGTCGGTCGAGCGGTACAGCTTGTTCCTGTCCGCCCCGCTCTTGCGCGCGACGGTCGGGTCCATGAGCTGCCGAAGGACCGCCGATCCCGAGTGCTGATTGAGGTCTCACCCCGGGCGGATTTTCGTTGGCGGCGCGGGACCGACTTGCGATAATCGCCCCGATCGCGTGCTGGTCCGAGTCTCGTCGGGAGGTCGCCCGTGTTGATGTGGCCGAGGATCGCTGTCATCTTGATTGGCTTGCTGGTCTCCGTCCGCGCGCGGGGAGCGGACTCGCTGGAGTCGCGGTTGATGCCGCTGATCGAGGCGCACCGGGGGAAGGTGGCGGTCGCGGTCAAGAACCTCAAAACCGGCGAGTCGTTCGCCTATCATGCCGACGAGCCGATGACCACCGCCAGCCTGATCAAGTTCCCGATCATGGTCGAAGCTTACCGCCAGGCGAGTGAGCAGAAAATCGACCTCGACGCTCCCGTCACCTGCACCAAGGCGGACAAAGTCCCCGGTTCGGGGATCTTGACCACGCACTTCTCCGACGGGGCGACGTTTCCGCTCCGCGACGCCGTCCACCTCATGATCGCCTTCTCCGACAACACCGCGACCAACCTCGTGCTCGACCGGATCGGGATCGGCGCGACGGCGGCCACAATGGAAAAGATGGGCTACCCCAACACCAAGGCCCACTCCAAGGTCTTCCGCCGCGACACGACGATTGACCTGGAGCGGAGCCAGCGGTTCGGACTCGGGAGCACCACCGCCGCGGAAATGGTCCGGCTTTGCGAGGCGCTCCAGAAGGGGGAACTCGTTAGCCCCGCGGCTTCCGCCGAGATGCGGAAGCACCTCGAAGCCTGCGACGACCACGACAAGTTCCCGAGGTTCCTCCCGCCGGGCACCAAGCTTGCCTTCAAGACGGGGAGCGTGGACGCCAGCAAGACGGCGGCGGGGATCATCGAGACTCCGGGCGGTCCGGTGGCCGTTTGCGTCTTGACCGAGGGGAACCAGGACCAACGCTGGGTGACCGACAACGCGGGAACCCGCCTCTGCGCCGACGTCGCCCGCGTCGTCTATGATCAGTACCCGACCCCGCCGGCGCAACCCTGAACTTCAACCCCGCTACCTGGCCGACGCTCGACCCGCCCAAGGGAGATCCGATGGGATTCTTCGACGCGCTATCCCGAGTCCTGACTGGCAACAAGACCCCGCAGTATACCTCCCGCGAGGTCGAGGCGATCCACCTCGGCGTCGACCCCGACGACCTGCCGATCGCTCCCGAGGAACAATTCGAGTCGGGCGAGTACGACCGGACGCAGTGGGCCAAGAAGGTCAAGCGGGTCCTGGAACGGCTCCCCGAGTCGAAAGCCGATTGGGCCGACGTGATGGCCGAGTCGAAGGCGATGGACTTCGACCCCCGGTGGGTCCAGCAGTGCATCCGCGACGAGTTCACCATGCTGGTCCGCCGGGCGGTCGCCGACCGGGTTGTGACCGAGTCCGAGCACCGCAAGCTCGACTTCGCCCGCGACCTCCTGGGAATCCCCGACCCCGAGGCGGAAGCGATCCTCAGTACCGTGGTTTCGGAAGCCGAGACGTTCTTCGGCAAGACCGTCGAAGGGGCCTGAGCCGGTCGGGGCGACCCGCGCACCTCAAGCCAGCGACTCGGGCAAGGCCCGCGGTCGCCCTTCGCGGTCGACGCAAGCCAGGGTCGAATGCCCTTCGGCCAGGAGCTTGCCGTCGCGGAGCAATTCATACTTGTGGACGATCTTGACGTGCGTGACCCGCTCCACCGTGGTCCGGAGCGTCAGCATGTCGTCGTAATAGGCGGACCGCTTGTACTTGCAGCCCAGGTCGACGATGACCAGCAGATGCCCGGCGTCTTCCATGTCGCGGTAGGTCAGTCCCCGCTTCCGGAGCAGCTCCGTCCGACCGATCTCGAAGTAGACGAAGTAGTTGGCGTGATGGAGCAGGCC
>JAABUX010007224.1_pt1 | contig 13086 bp, 12 predicted proteins | sample 5561851 | NCBI WGS metagenome assembly JAABUX01 (sample SAMN10711883, study PRJNA513361) | rock metagenome | isolation source: Antarctica rocks | place: Antarctica: Victoria Land, Richard Nunatak red sandstone | collected 2016-01-03 | reverse complement strand
ACCGGCCGGACCACCTGTTGAGCCGGATCGTCGGGCGTCATAGTCACGATGCCGTGAAATATCTTGAGCGAGGGGCTGTCCCAATACTCGATCACGTCGTGGTGCGCGGTGAATCCCTGGTCGATAAAGGCGCGCAGGTTGGTTCGGATCGCCTCGCGCACATGCCAATCAGCGACGCCAAGGTTGCAAATTGCGTTTTCCGTGAAACAGTCGAAGCCTGGACCGAAGGTCTTGTCATCGATCTCCTTCCACATGGCCAGCAGCCAAGCGGGCGCGAGGTTTTCTCAAACATTAGATTTGTCACGATTACTGCTCCAAATACTTGCGTAACGTTCGATATGGTCAGCCGATCAGTGAGCGACTGCGCTGCCGATTCCGTCAAGCTCCGCCAGCACCTCGCCCGAAAGCGTCAGCCGTATCGCTTCCAAATTCTCGTGCAGATGGCCAGTGGACGACGTCCCCGGAATGAGCAGGATATTCGGCGAGCGCCGCAGCAGCCACGCCAGCGCGACCTGCAACGGCAGCGCCCCCAGCCGCGCCGCCACATCCGCCAAAGTGTCGGACTGAAGCGGAGTGAAGCCCCCCAGCGGAAAGTAGGATACATAGGCGATGCTGTCGCGCGCCAGCGCGTCCACCATCGCGTCGTCATGACGGTGTACGATGTTATAGTGGTTCTGCACGCAGACGATCTAGGCGATTTTGCGCCCGTCCGCGATCTGTTTGGGCGTTACCGTGCTCAGCCCGATATGCCGCACCAGCCCTTGCCGCTGCAGCTCCGCTAGCACCTCCAGCGGCTCGTCGAGCGACCCCTCGGCGGGGCCATGCGGGTCGAACATCGCGCGCAGGTTGACCACCTCGAGCACGTCTAGCCCCAGGTTGCGCAAATTATCGTGCACCGCCGTGGTCAACTCCTCACGCGAGAAGGCCGGGTTCCACGATCCATCCTCGCCACGCCGCGCGCCGATCTTGGTCACGATCACGAGATCATCCGGGTACGGATGCAGCGCCTCACGAATGATCTCGTTGGTGATGTGCGGCCCGTAGAAGTCGCTGGTGTCGATATGATCGACCCCCGCCGCGACCGCCGCGCGCAACACCGCCACCGTCGCCGCACGGTCCTTGGGGGGTCCGAACACGCCCGGTCCGGCCAACTGCATCGCCCCGTACCCTATGCGCTTCACGGTGCGGTCGCCAAGCTTGAAAGTGCCCGCGGCGGCGAGGTCGGTCATGGCGATATCTCCGGTGAATGTTACTGTGTAACAGTCGGGGGCCGAAGCATAGCGTTCAACCCGCCCGCCTCACCGCCCCGGCAACGGGAACGCCACCACCCCGCGCCGCCCGTCCGCATCCACCGCGCGCACGCCGAACAGCCAGTTGTCCTTGGAATAGGGCACCGTCACCCGCGTTCCCGTTACGCTAGCGATCACCCGCTCCCAGTCCACCCCGGTCGTCCGTCGCGCGACCACCTCGTACGAAGCCGCCCCCGGCACCGCCGCCCAACTCAGCGTCGTATCGTTGGTCAGCTCCGTCGTCTCGGTGCGCGCCGCCACCCGCCCCGGCCCCATCGCCAGCGACGCCAGCACCGCCACATCGTACCGCGTCACGCGCGCCAGATAGTCGTAATCCATGAACTCGGGCAGGTCGCCGTAACGCACCCCGCCCTCGACGCGCACATTCTGGTGCTGATGCTCGTACGTCTCGAACGGCTCGACGAACCGGATCGCCGCGAACCCCGCCGCGTTGAACGCTTCGTGATCGCCACCGCGCAGGAAGCGGTCCGCGCGGAAGATTAGGTCGCCGCGCAGCCCCGGCACATACGCGTCGCCCACGCCAAGCGCATAGCGCGACAGCTCGCGCGACGGGCTGTCGTTCTCGTTGCCGATCGCGTTGACCCGGTCGACACCGCCCCCCGCCGCCACGGCTTCCGAGAAAATCCGCACCGTCGAACCCTCGTGCGCTCCACCGCGCCCCAGCGACGATCCGATAATGTCGTTGTTGAGATCGCCCTCCACATCCACCCCCGCCGCCTTCAGCCCCTCTGCGAAGTGCGCCGCCCCCAGCAGGCCTTGTTCTTCGCTGTCGAAAATCGCGAACACCACCGTCGCCCTCGGCCGCAACCCCGCGAGCACGCGCGCCGCCTCGAGCACCGCCCCCGTCCCCGACCCGTTATCGTCCGCCCCCGGCGCATCGGCCACCCCGTCATCGTTCGACGAATTGCGCGAATCGTAATGCGAACTCATCACATACGTCCGCCCGCCCGGATCATCGCCCTTCAGTGTGGCGATCACGCTCGATATCTCGACATCGCGCGCGATCCGCTTGCCGTCGGGATGCTGGACATAGCTGTCGAGCCGCACCGTCATCCGGCCGCCCGTCGTCGCCGCGACCTGCTCCAGTCGCGCCTTCAGCCACGCCCGCGCCGCGAACACCCCGCGCCCGGGCGCGCTCTTCTCCGAAAACGTGCTGCGCGTCCCGAAGCCGACCAGCCGCAGATCGTCCGCCTTCAGCCGCGCCGCCGACACCTGCGCCACCGCTCGCGCGATCACCGGATCGGCGGACGGCGCGGGCAGCGCCGCGCGCGCGGCTGTCGCCCCCAGCAAGCAAGCGACAAGGATCGGACCACGCATCGACATCTCCACATCACTGAGTCGGTCCAACCTAGCCGATCCACCCGCGCCGCCAAGCACCCTTGTTCTCGCGGGCTCAAGCCGTTTACGTTACGTTAACCCGCCGGAGCCCGCTAATGGATACCCCAACGCTCGACACTCCCACTCACCTGCCGCTTACCCGTCGTGCGGTCGGCTCGCTCTTCTTCGCGGGCTACGCGCTCGCCGCGCTCTCGGCCGACGCCGCGCCGATCACCACTCCCACTACCGGCCTCACGATCGACGAACCATCGATCCCCAATGGCGCGCCCAAGCCGCTGCCCGCCTACGTCGTGCGCCCGCAAGGTCCCGGGCCGCACCCCACGATCATCGTCGTCAACGAAGTCTTCGGCATCCACGCCTACATCAAGGACATTTGCGCCCGCCTCGCGCGGTTGGGTTACGTCGCCGTCGCGCCCGACTTCTTCTACCGCTCGGGCGCGAACCTGCCCGCGATAACCTCGATCGACGAGATCCGCCCGATCGTCATGCAGGCCACCCCCGATCAGGTCGACGCAGACGTGCGCGCCACGACCGCTTGGCTCAAGTCGCAACCCTTCGTCGCGCCCACGAAGATCGGTATCACCGGCTTCTGCTGGGGCGGCGCGGTCGTCTGGCGCTCGGCGATGGTCGATCCCGACATCCGCGCGGGCGTCGCCTGGTACGGCCAATTGAAGCCGCTCATCCCCCGCGCCGCTGAACTGCGCGCACCCGTACTCGGCCTCTACGGCGCGCAAGATACCGGCATCCCGCAGGACGATGTCGAGGCGATGCGCGCCGCGCTCAAATCGGCAGGCAAGACCGGCTCCACCCTCTATGTCTATGCCGATGCGGGCCACGGCTTCCACGCCGACTACCGCGCGAGCTACAACGAGGCCGACGCCAAGGACGGCTGGTCCCAGATGTTGGCGCACTTGCGCGCGAATGGCGTGGCCTAGCCGCGCAACTCGGCAATCCCCCGGTTCGCCAACCGGTCCACGCGCTCGTTATCGGGATCGCCCGCGTGCCCCTTCACCCACCGCCAGTCGACCGCGTGCGGCTTGGCGGCATCCAACAGCGCCTGCCACAGCTCGGCATTCTTCACCGGAGCCTTCGCCGCCGTCCGCCAACCGTTCCTGATCCAGCCGTGGACCCACTTGGTGATCCCGTCCTTGACGTAAATGCTATCGGTCGAAAGCGTCACCGCGCTCGGCCGCTTGAGCGCGCGCAACGCCTCGATCGCCGCCGTCAGCTCCATCCGGTTGTTGGTGGTCAGCTTCTCGCCGCCCCACAATTCCTTCTCCACCGCCCCCGCGCGCAGCAGCGCCCCCCACCCCCCTGGCCCCGGATTGCCCTTGCACGCGCCATCGGTGGCGATGGTAACCGGGGTCACGCGGCCGCCTGGAAATGCCGCAACCGCGCCAGATACGCGAGCGGGTCCTTGCGCGTCACCGTCGCGCCCTCGGGCGTGTTGATCCAGTCATAGGCGCGCGTCAGCAGAAACCGCAGCGCCGCCCCGCGCGCCAGCAAGGGCAACGCGGCGGTCTCCTCAGCGGGAAGCCCGCCATATCCGGCAATCAGCGCCGCCTCCATCGCGGGCCGATGCGCCGCGCCGTCATCGGCAAAGCACCAAGCCCCCAGCATTACCGCCAGATCATAGGCGCGGATGTCGGTGCACGCGAAATAGAAGTCGATCATGCCCGTGACCGTGTCACCCTCGAACAACAGATTGTCCGGGAACAGATCCGCGTGGATCGCCGCGCGCGCCAGCCCGCCCGGCCACAGCCCGGCCAGCGCTGCCAACTCGCGCTCGACCTCGCCGCGCAGTCCCGGCGCGATAGCGTCGAGCCCCACCCCGCACGCGTCCGCCAGTCGCCGCCAACCGTCCGGCCCCAGCGCATTCTCGCGCACCATGCCGAACCCCGCCGTCGCGCGGTGGAACTCCGCCAGCGCCGCCCCCGCCGCCCGTGCCTGCGCGCAAGTCGGCGCGCGCGGCCAGTCCCCCGCCTGCCACCCCAGGATCGCCGCGCGCCGCCCCGCCACCCGCTGTAAAACCACGCCGCGACGGTCCGCGACCGGCAACGGCGCGGACACGCCGCCTCGCGCCGCATGACCCATCAACCCCAGGAAGAAGGGTAGGTCCGCCTCCGCCACCCGCTTTTCGTACAACGTCAGCACATACCGGCCCACCGTCGTCGTCAGCCGGTAGTTACTGTTCTCCACCCCTTGCGCGATCGGCTCCAGCGCCATCGCCGTCCCGATGTCATACCCCGCCAGCAGCGCGCTCAGCGCCGCTTCATCCACCCGCGTGTAGACCGCCACCGCTCAGCCCCCGCCCGCGCGGCTTGTCGCGCCGCGTGCCCGCCCGCTAAAGACGCGCCTTGTCCCCGAAAGCCCTGCCCTTGCGCCTGTCACCCGTCGTCTCCGCCGCGCTCGCCGCGCTTGTGCTCGCCAGTTGCGCGAAGGACGATCAGATCGTCAAACGCTCACTCTGCCCGGCGGTCTCGGTGGCCGAGTATTCGGGCGACATGACGCGCTTCGATCCCCCCGCGCAGCGCGATTCCGGAGCGATCGCGCTCACCGCCACTGTCACCAACCTGCGCGACGCGTGCGTCGAGGGCACGCCCGACATCGCCGACCGCGTCAGCTTCGACGTCGTCGCCCAACGCCGCGACAGTGCCGCCGCCGCCACCATCACGCTTCCCGTCTTCGTAGCGGTGACGCGCGGCGGCGAGATCGTCGTCACCAAGCAGCTCGTGCAAGTCGCGCTCGCCTTCCCCGCGGGCCAGACGCGCGCGTTGGCCCACGGCAGCGCGGCAACCGCGATCGCGCGCAACGCCGTCGCGCTTCCCGTCAGCATCAACCGCCTCATCACGCGCGAGCGCAAACCCGGCGAGACCGACGCCGCCACCGACCCGCTCGCCGAACCCAAGGTGCGCGACGCGGTCCGCCAGGCGAGCTTCGAAATTCTCGTCGGCTTCGAACTCACGCCGGACGAACTCGCCTACAACGCCACCAAGTAGCTTCCCCGACCCCCTTTGGTGCGCTAGCGGTGAGATGCCCCGGAGAAGCGTCCATGCGTGTGCCCCTCGTCCTCGCCGCCCTGCTGGTCGCCGCCGTCCCCGCCGCCGCGCGCAAAGCGCCGCCGTCCGCCAACCCGCAGGCAGAGATCGACGGCCAGGCGCTCAAGGACCACACGCGCATCCTCTCCTCGGACGCGTTCGAGGGCCGCGCCCCGGGTACGCCGGGCGAGGACAAGTCGGTCGCCTACATCGCGGATCAGATGGAAAAAGCGGGCCTGCAACCCGGCAACGGCACCAGCTGGTTCCAGCAGGTCCCGCTCGTCGAGACCCGCCTCGATCCCGCCATGCGCTTCCGCCTCATCGGCCCGCAAGCGCCCACGCTGCTCTACGGCCGCGACATCATGGTCGCCACCAAGCGCACCACGCCCGTGGTCAGCATCGCCAACACTCCGATCGTCTTCGCGGGCTACGGTATCCACGCCCCCGAACGCGGCTGGGACGATTACGCGGGGCTCGACGTGCGCGGGAAAACCGTCCTCGTCCTGGTCAACGATCCCGACTGGCGCAATCCGGTCGGCCAGGGCGCGTTCGGCGGCCGCGCGATGACCTATTATGGCCGCTGGGACTACAAGCACGACGAGGCGGCCAAGCGTGGTGCCGCCGCGATCCTCGTCATCCACCAGACCCAGCCCGCTGCCTACCCTTGGACTGTCGTCACCAGCAGCTGGTCCGGCCCCAAGGTCGATGCCGCGCGCGACGACAACGGCGCCAGCCGCCCCGCGTTCGAGGGCTGGATCACCGGCACCGCCGCCGACCAGCTTCTCCACGCGGCGGGCACTACCCTCGTGGCTGCCGAAGCGCAGGCGGGTCGCCCCGGCTTCCACGCCATCCCCATCCCATTGACCCTCAGCGCCACCTCGCCCAACACGGTGCGCCGTTTCACCTCGCGCAACGTCATCGGCATCCTGCCGGGCCGCACCCGCCCGAACGAGTACGTGATCTACACCGCACACTGGGATCACCTCGGTCACTGCCCAGCCGACGCCAGGCATGACGAAATCTGCAACGGCGCGCTCGATAACGCCAGCGGCGTCGCGGGCCTGCTCGCGCTCGCCAAAGCACAAGCCGACGCCGGCGCCGCCAACCGCTCGATGCTTTTCCTCAGCGTCACCGGCGAGGAAAGCGGCCTGCTCGGCTCCGAATATTACGCCACGCACCCGGTCTACCCGCTTGCGCAGACGGTCGGCGGCGTCAACATGGACGGCCTCAACGTCATCGGCCGCACCAGCGATCTTGTCATCATCGGCGCGGGCAAGTCCGAGTTGGAACCCCTGCTCACCCAAGCGGCTGCGCGCCAGTCGCGCCGCATCGAACCCGAACCCACGCCCGAGAAGGGGTATTACTACCGCTCGGACCATTTCAGCTTCGCCAAATACGGCGTGCCCATGCTCGATGCCGAAAGCGGCATCGACGTGCGCGGCAAGGGCAAGGCGTTCGGCCAGGCCGCGCAGGACGATTACACCGCGCACCGCTACCACCAGCCCTCGGACGAGTATAACCCCAACTGGGACTGGTCGGGCGCGATCGAGGATTTGGCGCTCTACTTCAACGTCGGCCGCCAGCTCGCCAACAGCCGCGATTGGCCCAACTGGTACGCGAGCGCCGAATTCCGCGCCGCCCGCGACGCCTCGCGCGCGGGCCAGCCCGCCACCTCCGAACCCGGCAAGGGCGAGAACCGCGACCGCAAGCACCGCGAGGACAATCCCGAGCGCCCCGGCCGCAACGAAGGCGCGCCGCTCCCGCACCCATGACGCTCCGCGCCCCCGCCGAATGGTCCCCGCACGCCGCGATGTGGACCGCCTGGCCCAGCCACCCAGAACTCTGGGCCGAGAACCTCAACCCCGCGCGCGAAGCCATCGCCCAAATGATCCACGCCCTCGCCGAGGGCGAACCCGTAACTGTCCTAGCCGCCACCCAAGAAGCCGAAGCGAACGCGAGGGCGACTCTCCTCCCCTCCCTGCAAGGGAGGGGGCAGGGGGTGGGTGCCTCCGTCCCGCAGCAGCCACCCCACCCCATCACCATCCGCCGCCACCCCTTCGGCGACATCTGGCTCCGCGACACCGGCGCAATCATCCTCGCCGATGCAACCGGCCACCGCACCGCCGCCGGCTTCGCCTTCAACGGCTGGGGCGGCAAATACCGCCTCGAAGGCGACGACAGCGTCGCCGCCGCGATGACGCAAACCCTCGCCCTCCCCTTCGCTGCCCACGATTGGGTGCTCGAAGGCGGCGCGATCGACGTCGACGGTACCGGCCTCGCGGTCACCACCGAACAGTGCCTGCTCAACCCCAACCGCAACCCCGGCCTCACCCGCACCGACATCAAGGCGCGCCTACGCGAGGACCTCGGCATCACCCGGCTCCTGTGGCTCGGCGAAGGCCTGCAGGGCGACCACACCGACGGCCACATCGACAACCTCGCCCGCTTCGTCGCGCCCGGCCGCCTCGCCATCCCCGTCCCCGACGGCCCCGACGATCCCAACGCCGCCGCCTACCTCGACGCCGCCGTCCGCACCCGAGCGTTCGGGCTAGAAGTGGTGCCCCTCCCCTCCCCCGGCTTGGTCGAGGCGCAAGGCGAGATCGTCGCCGCCAGCTACATGAACTTTATCATCGGCAACGCCGCCGTCGTCGTCCCAACCCACGGCGGTCCCAACGACACCGCCGTCGTCGCCGCCATCGCCGCGCTGTTCCCCGACCGCCACACGATCGGCATTCGCACTGACGCCGTCCTGACTGGCGGCGGAAGTTTCCACTGCATCACCCAGCAAGTGCCAACGGGACGAGCCGCACGCAACTCCGCCCTTGCCTTGTAGGACCGTCCTCGCCACGCCCTCACCATGCCCACCACCCACCACCATAGCTGGAACACCGCGCGCCAGATCGACTCGTTGCGCGGGCTCTCGCGTAACGGGGTCGTGACAAGCGCTGCCGCACAACCGGAAGGCCGTAAACTGGCCCATCCTGCGCTCGCGCAACCCCACCCATAGCGCCGTAGACTTTGTGAACTTCGACGCCCTTCCCCGGCCGCCCCACCCGGCCTAAGCGACCCCATGCTCACCGTCGCCGCGCTCCAGCTCGCCTTCACCGACGATCTCGCCACCGACCTCGCCCACACCGCGCAAGCCGCCCACGAAGCCGCCGAAGCGGGCGCGCAAATCATCCTTCCCCCCGAACTCTTCCAGGGCCACTATTTCTGCCGCCACGAGCACGAACGCTTTCACGAACGCGCCTTCCCCGCCAATAACCACCCAGCCATCCACGCCATGCAGCAAGTCGCCCGCGACACGAAAACCCACATCCCCGCCAGCTTCTTCGAGCGCGAAGGTCCGCACTACTATAATAGCCTCGCCATGATCGACGATACCGGCGCGGTCATGGGCATCTACCGCAAGTCGCACATCCCCGACGGCCCCGGCTACGAGGAGAAATTCTACTTCCGCCCCGGCAACACCGGCTTCAAGGTCTGGCCCACCAAGCACGGCGTCATCGGCGTCGGCATCTGCTGGGACCAATGGTTCCCCGAATCCGCCCGCGCGATGGCGCTCATGGGCGCGGAAATCCTCCTCTACCCCACCGCCATCGGCAGCGAACCCCAAGACCCGCTCCTCGACACCCGCCGCATGTGGCGCCGCGCCATGCAGGGCCATGCAGTCAGCAACGTCATGCCCGTCGTCGCCTGCAACCGGGTGGGCGCGGAAGAGGACCAGAGCTTCTACGGCACCAGCTTCATCGCCGACGAACGCGGCGACATCGTCTCCGAGTTTGACGACACCCAAGAGGGGATGGTCATCGCCAGCTTCGATATTGCCCAGATTCGCCAGCGCCGCAACGCGTTCGGCTTCTTCCGCGATCGCCGCCCCGAACTCTACGGCGAGTTGACCCGCAGCGTCTGACACCCCACCCAACCCCCATGAGCGACACCCTCCCCGTCCGCCCCGCGCTCGCCTTCGATGAAGTCGCGCTCGCCCGCTGGATGGAGGCCAACGTCGAGGGCTACCACGGCCCACTCACCGTTGAGCAGTTCAAGGGCGGCCAATCCAACCCCACTTACAAGCTCACCACCCCTGCCAAAGCCTATGTGCTCCGCCGCAAGCCGCCGGGTACGCTACTCAAGGGCGCGCACGCGGTCGAACGCGAAGCGCGCGTCGTCAGCGCGGTCGAGACCGTCGGCTTCCCCGTTCCCCACGTTTACGGCCTGTGCACTGACGATAGCGTCATCGGCACCTGGTTCTACGTGATGGACATGGTCGAGGGCCGCATATTCTGGGACACGCGCTTCCCCGACGTGCCCCCAGCCGACCGCCCCGCCTATTTCGACGCAATGAACGTCACCATCGCCCAGCTCCACCAGATCGAATACGCCGCCATCGGCCTCGCCGACTACGGTCGCCCCGGCAACTACTTCGAGCGCCAGATCGCACGCTGGTCGCAGCAATACCTTGCCGACACGCAAGCCGGCCGCGACCCCAACATGGACCGCCTCGTCGACTGGCTCCCCGCCAACATCCCACCGCAAGACGAGGACGAGACCAGTATCGTCCACGGCGACTTCCGCTGCGACAACATGATCTTTCACCCCACCGAGCCGCGCGTCATCGCCGTCCTCGACTGGGAACTGTCCACGCTCGGCCACCCGCTCGCCGACTTCGCCTACCACGCGATGATGTACCGGATGCCCCCCAACATCATTGCGGGCCTCGGCGGCGCGGACCTCGCAGCGCTTAACATCCCACCCGAAGCCGACTACCTCGCCGCCTACTGCAAGCGGACCGGCCGCGCCGACATGCCCGGCTACGACTATTACGTCGCCTTCAACGTCTTCCGCCTCGCCGCGATCATCCACGGCATCAAGGGCCGCCTTGCGCGCGGCACCGCGTCTTCCGCGCAGGCGCAACACCGGGCCGACGCCTTCCCCGCCTTCGCCGCGCTCGCCTGGGAGCAAGCGCGTCATGCCGGAGCCGCATAGGCCCAAAGGGTTGAGCCGAACGCGCCCCAGCATTAGTTGCCCCGCGTTGGCACGCCTGGGGTGGACCGAACGACAATGACCAATCCCGCGCACGCCCCCGTCACGCTGACCCACCTTGAGCGTCTCGAGGCCGAGAGCATCCACATTCTGCGCGAGGTCGTTGCCGAGACCGAGCGGCCGGTGATGCTCTACTCGGTGGGCAAGGACTCGGCGGTGATGCTCCACCTCGCGCGCAAGGCCTTTTACCCCGCGCCGCCGCCGTTTCCGCTACTCCACGTCGACACGACGTGGAAGTTCAAGGCGATGTACAAGATGCGCGAACGCATGGCGCGCGAGAGCGGCATGGAATTGCTCGTCTACCAGAATCCTGAAGCGCAGGCGCGCGGCATCAACCCGTTCGATCACGGCCCGCTCCACACCGACATGTGGAAGACACAGGGCCTGAAACAAGCGCTCGACCTGTACGGCTTCGACGCCGCGTTCGGGGGCGCGCGCCGCGATGAGGAGAAGTCCCGCGCGAAAGAGCGCATTTTCAGCTTCCGCAGCGCCAACCACCGCTGGGATCCCAAGAACCAGCGCCCCGAACTCTGGCGCCTCTACAACGCGCGCAAGTCCAAGGGCGAGAGCATCCGCGTCTTCCCGATCAGCAACTGGACCGAACTCGACATCTGGCAATACATCCACCTTCAATCGATCCCGATCGTCCCCCTCTACTTCGCCGCCGAACGCCCCACGGTGCTGCGCGACGGCCTCATCCTGATGGTCGACGACGAACGCTTCCGTCTCCACGACGGCGAGACCCCAGCAACGCGCTCGGTCCGCTTCCGCACATTGGGCGATTACCCGCTGTCGGGCGCGGTCGAGAGCCACGCCACCACGCTGCCGGAGGTCATCCAGGAGATGCTGCTCACCACCACGTCCGAACGCCAGGGCCGCGCCATCGATCACGACCAGGCCGCGTCGATGGAGAAGAAGAAGCAGGAAGGGTATTTCTAGATGGCGGCCGATAGCGAGCGCGCAGCCGAACCCTCCTCCTACCAGGCGCAGGACCTGATCGCGCGCGACATCGACGCCTACCTCGTCCAGCACCAGCACAAGTCGCTGCTCCGCTTCATCACGTGTGGCAGCGTCGACGACGGCAAATCCACGCTGATCGGCCGCCTTCTATACGATAGCAAGACGATCTTCGAGGACCAGCTCGCCGCTCTCAAAGCCGATAGCAAGCGGGTGGGCACGCAAGGAGCCAACATCGATTTCGCGCTACTGGTCGATGGCCTCGCCGCCGAGCGCGAACAAGGCATCACGATCGATGTCGCCTACCGCTTCTTCTCGACCGACAAGCGCAAGTTCATCGTCGCCGACACGCCAGGCCACGAACAATACACGCGCAACATGATTACCGGCGCATCCACCGCGGACCTCGCCATCATCCTCATCGACGCGCGCAAGGGCGTCCTCACCCAGACGCGCCGCCACAGCTACCTCGCGCACCTGATCGGCATCCGCAACTACGTCCTCGCGGTCAACAAGATGGACCTGATCGGTTACGACCGCGCGCGCTACGACCAGATCGTCGCCGACTACCGCGCCTTCGCCACCAATATCGGCATCGGCGACTTCACCCCCATGCCGATCTCGGGCTTCATCGGCGACAACATCACCAATCTGTCGCCCAACACCCCATGGTTCACCGGCGTCCCCCTGATCGAGCACCTGGAAACGGTGCCGCTCGACGTTACCGCCGATCAAGCCAAGCCGTTCCGCCTCCCCGTCCAGTGGGTCAACCGCCCTACCCATGATTTCCGCGGCTTCGCAGGCCTGATCTCAAGCGGCACCGTCGCCCCGGGCGATGCCGTCCGCGTTCTCTCTTCGGGCCGCACCAGCACCGTCGCGCGCATCGTCACCTCGAACGGCGATCTGCCTCAGGCAGTCGCGGGCCAGTCGGTCACGCTGACGCTCGCCGACGAGGTCGATTGCTCGCGCGGCGACGTGGTCGCCCGCGCCGACGCGCCGCCGCAAACCGCCGACCAGTTCGAGACGACGATCGTCTGGATGGCGGACGAGCCGCTCCTCCCCGGCCGCGCCTACTGGCTCAAGCTCGCCACCCAGACCGTGTCCGCCACCGTCCAGGAGCCCAAGTACCAAATCGACGTCAACACACTCGAACACCTCGCAGCGAAATCGCTCGCACTCAACGACATCGGCGTCGCCAACGTCGCCACCGACAAGCCGATCGTCTTTGAACCCTATGCCGATAACCGCGATCTCGGCGGCTTCATTCTCATCGACAAGCTGACCAACGCCACCCTGGGCGCGGGTATGATCCACTTCGCGCTCCGCCGCAGCCAGAACGTTCACTGGCAGGCATTGGACGTTACCCGCGAACGCCACGCCGACTTGAAGAACCAGAAGCC
>JAABUX010007223.1_pt1 | contig 13086 bp, 6 predicted proteins | sample 5561851 | NCBI WGS metagenome assembly JAABUX01 (sample SAMN10711883, study PRJNA513361) | rock metagenome | isolation source: Antarctica rocks | place: Antarctica: Victoria Land, Richard Nunatak red sandstone | collected 2016-01-03 | reverse complement strand
TCCACTGCCAGCCGCCGACGTTGGCCGGCTTGTCGCCGCAGGTCAGTTGGTCCCAGAAGAGGGCCTCGCCCGCGCGCCAATCAAGCAGCAGGTCCTTGCACAGGAAGCTGGCCGTGATCATGCGCAGGCGGTTGTGCATCCAGCCCTCCGTCTGGAGCTGGCGCATCCCGGCGTCGACGATCGGGTAGCCGGTCTGGCCATGGCGCCAGGCCGCAAATAGATCGGGGTCGTCGGCGTAGGGCAGGGCGTCATACTGGCGGTGGAAAGCGTGCCCGGTCACGTGGGGGAAGTGGGCCATCCAGGCCCAGTAGAAATCGCGCCAGGCCAGCTCGCCCTCCCAGGCAACCGGCCCCCTGGCCTCGCCGCGTTCCTGCTTGGCGGCGGCGCGGGCGGTCGCCAGCGCGGTGCGCGGCGAGACGGTCCCGAACCGCAGGTGGGGCGATAGGTGACTCGTCCCCGGCTCGGCCGGGACGTTGCGCGCCGTGTTGTACTCGTGGATAGGGGCGCGCGTCTCCGCGTCGTGGTCGCGCGCGAATGCCCCGAGCAGGGCCAACGCCTCGTCCTCTCCGCCCCTGGCGATGCGGGCGCTGGTGGACCAGCCAAGATCTTGCGGCCGGGGGATGGCGATCCCATCGAGCGTTGGGGTGGTCAGAGCCCGCTCCGGCTCCGGCAGCGGCGCGGGGGCGGGCAGCTTCGACCAGGCGCGCCAGTAGGGCGTATAGACGGTGTAGGGCTGACCGGCGCCGGTCAGCAGTTCGTCCGGCTCGGCGATCAGCAGGTCCTTGAAATCGCGGTAGAGGTAGCCGGCGGCCTCAACCTCGCGCTTGACGCGACGGTCGCGTTCCAGACCGGGCGCGATATAGTCGCGGTTGACATAGATGCCCTGCGCGTCAGTCTCGCGCAGCAGGCCTAGCAGCGCCTCCACCGGATCGCCCTGCCGCATCAGGAGGCGGCTGCCCAGCCGGCGCAGGTTGCTGTCGAGCGCGTGCAGGCTGTCCAGCAGAAACGTCACGCGCGGCGCGCCGCCGTGGGGCGGAGCCATCAACGCGGGATCGACCACGAAGACGGGGATGACCTGATCCGCGTCGCGCGCCGCGTGGTAGAGCGCGGTCTGGTCGCGCACGCGCAGGTCGCGCCGGAACCAACAAACGAGTGTACGCACGTGCCGCTTTCCTCCCAGTTGCCAGTGGGCCGTAGGGGCGTATCGCATACGCCCAGCCAGTGGGCCGTAGGGGCGTATCGCATACGCCCAGCCAGTGGGCCGTAGGGGCGTATCGCATACGCCCAGCCAGTGGGTAGTAGAGTGTACCGGGTACAGCCGATCATAGCAGGGACGGGACGCTCACGGTCTGTGATCAGTCGCCGGTGCGGCGACGGGAGGAGCATGTCCGGGGGCGCGGGCGTCCCGCCCGTCCCCGTGTTGGACCCGGAACGAGCGGGCAACGCAGCGAGTGCAACGCGCCCCCAGGCCGACACTGCACAGACCCTCCGGGACCCTGAAGAGTCGGCCAATAACACTTTCTCACAGATCTTGTAACGGATGGCCGATCCCTCGCCTTTCCATTGGTTACGGCTCCAGGCTTGAGGCATCGGGGCTCACGGTGGTCGGGAAAGGCGTCGCCGTGGCGGTTGCCGTTGCCGTTGGCGTTGGGGTCGGGGAGGGCGTCACCATCGGCGTCACCGTCGCCGTCGCGGTTGGCGTTGGCGTCAGGGTTGGGCTGAGGGTTGGCGTTGCCGATGGCGTCGCCGTGGCGCTGGGTGCGACGGGCAGCGTCGGGATCGGCGGTAGCGGAGCCAGGGTTGGCGTGGCGGTCGCGGTCGCGGTCGGCGTCGGGGGCGCCGGCGTCGCGGTCGGCACGATCGTCGGCGTCGCCGCTCGCGCGGTTACGGTCGGCGTCGGGGTTGGCATCCGCGTCGGCGTGCGTACGATCCTGGCCGGCGTCGGGGTTGGCGTCCGCGTCGGCGTAGCCGTCGGCACGGCCGTCGGGTTACCCCGCGCTGTCGCGATCGGCGTCGCGGTTGCCGTCGCCCTGGATGATGGTGTCCCCGGCCGCGATGAGGTGGGGTGATAGCCGGGGACCGTATCGCACGCGCAGATAAAGCCGTAGCGGTGGGCGTACTCGATCAGCCACCAGCCGCGCCGGTCGTCGGCATCGTCCACCACCGTGGAAACGTAGGTCTGTCCGGCATGCAGATAGGCAATAGGATACCCCTGGTGGATGGGCGAATCGCGCACCGTGGTCAGCCGCGCCTTGACCGTCACGACCGTACCCTGACCCTCACCAAGGGCCGTGGCGAGGGTCCAGCCATTCAGGCCGGCGTACTCGACGCCGATCCACCCCGGCCGGCGCGCCCAGACGTGGAATTGCTCGCCCCAGTTGGCGTCGCCCACGATGCGGCACCCCACCGAGGCGCACGAGTGGACATAGGCCTTGGGCCACACCACGACGGCGACGGCGCGGTTGCCGCTGTCGTACGCCCTGCTCTCGCTGTCACTGGTGATGGCGCTGCCGGTACCGCTGGTGTTGCGACCGATACGTCCGCCGGCGCCGCGCAGCAGCGCCATGAAGAGGGGCCAATCCCAGCCGATACCGGGGTCGGTATGGTTGGCGGCAGGGACGTTCTCGTGGCCAAAGACGGCGTTGCGCGTCCACGGCAGACGCAGATGCAGGCGCAGGTTGACATAAATCAGGATCGAGGCGCTGGCGTCGTACTGCGCGGGGGTATAGTCGCCGCCCACGTAGCCTTCGTGTTCGATGCCGATAGAGTGGTAGTTGATGTACTCGTTGCCAGCGTGCCACGCCGCGTCGGAGACGTGGACGAGCTGGAAGATGCGCCCATCGCGGCACACCAGGAAGTGCGCGCTGGCGTCGGAGACGGGGTCGGTGAGCCAGTTGAGCGCGGAGGCGCAGCCCGACTGGGTGTCGTGGATGACCACATAGCGGATGGTCTTGTTGCGCGGACGGCGCTCATGCCAGTAGTTGGGCGAGGGCGCCGCGATGGCCTCGGGATAGTCGACCCCGAAGTGCCGGATCGCTGGTGAGAGGGGCGTGACCCGCTCCACGGCCGCCCAGTCGGGCCGCACGCCCAACCGCTCGTAGACGTCCTGCACCAGCGCCCGCGCCACCACCGCATGCAGCGCGCCGCCGCCGGCCAGCATGGCCACGGACGGCGCCCACGCGGCGAGGCTCACGGTCCCTCGCCCGTGGCCATCGCCGTTCGCGCGCGCCGCCAGGAGTAGGCCCAGGCGACCTAGTTGCGCGGCCAGGACGGGCGACTCTATCACCAGAGTCCCTGTCTCGGCGCGGACGGCGACACCAGGAGCCAGCGCTCCCGGTTCGGCGGCCAGCGCGCGCACCAGCGCGGTCGGCGGCGACACACCGGCAAAGGCCCCGTACCGATTGCCCACTTGTTGCCCACCGATAGGTAGAGGCACAGGAGGGAGTGGCGGACCGACAGTGCCGGTCCGCGGACTCCGCGGACATAGGAAAGAGACAGGCGCGATCAACAGCATCAGCGTGAGCGTAGCGAAGGCCAGGGCGCGGGCTGCGTGCGGCACGAGGCTTCATCCCGATCGTGTAGTCGCGGCGGCTCGGGGACGCGTTGGCTCTAGCCTACCCTGTTGGGGTAGCCCACGTCAATAGCAGGTTACCAGTAGGATGCTGTGCGCCCCGTCGAGGGCCGAGGGGTCCGGCTGCAGGAACCGCTCCAGCGCCGGGTCGTAGCTGCGCACCCCCAGCCAGTACCACGGCAGCGGCCGGTCCCCCTGGCTGACGTACTGGTTGTTCGCCCGCAGCCCCGCTCCGTCGTACCATGCGTCGTAGAAATAGCCCCGGTAGCGCAGCGGCTGCGGCACCCCCTCCACCACCAGCCCCAGCGCCCCTGCCCCTCCGCTCGCCGCCGTGGCCGCTCCCCACAGGTCGTAGCCGTACTGGTCCACCACCTGCCCCTGCGCGTCGGTCAGCGCCGTCACGTCCCCCCGCCCGTCTAGGGCGTAGTAGTAGCGCGTCGGGACCGCTTGCCCCTGCGCCTGGTACAGCAGCTCCAGCGGCTCCCCGTCCTGGCGGTACAGGAACGTCTCGGTGAACGAGGCCGTCCCCTCTTGCACCGCCACCTGCCCCAAGCGGTCGCCCCGATAGGTCATCCGCTCCACGAAGTTCGCTGGGCCGCCCTTGTCGGGGTGCGCGTCGCTCACCGCCAGACTGGCCCGCAGCCCCCGCGCGTTGTAGCCCACCATCACGCTCAACCCGTCCGTGCTGGTGATGCCCGTCAGCCGGCCCGTCGCGTCGTACGCCAGCCCCCGCATGGTGGTCGTCCCGGCGGTGGCGTTGAGCGTGGTGATGGCCACCGTGTCCCCGCTCCGGTCGTACCCGTAGGCCGACGCAATGGGTCCGTTGGGTTGGCCGCCGTAGCGCAGCGCGAGCAGTTCGTTGGGCAGCGCGCCCGCGGGCAGCGACCCGTCCGCGTAGGCGTAGGCGTAGGTAAGTACCGACACTGTCCATTCTCGGCACTTTAGACCCGTCCGCGTAGGCGTAGGCGTAGGTCTGGCTCAGCGGGGCCGTGCCCCCCAGCCGCGGGTCCCGCGCCACCGAGGTCAGGTTGTCGTTGGCGTCGTAGGTCCAGGTGATGCGCCCGCTGGCCGCCAGCCGGCCGAAGGCGTCCCCCGCCACCACCTGCGCCGTGGGCGCGCTGCCACCGCAGGTGGCGGCGGCGTAGCTGCTGATGGCGGTGGTCACGCCCAGCGCGCTGTAGCCGTAGGCCCGCTGAGCAGAGCTGGTGATCGCGGAATTAAGCACTGCTAGCCAGGAAACGACCGCGATGGCGCTCACCGCTACGCCTCGCCAACGTGCTCTGTCGCCGTCTACCATACTTGCTCTACCACTGGCCCCATCCCTGCCACCCTATCGCCACCAGCGCCAGGGACGACGACCGCGTGCGTCTTGTCGATGCCTGCGGCACCTGGTAAGTCGTTCCTGCTTCACATTTGTTCCCACTGGATAGTGGAGTCGAGCTCTCCTGATCGCACGAACGTCTCGGCGCACTGCAGGACGGTCTGTATGTCGAGGCAGTGACGAGCAGGACGATAGGCTACTTGGCCGCCAACGATCAGCGTCACATCGTCGGTCCCCTTTGATAAATCCACGGGGACGTAGGATGCGCCACCATCAAGCACAACGTCCGCCGTGTATACCCCACCTCCGCCACCGATGGCCATATTGTGATCTTCGTTGAATGCGTCATCCTCCAGCGCGCCCAGGACTATCTGAGTCATCCGCTGCCCATCGAGTCGGAGGATGGAGCCTTCGATCTGCTCCCACGTCGGATTCTCCACGGTCGCCCCGATCTCCCGGCTGCCGTCTCGCTCATCGATGGCCATGTATGTCACAAACATAATCCCTGTCACCGTCCTTCCTCATAATGGGTATGGCAACGCGAAAACGCGCCTCATTCCAATAGTCCTTGCCTCCGTAGCTTCGCCACTTTGCGCCAGTGCATCTGTGGGTATTCGATTCTCACGCTTCCGTCCAGGGTGTATATTTCCAGCCGAAGTAGGCCTAACTGCCTCGCTAAGCTCTTCACACCACCCCTCAGACCACACGACTTGCACAGTGGTTGGTCCACGTACAGACGACCGGATTCGGCGGTTGCCCCATCGTTATACGCTTGTATGAACGAATCACCCTCGGCGTGGTAGATCGTCTGATTGTTGTATACAAGGTCTTCGGGAAGGGGGCGACCATGAGCGTTTCTACCGAAATACGCTTTGTCGCCTATCTCGAGCTTCGACCGTGTATACTCGTCGCCACCAGGTTTACCTGTGCCAGGAGGTTGGATGCCGTCGTCAATACGCATCTGGGCCAACTCATCGAACGCAGCCACCGTAGCAGCAGCAAGACCATCGGCGCCCATCGCCGTATCGGCAATGGGAACACCATCCCCCAGTGTGGGGACCAAACCTTCTGTTGGCACTCCAAGTGGCGCAACCAATGACGCATTTCCATTAGCTGCTCCCTCACCGACGATCGGACCGACGGGCGGTTCAATCGGTGGCTCTGGCCCGGTGTTCTGGCTGACGAGCCCTGTTGGATCGGCGCAGTCGGCCGGGGCGTCGTGACAGTAGGCATACGAGCGCGCCCCGTCCTGGGCCGAGGGGTCCGGCTGCAGGAACCGCTCCAGCGTCGGGTCGTACGAGCGCACTCCCAGCCAGTACCACGGCAGCGGCCGGTCTCCCTTGCTCACGTACTCGCCGTTGGACCACAGCCCCGCCCCGTCGTACCACGCGTCGTACACGTAGCCCCGGTAGCGCAGCGGCTGCGGCACCCCTTCCACCACCAGCCCCAGCGCCCCCGCGCCTCCGCTCGCCGCCGTGGCCGCTCCCCACAGGTCGTAGCTGGTCCACCACCTGCCCCTGCGCGTCGGTCAGCGCCGTCACGTCCCCCCGCCCGTCTAGGGCGTAGTAGTAGCGCGTCGGGACCGCTTGCCCCTGCGCCTGGTACAGCAGCTCCAGCGGCTCCCCGTCCTGGCGGTACAGGAACGTCTCGGTGAACGAGGCGCTGCCCTCCACCACGGCCACCTGCCCCAAGCGGTCGCCCCGGTAGGTCATCCGCTCCACGAAGTTCGCCGCGTTGCCCTTGTCGGGGTGCGCGTCGCTCACCGCCAGGCTGGCCCGCAATCCCCGCGCGTTGTAGCCCACCGTCACGCTCAACCCGTCCGTGCTGGTGATGCCCGTCAGGCGGCCCGTCGCGTCGTAGCCCAGGACGCGGGTGGTGGTCGTCCCGGCGGTGGCGTTGAGCGTGGTGATGGCCACCGTGTCCCCGCTGCGGTCGTACCCGTAGGCCGCGGCGAGGGTCACGCCGGACTGGCTGCCGTTGCGCACCGCGAGCAGTTCGTTGGGCAGCGCGCCCGTGGGCAGTGAGCCGTCCGCGTTGGCGTAGGCGTAGGTCTGGCTCAGTGGCGCCGTGCCCCCCACCCGTGGGTCGCGCGCAAGCGAGGTCAGGTTGTCGTTGGCGTCGTAGGTCCAGGTGATGCCCCCGCTGGCCGTGAGCCGCCCGAAGGCGTCTCCCGCCAGCGTCTGCGCCGTGGGCTGGGCTCCGCCGCAGGTGGTGGCGGCGTAGCTGCTGATGGCGGTGGTCACGCCCAACGGGCTGTAGCCGTAGGCGTAGCTCTGGAGCAGGGTCGCCCCCCCGCTCACGGACGGCCCCTGCGCTTGTATGCAGGTCAGGCGGTTGTCCCCGTCGTAGAAGCGTTGCTCCTGCACGTTGGCCGTCCCCGCGCCGAGGGTCGCCGTGAGGGGCCGGTTGTCCGCCGTGTAGCCGAACAGGCTCGTCGCGCCCGGCGTGCCGGTCCCGGCGGACGGCGTGCCCGTCGGCGTCGCGGTCGCGCTGGGTGTGCCGGTGGGCGTGGGCGTGGGCGTGGGCGTCGCGGTCGGCGTGGCGGGCGGGGCCAGCGTGGCGTAGAGCGAGTACAAATAGTTGTTGGTCGTCGCTGCGCCGAAGGAGGCCGGCCACGCGCCGTATTGCTGCACCGCGTTCGTATTGTAGGCTCCGACCCCGCCGGTCCGTTGTCGTAGGCCAGGTCGTCGTACTGCGCCGCCGAGCCGCTGGCGTTGTACATCAGCCAGTAGGTCGTGCTCGGGGCGAGGGTGGCCGAGAGCGCCACCGTGTTCCAGCTGGTGGCCGTCAGCTGCCCGCTCGCGCTCGCCGCCACCAGCGCGCCGGGGACGCCGCCGTTGTCGGCGTAGATCGCCGCCTGGAACAGGTCATTGGCCGGGGTGGGGTCGAGCGCCCCGACGTAGGCCGACACGGAGACGACCTGCCCCCCCTGTGGCCCCGTCGTCACTTTCGAGCCGTCCATGTTGTAGACATCGTAGGTGTCCTGGCTCCCGCCCGTGCGCGTGTAGCCCAGCGTCGCGCCCACGGCCGTCCCGGTGATCAGCGCCACCGCGTCGAACTGGGCCGTGCTCAGCGCCCCCGCGTTGTGCGCGGTGACGGCCAGGCCGCCCCGCAGCGTTCCGGTCATGGTCATGGCCACGCTCGACCCCGCCAGCGGGCTCCAGCTCACGCCGTCGCTCGACGTGTAGGTGGTGTAGGTGGCGCCGGTGCGCGCCACCCGCACGTAGGCCGGGGGCGTGGCGGCGGTCCCCGCCAGGCTGGCCGCGGCGCTGCTCGCCGCCGCGCGGTACTCCACGTCCACGATGCCGTTGGGGGCCAGGATAGCGTCGTAAAAGGCGGACCCGGCGGAGGTATCCTGCCGCAGCATCACGCCCGCCTTGGCGTAGGGGGAGGTGTTGGTCTGCGTGATCACGCGCTCGCTGACGCTGCCGTCGCCGGGCACGCCCTGCCACACGAAGTGGAACTGATCGGACGCGCCCCAGATGTCGTAGCCCGCGCCCTGCACCGTCCACGTGCCGTTGGACAGCGACTGGTTGCCGGCGATGGCGGGGCTGCCCACGTCGGCGCAGCTCCAGCCAACGGGGCAGGCACTGACCAGCACGGAGTCGACCGTCGCCGTCTCCAGGGCGTTGACGTTGCTGGAGGCCACCGCCAGCCCGCCCAGCAGCGTCCCGGTCATGGCGATGCTGACCGTCGAGTTCGGCACCGCCGCCCAGGAGAGCCCGTCGGAGGAGGTGTAGGCGGTGTAGCTGCCGCCGACGCGCGCCACCTTGAGGTAGACGGGCGCGCCGCCGCCGAACCCGCCGACATCGACCGCGGCGGCGCCGGGCGTGGGGCGGTACAGGACGTCGACGAAGCCGGAGGAGGCGACGAAGGCATCGTAGAAGGGGGCGCCGGCGGAGGTATCCTGGCGCAACATCACGCCCGCCTTGGCGTAGGGCGAGGCGGTCGTCGTCTGGGTGATCACGCGGGCGCTGATGCTGCCGTCGCCGGGGACGGGCTGCCACACGAAGTGGAACTGATCCGAGGAGCCGTAGAGGTCGCCGGAGCCTTGCACGGTCCACGTGCTGTCGGAGAGGGACTGGCCGCCGGCGAGGACCGGGCTGCCGATGTCGGCGCAGCTCCAGTTCGTGGGGCAGGTCGCGCCCACGGGGGCCGGCGGCGCGAGCGCCCCGCTGCTGACGTTCTCATCGATGCGCGTGGCGCGCCCCGCCGCGTCGAGCGTCGCCGTCACCACGCCGCTGCGGCCCAGCAGGCTCTGCGTGCGCGGGCGCCCCGCCGCGTCGTAGCCGTAGAGGGTCTGGTCGCTGCCGTCGAGCAGGTCGGACTGCGCGGTCAGCCAGTCGGCGGCGTTGTAGGTCAGGGCGCTGTGCGCCGTGCCGCCCGCGCCGTCCTGCCGCGTCAGCCCCACCACGTTGCCGTCGCCGTCGTAGCCCAACGTCGTGGACACCGCGCTCGCGCTCGGGCAGGCGGCCCAGCAGTCGGCGCGCGTCAGCAGCCGGTTGGCGCCGTCGAAGGTGCGCGCGTGGTCGCGCTCGGTGAAGTCGAGCTCGTCCACCAGGTTGTTAGCCCCGTCGAGGGTCAGGTTCTGGCCGGCCAGCGGCGTGGTCGAGCCGGTGGGGTAGATCGTGTTGCCGGCGAAGCGGTCCGCCAGATCGTAGCCCGAGACGACGAGGTTGCCGTTGGGGTCCTGCACCTGGGCCATGGTCCCGTCGGGGCCGTAGCCCGTGGCGGTGGTGCGCGACAGGCTCGGCGCGGACCCGCCGCTGCCCTGCAGCGTGTCTCGGATCAGCCGGTTGAGCGCGTCGTAGCCGCGCTGATCCACCGTGGCCGGCAGGGGGCCGGCGAACGTCTGCGGGGTGGTGATGGCTGTGGTGTTGCCCATCGCGTCGCGCGCGGCGCTGGTAGTCGTGCCCGCCCCGTCGGTCGTCCCCGTGGGCTGGCCGGTGGCGTCGTAGGCGTAGGCGGTGACGTTGCCAGCCGGGTCCTGCGCCGCGACCAGCAGGCTGGCCGTGTAGGTCAGCAGCGTGGTGTCGCCGATGGGATCGGCCACGTAGACGGTCCGGCCCAGCGGATCGTAAGCCCGCGTGGTGTCGTCGCCCGCCGGGTCGACCGTTTGCGCCACGTTGCCGTCGCCGTCGTACATGATCTGGGCCGGCGACGCGGCGCTGCCGTCGAAGAGCCGCACGGCGGGCTGCGTGATGGCCACGGTGCGCCCCAGGGGATCGAAGCCGAACCGCGTGGCGGCGCCGTTGGGCGAGATGATGGTGGCGACGTTGCCGTCGGCGTCGGGCGCGTAGGTCGTGGTGACGGGGCTGTTGGGGCCGAGCGTGGTGCTGATCGGCGGGCTGCCCGCCGCGGTGAGGTCGCCCTGCGGGGAGTAGGCGTAGGCCCGCGTGTAGGACGAGGCGGACGCGCTCAGCGTCGCCGTGGGCGTGATGCTCCCGGTCGTGGGCGGCACGCTCACGCCGCGCGGGTCCACCGTGGAGACGCGCTCGCCGTAGGCGTTGTAGGTGGTCATGCTGCCGCGCCAGGTGACCTGCGGCGTGCCGCAGCCGGTGAGCTGCACGGTGACCGCGGCGCGCACCCGCGTGGCGCGCACCCGCGTGGCGCGCACCCGCGTGGCGCGCACCCGCGTGGCGCGCACCCGCGTGGCGCTGGCGGTGCGCGCGGCGGTGGCGCCGGAGGGACGCGCCAGGGCAGTGTTGGTGCAACCGCCGGAGCCTGCGCCTCCGCCCAACTCCTGGATGACGCTGGTGACGGAGTGGTGGCCGTCGTAGCCGTAGAGGGTGCGGCCGCCCGCGGGCAGGTCGGTCTCGGTCAGGTCGTCGCTGGTGGGGTCGTCGCTGGTGGGGTCGTAGGCGTAGGTCGTGGTCAGCGGGGTCAGCGAGCTGCCGCTGGCGAGGTAGGTCTGGACGGGCGGCTGCACCGTCTGGGTCAGCAGGCCGGTGGTGGTCAGGGGCGTGCCGGGCGGCCCGACGTAGCGGTACGCGTAGGCGGTCCTATGGCCAAGGGCGTCCGTGCTGCTGGTCACGTCGTGGTCGGCGTCGTAGGTCAGGTTCGTCGTGTTGTTGAGGAGCGCGTCGGTGACCGTGGTCAGGTTGCCCTGGCCGTCCATGCTGTAGGCCGTGGTCACCGGTTTGGTCGAGCCGTAGCCCGTGGTCACGAAGGTCAGATTGGACAGCGGGGTGGTCCCGACCGTCTGGTAGGAGAAATTGGTGTCGTAGGCGGGGATGGCGACACCCTGCGGCGTCTGGCCGGGCGGGCTGGCGATGTCGGTGACCTCGGGATAGTTTCCGTTGGCGTAGGTGATGGCCCAGGTGTTGCCCAGGGGCGTGGTGATTGCGGTGATGTAGTTCCCGCGATAGGCGAACGTGGCCGTCTGGGGCGCGGCCATCCCCGCGCCCCAGGTGACCGACGCGAGCTGCCCGTAACTGTTGTAGCCGTACGCCATATGCTGGCCCTGCGCCCCGCCGCTGGCCCGCCACAGAGGGCTCTGGACGTCACTCGGCCGGGTTCCCATGTAGCCCATGACGATCGAGCGGCCGCTGTTGGTCAGGGTCAGGGGGACGGTCCCGCCGCCATAGGTCAGGGCGGAACTGTTGCCGTAGCTGTCGAGGCGGGCCAGCAGCCGTCCGCGCGCGTCGAAGGTCAGCGCGGACCCGTCCAGGAAGTCCGTCAGCGTGTAGGCGGGCGTCGCGCCCGTCGCCGAGAGGGCCGCGGTGAGCTGCCAGGCCGGGCGGCGGGCTGTAGGTGGTGTACGGGCCGGTGGCGCTGAGCGCGCCGGTGTAGGTCAGCGGCCAGGCGGCTCCCGTCTCATCCGTGACGGTGACGGTCCGGGTGAGGACGCCGCCGATGCGCGGCGTCAGGGTGCTGACCCAGCCCGGGCCGGCGCCCATATCCAGCGGCGTCGGCCCGCCCGCCAGGCCGCTGTCCCAGGTCTGGGCCACCGCCAGGCCGGGGGAGCGCCCGGCAAGATGCATGGCGTCGACGGAGACATCCACGTGGCCGTCGCTGAGGTCCACCCGCGCCGCCATGCGGTCGCCCAGCGGCACGGTGTAGTGCGGATGCCAGGGCACGACCCCGCTGCCCAACGGCGTGTTGGTTGGCGGCGGCGTATTGTTCGGTATCGGCGTGGGCGTCCCGGCGGGCGTCGGCGTGTTAGTCGGCGACGGGGTTGCCGTGGCTGTCGGCGTTATCGTTGGTGTGGCATCCGCCCCGTATAAGCCAACGTTGTAGTAGTGGCCACCAGTACTAAAGAACTCGAAGTAGAACTGGCCCGATTGCTGGAAAGGACTGGATGTCCAGGTCGAGTACCCGGAGGGATATGTGGAAGACGCGGGTGCCTGCATCCAGCTCAAGCCACCGTTGCAGTTAACGTTTTGACTAATCGAATTGGCGAACGCGCCATCATCACCACTACCGAAGCATGGACCGGACGGCTGCGTGTCCGACACGAGCTGGAAGTGGTACGTGTTGTCGGGGACGTTCACATCCTGGCCGAAGCGCGCGCTGCAGCAGTCGCTCGGAGGTGCATTCTGCACAAGATAACCAGGATTGAGCGGGCCGGTAGCCGCTACAATCCGGTCAGATGACTGCCACCGCCACGGCCCTTGATCGGCGAAGTTGCAATCCTGAATATAACCGCATGACTGTTCTGGAGTGGCCCCACCAAGGGGGTACAAACCAACGTTGTAGTACGTGCCGTTCGTGCTGAGGAACTCGAAGTAGAACTGGCCCGATTGCTGAAAGCTGTTCGAGGTCCAGGTGGAGTACCCGGAGGGGTATCCAGCGGGGGCGGCTGATTGTGTCCAACTCAAGCTACCGCTGCAGTTGATGTTTTGGGCCAGTGAATTCGCGAAGGCCGCGTCGTCCCCATACCCGAAACAGGGTCCCCATGGCTGCGTATTCGATACGAGTTGGAAATAATAGTAGCCAGTCGGGACGGTCACATCCTGGCCGAAGCGGGACCTGCAACAGTCGCCTGCCGCATCATTCTGGGCGAGGTAGCCAGAAGACACCTGGGCCGGGGCTTGCCAGCGCCACGGCCCCTGATCAGCAAAGTTGCAATCCATGATATAGCCGCACGATTGCTCCCCAAGGGATACAAATGCAGCTTGAGCTTGGGCCTTGCTCGATGCCGTTCCCTTTGATGTGGCCATCACTGTTGCCGCCGTAGCCGTCACTGTTCGCG
>JAABUX010007222.1_pt1 | contig 13087 bp, 11 predicted proteins | sample 5561851 | NCBI WGS metagenome assembly JAABUX01 (sample SAMN10711883, study PRJNA513361) | rock metagenome | isolation source: Antarctica rocks | place: Antarctica: Victoria Land, Richard Nunatak red sandstone | collected 2016-01-03 | reverse complement strand
GATCAAGGCGAGAAGCCCATGATCACCTCGGTGATCATGGGCCTCTCGCCTTGATCGGCGGGCAGGTCAGGACGTGGTCGTCGACCCGGCCTTCGCCGCCTTCGGGGCGTGCGCCGCCAGCCGCAGCACCGAATCGGTACCGCCGCTCTTGACGGCCAGGACGCGGGCGAGCTCGCCCACCTTGACGGTGGACCCGGCTGCCTTGCTCCCATTGTTGCGGACGTGGCTGGTGGCCGTGTAGGCGTAGGTCGCGAGGAAGCCGTCCTTGCTCTTCAGCGTGACCGTCCCGGCGGTGCCGGTGGAAGCCGGTGTCACGGCGGTCACCTGGCCGCGTTGGACATCCAGCACGCGGTCCGCCTTCTTGGTGTGGACCGTGAACTCGCCGTGCTCGGCGCGGGCGCCGAGGGCCTTGCGGTGGTGATGACCGTGGTGGCCCTGGGCCTTCTTCGCGGTCGCGCCCGGCGCCGCTGTGCTCGAGGTCGAGGAGGCGTAGGCCACGCCGCCGATGAGCAGGGATGCGGTCGCTGCGCCGGCGACCACGACGACGGGGGTACGGCTGAGCTTCACGATGTCTCCTTCATACGTCGGGGCTGCGCCGCTCGTGGTGCGAGCGGCGGGTGTGGTGCGGTGTCGCACCCAGTACAACGGCGCACCCACGGGGCTCGGTCCCGATCGGTGTTCGAGGTCTGTAAGGGATCCACCGGCGCTCAGCTGGTGGCAGTCCGGGCCACGAGTTGCTCGGCCAGGACCAGCGCGGCCGCGATCCCCGCCGGCTTGCTGCCGCCGCCCTGTGCCACGTCGTCCTTGCCGCCGCCCTTGCCGTCCACGGCCGGCGCCGCCTCGCGCAGCAACGCGCTCGCGGACACCCCGCGCGCCCGGCCGACCTCGTTGACCGCGGCCACCAGCGTCGCCCGTTGCCCGCCCGCGGCGACGAGGACAGCTCCCGCGCCGGGGAGCCTCCCGCGGATGTCCAGGGCCAGCGCGCGTACCAGGTCGGCCGGTGTCCCGGCGGGAGCCTCAACGCCGACGTAGGAGACGCCGCCGACGTCCTTGGCCGCCGCCGCAAACGCCGCGGCCTGGTGCAGTACGGCGCCCGCTCGCAGGCCTGCCAGTTCCTTGTCGACCTCGCGCAGCCGGGCCACCGTCGCGGCCACCCGGTCCGGGACCTGCTCGGCCGGCACCTTGAAGTCCGCGGCGAGCTGCGCCAGCAGCACGTGCTCGCGCGCCAGGAAGGAGTACGCGTCGAGCCCGACGAGGCCCTCCACCCGTCGTACGCCGGCCCCGATGGAACCCTCCGACAGCAGCTTGACCAGGCCGAGCTGGCTGGACCGGGCGGCGTGGGTGCCCCCGCAGAGCTCGCGGGCGTAGTCGCCCACCTCGACGACACGTACGGCGTCGCCGTACTTCTCGCCGAACAGCGCCATCGCGCCGATGAGCCGCGCCTCGTCCTGGGTCGTCACGAAAGCGCGCACCTCGAGGTCGGCGAGCGCGATCTCGTTGATCTCCTGCTCGACGTCGGCCAGCACCGACTCCGGTACGGCGCCCGGCGAGGAGAAGTCGAAGCGGAAGCGGCCGGGCGCGTTCAGCGAGCCGGCCTGGGTGGCCTGCTCCCCCAACGCCGACCGGAACGCCTTGTGCACCAGGTGCGTGGCGGTGTGGGCGCGGGACACGGCACGGCGCCGCTCGACGTCGACCTGCGCCAGCAGCGCGGCGCCGACCGTGAGCTCGCCGCGCACGACCCGGGCGCGGTGCACGGTGAGCTCGGGCAGCGACTTCTGCACGTCGAGCACCTCGAGCACGGTGCCGTCGGCGAGCTCGAGCCGGCCGGTGTCGGCCAGCTGGCCGCCGGATTCCGCGTAGAACGGGGTGCGGTCCAGCACGACCTCGACGTCCTGGCCGGGGCCCGCAGCCTGCGCCGTCGCGCCGTCGACGAGCAGGCCCCGCACGGTCGCCTCGGCGGACACCTCGGCGTACCCGATGAAGGTGCTGGTGCCCGCAGCGTCCAGCAGGGCGCGGTAGGCCGACACGTCGACGTGACCGGTCTTCTTCGCCCGCGAGTCGGCCTGGGCCCGGGCGCGCTGCTCGTCCATCAGCGCACGAAAGCCCGGCTCGTCCACCGAGAGACCTTGCTCCGCAGCCATCTCGAGCGTCAGGTCGATCGGGAAGCCGTAGGTGTCGTGCAGCGAGAACGCCTGCCGCCCGGACAGCACCCCGCCGGCCGTACGCGCAGCAGGCACCGCCTGGTCGAAGATGGTCGCGCCCTTGGCAACCGTCTCCAGGAAGGATGCCTCCTCGGCCTGCGCGACTGCCTGGATCCGTGCGGTGTCGGTGACCAGGGACGGGTACTGCGGCCCCATCGCGCCGATCGAAGCCTCGACGAGCGAGGACACGGTGGGGTCGAGCGCGCCGAGCAGGCGCATGGCGCGAACGGCCCGGCGCACGATGCGTCGCAGCACGTAGCCGCGGCCCTCGTTGGTGGGCGTGATCCCGTCGCCCATCATCATGACGGCGGTGCGGGCGTGGTCGGCCACGATGCGCAGCCGTACGTCGGAATCGGGCGCCGCGCCGTAGCGGACGCCGGTGAGCTCGGCAGCGCGGTCCAGGATCGCGCGGGACGTGTCGATCTCGTAGAGGTTCTCCACGCCCTGCAGGACCGTCGCCACCCGCTCCAGGCCCATGCCGGTGTCGATGTTCTGCCGGGGAAGATCGCCCAGGATCGGGTAGTCGTCCTTGCCGGTGCCCGCACCTCGTTCGTACTGCATGAAGACCAGGTTCCAGACCTCCAGGAAGCGATCGCTGCCGGTCGCCGGACCGCCCCCCGGCCCGTAGCCCTCCCCGCGGTCGACGAAGATCTCCGAGCACGGCCCACAGGGGCCGGGAACGCCCATAGACCAGTAGTTCTCGACCTTGCCCAGCCGCTGGACGCGGGCTGGTGAGACGCCGACGTCGCGGGTCCAGATGGCCTCGGCCTCGTCGTCGTCGAGGTAGACCGTCACCCACAGGTCGCGCTCGGCCAACCCGTAGCCACCGTCGGCGACCGGCTTGGTCAGCAGCTCCCAGGCCAGCGGGATCGCGCCGGCCTTGAAGTAGTCCCCGAAGGAGAAGTTGCCGGCCATCTGGAAGAACGAGCCGTGTCGCGCGGTCTTGCCGACCTCGTCGATGTCCAGGGTCCGGACGCACTTCTGCACGCTGACGACCCGGTCGGCCGGCGGTGCCTGCTCGCCCAGGAAGTAGGGCTTGAACGGCACCATCCCGGCGTTGACCAGCAGCAGCGTCGGGTCCTCAGCCACGAGGGACGCCGACGGGACGACGAGGTGCCCGCGATCCTCGAAGTGGCTGAGGAAGCGGTGCCGGATCGCGTCGGACCGCACGGCCTACGCGCCGGGCGCGTCGACGACGTCGTGGGTGCCGTCCAGGCCCAGACCGGTGCGCAGCTCGTCCTCGCGCTCGGCCATCCCGAGACGGACCTCCGCGCCGAACTCGCGGATCGCGTCCGCAAGGTTGCCTACCGCGCCGGACAGCCCGCTCTGCACCCCGGCGGGGGTGAACCTCTTCAGCGACTGCGAGGCCCGGCGGACCACCAGCACCCCCACCGTCGCACCGAGCGCCACGTAGAACAGCCGCCGCGTCACGACCGGCCCTTGCGCTCGAGCTTGACGTCGGCCTTGATGCGCTTCTCGATATCGGCGGCCTGCCGGCGGTGGGCGGCCCGGCGCACCCCGTAGGAGAACGCGGCGACCTTGATCACCGGGCTGCCCAGCGTGGCGCTGAACAGCGAGGTGAGGGCGGACACGTTGCCGCTGATGGACTGCACGTTGGCAGTGATCGTATCGACGCGTACGAGCTCGCTGTTGACGTGCTCGACGGTCGTGGCGGTCTGGCTGATCAGCGGGACCGTCTCCTGCGTGATCCCGGCAACGAGCTTCTGCGTCTCGGCGAGGACCTTGCCGAGCTTGAGCAGCACGAGGGCCAGGAACACCACGAACCCCACGAAGGCGATCGCGAAGATCAGCCCCACGACGTCACCGAAGTCGATCACTGCTGCTCCTTGTCGGCGAGGGCGTCGAGCTCCTCGGTCGTGGGTGGTGCCGGTCGGCACCTGGGTCGGAAACCGGACGCCGCGTCCTCGGGCACCACCCCACGGTCACCGCGCAGCACCTCGCGCAGCCCCGCGAGCCGCTCTCGGACGACGCGCTCGACCCCCAGGTCGCCGGGCGAGTAGTACTCCCGCCCCGCGACCAGGTCGGGAGCGTACTGCTGTGCGACGACCCTGCCGGGGAAGTCGTGAGGGTAGCGGTAGCCGCCCGGGGAGCCGTGCCCGAGCGTTGCCGCTCCGGGGTAGTGGCTGTCGCGCAGGTGCGCCGGGACCGTCCCGGTGAGGCCGGCGCGCACGTCGGCCACCGCCGTGTCGACCCCGGCCAGCACCGCGTTGCTCTTGGGCGCCAGCGACAGGTGGACGACCGCCTGCGCCAGGTTCAGCCGCGCCTCGGGCATCCCGATCAGCTCCAGGGCCTGCGCGGCGGCGACGGCCACCTGCAGCGCGAACGGGTCGGCCATGCCGATGTCCTCGCTGGCGCTGACCACCAGGCGGCGCGCGATGAAGCGCGGGTCCTCCCCCGCCTCGAACATCCGCGCCAGGTAGTGCAGGGAGGCGTCGACGTCGGACCCGCGGATCGACTTGATGAAGCCGCTGATGACGTCGTAGTGCTGGTCGCCGTCGCGGTCGTAGCGCACGGCAGCCCGGTCCACCGCCTGCTCGAGCAGCTCCAGGGTGACGACGTCACGGATCGCCGCTGCCTCCAGCGCCGTCAGCGCCCGGCGCGCGTCACCCCCGGCCAACCGGACGAGGAAGTCCTCCGCCTCCGGCTCGACCACGACCGAGCCGGCCAGGCCGCGGTCGTCGGCGACCGCCCGTCGTACGACGGTGCGCAGGTCGGCATCGGACAGCGGCTCGAGCGTCAGCAGCAGCGAGCGCGACAGCAGCGGCGAGATGATGGAGAAGAACGGGTTCTCGGTGGTCGCCGCGACCAGCGTCACCCACCGGTTCTCGACCGCCGGCAGCAGCGCGTCCTGCTGGGTCTTGGAGAAGCGGTGCACCTCGTCGACGAACAACACCGTCTGCTGCCCGGACTCCCCCAGCGCGCGCTTGGCCTCGGTGATGACCTCGCGCACGTCCTTGACGCCGGCGGTGACCGCCGACAGCTCGCGGAAGCGGCGGGCGGTCGAGCGCGCGATGGTCATCGCCAGCGTGGTCTTGCCGGTGCCGGACGGTCCCCAGAGGATGACCGACAGCGGGGCGTCGCCCTCGACCAGGCGACGCAGCGGGGCCCCGGTGCCCAGCAGGTGCTGCTGGCCGACGACCTCGTCCAGGGTACGGGGACGCATCCGCACCGCGAGCGGGGCGACCCGGTCGCGGGCCTCCTGCTCGGCGGCGTCGAAGAGCGTCACGTTCGCGAGCCTACGTTCGCTGCAGGCTCGGGTCCGGTCCCCGTGCAGGGATCTGCGTCGGCGTGCCGAACAGAGCAGGCAGACCACCCACCCCGGAGGCCCGCTGTGCGTCGTACCGCCCTCGTCTCGCTTCCCGTGCTGGCCCTCGCGGTCACCGGCGCCGCCCTCGCGCCGCCCAGCGCCGGGGCCACGAGCGCCTCCTCGTCGCTGAGCTTCGGCGTCCCGCGGGTCGTGGACCCGATCCACGTCTACGGCGAGCCCGACATCGCCGTCAACCCCAAGACGGGCGCGGTGCACGCCAGCGGCCCGCAGGGCACCGGGACGCAGCGCTCGATCTACAACATCTCGGTGGACGGCGGCGACTCCTACCGCATCGTGCAGAACCTGCCGATGAACACCGACAAGGCGTACGCGACCGGCTACCTGCCGACCAAGAGCGCCCTCGGGCCCGGCGGCGGTGACACCGAGATCGCGATCGCGCACAACGGCCAGGCGTTCTTCAACGACCTCGCCGGCCTGGTCACCTTCACCGCGCTGACCACGAAGGACGACCGCAGGACCACCTCGGTCGCGAACCCGCTCGCCATCCCGAAGCCGCTCGGCGACCGGCAGTGGATGGCGCTGTTCGACCCGCAGCCAGGTGACCACACGACGTCGGCGTACAAGGGGCCGCTACCGCTGAACTACATGGAGTACGCCGACCAAATCAACGGCGACCATGTCGCGACCTCCACCGACGGGATGAATTACTCCCACAGCGCCGGCATCTACGCCAACGACATGGTCCACGCGCCCAACCACGGCGTGCCGCTGGTCGACCAGCACACCGGGAAGTTCCTCGGCCTGACGAGCAACACGACCGATGCCAACGGCAACGGCAAGGACCTGGCCCTCGTCGTGGGAGTGCCCAACGCAGCCGGCAAGCTGACCTTCCACTACCACCCGGTCGCGACCCGCCTGAAGGGCAGCCCGGAGACGCTGTTCCCAGTGCTCGCGCAGGACGGCGCCCGCAACCTGTACGCCGTCTGGATCGACCACACGACCTACCAGGTGTACTACGCGTGGGCGCCTCCGGGCACCGACAACGCCTGGACGCACTGGTCGACACCGCGGGTCATCAGCCGGGCCCCGGCGAACGTGAACGTCTTCCCGTGGGTTGCGGCTGGTAAGGCGCCCCGGCATCATCGATGTCGCCTGGTACGGCACGAGCAAGACGCTCAAGCAGCTCGGCCCCGCCGGCCCCAGTGCCAAGCTCGACCAGTCGTGGGACCTGTACTCCAGCCAGCTCGACCACGCTGACGGCGGCGCCCCACACGTCGTGCAGGTCAAGGCCGCGCCGCACCCGATGCACTACAACGACATCTGCCTGCTGGGCACGCTGTGCGTGGCCGGCGCCGGCAACCGCAACCAGGCCGACTTCTTCAAGCTGGCGATCGACCCGGGGACCGGCCGGGCCCGGATCATCTACACCGATTCCTCCAACAAGCTCTCGCAGGCCGAGGGCACCGACACCGCTGCCGACCACCAGGGCGCGGCGCTGGACACGGTCGTCACGCAGAACACCGGGCTGTCGGCGCTCACCGGCAAGCCACTGGTGCCGCAGGAGTCGACGGCACCGATCAGCTCCATCACCGACCCCACCGGCGACTCCCTGTTCAAGCCCCTCGGCGGCACCTACGTCCCGGGCGCGGACATCACCAAGCTCCAGATCGCTAAGCAGGCAGGCAATCTCATAGCCACCGTGACGACCAAGGCCCCTCTGGCGGGTGCTGCCTTGGCAACGGGGGTACCGGCCGCCCAGATCGTGGTCCGCTGGCAGATGGGCAATGTCCTGTACTTCGTCGCTGCCGAGGCCAATGCGGCCTCCGGCGCCACGACCTACTACGGCGGCAAGACGTCCTCGGTGGACCTGTGCTCGGTCTCGGGCTGCAAGCCCAACTACCTGACGTACAACGCCGCTCCTGCCCCGGACGTCGCGTCCGGTACCGGCTCGTCCACCGGGAACCGGTACGTCATCAAGATCCCCCTGTCGGCTGTGGGGAGCCCCACCTCCTCCAGCTTGCTCGAGGAGGTCATGGGCTTTGTGACCGCATCGCCTCAGGCCGGAGTGGTACCGCAGAACAACGGGGCGGACTTCGCCGACATCGCTCCGCTGCAGCTCGAGGGGACCAAGACCTTCAACGCGCGCCTGACGGAACTGGCCGGCCGGGGCACTGCCGCGCCGGTCGCCACCCGGACCCCAGGTTCCGGCTCAGCGGGGCCTTCGACTGGGGGCGCCGCGCCGGCCCCGACGGGACGGACGGGGCATTGTCCAACGGATCCGTCGCCCGAGGCACGTTGGCCCGAACCGGCCTGAACACCGTGCTGCCGGTCGTCGCCGTGCTGCTGCTGCTCGGGGCGGGGTTGCTGATCCGGCGACGCCGGTCGCACGACGCCGGGTAGCGGCGGCTGGCTAGCCTTGCCGATGTGGCGCTGACCGTTCTGACCTCCGCGGCGGAGGTGCTGCTGGCCAGCGACCACGACCCGTACGTCCGCGGCTCGCTGCGCAGGCCACTGGTCTGCGGGTGGTCCGGTCCGGGCGCGCTGGCCTGGCTGGCCACCGATGCCGAGGAGCGGGTCCCGTACCTCATGGCGCTCGGCGAGCCGACAGCCGTCGCCACCCTCATGGCCGATCTGGCGCCGGAACTACGCGACCGGCAGCGCGTCACCCTTCCGCGCGGGACGTCGCCCCTGCTGCCGGCCTGGGTCGGCCTGTCCGGTACGGACTGGGACTTCCGCTGGACGGCCGCGCCACCACCGCCGCAGCCTGGGGAGGAGCTGGTCGTTCCGGTGGAGGACGACGCCGTGGCACCGCTGCTCGCCGCGGCCTCCCCGACGGCGCCCGCACAGCCGGGCGACCCCGCCGTACGCCGTTGGGTGGGTGTCGAGCAGGACGGCAGGCTGCTGGCGTGTGCGGCGGACACCAGCGCGACGACCGGCGTCGGGCACCTGTCCTCGATCGCGGTCCACCCCTCCGCACGCGGCCGAGGGCTCGGCTCGGCGGTCACAGCAGCGCTCACCCGGCAACTGCTGGCGCAGGGCTGCGACGTGGTGACGCTAGGGATGTACGCCGATAACAGCGCCGGCCGGGCCCTCTACGACCGGCTCGGGTTCGTGGACTCCCACCGCTTCACCTCCGGCCCGCTGGCCGTCCGCAGCCGCTGGTAGGTCGCGGCTCGCGAGGGCTCAGTGCTCCCGCGCGCTTGCCGGTCCCGAGGGCTCAGTCCTCAGGCACCCAGTCGACGCCGGCCTCGGCGCGCTGCTGCGGCGTGATCGGTGTCGGCGCCCCGGTCAGCGGGTCCTGGCCCCCGCCGGTCTTGGGGAACGCGATGACCTCGCGCAGGGACTCGGCGCCGGCGAGCAGCATGACGACGCGGTCCCAGCCGAGCGCGATCCCTCCGTGCGGCGGTGCACCGAAGGCGAAGGCGTCGAGCAGGAAGCCGAACTTGTCCTGCGCCGCTGCCGCGTCGATGCCCATCAGGTCGAAGACGCGCTGCTGCACCTGCTGCGAGTGGATCCGGATCGACCCCCCGCCGAGCTCGTTGCCGTTGCAGACGATGTCGTAGGCGTAGGCGAGCGCGCTCCCGGGCTCGGTGTCGAAGGTGTCGGCGTACTCCGGCTTGGGCGAGGTGAACGCGTGGTGCACCGCGGTCCAGGCGCCGGAGCCGACCGCCACGTCACCGGCGGCCTTCGCATCCGAGGCCGGCTCGAACATCGGCGCGTCGACGACCCACACGAACTCCCAGCGGCTGTCGTCGATGAGCCCGCACCGCTTGCCGACCTCCAGCCGTACGGCGCCGAGCAGGGCGCGGCTCGGCGTCGGCTCGCCCGCGGCGAAAAGGACGCAGTCGCCCGCACTGGCACCGACGTGCGCGGCGATCCCGGCCCGCTCGGCCTCGGACAGGTTCTTGGCGACCGGTCCGCCGAGCGTGCCGTCGGCCTGCACGAGCACGTACGCAAGGCCCTTGGCGCCGCGCTGACGGGCCCAGTCCTGCCACGCGTCCAGCTGCTTGCGGGGCTGCGCAGCGCCCCCCGGCATGACCACCGCCCCGACGTACGCGGCCTGGAAGACCCGGAACGGGGTGCCGGCGAAGTACTCGGTGCACTCGGTCAGCTCGTTGCCGAAGCGCAGGTCGGGCTTGTCGTTGCCGTAGCGGCGCATCGACTCGGCGTAGGTGATCCGCGGGATCGGCAGCGGGATGCGGGCACCGATCAGCGCCCACAACGCGGCGACGATCTTCTCGCCGACCGCGATGACGTCGTCCTGGTCAACGAAGCTCATCTCGACGTCGAGCTGGGTGAACTCCGGCTGGCGGTCGGCACGCAGGTCCTCGTCGCGGTAGCACCGGGCGATCTGGTAGTACCGCTCGAGGCCGCCGACCATGAGCAGCTGCTTGAACAGCTGGGGTGACTGCGGCAGGGCGTACCAGCTGCCGGGCTGCAGGCGCACCGGTACGAGGAAGTCGCGTGCGCCCTCGGGGGTGCTGCGGGTCAGGGTGGGGGTCTCGACCTCGAGGAAACCTTCAGCGTGCAGCACCTCGCGGGCGGTACGGCTGACCTCGGACCGCAGGCGCACGGCCGCGGCCGGCCCGGAGCGCCGCAGGTCCAGGTAGCGGTAGCGCAGCCGGACCTCCTCGCCCACCTCGACGTGGTCATCGATCGGGAAGGGCAGCGCCGCGCTGGTCGACAGCACGGTCAGCGCGGTGGAGTCGACCTCGACGGCGCCGCTCGGCAAGTGGGGGTTCGCGCTGCCCTCGGGACGTCGGCGAACCGAGCCGGTGACCTGGACGCAGTACTCGGTGCGCAGCTCATGGGCGTCCTCGGTGCGCACCACGACCTGGACGATCCCGGACCGGTCGCGCAGGTCCAGGAACGCGACTCCCCCGTGGTCCCGCCGCCGGGCCACCCACCCGGCCAGCGTGACGGTCTCGCCGGCGTGCTGCTCGCGTAGCGTTCCGGCCTCGTGCGTGCGGAGCATCTACAGCCTCTTCTGGATCGTCATGAGCAGGTCGGTCAGCGCTACGGCGGTCTGCTCGCCGGTCCCGAGGTCCTTGACCTGGGCGACCCCGGCCTCCAGGTCACGGTCGCCGACGACCAGCGCGAGGCGCGCCCCGGACCGGTCCGCCGCTCTCATCGCCCCCTTGAGCCCGCGGTCGCCGTACGCCAGGTCGCTGCTGATCCGGTGGCCGCGCAGGTCCGCCACGGTGCGCACGGCCCAGGCCTTCGCCGCGGCACCCAGCGGTACGACGAAGACCTGCAGCGGGCTCTGCGGCAGGGCGATCCCCTCCGCCTCGAGGGCCAGCAGGGTGCGCTCCAGGCCGAGCGCCCAGCCGATGCCCGGCAGCGACGGACCGCCGATCGACTGCGACAGCCCGTCGTACCGGCCGCCGCCACCGACCGCGGACTGCGCCCCGAGGCCGTCGTGGACGAACTCGAAGGTGGTGCGCATGTAGTAGTCCAGGCCGCGCACCAGCCGCGGCGCAGCCTCGTACGGCACCCCGAGCGCGTCGAGGTGTCCCTGCACCGCCTCGTGGTGCGCCCGGCAGGCGTCGCACAGGGAGCCTTCGAGCAGCGGGGCGTCGGCCAGCTGCGCCTGCACCTGCGGTCGCTTGTCGTCGAACACCCTCAGCGGGTTGAGCGCAGCCCGCTCCCGGGTCGCCTCATCGAGGTCCAGACCGCCGAGGAAGTCCAGCAGCGCCTCGCGGTACGCCGGCCGGCAGACCGGGTCGCCCAGGCTGGTCAGCAGCAGCCGTACCCGGGCGAGCCCCAGGCCCGCGAAGCCCTGCCAGCCGAGGGCGACGACCTCGGCGTCCAGAGCGGGGTCGTCCAGCCCGATCGCCTCCACGCCCACCTGCTGGAACTGGCGGAAGCGCCCGGCCTGCGGTCGCTCGGCCCGGAACATCGGCCCGGCGTAGCGCAGCTTGACCGGCAGCTGGCCCTGGTGCAGCCCGTGCTCCACCACCGCCCGTACGACGCCGGCGGTGCCCTCGGGGCGCAGGGTCAGCGACCGGCCGCCGCGGTCGGTAAAGGTGTACATCTCCTTGCTGACGACGTCGGTGCTCTCCCCGACGCCGCGGGCGAACAGCTCGGTGTCTTCAAAGACCGGCGTCTCGAGGTAGCCGTAGCCGGCCAGCTCGGCCGGGGCAACAAGCGCGTCCCGGGCGGCGAGGAAGGCCGAGCCGGGCAGCACGTCGTAGGTCCCCTTGGGGGCCCGGAAGACCATCTACAGCCCCCGGGAGGGCGGCGCCGCGACGAGGTCCTGCAGGTAGGGGTTAGTGGCCCGCTCCCGCCCGATGGTCGTGGACGGGCCGTGGCCGCAGTGCACGACGGTCGCATCCGCCAGCGGCAGGACCTCGCGGGCGAGCGAGACCTGCATGTCGGCGAAGGACCCGCCGGGCAGGTCGCAGCGACCGATCGAGCCCTGGAACAGCACGTCACCGGAGAAGACGGTCCCCTCGAGCCCGAACATCACCGAGCCCGGCGTGTGCCCCGGCGCGAAGGCCGTGCTGATCACCAGCCCCGCGAGCTCCAGCGGCACGGCGGGGTCCAGCAGCGCGACGTCGGAAGGCTCGGTCAAGCTCAGGCGGCCGCCGAACAGCTGCCGGCTCTCCGGGCTCAGGCCCTTCATCGGGTCGGCCAGCAGCTCCCGGTCCTGCGGGTGGATCCAGGCCGGGATGTTGCGCGCGCCGCAGACGGGCGTGACGGAGAAGGTGTGGTCCAGGTGGCCGTGGGTGAGCAGGACGGCGACCGGCTGTAGCCGCAGGTCACGCAGGAGCTCGTCGAGCTCGTCCTGGACGCCGATGCCGGGGTCGACCACGACGCACTGCTCGCCCTCGCCCGGAGCGACGACCCAGCAGTTGGTGTCGAAGGCGGCGGCCGGGAACCCACGCACGAGCACGGTCGTCATCTCCTCAGGACAGGTGGTCGTTCGACCCTACCGACGCGTGGCGCCGCCAGCCGACCGGGTTTGCCTACACTCCCGACAAGTACGACACCGTGACCGCAACGTGGAGGACGAGCGTGGCCAGCAGCAAGCGCGAGCGAGAGCTCGCCCGCATGAGGGCGGAGCGCCAAGCCGCCCGCCGGCAAGCTGCCGAGGCACGTCGACGCCAGCGCAACGCCACCCTCGCCAGCGCCGCCGCGGTGGTCGTCGTGCTCGCCCTCGTGATCGGGGCCGTCCTGCTCCTGCGCGGCGGCAGCAGCAAGAAGACCACAGCTGCGCCCGCCGCCCCCGTCCCCACCCCGGTAGCGACGGCCAGCGCCTCCCCTGCCGCCGACAAGCCCGGCACGTGCACGTACACCAAGTCCGGCACCGCCTCGAAGAAGCTCGGCAGCAAGCTGCCGCCGACCACCGGTGTCAACCACACCAAGGCGGTCGCCGAGAAGATCATCACCAGCCAGGGCGAGGTCGACGTCAGGCTGCTCGCCACCAAGGCCCCCTGCACGGTCAACAACTTCACGGCCCTGTCGGCGTTCCACTTCTTCGACGCGACACCGTGCCACCGGCTGACCACCCAGGGCATCTTCGTCGTGCAGTGCGGCGACCCGAGCGGCACCGGTTCTGGCGGTCCGGGCTGGAAGTTCAAGGACGAGAACCTCA